>OJGU01000494.1_pt1 | contig 22920 bp, 17 predicted proteins | sample 1594741 | NCBI WGS metagenome assembly OJGU01 (sample SAMN05416841, study PRJEB24817) | seawater metagenome | isolation source: Sea water | place: Canada:Atlantic | collected 2013-07
CTGTCGAAGATGCTTCGACAGTTTTCCTTCGAGGAGACTGATCAGGTAGTGCTAGGGCGCCAAGGTCAGCAGGCCAAAGTGCGGGCCGACAGAGACCGCGATGGTGCCTGCGCTCCATCGGAGGTTGCTCTGCGCCCGGTCCTCGGGCGTCGCCGCAAGCGAGAGCGGGTACTTCGCCTTCACCGCTCCGCTCGTGGCGTCGACTTCGGCCACGGCGAGTCCATCGCCCACGACTGCGAGGGTGAACAACGAATCCCCGCCATGGGCGACCGTCCCGAATGCACCCAGTGGGATCTTCCAGGCATCGTCACCCTCGACGACGAGCTGCAGCTTCCCGCGCTCGTTGAGTGCGAGCGAGGAGGTGTCCACCGCGGCGGGCGCGACGGGATCGACGGCCCGGCCGTAGCGCCACAGCACGCACCCCGATGGGGCCTGCGTATCGCTCGTTCGCAGCCGGACCTCGCTTCGGCCTCGGCATCGCTGGACGTCGAGGAGTGCGACCTCTTGTCCGAACTGAAGGGCGAGTCGACCTCCGGGCACGTGAACCATGCTGCGGACGTCGGCCGGAAGCGACGCTGAGAACACCGTGCGCAGATCGATGTCGAACGCCCGCATCGTGTCCTCCTCAGCGAGGTAGCGGGTGCCGTCCTCGCCCAGCGCAACGCTGGAGGCGGGCTCGAGGTACTCGCCTGAGAGTCGGCCCACAGTGCGCAGACACGTGCCCGCATCCTCGGCCGGCGAGTCGCCACAAGCGGCCGGTGTGACGATCAGAAACCGGGCGTCGGCCAATGCGATCAACACCTGTGTTCCGTCGGACTCCGACGCAACGACAATTGGCTCCTTCTTGCCCTGTTTGGGGAGCTCGGCTTTGAAGCGTTCGCTTCCGTCTTGGGCGGATAGTCCGATGACGGTGGTCGCTTCGACGACGACGACCGAACCATCCGACATCCCAAACGCCCCGTTGTGCGCGCCCTCGAACGTCCAGGCGGCGGCACCATTCGCGTAGCCGACGACGGTCTTCTCGAAGGATGCGACCATGATAGAGCCCGCGAGTTCGATCGAGATCGGTGTCGCGTCGGCGACGACGCTCCACGAAGCCGCAGCAGCAGACTCGGGCTTGGGATCGGTGCCCTGCTTGTTGGGCGGGGTGTCGGTCGGGTTCGCTTCCGCGGTGGCGGCGGCGGCTACGGCGCGCTGCGGAGAAGCGGGCGCTGGGGTGGGCGAAGAGGATAGCGGGGCGTCTGTCTCGAGGTCGGGGAGCTCGGTCGGGTCGCTCAGCACACCCGCCGCGATGGCCCCCACCCAGCTCAGCGCTGCAACGGCTCCGAGCGCGATGAATGGCAGGCCAGACTTCTTCGATGTCTTGTTGCCGGGAATGATCGAGGCGGGGGTCGGTGCCGACGGCGGGATCGGCATGGAGACGACCTGGGTCCCCCCGGACACCGCCGCGACTTGCGTCCCACCCATCAGTGGTTCCTCAGTCGGCAGAACCCCGACCGGGTTGATGCCAGACACGAGGGTCTGTGCATCTTGGAGCGGATCCGCCATCGGAACCGCACCCAGGCCACGAGCCTCCAACGACTTCGCTTTTCGGCTCGGCATGTCGAGGCTGGAGAACACGGGCTCGAGCTTCCGCTTGGGTACCGAGACCTCCACCCGCTTTGTCCGCGGCTCATCGAGGTCCAACAGCGGTTCGCTGGGATCAAAGGCCAGCTTCTTGCTGGGCTTGGGCCGCGGAAGAGGAGGCGGCTTGGGGCTGTGACGGGGCGGTCCGCTCACGACTCCCCGACGATACTTTGCGCCTGGGTGTCTGCCAACGACCGGCCGATATCGTGATGCATAGGCAACGGGTATCGCAGCCATTTCTTGGATCGCGAGCGATTTGAGACCAAGATGTTGGGCGATGACTTCCCCTGATCTGTCGCGAAAGCAGTTCCTCCACCTCTGTAGCGGCGCTTTGGTGCTTGGGTTGGCGGGATGTGACAGCGGTGGGGATGGGGATACCGACGGCGAGGGGTCCACCGGGTCGACCAGCTCGGCCAGCTCGGATCCGACCAATGTCACGGACCCCTCAGCAGGGACAAACCCCACCAGCCCGACAGATCCCAGCGGCACGACGGATGTCACCAGCGGCACGACCGACCCGACGGAAGGAAGCACCGGGGGCTCGACGAGCACCGGAAGCACTTCGGGCGAGGGGAGCACGGGGAGTTCCACCGGGGAAGGCAGCAGCTCCGAGACCACGTCCGGCGAGGAGAGCAGTTCGTCGTCGTCGACGAGTGGGGAGAACTTGTGCGGAGACGGCGCGACCGACATCGAGATCGACGTCCACGGGGGTCACGGGATCACGATCGCTGCGGACCAACTCCAGCCCGGCACGCCGCTCAACGACCTCGACATCACCGGCGCATCGGGACACGCCCATGCGATCGACCTCTCCGCCGATGATGTGGACGCGCTGCTCGCCGGGGAAGAAGTGACGGTGGCCTCGACCATGGGTGCCGGACACATCCATCAGGTCACGCTCGGCTGCGTCTGAGTCGATGAGACGAAGAGCCGCCTAGCCGAATGCGAAGAACGCAAGCGCCCCCGCAATGCTGACGTGCAGCAGACTCGCGAGAGAGAGCCGGAGCGTGAAGCCTGGCTTCTGTGTCTTGTGCCGAAACGTGCTGCGACCGAGCCAACCGCCTGGGGCGCCGCCGACCCATGAGAGCCGGTGAAGGGTGCGCTCCGGGATTCGCCGAGCGTTGGTCTTCTTCGCGCGACGCTTGTCGATGCCGTACGCGGTGAATGTCGCGATGCTTAGGAGCGCCGTCACGCCGGCGTGACCGATGAGAAGCGCTCGCGCGAGGTCTGCATTCACCCCGCGAGTCTACGGGATCGCTGTCACCGGCGCGGGTCCACGGCGTTGCGGGGTCGGGGAGTTGGAGTCCTGTCTTGCGGGCCAAGTCGCGAGATGTCGCGTCCATTCACCGCACGGCGGCCTTGGTCATTGGCGGATACGCCGCCCATGTGGGGTCGCCGGTCTCCATCGCCTTCTTCCAGGTGTGAACGAGCGTCAGGCACACCGCGCCGGGGCTTCGCAGCATCCCTGGCCGTTGCACCCCTTCGTTCTTCGACACCGCGAGGGTTCCGGGTCAGACTCTGGGGGTGGATCCAGGGCGATGACAGGGGGCTCGGTCATCGCCGTCGTGCTTCTCTTGGTCCTCGGTGGCTTTGCGGTGGGGGGAGGGGTGCTCGAGCGTCGGAGGCGCGAAGGTCTTCCCCGGGTCACGGACACCGAATGTCTCGCTCACAAGCCGGTCGCGGTCTCTGACGCAACATGGTTTGCGGTCCGTGCTTGCATCGCCAGTTCCCTCTCGGTCGACGCAAATCAAATCGATCCGGCATGGGACCTCGACGAGCTTCACGACACGTTGAACGTCATGGCGATGTCCTCGGTCAACGTGGAAGACATCGTTTCGGATTGGTGTGGCCGGGGTCGGTTCGAAGAGGCGATTGGCCAGATCGAACGTCAGCGTCCACGAACGTTGGCGCAGCTGATGTCGGTGATGGCTCGATTCGAAGCCTGAGGCGAAGTGGGGTCGAGGTTCGCGATCAGTTGAGCTCGAACTCGAGCTCGCTGGGATCGATACGGGCCATTCGCCAGATCGCCATCCGAAGCTTCTTGCGCTTCTTGACGTGCGGATTGCGGAACTCCCACACGACCTTGCCCTCGGGCGTGACCTCGAAGACGTAGCCCGTGTCGGACTCGGTGATCAGGGTGTTGTTGTTGCGGAGTCGGATGTTGCTGCCGCGCATCTGGGAGTAGAAGCCCTCGGTCGGGCCGTAGGTCCAGACGATGTCGTTGGTCGCGGGGTCGACCTCGACCACTTGGGAGCCGCTCGACTTCGTGCCGTTGTTGAACACGAGGATCGTTCCGGCGTCGGTGACCGTGGGGTGGTGCGGGAAGATCAGCTGAGAGGAACCCCAGGCCCAGACGATCTCTTCGGTCTTCGGGTTGGCGATGATGACCGTGTGCGTGTTGCGTGGGGAGATCAATAGGTTCCCCTTGGCAAAGATCGGGTTCTTGTCCGCAAGGGAGCCGTCGAAAACCTCGACGTGGTTGGTGTGAAGGATGTCGAACTCCCCCTTCTTGCGGTGCGGATTGGCGCGGCTGACCTTGAGCGCGGTGAGGGAGTCTCCGTCGCCCAGCAAGAACGCGTAGGGAGACTTTTCCAGCAGCCCAAGCACCGAGAGCTGACGGATCTCCTCACCCTCCGGCGAAACTTCGATGACGACATCATCGACCGTCGGAAGTTTGTGGTGGTACTTCGGCATCATCCGCTTGGTCCGGGCGAGCACGAAGATGTGTCCATCGGGACCGATATCCAAGTCGTGGTGGACGCGAGCCTTGTAGGTCCAAAGGATCTTCGAATCCTTGTCGACCTTGAACATCTTCTCGTCCTTGATCAGCCCGATGATGCTGCCGTCGGGCAGCAGGCTCACGTGCTGCCAATCGCCTCCGGTCGCCGGGCTGTCCCACTCGTACTGGACGACGCCTTTCATGTCGATCAGCTGGGCCCCGGACTGTTTGCGTGACGCATAGAAGTTCAGCCCCGGCTGGGTCTCGGCCTCGATGTTGACGACCACGCCCGAATGCTCAACTTGGGCGTCTACGGTCCCGTCGACGTAGCCCATCGAGGACAGCTGCTTGACGGCGTCGCGTTGGCGCCGTCCGCGGGCACCCTTGCCGGACTTTGATTTTGATTTTGGCTTCGCTTTGCCGCCCGCCTCGTGCGTCTCGTCGTCCGCAGAGTTTTTCGTCACCGACACGACGCCGGTCGCCCAAAGCACCCCAGCGACGCCGCCGATCAACGCAACGCCGACACCTAAACCGATCCAATTCGAACGCATGAGTCTAATCAAGTCCCCCCAAAAAGACGCTCTCGGGGAGGCGGGAGGGTACCAGATAGAATCAATGGAGCAACGGGCGGGCCGGGAGCATGTCCGACCAGCTCCGTATCGAGAAATACGGAGAGATAGGCTCTTGAACGCCGCCATCTCGTGTTCGAACCTTGATGCGTGGGGAAGCGTTGGAAGCTTGCGTGGGTCCTGGGTCTGGCGGTTCTGGGTGCGTGCGGGGACAGCGATCCGACCGACGCCACTGGCACCCCGGCCGACGGGTCCGGGGGGAAGGCCGACGACGTCGACGACGTGGTGCTCGGCGGTCCGCTGCTGTTCGATGCGGCTTGCGAGCCTGGTTCCACACTCACGATTGCAGCCGTTGGCGACGTGCTTCTCCACAGCCCGCTGCAACGCCAGGCCTATGACGCGGATGACGGATTCATCTCGTTGTGGTCCGACGTGGCTGACTTGATCGCGTCCGCCGACGTCTCGTACGCCAACCTCGAGGGCCCGACCGCGCGTGGTGTGAACAGTGGCGGCCGTGACGTGCCGGATCCGGGCAAGGTGTTCGACGGCACGGTCTACGCCAGCTACCCGATGTTCAACTACCACCCGTCGCTGACGAACGACCTGGTCGAGTCGGGGATCGATGTGGTGTCGACGTCGAACAACCACAGCTTGGATCGTCGTGCGCTTGGGGCCGACCGCACGATCGAAGCGCTCGAGTCCGCGGGCCTGCCCTTTACAGGCACCCGCCGCAGCGATGGAACCGGGGCGTGGCACACCTATACCGAGGAGGGGGGATTTCGCCTCGCATGGATTGGCTGCACCTATGGGACCAACGGGATTCCCGACAACGAGGGCCAGGTCCGCCATTGCTACGACGATGAGGACGAGATCCTCGAGCAGATCGCGACGCTGAAGTCAGAACCCGGCGTCGACGCTGTCCTTGTCACGCCGCACTGGGGCACCGAGTACACCCACAACCCGGCCGACCGCGACATTCGTCTGGCCCATGCGTTCATCGACGCGGGTGCTGTCGCGGTGATCGGTGCCCACCCGCACGTGCTTCAGCCTTGGGAGCGCTATGTGACCGACGATGGCCGAGAAGGCTTCGTCGTCTACTCGCTGGGGAACTTCGTCAGCAACCAGAGCCAGCTCGCCCGGCGAAGCACGATTCTGCTCTACCTCGGCCTCAAGCGGCTCGGGAGCGGGGAAGTCGTCCCGTACGGCGCACGTTATGTCCCGATGGTCCTCGACCGATCCAATGGCCGCCACCTGGTCGCAATCGATCGTGAGGGCGGGTTCGGTAGCGAGCGGTCTCATATCACCGGTCTGTTCGGGGAGTGGGGCGTGGCGCCTGCCGTACAGGACCCAGACATGGCTCCGCAGTGCGACCCAGACTGGACACCGCCGCACCCGGCGGACGGCTGGATCGGCGGAGCGTGTGCGGACGTCGGTGACGACGCGTGCGGAGGCGTGGAGTGCGACGCATCGCTGCCCGGTGGCATGTGCACCCAGGCATGCGAACGGACCTGCCCCGATCAGTCCGGTCGGCCAGGGACGCTGTGTGTGGACCTTGGATCCTCGGGCCCGCAGTGCGTGATCAAGTGCAGCGGTCCGACCGACTGCCGAACCGGGTATGTCTGCGAGACTCGTTCTCGGCCAGACGGCTCCGGCGCTTCGACGGTCTGCGTCCCGGGGTGAACAGGTCCTCCCCCCGGCTACTTCTTGCGGGGTCGGGGGATGTTCAGCTGGTTGAGGCGGCTGCTCAGTGTCCGCCGCGAAATCCCCAGCTGCTTGGCGGCCCTGGTCTGGTTGCCGCCGCAGTCGGCCAGCGCCTGAATGATGCGCTGCCGTTCGTCTCCGTCACCTTCGACCGAGACCGCAGGGCCCGCGGGCGCCGTGAATCCGGCTGGAGGGGCCGCGGAGACCCGCCCGGGCGAGTACGTATTGGCGACCGCGAGGTGCTCGGTGTGCACGATCCCGCCGGTGGACAACAACACCGCCCGGTTGATCGCGTTCTTGAGCTCGCGGATGTTCCCCGGCCAGTTGTACGACTGCATCCACGCGACAGCCTCGGCAGAAAGCAGGGGCACAGCGCCAAAACCAGCGTCCCGTGCGGCTTCGGCGAGGAATGTCCGGGCCAGAGGAACAACCTCGTCGGCGCGCTCCCTCAAAGGAGGGATGACGAGCGAGATGCCGTTGAGGCGATAGAAGAGGTCCTCGCGGAACCGACCCGCGGCGACGTCTTCGGCCAGGTTGCGGTGTGTCGCCGAGATGAAGCGGACATCGACGGGGGTCTGCTTGATGCTGCCAACTCGGTGCACGGCACGAAGTTCCAGCACACGCAGGAGCTTCGCTTGCGCCGACAAGGGCATCTCGCCGATCTCGTCGAGGAAGAACGTTCCGGTGTGCGCGGCCTCGATCAGACCGGGCTTGGCGGCGACGGCCCCCGTGAAGGCGCCTTTCTCGTAGCCGAACAGCTCGCTCTCGAAGAGCGTGTCGGTGAGCGACGCGCAGTTGATGCCCAAGAACGGCGACGATGCGCGCGGGGACATTCGGTGCAGGGTGGAGGCCATGACCTCCTTGCCGACGCCGGTCTCGCCGAGCAGGAGCACGTTGATTCGGCTCGATGCCACGCGACGGGCAAGCCGGTGAAGCCGACGCATCGAGTCACTCGTGCCCTCGACTTGTTCATCGGACAGCGGCGGTTCGTCTCGCCCAGGCTGACCGCCGAGGACCTCGCGCTGCACGATGACAACCGTGGAGCCGAAGTCGATCGTCTCACCCACGTTGATCGGGGTATCGACGTTGGGGTCGATCTTCTCGCCGCGAACGATGGTGCCGTTGGAACTGCCGAGGTCACGGACCATCAGCGTCTCGCCAAGCGTGATCGCAGCGTGGACCCGCGAGATCAGCGGATCGGGGACCTGAATGTCCGCGGTTTCCGAACGCCCGACCGTGATCCGTCCGCGGTCAGGGAGAGAGTGGGCGACCGGGTCACGGTCGCTGATGACGAGAAGTTTGAATCGACCGAGCTCCACCGAGAGTGAGCCGGGATCCATCGTCGGGAGTTCACGTCCGATCGGTTGATCTGCCATTCGAGCTGCGCCGAGCCAAAGTCGTACCATGATTGCCCCCTGTCCGCGTACGAGAGCCCACGCCGCGGTTGGCGACGTGGGCCCTTCGGTGTTCGAGATTTAGAGGACGAAGGCCCAGACCGTGTAGAGCACGCCCATCACGATGGCGAAGAAGCCAAGCGGGACTTGGAACTTCGAGAGCTTGAGCCGGAGCTCTTGGCCCTTGGCCAGCGCGGTCTCGTTCTTGCTGAGAACCCACTTGCTGATGAGTTTGAAGCCGAGGATGAAGCCGACTGCGATGTCTGCCACGCCGCTGAGGGTCCAGAAGATCCAGTTCAGCGGGGCGTCGCTCAGCAAGCCCAGGTTGGTGACGGCGCCGATGATCTCCCAAACGCCCCAGAAGAACATCAACGCTCCGATCCAGCCCTCGTAGGGGGTGAGCTTGTCGATCAGCTCTTTCGCGTTTGGCTTTCGCGCGATGATGAATGCCGATGCCGCCAGGATTCCGCCACAAATGGTGATGATGCCGCCCATGTTTGCTTCCTTGTCTTCCGTTGAGATTGGTTGATGTCCCCGCTCTCCGGCGGTTACGCCCAGTGAGAGAGCAAGGCGCGTTCCCCCGCTGACGGGCTAGGGATTTCGGTGACTTACTCGCGTTGCGCAACGCTCGGGCGTGCTCCACTTGCGCAAGCGTTTCCCGTGTTGGGCAACCTTGCGCACGTGCTGCCCAATCCGGCTTCGCGGCGCTACGGTGCCGGTCATGGGCAGCGAGGACGTCACGCTGCGCGGCGACGAGACGACCCATCCGGAGCGTCTTGTCGACGGCGTACCGGCAAAGCTCGACCGCTTCGGTCGGTTCGTGGTGCTCGAGCTTCTGGGTTCAGGAGGATCGGGATCCGTTCACCGTGCGTACGATCCGCAGCTCGATCGCTCGGTCGCGGTGAAGGTGTTGCACGCCTGTGAATCCACGGCGCGGTTGTTGGCGGAGGCCCGGGCCATGGCGAAACTCCGACACCCCAACGTGGTGACGGTCTACGACGTTGGAGAAGCCGACGATCGTGTTTGGCTCGCGATGGAGTACGTCGAGGGGGGCACGCTCCGGGCGTGGCTCGATGGAGGGCAGCGAAGCGAATCGGAGATCCTCCGTGTCTTCCGCAGGGCAGGAACCGGCCTCGCTGCGGCGCATGCGGAGGGACTGGTCCATCGAGACTTCAAGCCGGACAACGTCCTGATGCACGCGGAGGACCGACCCGTGGTGACGGACTTTGGGCTGGCGGTCATGGGGGAGTCCGAGCTCGACGCCAGCGAGAGCGGCGATTGTGTCGATCCCGAGGCGACGATCACGAGTCGGCTCGCGGGAACGCCGGCGTACATGTCTCCGGAGCAGTTCTCAGGAGGGACGGTTGGTCCTGCGAGCGACCAGTTCTCGTTCGGCGTGGCGCTGTTCGAGGCCGTGTGCCGTACCCGGCCATTCCCGGGGTCGACCGTGCAGGAAGTGTGTCGGTGTGTCTTGGAGGGCGCGTTCGAGTTCCCGGCGGACCATGCATCTCCGTGGCTCCGGACGGTACTGGAGCGGATGCTGCATCGCGATCCCGGCGCCCGATACCCAACGATGGCTGCGGCGATCAAGGCGCTGGATCGCGAACCAGTCCTGCAGCGGCGCAAGCTGTGGGCTGCGGTGGGCGTGACGGTGCTGGCCGCCGGGATGGGCGGAGTGGTGACCCGCGACCGCGGCCCGGCGTGCGACTCCGGGGCGGCTCAGGTCGCGTCCAGTTGGAACCCAGAACGCCGGGCGGCGATCGAGACCGCAATCGCCGCTGAGGGTCTCGAGGGGTCCGCCGCGACGATGCCGGCGGTCTACGAACAGCTCGACGAGTGGTCGGAGCAGTGGCAGCGCGCGATCGATGATGCATGCGAAGCGACACACGTCCGATCGGTACAATCTCCGGGGCGGCTCGACACTCGAACCCGCTGCTTTGACCGCGAGCTGGGCCGCGTCGCTGCGCTGACCGAGGAACTCGAGACCGCAGATTCGCGGGCCCTCAAGCGGGTCTACGACGCGACGGCGAATCTTCCCGATCCCACAGTTTGCGACGATCCCTTCGAGTCGCATGTTCCCTCCGAGGCTGAACTCCAGGCGTGGCGTTGGCGCGCGAAGGCGCTGGCTCGGGGCGACCTGGGTCGGTACGACCGCGGCTTGGAGGCGGTCGAGCAAGGGATCGCTGTGCTCGGGGACGACGCTCCCGCGACGCGGGCGGCGTTACACGTCGCCGAAGGCATGCTGGCCCGCCGCGGCGGGGACCATAAGCGTGCGGAGCTCGCCTTGCGAACCGCGATCCTGGCCTGCTCTGAGGAGGCCAACCCCAAGACGCTCGCGGACGCTTGGCTCGAGCTCGCCATGCTCGTGGGTGATGCGATGGCGCAGTCCGAGCGTGCGGATGGGATCCTGCTCGCGGCCGAGGCGGCTGTCCTCGCCGTGGGCGAGCCGAGATACGATCGGCGGCTGGCAACCATCCGAGGCTCCATCCTCGTGCTGGCTGGGCGGTACGACGAGGGACTGAAGTCGCTGGAACGCGCGCTCGAGATGGCGGAGGTCGATGGAGGCCCGCTGGCGCGCTCGATCATCCTCAACAACTACGGCAACGCTCTGTACGAGGCGGGCCGTCCCGCGGATGCGTTGGCGGTGTTCGACGAGGTTCAGGAGATCGAACTGCGGATTCGGCCGCCCGGGCACACGTCCTTCGTCATGACGCACCAGAACCGAGCTCGCGCCCTGAGTGACCTGGGACGGATCGAGGAGGCGGTGTCTTCCCTTCACGAGGCCCTCGACGCGGGAACCCGAGCCTATGGTGCGGATGCGCCGAAGCTAGGCGCGCTCTATCTCAATTTGGGGGTCGCCCAGATCGAGCGGGACGAGTTTGTCTCGGCACAACAGAACATCGAGCGGGCACAGGCGGTGTGGAAGTCCGTTCATCCGCCGTCACATCGCTTCTTCGAGATCGCGGACATCAACCTGGGGATCATCGCGAGCCACACCGGCAGGCTCGAGCTCTCCCTTCGGCACTATCGCGATGCCAAGCAGCGGGCGGTCCAACGCGGCGGTGCGCGGGGCCATGGTGTCGCGGTGGTGATGGGCAACGAGGCGAACACCCTCTACACGCTTCGTCGCTTTGAAGAGGCGGCGCGTGTGCATCGTGAAGCGCTGTCGATCTTGGAAGAGGTGTCCGGAGACGACAACCCAGGACTGGGGTACCCATTGGTGGGGTTGGCTCGCGACCTGATCGAGCTCGGTGAGCTCGATGAAGCGGTGGTCCTCGCCGACCGAGCCCGGACCCTCCGGGAAGCCAGCCAGGTCGGGCCAGCGGAGATGTACATCGCATACATCGTGCTGGCCGAAGCGTTGGCTCGGCGCTCGCCGCCAGACCTCGAGCAGGGTCGGAAGTGGGCTCGCGAAGCCCGCAAAGCGTTCGAAAAAACTGACCGGCCTGCTGAGGACGCTGAGGAACTTCGAATGTTCGAATCCGCGTACGGCCCGCTCTGAGATCCGGTGCATCCCGATCTTTTTGTGCCGTGGAGCGCGAAACGAACCTAGCAAACCTGCCGATTCGACCGTCTAGGGGGTCGTGTGTTCCCTCCCATTCATGTAGATTGGCTTCGGGGATGGGAAGTGGAGATCGAGACGGGTTGGAGCCATGCACAAGAAAGTCTGGATAGCTGTTGTCCTCGGAGCGTTCGCCTTGCCAGCGACCGCCAACGCGGGCGGATTGAACCTCGAGAACCCAGATCCCTCCTGGGATGAGGGTCCGCCCCGCGGAGCGTACGTTTGGCTCAACGACGAGCAAATGGATGCGACACCGGAGATTCCGGACGTCCAGTTCGGCGGCAATCACATCCTGTATCTCAACCGCTGTCAGGGAGGTTTGACGATCAGCTCCAGCAACCAAAACGACTCGGTCAACAACCAGTCGACCGTAGGCGGGGGTACATTTCCTGAGTACGCCTACGGGGACGCGAGCTGGAACGAGCTGGTCGCCAAGACCCGCACGATGTTCGAGCCGTACGCGATCACCATTACCGATGAGGATCCGTCCCCGGCACCCCACGATGAGGCGATCGTCTGCGGGACACCGGGTGTCATCGGGATGCCCAACGGTGTCGGCGGCGTGGCTCCCTTCTCGTGTGGCCAGATTCCCAACGCCATCACGTTCACCTTCGCAGGCGTCTACGGCGGCGACGTTGACCAGATGGTCGCGACTGTCGGTCAGGAAGCGGCGCACGCGTGGGGCCTCGAGCACCTGCTCGCCTGCAACGATCCGATGACGTACCTGAACAGTCCGTGGAGCGACGAGGGCTCGTGTTGGCCCAAGGAGTTCCAGGACCAGGACACGCAGTGCGGCGAATATTCGCCCCGTTCGTGTGACTGCGGCGGCAGCACCCAGAACTCGCACCAGCACATCCTGGATATGTTCGGCGCCGGCATTCCGGACACCCAGTCTCCGTTGGCGGCGATCATCTCGCCCGCCGATGGCGCAGCGTTCCCGGTGGGAGCGACGTTCCCGATCGAGGTTGATGTCAGCGATGACCAATCCATCTCGAGCGTCACGTTGTTCGCGAACGGAAGCTCGTTGAGCTCCGACGTTTCCTCGCCCTACGGTCCATTCCCGGCGGAGAACACTCCCGAAGGCATCTACGAGATGTACATCGAGGCCGAAGACGGGGCAGGCAACGTCACGGTCAGCGAGACCATCACGATTCACGTCAACGCCAGCGGCGAGCCTCCAGCGACCACGGGGGACGACAGTGCGGGCGGCAGCGACAGCGACACCGCCGGTGGCAGCGACAGCGACAGCGGTAGCGGAGACGGTGGCAGCGATACCGCAGGCGAAGGCGGAAGCGACAGCGCTGGTGACGACAGCGGCGTCCTCCCCGACTCCGGCGGCAGCGGCCTTCCTCCGGGGTACGGCCTGGGCAACGAGACCGCTGATGGGTGTGCATGCACAGCGGACGGTTCCGGCGGAAACCGTTGGGGGCTGTTGCTGATGGGCGTGATGTTTGGCGCGGGGCTTCGGTCCCGCCGTCGACGCTGACGCCGGCTCCGACCATCCAACCCAAGAACGAGCGGCCGGCCTCTTCGGAGACGGCCGCTTCTTCGTGGTTGTACGTCGTGGGCGGTTAGCGGCCGCGCTTCGCTGCCCAGGTGCTGGCGATGCCTGACAGTGAGGGCAACACGAGCGTCGCCCCGAGCGCGGCGAGGACGATACCCAGCACGGCGACGGCCCCGATGCCTCGGACCCCGGCGGAGTCGGCCACCATGAACGCAGCGAACCCGATCGCGGTGGTCGCCATCGCAGCCATGATGGCGCTCCCGGTCTCCATCAGCGAGGTCAGCAGACCGTCGGTCTCGCCCTTGGTACGGCGGATCTTGTCGGTCAGGTAGACGCCGTTGTCCACACCGATGCCCAGAATCGCTGGGAGGATGGGCAAGTTGAACAACGTGAACTCCAGGTCGATCGTCGCCATCACGCCGACCAGCCACAGCAGCGCGAGCGCGAGCGGCAACAGGGTGAGGATGGCTTGGCGGGCGGAGCGGACCTGCCAGTAGACCAAGAGCGCGACGAGAGCGGCGGCCATGCCGAGCACAACCGGGGCTTCTTCTCGAAGCATCAGGAACATGGCGGCGTAGACGGTGGTCTCGCCGACGAACAGGTCCTCCGTCTCGAGGTACGTGACGGTCTCTTCGCGGAACTCGACGCCCTTGCGCATGTCGGCGGCGTCGAACGACGGATACGCGAACACGCCGTACGCTCCGGATTCGGTCCGCACGGCATGCAGGAGCTCCGTGGGGAGGTCGTCGATGCCAAAGGGCCGCGCCGAGAGCATCCGCAGCAGGTTGGCGGCGTCGTCCTTGTCGATGCGGGCCGATTCGTCGGCGCCGTCGGAGGGGGCCTCATCGTCCCAGTCGTCGTCGCCCACGTCCTCGTCTTCGTTCTCCTCCCACTCGCTGCCATCGAAGTCGTCGCCGGACGCCTTGCGGGACCGGGCGAGCAGGTCGGTCGCATCGACATCGGCCGACTTCGCGAGGGACTCGATCGTGGACGGTTCGAGCAGCGTGATGATCTTCTGCTCCCGGGCGCCGGAGTCGATGCCAGGCGGGGGCAGCAGGTCTGGAGCCGCGAAGAGCTCGGCGACGACGGACTCTTGACCGTCCGCGAGACGGGCTTCTCGGGAGGAGCGGGCTTCGTCGAGCGTCGCGCGGGTGTCCTCGAGGTTGTCGCGCACGAGGATGCCGGCGTGGATATCCCGGCCGAAGATGGTCGAGATCAGCGCAACGTCGCCTTCGGACTGTTGCCGAGAGTAGTCGGACTGAAGCTCGCGGCCGTTGTAGGCAAAGCCAACGCTGGGCGCCTTGTAGATGGAGAAGACGGTGAGTGTGCCCAGGATCCCCAGGACGACGCCGGGCCGCGCGAGGAGAACCGCCGAGAGGACTCCGCGGCGGAGGCGAGGGGGCTTGGCGCGCTTGATGCCCACCAGGCAGCTCAGCGCCGGCAACACGGTGACCATCGCCGCGAGGCACAGCGCGACGCCCATGGCCGAGATGACACCGAACTCAGCGAAGGCTGGGAACTCCGATGTCGCCATGATCGTGAAAGCGCCAACCGTGGTGCTCGACGCGACCAACAGGGGAACGACCAGGTTGCGGAACGCGAGCCGAATGGCCTCGTCGTTGTCGTGGTCGCGGCGCTCTTTTCGTGCCCGCAAGAAGAAGTGGATGCCCGCGTCGATTCCCGCCCCCATGACGACGGTGGAGATCATCGACGTCATGACGTTGAGGTCGCCGATGATGATGTACGTCGCAGCCAGCGACCACACGACGCCGAACGTCAGCGGAACGAGGAGAATCAGGACGGCGCGGGCAGAGCGGAACAGCGCGTACAGGACGAGCATGACGCCGAAGAGCGCGGCGGCGCCGGCTCGAAGGGTGTCACGCTGAACGATCGCGTGTTCGTCGGCCTTGTTCGTGTAGGGCCCAACGAGGTTCACGGTGACCGCGTCGCCCCAAGGGGCGCCATCCCGCTTCAGAACCTCGTCGGCCGCGGCTCGCATCTCGTCGGTGATCTGCTTGCAGAACGCCAAGCTGGATGCGGGCTGGGTGGGCCGCAGCAGGATGACGTTGGCATCGATGCCGTCGCGTTCGTAGAGGTCCTCGAAGCCAGTGCGGCCCAGGGACTCCTTGCGCTTGGCTTCGATGAACTGCTCGAGCTCCTCCTTCGCGCCCTCCTTGGGCTTGGTCAGGCAGAGGTCTGGATCGGCAGCGCAGGTCTCGGCGTGCAGCCAGGCATCGATGAGGTCTCGGAGTTCGTCGAGTTCCGCGTCGGAGAGGTAGTACAGCGCGTGGTCGAGAAAGAAGTCGCTGGGCAGCCGATAGTCGACGTCCTTGAGGAGCGCGTGTCCTCGGAGGTGCTCGGCGAGCGCATCGCTGTAGGCGCGTCGGGCCTCCGCCTCACCCTTGACCACGACGTTGACGCTGCCGGTGCTGCCGAAGGTCTCCTCGATCTCCTCGAGCGCGACGACGACCTCGTGGTCACGTGGCAGCAGGCGCCGGAGGTCGCTATCGACCTGCAGCTTGGCCGCGACGATCGCCGCGAGCGCAGTGATGAGCGTCGCGACAACGAGAATCGCGCGGTGCCGCCTGAGGACCCAGTCGATCCAGCGGTCCCGGAGTGGAGGCGTCCCGGCCAAACGGCCGCAACTCTTGCACGATTCGGCGCCCCGAGGCCACCGGAACCGACCGCTCTGTGCGGCCGGTCAAGGGCGCCGTCGGCGACGTCTCAGGGCCCCAAGAAGCCCGAGGAACAGCCACCCGGCTTGGCGTCCGTCCGGGGCTCCTCGCCCACGCGACGTGCATGCGCAGCCCGCACGGTCTGAGTTCTGCGAGCCGCCCTCGGTCGCGCCGTCCGTGTCCGTGAGTTCCCCCCCGGTGTCGCCGCCGGTCGTCGCGGGCATCTCGGGCTCAACGGTCGGGTCGAAGAAGCCGCAGATCTCGACCGGCTCACCGAAGGGATCGTCGCTGCTGCCGCCATCGCCGAACACGAGGAACGTCCCTTCCGCGTGGTCGATCCAGGGCGCGGCGGTTTGGGGGTCGGCGACGCCGCGGATGAGGAGGGGCTGACCGACGGCGTCCGGAGGCGGGTCGAAATCGATCTCGAAGGAGCCGGGCTGGGAGATCGTGGCGAGCGTCTGCCATGCGGCGTCGTCGTCGTCGCCGCCGAGACTGATCAGCGACGCCCACTGCAGGACGACATCGGAGGTCCCCGCCGCACACCCGCGAATCGGAAACGGGGAGCCGGGGCGGAGCTGTACGCCGTCGAGGGATGGCGTGCGCAGACCAACGGTGGGTGGCGCCGCGTCGACATCGTCTGAGACCCGCACCACGCCGCGTCGTTCGCTCCACAGGTTGAGCGGCGGCTCGTAGGTGTATCCGCGGACCACGTAGTTGCCCGCCGGGATGTTGCTGGTATCGAAGTCGAGTCCAGCCTGCGTCGCATCGCAGGTGATCGGGATGCGTTGCTCGGACGCATTCATCGGAAACACGCAGTCCAACAGATCGTCCCGCCGCTCGAGGATGTCTTCGTCCTCGGGCATCGCCTCGATGTTGCCGCGGGCGAGCGCATCTTCGGCTTCGGCCACGGTGACCCAGTTCGGCAGGTCCTGCAGCTCGGGGTGGATGTCTTCGCACACGAGGAAGAACTGGAAGCGCCGCGAGTCCTCGGGCTCGTCGTCGCTCACCATGAAGTCTTCGCGCGGCAGACCGATGTCGAGGTGGAAGACAGGGTCGACGCTTCGATCCACCTCGGCGATGCATGCCGCAAGCGGGTAGATCGGAGGCGTCCGCTGACCAGCGCCGTTGGATGCAGACGCGATCTGCGGCGCCAATACACCGAGCGCGATCAGCATCGTCTTGCGCATGCTCCTCACCCTCGCGCGCACGGGCTCGGTGTGCAAGAGGCGGGCGTCGCACTCATGGCTGCTTCGCGCCAGGGCTCTGGCAACGCCATCATCGTTCGTTGAAGCCCTTGCCGGTCAAGATTTTTGGCGCGCAGCGTTCCGCTCGTGCTGCCCGGGTCTTGCCCTGTTTGGCTCCCGAAACGTGCAGGATGTAGCTCCGTTTTCGGCCCGGCGTGAGCGCCTCGAAGGCTGCCTGGAGCACGGCGTCGGAGTCGAGCCGGGCTTGGAGTTCTTCGGGGATTGGCTCGGCTTGCTTTGGTGGGGCGAGCTTCTTCCCTTGTTGTTGAAGCACGATCGCTTCTTTGATCATTCGAACGAGCACCGCTCGGTGTTTCCGCACCTGCTTGGCGGAGGTGAACTTGAACAGCCTCGCGGACCGGGTGTTGGGCCCGGCGGGCTCGAGGACGCCTGAGTCATCCGTCAGCAGGGCACCCTTGAAGAAGTTCAGCGAGCAGAACTCCTTGAACGACGCCATCAGCACGACGTTCTTCCCTGCGAGCGTGTAACAGGGCGAACCCCACTTCATCTCCTCGGTCAGCTCAGAGGCCAAGAGAATCGTACGGAGCGCCTCCAGTGCAGCGGTCCATTGGTGAACCTTGCACTGCGGGGTCTTGTAGTGCTCGCAACGACCACAGCCGTCCTCGAGGTAAGCGTCGACGCTGGTTCGGTTCATGCTCAACGGGCTGTTCTCACGCGAGCTTCGAGGCACGTGGCGGGGCAACCCTTCAGCGCGGGCGGTGCTGGGTGCCGATGCCCGCGGTGATGAAGACTGCGGTCGTCTCGGCGTCCGCATCGGCGGTGTGCCAGACCCCCGGGTCGTTGACGATGTACTCGCCGGGTCTCAGGGTCGTTCGCCGCTCCTCGCCGTCGATCTCCTGCACGATGGTCAGTTCTCCGGCCGTGCACAGCACGACTTCGGAGCCCTCGGGGTGCATCTCCCAGGTATCCCAAGAGGTGGTGAACGTGTACATGGAGACGAGCCGCCCTTCGGCGCCGTCGCTCCCGTGGCGCTGCCCGTACGCCTCGTACCACTGCATGCCTCCACCGAACTCGGGCTGAACGATCGCGGTCGCACCCACGCCGAGGTGCAGGGGATTGTCGTGGAGTCTCCGACCGTGGCTCACCCTCGTAAGATACCAGCCGCCGGGCCTGGCCTGGTAGACTGGGCCCGTGGTGGGTCGCATTGCGTTGCTGACGTTGGCGGCGGTGGTTTTTTCTGGCTGCCAGAGCGAGCCGTTTGGGTGTGACTCCAACGAGCAGTGTCAGGTCGACACGGCGGCGGGCGTCTGCGAGGCGAACGGATACTGCAGCTTCTCCGACCCCGAGTGCGAGTCCGGCCGCCGCTACAGCAACTTGGCCGGCGGCGGGCTGGCCGGTCTATGCGTCAACACCCCGGCTGAGACGACCGGGGCTGCATCGAGCTCCGGACCAGGAACGACGACGATCAACCCCATGACCGGGCTGACCACAGAGCTCACCACGATGAGCACGTCGTCGGGTTCGTCCTCGACCACCATGGATGCAACGTCGACAACTGCGCCCGGATCCACGGACACGGGGACGACCGGCGGCCTGGACTCCAGCAGCACGGGGGAGCCGGGCCTTGATGACGGCCTCGTGGTCTACGTGTCATTCGACGATCCGCCCACTGACGACGGAGTCTTCCCAGCGCATCCGGGACACCTTGTGGCGTCCTGCAACAACATCGCATCAAGCTGTCCCTCGATGGTTGCTGGGATGGTTGGGATGGCGGGCCAGTTCGATGGCGTCGACGACCGCATCAGCGTCGACGACGATGCCCGGCTGCGTTTCCAAGACTCGATGTCGATGTGCTTGTGGACGCGCCGGACCGGACCGTTTGCGGGCGAGTACGCGTTGTTGGCCGGTAAGGCGTACGGCGATGACAGCGCAAACAGCTACGAGTTTTACCTGGCCAACCCGAACGACAATGCCCAGACGTACGAGGTCAACTTCAGTACCGATGCTCCGCCGGTTTCGGCGTCGCGCTCGGCGGAGCTGACCAACGATTGGACCCATCTGTGCGGCATCTGGGACGGCGAGGCCTGGCGGCTCTACATCAACGGGCGGGAGTCGGGCTTCGAGCCGCTGGCGACCGCTCCCTCCTACGACGGGCACCCATTCCTGATCGGTGCCGACACGGAGTCGGGTTCTGTCACGCACTTCTTCCCCGGGGAAATCGACGAGGTTCGCCTCTACGAGCGTGCTCTGTCCCCCGGCGAGGTGATGACGCTGGCGAGCGAAGGCTGAGCGCCTCAGGGCTTGCTATCGTCGCGCTGCGTGCCCGACTCCACCCCCGCGCCCGACTCCGACTTCGAGCTACTCCAAGCTTGGAGAGAAGGCGACGTGCAGTCGGGAGAAGACCTGTTCGCGCGCCACTTCGAGGGTCTGTGTCGTTTCTTTCGCAACAAGGTCAGCGACGGGGTCGACGATCTCATCCAACGGACCTTCCTGCTGCTCGTCGAGCGGCGTGACCAGTTCGAGGGTCGGTCCTCGTTTCGTACGTACCTGTTCGTCGTCGCGCGGAACGAACTCTATCGCGAGTTGAGCACCCGGAGGCGGGCCGCGGACAAGCTCGATCCGCTCGAGGTCTCGGTGGTCGAAATCTCTCCAAGCCCGCCGTCGGTCATGGCACGGAGGCGGGAGGAGCGGGCGTTGTTGGAGGCCTTGCGACGGATCCCCCTCGAGCATCAGGTCACCTTGGAACTCTACTTCTGGGAGAACATGACCGCGGGGGCGATCGGCGAGGTCTTGGAGCTTCCGGAGGGCACAGTCCGGACCCGGATCCGTCGCGCGAGGGCCCTGCTCGCCGAGCAACTCGAGAGCCTGGAAGCGGGTGGGGCCCCGCTTCACACGACCGACGCCAACATCGATGAGTGGGCGAAGTCGGTCAAGAAGGTGGTCGAGTCCTCGTGACCGAGACGGACTCCGAAGATGGGCTGAAACAACGGTTCGGATCGGGGCCCAGCCAAGACGACCTCGAAGCCCGGCACTGGCGAGGGACTGTCGCCGAGCGTCTGTTCGGCCGAGGTGGCGCCCCCGTGTCGATCGGACGCTTTCGCGTGCTCTCTCGGGTGGGTTCTGGAGGTGCCGGTGTCGTGTACTCCGCCTGGGACCCGAAGCTCGAGCGACGCGTTGCGGTCAAGGTGCTTCGCGGCGCACATGACCCCCGAGAGGTCGAGCGCGAAGCGAAGCTGCTGGCGAAGCTCAGCCATCCAAACGTTGTCGGTGTCTACGACGTGGGGGAGCACGACGGCGGTGCGTTTCTCGCGATGGAGTTTGTCGATGGCAAGACGCTGCTCGAGTACGACGCGGCGCGTTGGGAGGACGCGCTTGCCCTGCTCGACCAAGCGGCAGCGGGACTTCAGGCAGCGCACGATGTCGGTGTGGTGCATGGCGATGTGAAGCCGACCAACATGCTCGTGGGGACGGATGGGCGGCTTCGTGTCACCGACTTTGGAACGGCCCACGCTGGTGACGCGCAGCTTCTCGGAGCGACGCCGGCGTACATGGCCCCGGAGCAGGCCCGTGGCGATGCGGCCACCGCGTTGAGTGACCAATTCTCGTTGTGCGCGACCGCGTTCGAGCTGTTCTACGGCGTACGGCCCTTCGCCGGGACCTCGGCGGACGAGGTTCGTGCCGCGTTGCTCGAGGGTGATCGTCAGGACCCGCCCAATGCGGGGCGGATTCCGCGTTGGCTGCGAGAGTCGCTCGAGCGAGGGTTGTCGGCAGAGCCCTCCCAACGGTATGCCGACCTCACTGCGTTGCTCAGCGCGTGGCGACGAGGCGCCCGGTCCAATCGCGGGGCCGTGACGGTGGGGGTCATTGCGCTTGCCACGATCGCTGCGGCGGTGGGGTCTCAGTCCAGGGCGGACGTCGACCCGTGCGGGGAGGCCCAGGCGCGCATCACGTCGTTGTGGAGTCCACAACGGCGCTCGTCGCTCTCCGACCAGTTCCAATCCCACGGTCAGGCGTTTGCAGAGCAGACCTGGATCCGGGTCGAGTCTGAGATCGATGGACACGTCGAAGAACTTCAAGGCGTGCTCACTCGCGCGTGTGCCCTGCCGAACGAGGAAGCTTCGCTTCGGCGAAGGCTCTGCGTGGAGCGGCGAATCATCGAAGTGGGGGCGTTGCTCGACGTCTTGGAAACCGACGACCCCGCGGTGGTCGAAGAGTCGGTGTTGGCACTCGCACTGCTGACCGATCCCCAGGGATGTGTTCTGGATGCGCGGCCCCTTGGCGCTCCAGATGAAGAAGAACGGCGAGCGGTACTGGAAGCGGTGGCTCGCGCACGGGCTCTGCGAGGGGTCGGCAAGCTCGAAGACGCACTGGCCACCTTGAGACGGGCTCGCCGCGATGCCCACGAAGTCCGAGACCCGGCGGTGACAGCACGCATTCTGCTGGAGCTTGGAGACACCCTCGTCCTGCTCGATGGAGTCTCGGACGACACGCCGACCCTCGCCACCCTGGAGGCGGCACTGCTGGCCGCCGACGCCGCAGATGCGCCTCATCTCACCGCGCAAGCGTTGCTCTCGCTGGCCAACGCGAACCACCGGGCAACGCGGTTCGATGAGGCGCTGCGGTGGCTGGATCGCCTCGATGAGCACCTGCAGGGTTTCGACGCTCCGCGTCTCCAGGGGCGCGCGGCCATTCTGCGGGCGCTGGTGGGCAGCATGGTCGGGGGCTGGGAGAACGACGTGGCGACCCGCGAGGCGCTGGACAGGCTCCGCGAATCGGGGGTCCGAGATACGTGGCTCGCGCTGGGCCTCAACAACCTGGGCGAGGTCGAGTTCGAGCAGCGCAAGGACGCGTCCGCACAGCGGCACTACAACCAAGCGCTCGAGATCTGGAACGACGTCCTGGGTCCCTCTCACCCCACGACCGCTGGGGCGCGCGGCAACCTGGGAGAGATCGCGTTGTTCCGCCGCGAGTTCGACGTCGCACTGGAGCACTTCCTCTATGCGCTCGAGATTCGAAGCGCCGCGTGGGGGCCCGACTCCTATTGGGTGGCCCACACGCGGGCGCACATTGCCGACGTCCACCGGCTTGCGGGGCGGGGGGACGAGGCCGAGGCGATCTACCGGGACGTGCTCACCTTCACCCAGCGCGAGCTGCCGTTGCCGGACAGCGAGTTGTTCTTCGCCCTGGACACCGGGGTCGATCAGCTCCAGCCGTGGGCGCTCCACGGCTTGGCGTTGCTCGAGCTGGAGCGCGGTGATCCCGATGCGGCGCTCGCTTGGGCGAGCCAGGTCGATCCGAGCACCGAGATTCGGGCGGAGCGGCATCCCGACCTCGCGGGGCGTTTCGACGTGAAGGCACTTGCACTGGTCGAGCTCGGCCGCTTCGAGGAAGCGGCTGCTCTCCTCACCCGGTTCGAGCCGAGCTGGACGCAGGCGTACGCCAATGGCGTCTACAAGGGAGTCTACGGCCCCCTGGCTCGAGCCGAGCTCGCGCGACGCGAGGGCCGTCTCGCCGACGTTTGCGCCATCGTGAAGCCAGCGACGGTCCTCGACGATCCGGGGATTCCGGCCGACGATCAGCGACGCCTGGATACAGCCCTGGAATCGTGCGGGACGTCACAACTTCGCTGAGCGTCCCGCTTTTCTCGCCGCCAGGGCAATCGTTCGGGCAAGCCGCCTCTCTACCGAGGCATGAAGAAAAATTCGCTCTTGGGTGTCTTCGTCTCCGTGCTGGTCCTTGTCGCGGCGCCCGGTTGCATCATCTCGGCGACGGACAGCGACGACGACGATATGGGGAGTGGGTCGACATCCGATTCGGCCTCATCCGCATCCGGCGGAACCCAGGACCCTACCGACGATTCGGACGACTCCGAGAGCGACAGCGAGGCGGAGAGCAGCTCATCGGGGGCAGATGGGAGCTCCGAGGGCGGGTCCGATCCGACCGAAGGGGGCGCGGGGCCTGAGGC
>OJGU01000495.1_pt1 | contig 22878 bp, 21 predicted proteins | sample 1594741 | NCBI WGS metagenome assembly OJGU01 (sample SAMN05416841, study PRJEB24817) | seawater metagenome | isolation source: Sea water | place: Canada:Atlantic | collected 2013-07
TACGAGATGTAGAGAGGTCTCGTGGGCTCGGAGATGTGTATAAGAGACAGTCACGGGACTCCGCACAAGCCTGTTTTTCCTGCTGAACACCACGGTATTGATGGTTGCCTGAGCCCATAGAAAGCAATAGGTTTACGAGATGAGTCGATCGGGGGAAACTCGCGCGTCTGAGCGATTGCCGCTAGCTTGGTATGCAATGCTTGCTGCCGGGATCGTGGTTTGTACTGGCGGATGTATGAATCCCCGACCTTCAACCGCGAAGGAAACTGGGACTCAAGTCAGTTTGCCTCAGTATGTGAAACCGTTTAACGGGGTCGATCTTTCTGGCTGGCAAGAACCATCCGGAGACTGGAGGGTGGTGGGTGATGTGAGCTCGGATCCATTGTCCCCGAAAGCGTTTGTCTTGACGGAAGGGACCGACGTCTTGGTGAATGGCCAAGAAGGAAGCACGTCCAATCTATTGTCGGAGATGCTGCATGGGGATGTCGAGTTGAATTTGGAATTCATGGTTCCTGAGGCTTCGAATTCAGGGGTCTACATGCAGGGGCGGTATGAAGTTCAAATTCTCGATAGTTGGCAGGAATACGAGCCGACATTTGGTGATTGTGGAGGGATTTATCAGCGCTATGTTAATGGTAAGGGATTCGGTGGGGTGGCCCCGAGAATCAATGCGGCACTGCCTCCTGGATCCTGGCAGCGGTTTGATATTACCTTTCGAGCTCCGCGGTTTGATGAGCAGGGACAGAAAGTGGCGAATGCACGGTTCGTCAAAGTGATCCACAATGGCGTGGTGATTCATGAGAACGTTGAGGTCACGGGACCTACGCGGGCGGCGTCTTTTGACGATGAGCACTCGTGGGGGCCGATCATGCTTCAAGGGGATCATGGGCCCGTGGCATACCGAAACATCGTTGTTCGTCACATACTCATTCCGTAGGTGGGGATGATTTATTGAATTATGATGGAATGATTTACCGGGCACTCGGTCTAATCTTGAGAGGAACGTGAACTATGAGCGATCTGGAAACGATTAATTCGGTCTTGTCTAGGACTGCCCGGCGTCGGCGCTGGTTCCGAGCCTGGAATGGTTTGTTTACTGGATTGATGATTGCCGCGTCGGTCTGGCTGCTTGCGACGATCAGTTTCAAGCTGGCGCCCGTACCCTTTGCCATGTTTGGAATCCTCGGTGGTTTGGCCTTGGCTGCGGTTGTTGGAGGATTCCTCTGGGGAGGGAGGCGTCGTGAATCTCCCCTAGAAACCGCTCAATGGGTTGATCAGCAATTGGGCTTAAAAGAGAAACTCAGTGCTGCCCTTGAGTTTTCGCGATCGTCTGCTGCTTGGGGGGATGTATTGCTGCGGGATGGCGTGAAGTGTTTGGAGCAGGTTCAGCCTGCTAAGTTGCTTACCTATCGACTGCCTCAGGCGGCTCGCTGGAGCGTTTTACTATTGTTGTTGAGTGCATCACTGGGATTTGTTCCAGAATACCGAAGCGAACGATATCTGAATAGTCAGCGCGAAGAAACCATTATCAAGGATACCGGAGAGCAGCTATCTCGTTTTGCCAAACGAGCCCTCAACCACCGTCCGCCAACGATGAAACCGACGGAGAAAGCGATGGTCGCGGTGGATGAGCTGGGCCAACAGCTAACGTCTGCCAAACTAACTCGAGCGGATGCTCTCGAGAAGATTTCGAGTGTTTCAGAGGAACTTAAGGATCAGGCAACGAATCTCGGCGAAAATCCAGCCTTCAAGCGAATGAGACAGGAAGCCCGAACTCCTTCAGGTGCGCCCTCGAATACGGCTAAGGCGCTGCAAGAACGGATTCAATCCCTTCAGAAAGAGATGAAGAATGCCTCAGGAGATCCCAATGCTTTGGAGAAAATGAAGAGTCGTCTTGATCAACTCCAGCGGGCCGCTGCGGGGATGAATTCCAATGAGGCAGGTATGACGCCGGAGATGGAAAAACAAATGGCGCAGAGTCTCTCGAATCTATCGGAGATGGCTAAGAGTCAAGGGCTTCCAATGTCAGATCTCGACGATGCTCTTTCGGCCTTAAAGAATGGGGATCTCGATCAGCTCCTCAAATCACTCGATTCTGCCCAGGTTGATCTGGAAAAGATGATGGCGATGGCAAAGGCCATGCAGAAAATGAAGATGGAATTGGCTGAGATGGGCAAGGATCTAGGGGAGCAGTTGGAGAAGGGGCAGGCTCAGGCGGCTCATGATCGCCTGCTGGAAATGGCGGCGAAGATGGCCTCCGGTAAATCTCAAGAGGGAGCCCTGGAAAAGATTATGGCAGAGGTGGCCAAAGCAATCGATCCTGCTGGCGACTATGGCGACGTGAAGGAGTTGCTAAAAGAGGCACTGAAGTCAGCTCAAAGCGGAGATTCTCAAAGCTCGGCAGAATCGATGCGGGCCGCAGCAGCAGAATTGAAAAAGTTGATGGATCAGTTCGGTGATATGCAGTCCTTGATGGCGAGTCTTGATGCGCTCAATAAGGCACAACTTTGTGTTGGTAACTGCCAGGGGTGGGGGCAGTGTCAATCAGGGCCACCCAAGGTTGGCCCTGGAGGGAAACCCGGTAAGGGAGTGGGAACCTGGGCAGATGAAAACGCGGGTTGGTTTTATTTTCCGGAGACGAAAGATCGTTGGGATAATTCTGATCTAACCCGACCGGATATGGATGCTCGCGGTCACACCGATCGTGGTGAAGGGCAGCTCTCGAACGGAATGGTCCCAACCAAAGTTAAGGGAAGTTTTTCTCCGGGTGGGCCCATGCCAAGCATCACGCTGCGAGGGGTGAGTATCAAGGGAGAAAGTCGAGTCGTTATCGAGGAGGCCATCACCGCGGCCCAGGATGAAGCGCAAAGTGCCTTGAGTCAGCAAAAGGTGCCGCGAGCCTATCAGCAAGCAGTGCGAAACTATTTTGATGATTTTGCTCAGTGATGCTCCAAGGGCTAGTTGTTTAACGGGGACTAATACGGTCGGGATTTCTTAGGTGCTATGGAGGAAAAAGTAAGTAAATTTCGGGAGCGGGTCAGCCGACTCAAGGCTGAGATCGGAAAAGTCATTGTCGGGCAATCCGAGATTGTCGAAGGAACATTGACGTCGATTCTTGCTGGGGGACACGTCTTGCTTGAGGGCGTGCCGGGGCTTGGAAAGACGTTGCTGGTTAGGACCTTGAGCGAAGCCCTCGATCTTTCTTTTAATCGAGTTCAGTTCACTCCTGATTTGATGCCGGCCGACATCTTGGGAACCAATTTGGTCGTTGAAAATCCAGATGGTCGACGAGAATTCCAATTTCAGCGAGGTCCAATCTTTGCACATATCGTGTTGGCCGATGAAATCAACCGCGCTACGCCGAAAACCCAATCGGCAATGCTCGAGGCCATGCAGGAAAAAAGCGTGACCGCGGGAGGGGAAGTCAGACCGCTGGTGCCGCCCTTTTTCGTCTTAGCCACTCAGAATCCCATTGATCAGGAGGGGACCTACCCCTTGCCGGAAGCTCAGCTTGATCGCTTCTTCTTCAAACTACTGGTGACCTATCCAACTGCAGCTGAGTTGACGGCAGTGATCGATCGGACGACGGAAGGGCGGCAAGAGAAAGTCGAGAAGGTGCTTGAAAGGGAGGCTCTGCTCGAGATGCAAGGATTGGTGCGCGAGGTGCCGGTCCCATCCCATGTGAAAGATTATGCGGTCCGATTGGTGTTGGCGACCCATGCCGGTGCAGAATCAGCCGTGGATGTGACGAATCAGTATTTGCGATTCGGGAGTAGTCCTCGTGGGGCTCAAACAATGATCTTGGCTGCCAAGGTGCGCGCCTTAATAGAAGGACGTTTTAATGTCAGTTTCGATGATGTGAAAGCCGTCGCGATGGCGGCACTACGGCATCGCCTGATACTTAATTTTGAAGCTCAGGCAGAAGCGATCACCACGGATCACATTATTGCCAAGATTCTGGAAGAGGTGCCAGTTTCAAAGGTTTCAGCCGCCGCCGCTAGCTAGGCCGTTTACGCTTCAGTTTTTGCAGGGTCTCTTTAGCCGTTTCATCTCCCCGTTGAGCGGCTGCTTCGAGGAACTTGAGAGCTTTCTGTCGGTCCTTGCGAAGGCCGCGTCCTACGAGTGCCATGAGACCTAAATTGGTGAGTGCTTTGACGTGCCCCGCGTCCGCGGCTTTGGCGAACCAGGCTGCTGCCTGCTGGTAGTCTAAAGGCACACCGCGTCCGTCGTAGTGTCTTTCTCCCAAGTCGTAGAGCGCCGCTGGATCTCCCGTCTGCGCTTTTTCAATCGAGTCTTGGGTGTGTTTGCGTTGAAAGCCCGAGGCCATGGAGCTCGCTTGCTTGACGCCCGCCTTCGTTTGTTCCACGGAGGATTTCAGCTTCATCCACGAAGCGAAGAGTGTGACGATGCGGATGATCCAGCCCATGCCGTGATTATCTCTCCTTGAACGGCGCTTTACAATCCACATTCGAAGTATTTCCGATTTTTGCGAAGAATTCTCGTTTGAAGAACTTGACGAGTTCCTTTGCTCTAGGGTTAATGCAGTCATCACCTTTGAATTGATATCACTCGCTTGCTGCGCCTAGCGCAGAGCTGTCATTGCTATGAAACGTTTTACAAAACTGTCCTTGGCCCTCTCGTTGCTCGTATTGACTCTGCTTGGTTGTTCCGGTTCCGGTAAGGGGGATTCTGTAGAAGAAGCCTCTCAGCCAGCGTCCGGTGCTGAGTCCAAAGGAACCATTGCGATTTCGGTGCTGACGAGTTCGAATCCCTATTTCAATGTGATCACTGAAAACCTCAGAAGCGAAGCTAAGAAGCATGGCTACGAGGTGCTGGCGATGAGTGGGGACAAGGACGTCGCCAAGCAGCAGAATCAGGTGAAGGACTTTATCGTAAAGCAAGTTTCTGCGATCGTGCTTTGTCCCTGTGATTCAAAATCGATTGGCCCTGCCATTCAGGAAGCGAATGAAGCAGGGATTCCTGTCTTTACCGCTGACATCGCTTGTTCAGCACCAGGGGCCAAAGTCGTGTCACACATCGCGACCGATAATCTCGGTGGCGGACGCGTGGCAGGGGAAGCGATGATCGAAGCCTTGGGCGAAGCGGGCGGAAAGGTGATTGTCCTGGACTTCAAATCAGCGGAGTCGTGTTTGCTTCGGGTTCAAGGATTCAAGGAAATCATCTCGGCGTACAACGCAAAGAATCCCGACTCGAAGATCGATATCGTGATGGAGCTTCCGGGTGAAGGCGCTAAAGACCGAAGCCTCAAAGCAACTGAAGATGCGATTCAGGCCCATTCTGACCTCGTAGGGATTTTTGCTATCAACGATCTTTCGGCCCTGGGAGCGCGCGCCGCCTTGGAGAAAGCAGGGATTGCCGATCAGGTTAAAATCATTGGGTTTGATGGGCAACCGGAAGGCAAACAAGCGATCAAGGATGGAAAGATTTACGCGGATCCTGTTCAATTTCCCGATCTGATCGGGAGGAAGACAATGGAGACCATTCTTGCCTATTTGAAGGGCGAGGAGATCGAACCGGTCATCTTAATCCCAACTCAGCTTTATCGACAGAGTGATGGACTTGCTGATCCAGAGCTGAACTAGTCCTACGAAAGAACGGTAAACGGCCGTTTTTCCACTCATTTTGGCGCCTTGGCCCCTTTTGTGGCCAAGGCGTTTGTTTTTGTCGGCGGTGTTTTCTGTAGGATTCCGACTTGATCGCTAGTGATGTTCCGGGCACGCTCAAGCTTTGAACCCGAATTTGTTCCCATGAGTGATTTATCTCGAATTCTCCTTCAGGGCGCCATGCCGCTCACCGCGTTCGTTTTAGGTGCGTCGCTTCAAGTCAAGGCTGACGCTGAGATACGATTCAATCGCGATATCCGTTCGATTCTTTCCAACAAATGTTACACCTGTCACGGTCCCGATAAAAACTCTCGGGAGGGAGACTTGCGCCTCGATGTGGAGTCGCTAGCCAAGGCAGACCGGGGAGGCTATTTTGTGATCGATTCCGTGCACCCGGCCAAGAGCGAGCTGTTGGCTCGTATCACTACGGAGGACGAGGATGATGTGATGCCTCCACACGGTGAGGGGAAGGCGCTAACGAGCCAGGAAGTGGCTCTGCTCACGAAGTGGGTGGAATCAGGCGCCGAGTGGGAAGGGCACTGGGCTTACCTACCGCCCGTCAAGGCTCCGGTGCCAGAGGTGGAAAATCCTGATTGGCGTCGCAATGCCGTGGATCGCTTTATTGGCGCTCGATTGGAGAGTGAGGGCTTGCAGCCGTCTGATCCAGCGGATCGACGGACCTTGATTCGCCGAATCTTTCTCGATTTGACTGGCTTACCGCCGTCGGCTGATGACGTCGCTCGTTTCGAAAATGATCGAGATCGATTCGCCTTTGATCACGTCGTTGATCGTCTCTTAGCCTCACCCCATTTTGGGGAGCGCATGGCCGTCAACTGGTTGGATCTTGTTCGCTATGCCGATACCGTCGGCTATCACGGAGATCAGGACTATTCGGTTTGGCCTTATCGGGACTATGTGATTCAGGCCTTTAATCAGAATCTTTCCTTCGACCAGTTCACCCGCGAGCAATTGGCGGGGGATTTACTTCAGGGAGCCAACCGGGATCAGAAAGTGGCCTCTGGGTATAATCGACTTCATATGATCACGGCGGAAGGGGGCGCTCAGGATAAGGAATACTTGGCGAAGTATGCTGCCGATCGCGTGCGCACGACCTCGAGTGTTTGGCTGGGCTCGACGATGGGCTGTGCTGAGTGCCACGATCATAAGTTTGATCCCTTCACGACAAAGGACTTTTATAGTTTTGCCGCCTTCTTTTCTGATTTGAAGGAGCGAGGCTTTTACGGAGGAAATCGTTGGGAACCTCAAATACCTCTCCCAACGGAGACCCAGGAGACTCGAATGGAAGCGTTGACCCGTCAGGTGGCCTCGCTCGAAGCGAGCTTAACGACGTCCACCGAACTGTTGGTGAACGGTCAATTTGATTGGGAAGCGCAATTGCGGGCGGCCGAAGAAAACGGGGAGCTCCTCTGGGAACCGATTCGGCCTCTGGGGCTTCAGTCGACTGAAGGAGCGTCGCTTCGGGTGCTGGCGGATCGTTCGGTGCTAGTGACCGGAGCTAATCCTGAAAAAGATACGTATTACGTGAAACTGGCGCCAGAGCGTGAGCAAGTGACGGGTATCCGCCTTGAGGCCCTCACGCATCCGTCTCTCGATAAGGAGAGTCTCTCACGCGGCGGTGGCAATTTTGTGCTCACGGATTTCAAGGTCGATCGTCTCGACTCTAATGGGGAAGTGACGGATACGGTCACGATAGCCTCGGCCAAAGCCGATTTTTCACAAGGTGGCTTCGGGGTCTCGAAAGCGATTGATGGCAATAAGTCGTCGGGCTGGGCGGTTGATGGTTCGAAGAAGATTGCTGATCGGCGAGCTGTTTTCACCTTCGGGTCGCCACTGGACCTTGCTGAGGGCGAAACCATTCGCGTGACGCTCGCTCATCAATCGGACCACAAACGGCACAATCTAGGACGTTTTCGTCTTTCCGTGATTTCGATCGAAAAACCGGGGATTGAGGAGACTGGAGTGCCAAGCGATATCTATCGGGCAGTTCTCAAGTCCTTTGAGGAGCGCTCAGAGAAAGAACAGACTCGCTTGACGAGTTTCTTCCGCGGGCAAACACCGCTACTCGATGATACACGGGTTCAATTGGCGTCGACCAAGGCGAGTCGTGATCGACTCAAGAAAGAGATTCCAACCATGTTAGTCTCCCAGAGCGTCAAACCCCGCCAGATGCGAGTGCTCCCTCGAGGGAATTGGTTGGATGAATCGGGGGACGTGGTGGCTGCCAGTTTCCCTGGTTTCCTAGCCTCCAAAGCAGAGAAAGAATTGTCCCGCCTGGATCTTGCCGACTGGATGGTGTCTGCGAGCAATCCATTGACGGCACGGACCTTTGTGAATCGGCTTTGGAAACAATTTTACGGAACGGGGCTCTCGAAAGTGCTTGATGACGTCGGTTCGCAAGGCGAATGGCCGACTCATCCGGAACTGCTTGACTGGCTCGCTGTTGAATTCATGGAAAGCGGCTGGGACGTGAAGCATCTGGTTAAGACCCTAGTGACCTCGCAAACCTATCGTCAGAGCTCGGTCGCGAGTGACTATCTGAAGGAAAAGGATCCCTTCAATCGACTCTATGCCCGCCAAACTGCGTTTCGACTCGATGCCGAGGTCGTCCGTGATGTGGCGCTGAGCGTGAGTGAGCTACGGGTAGATCAACTCGGTGGGCCCAGTGTGAAGCCCTATCAGCCCGCGGGCTACTATGCTCAGCTGAACTTTCCGACTCGAACCTATCAGGCCGACAAAGGAGCATCCCAATATCGCCGCGGTGTCTACACCCATTGGCAGAGGACCTTTTTGCATCCCAGCATGAAGGCCTTTGATGCCCCAAGTCGCGAAGAGTGCACGGCAGAACGTTCTCGATCCAACACCCCACTGCAATCCTTAGCCCTCTTGAATGATCCTAGCTACGTCGAAGCTGCCCGCGTCTTTGCGGAACGAATCATGAGCTGTGATGGCGAGGCCATTGGGGCTCAAGTTCGGTGGGCGTTCACCGAAGCTGTGTGCCGGAAGCCCAGCACCCGGGAAGTGAAGATCTTGACCGAGCTTTACCAAGAGAGTGCGGAGCGTTTTGCCGACGACAAGGAAGCGGCTGAAGCTCTGTTGGGAGTCGGCGGCGCACCTGCGTCAGGTGATTGTGAGCCGGCTGAATTGGCGGCTTGGACGATGGTGAGCCGAGCGATTCTGAACCTTCACGAGTTGATCACGCGCTACTAAAAGACGTCGCCCTATGAATCCTCTCGATATTCTTGCGATGCGGCAGAATCGCCGTTCTTTCTTAAGTCGGAGTACCGTCGGTCTTGGCTCCTTAGCCCTGGCATCGGTTCTGAAGCCGTGGCAGAGTCAAGGTGCGAACCTTGCGGCATCGACTCAATGGCCGGGAGCCATCCAAGCGATCCCTCAACTACAGAAGGCCAAACGGGTGATCTACCTTTGTATGGCAGGAGGGCCGTCCCATCTAGAGACCCTAGACTACAAACCCAAGCTGGCAGAAATGGATGGCAAACCCATGCCGGAGTCCTTTACCGAAGGACAACCGATTGCGCAGTTGCAGGGGCAGAAGTTGAAATGCCTGGGGCCACAACACGAGTTTCAGACATTCGGTCAATCAGGCCAGCAGATAGCGAACGTCTTCCCGAAGATTGGCGAGATTTCAGACGAAATCTGCATCGTGCGTTCGTTCCATACTGAGCAGATCAATCATGATCCGGCGCATACCTTTCTCAACACCGGGACCTCGATCTCGGGACGACCGAGCATGGGTTCGTGGCTCTGGTATGGTTTGGGAAGCGAGAGTGAAAACTTGCCTGGGTTTGTCGTTTTGACCTCCTTAGGCAAAGGAGGTCAGGGACAGCCGATCTCATCCCGGCAGTGGCACAGCGGATTCTTGCCAAGTAATTTCCAAGGCGTGCAATTCCACGCGTCAGGAGATCCTGTTCACTACGTCAAACGGCCACCGGGGGTTTCTCAAAATGATCAACGACGTTTGGTTAATGCCGTAAATGCCTTAAATCGAGAATTGGACAGTGTTGTGGATGATTCCGAAATTTCAACGCGCATTACTCAGAACGAGATGGCCTTCCGTATGCAGACGAGCGTGCCAGAACTCATGGACGTCCGAAATGAGCCTCAGCACATTTTGGATCTCTACGGCACCGAAGGGGGCGACGGTTCCTTTGCCTCTAATTGTCTGCTTGCTCGGCGCCTAGCGGAACGGGGCTCACGCTTCATCCATCTCTATCATCGTTCCTGGGATCACCATGGGAACATTAAGAACAACATGCGCACATCAGCCAAAGAAGTCGATCAAGCGTCTGCGGCACTTATTACCGACTTAAAACAGCGTGGCATGCTGGATGACACCTTGGTTATCTGGGGTGGGGAATTTGGTCGCACACCCATGGCGCAAGGTTCGGGACGCGACCATCATATTCGCGGCTTCTCACTCTGGATGGCCGGGGGAGGGATCAAAGGCGGCACGAGCTACGGCGAAACCGACGACCTTGGATACAAGGCGGTCGTGGATCCGTTCCACGTTCACGACCTGCATGCGACCATGCTCCATCTCTTTGGCGTGAATCACAAAGAGCTGACCTATAGATTCCAGGGACGCGATTTCCGCCTGACGGATGTTCACGGCAACGTTGTAAAAAGAATCCTGGCCTAGAACGCTTGTTCCGAGTATTTCCCTCTAGCAAGGACTCCATTTGAGGCTACTAAGATACTCCCTGAGCATGGGATGTCTTCCCTGAACGAGCGATCGGTGAGCTTGTCAGGCCATTCCCGTCGCTTCGAGGGGCCTCTTCACTTGCTGCTTATCGCGTTTCATTACATGCGAATAAATCTCGGTCGTCGTTACATCCGCGTGCCCCATCAATTCCTGTCAGACTCGAATATTCGTTCCGGCCTCCGACAAGGGGGTAGCCAAACTGTGCCTAAGCGAGTGACAGTCGACCTGTTTAGAGATACCTGTTTGACCAACCGCCCGCTTAACGGCCTTTTGAGGTCACTTTCCAACAGGTGATGACCGAGACATCTTCCGGTCCTTAGATCGATTGAACGCTTTCGCGCTAGAAAGTGATACTGCCAAGCAAGTTCTCGGCTCGCCTTCGGAAACTTTCGGCCGAGTGCACGAGGGAGATAGACCACTCCAAATCCATCCGCCAGATTCCTCACGTTAAGATTCCTTACCGGATCGAATTGCTGCTGCAACTTGGTGATTAGAGGAATTGGCAAGACTGTGATACGATCTTTATTTCCCTTGCCGAATCGCACCACGAGTTGTTTCTGGCCGAAATCAATATCTTTCACCCTCAAGCGGACACACGCCATCAAGCGCAAATCAGCTCCGTAGAGCAGTGGTGCCATCAGTTGGTGAGTGCCGGTCAAATTCTCTAGGAGCGAGGCAACTTCTTGCTGTGTAAGCACGGGTGGGACATGTCGTCTTTGTCTGGCTCGGATCGGCACGATCTCGCGGCTAAGGGAAAGACATAGGACCTCCTGGTACAGGGAAATGATTACGTTCAGAGCCTGGCGCCGGGGCGAGGAGGAGACTCTTTCACGGGTGGCTAAACTCAACGAACTTCAAATAACGGACGATCCAGCGGCAGTAGGTGCGTTCGGTTTGAAGGGCATAGTGATGATACCGCAGCACCTTATTTAATATATCCATTTGCCGTGACCTAGGGGAATGTCGAAATTTCGGCTTGTTTTCCATTGTTAATACTTGAATATCACAGTATATGGAAGTATTAAGGAGTTTATGGTTCCATGTTTACGGGCCCAATATCACAATTCCCGGAGAAAATTCTGTATATACAATCCAATATCATGGAAATATTTTCACGTATTGACACTGTTCGCTTGAAAATGAGATTCTGTTTAGATTGGGACTTGTTTGCCTTTTCCTGAGCTGTAGTCATTCCATGAACATGGACCAGATGGAAGAAATGCAAAGTATCCGTAATGCTGATATTCCACCCTCACTTACTGAGGAGTTTTATCGTGCCGCTAACGACTTCGAAGATGTTGATACTCAGATGTGGTTGTATTTGCTGGAGCTCATTCCCGATGATGGTCAGTCTTATTGTGAACGAAAACGGGCAATGCTTAACTCTGTTTCTCGGGAGCTGAAACGGTATTTCTTGACTCGTCAGTTTGATTGGGAAAGAGGATCTGGTGGGTTGGAGGCTTGCTTGATGATGCAGTATGAGGTTGGAGAAGACGAACTTTTCATCGAGGAAACTATTGCCGGATTTGAGGAGCTAGGTGCGCTTGAGTACGCAACCATCATCAAAGAACTCATACCAATTGCACGGAAACTAAACGAACAGATTGAAGCGGCGGGATCCAGAGGTGAGGAATTTGACTTCGACGATTCCAGATGGGAACCATACGAAAATCGGTGGAATTCAGCATCCAACGGGTTCAATTTTTACAGCGTCGTTTGGGATGGTATACAGAAGGATCCTTCAAAATATGTCCATCCCCGATAGTTCAACAAGCCGCTTGAGGCAACGCGGCTCCGCCGCGCGCCTCACCTCACCGGTAGATAGATTGACAATACAAGTGAAGAGCGAATTCAAAGCCGAACTATCTGACTCGGTTGATGCGATCCTTTGGGAGATATGGGATCCCATTGGGCTCAATGATAATTCAGACGCACGGACTGAATACTTAAGCTACGTCCCTTCGGTTGTACGACTTCTCGAGGTTGGAGCCGACGGATATAAGCTCGGTGCGCACCTCGAAAACCTTGAGCGAGGCAGCATGGGGATTCAGTGTTGTGCAGATCATCGCAAAAAAGTGGCATCGATGCTTTTGGCTCCATACCAACGGATGCCTGCCAGTCCGCTGCAGGCAACGCCGCTATCGCGGCGCACCTGAGCTCATCGTTCGATTATAGAAAAACATGCCCAGTCTGGTATCAACACACACTGAGATTCAGCCGGGAAACTACTACGAGGACTGCGCGTTCCATCCATGTCTGTGTATTTCTAGCGATGATGACGAGATCACTGGTGTCTCACTCGTCGATGGGAGCCATCCGAGGGCTTGTAGTATTCCACACTGTGGCGTCCGTCGGCTAACGTTCGAAGAAGCTCTACACTGGAAATTTTTTGGGCCGCTTGATCAAACAGTAGTCAAGGACAGTCGTTGGTGGTATGACTACCCAAATGATGAGATGGTCGAGACTCATAGGCTATGAATCCGAATAAGTCGCAGCAGGTAATGGCTCTGACATGCCGCACCTCACTTCATTGTTCGAAAGCCCCATGAAGCGTGAAATCCACAGAAGCATTCTTGGAATGTCTATTATCGCCATGCTCCCAGGTGCTCTTTTTGGATTAATCATCTCTGTTGGAGCAGTTGGTCACGGAATAGAGAATGGGGTCTTACTGACGGACTTGGCGGCAATCGTTCTTAGCTTGCTTCCGTTACTTTTTTGTTTCTCGGGCGAGTTCCGGGCGAGTCAGTGGAAGAAATACCTAATGGAGTTGCTCTCTTCACCGTTCTGAGTAACCTATGGACATCACTGACGAGTATGCGGTTGACGAGTTCATTGCTGCCTGGGGGGCAGCGACTCGACCTACTGAGTATGGTGATCCGGCTCACTGCGACGAATGTGCTGAGGCAAACAGAATCCTTATGGCGCTCGATCGAGATGAGCTTGATCGGACTGAATTAATCGAATCCTCGAATGGTTGGTTTTATGCTTGGATGGGCTTCGAAGGGTGGTTGTATTTCCTTCCAGGCATCGTAAAGACTGCGATGATGGACCCAAGCAAGGATCTTCGAATCCTGCTCGACCAGCTGTGCCCGGAATACCTGTCATCGTTGACTTTAGTGAGGGCTAAGGCCCTGCACAAGTTTCTCCATCATTGTCGCGCCTGTGCGTATGCATCCGATGATTCTGAAAGAGCCTCGCTACAGCTTGCAATCGATCTCACCAAAACCGATCTTCCCCCTGCCGGTTGCGCTGCTGACCCGGCGCGCTTGACTTAGTTCGCTATTAAGAAACATGTGCATGGTTTACTACATCGCAGGCGAAGAGACTCTACCGCTCATCCCTCCTCAAAAGTGGGATGGTATCGACACTGCTGCCGATGGCTGGCAATCCAAAGTTGTTCCTTTCTCTGTCGAAGCCCTCGACGATTCGAATAAGATGGTAGGGGAGAAGTTTGCCGAAGAATGTGTTCGTTACGCGGGTAGCTTTGAAGGTTGCGGCTGCGGATTTAGGGCCAGCGTCTTCATCGATGAGGACGCTGGCCCTCCAGGCGATCATGAACTGGCAGGGCGGTCCTCACGAGAGCACTTGCACCAGTATGTTTTGAAACATCGTGTTTCGTCCCTCTACGTATGCTGGTCAGGAGACGAGGCTCAGCCTGCTAAGAACATTGCGATTTTAGATCCAAACAGGATTATAGATTTCACCTTCGCGTTTGAGGAGCGCTGTCTCTACAGAATTGCCGAAGACCTTGACAGGGTGCTGGAGCCAAGCGATTGACGCCGGCGGCTCAGCCGATCCCTTAATAGACACACAGGTTTGCAATGGGCATTGTGCATGATGAGCGAAGGACATCCTTCTATGGGATTGTCTTTGGGGTTTGGTTCTTGGTCGCGGCATATGCAATTGCTCACGATCAGTACCTCGTTCGAATAGCTCCTGATCACTTCACCGTCTATCACGACAATCCTGAAGGGATAGAGAGTGCGACGGTCCTGGCTGCTTGGATCGCTCTGAAGGCTTCTGTCTCACCTGGGCTTCTCCTAGGGATCGTAACTTGGTTCGTTGCTCGTATTGGTAGGTGGCCCAAGATCGAACCCAAATGCCTCCTCGTTGCGGTATCTGCGGTGATCTTCGTTACCGAACTGTCAGGCTTGGCGAGTGGTGCTCTGGCGTTCTGGGCGAAGTTCCCGCTATATCCAAGGCAATGGTATCCTGATCTGCGGAGCGCTCTCGTCGTGGCCCAGACGATTCAGATCACATGTTATTTTGTTGCCTTTCTCGCTTCCGGCGCGATGCTTCTGATGCTGGGAAGTAAGAGAATGCACCTGGAACGAAAGTCCATCGCTGAAGACTCTTCGGGTAAGCCGCTGGAGGTAACCGATTAATACTGGCGCCGGAGCCGATGGTTAGCGATGAACAGGATATAGATATGATACCTATCCTGGAGACTATTCCGGTGATTGACTTGCTGTCTGCGGTGGCCAGCGGTTTCGCCCTTGGACTGGCTGCCTCCAGATCAGGCGTTTCGGGTTGAGGCAAATTATGAGATCCGAAACCTCTGCTCTGACGACGGAAACGGGCGGTCTTCCCTCACTTGACCGTTCCCTTTAAAGGTGGATTCGAAGTGCCCTGTCCATTAACAGATAGCTCCATATGACCACTGCCAAGACACCACCCGGCATCTGGGCCGGTCAGCTGTTGCATGCCTGCGTGACTGCGATTCTTCTCGCGCTTTCCTGGGCCGCTTGGAAAGCGCTGCGACAACCGTTTCCTCTTTCTTTCTGGATTGCAGTCGCTTTTCCCATTGTGCATCAAAAGTTTGTGTGGCTGACATGGCGCCTGGAGCTTCGGTCTTCGGCCACAAGCAAGGCGATTGGACTCTACGGATACCTCTCAGGCTTTTTTCTGCTATTTGGGGGACGCTTCATTTCTCTGCTTGCACTGGCCTGGCTCGATCGCGGCAGTCTCAAACTGGACGCTATTCCACTGGCTTTCGCCACAACTTTGCTCGCACTGCCGGGTGTCTACGCGATGTACAGCGTCAAAAAATACTTCGGAATGATAAGGGCAGCTGGTGTGGATCATTTCGATTCCCGATACCGCGAGATGCCCCTCGTAAAGGAAGGCGTTTTCCGATTCACAGACAATGGAATGTATATCTACGCTTTCCTTTTGTTTTGGGCTATCGCAGTTGGCTTCAACTCCTCAGCTGCCCTCGTTGTGGCTGCTTTCAGTCACGCATATATTTGGGTGCATTTCTTTGCGACGGAAAAGCCAGATATGGAATACCTGTATGCGAAGGAAGGATAACGAGCGGGCGCCCAAATAGCAGAAGACTCTAACGAACCCTTCGTCGGGGTTTTACTGGCTTTGGGACGCCTTCTTGATTCCGGTGCGAACCGAGCAGACATCTTGGAAGTCGTTCGAGGAACGCAAGCTGAGATCCTTGTTGACCTTTCCAATCAATCCGATGGCTCGGATGCTTTCTTAGGCAATGAGTTCGTGTCATGCGGAGTGGGCCAGTTTTCTCTGAGGGCTGATCCTTGAGGACTCGTTTGCCCGGCGAGCCCCTGTCGTCGCCCAGCAGGCTTGAACCGATTGAGGGCAGACACGTCATACTCCTTGGGAGATTCGCTGACTGGTATGTCACTCGAGATATGACGGCGTAAGTCTTGGCGTAGAAATGTCCGGCGGATATTTGATGCTCTGAAAATTTTGGATGCTGTCCGGTCCCGGAATGGCAATGCCAGTCACTGGTGAAGAGCTCGGAGATTGCCAGGTCGCGGATATCCGGCAACCGATCCCCCAGAGACTGAGTATTGGATGGGAGGAGCGCTTGGTTGAGCTCGATATCCCGTAGGGCTAGCGTTGAAAGTGACGGTGGAATCCAGGCGGTTCTCCCGATAGGATCATTGCCGCTTCCCACCTTATCAATTCGATGCTGAACTCCTGTCCTTGACCAAAAAGCATCTTCGAACTAAGGGCGGGGGCGAAGCAAAGGAATCGAGCCAACGCGGTGCTAGAGTGGTTGAGATAATGGATCAATGAGGCTGGTTGTGGAGGAGTATAACGACTGATATCTATTGTTGTGGTTTTTCGTAGCCATTCCGGCGATGAATAGGGGGGCTATTTTCGGTCAATATTTTCGGAGGGTTTTGGACGGCAGGGGTTGATGTTTTTGCGTGAGCACCCTATCGTTACCACTGTAGTAGACAACAAATAATGGTGATTATGAAGAACTGTATCATCTCGATGAGTTGCTTATTTGTGGCCCAATCTATCGCTATGCGGCCCTTGGCGAAAATGTTGACTGTCTCTCTGTTCGCCTGGACTTCCAGTCTCGCAGCTCAGTCCACGATTAGCCAGGTAAGCACGGCAGCGGATGGTGCTGATCTCTACGGGTTTGCATCGGAGTTTAGGGAGGCATTGGAAGATGTAGGAGAGATTTCTGTGGATGAGTTCCTAGAGCGGTATGATCGACCGGATCAGTTTGTCGATTCTCTCTCCTATCATCCTGCAAGTGAAGAATTCATAAATTCTTTCATGGAAGCAGCCGGGAGGGAACGAACTGATCCCTTCTTTGGTCCCCTCCCGACGGTCAAGGAGGGCCTGGAGCTGAATGAGGAAGAGCGAGAGGTATTGGCGAATCACGGCTTCGTCGTGAGTGGCCGGCATGGGAGCCATAGTTTCGTCGAGAGCTACTACCAAATCTTCATTCGTGATCGGCCGGTATTTATCTCCCTTGATTCGATTCTCCATGCATGGAATCAGGGGTATCGAAGTATTCTTGAAGAGATCGAAAGCTTTTTTCTCGCCCCTGGCATTGAGGGAATGATAGCAGGCATGAGAGAACAGCTTTCGTTCATTGAGGGGCGAGTCAATGCGGACTTGGAGGAGAGTCTTCACGACGCCGATCTTTATTTGACGGTGGCGGCTTCTCTCGCTTCAGGAATGACCCTTCCGTCGTCCCTAGGGCAACAAGACGCGATGGTCGAATCAGTGATGGCAAAGATTTCTAGCCTGGAGCTTCACGAATTTTCTCTCTTTGGACGCACGAATCCTGAGATTCAAGATTTCTCTCAGTTCAAACCCCGTGGGCACTACACTAAGTCTGAGCAGCTGAAGAAGTATTTTCGTTTGATGATGTGGCTTGGCCGAGTTGATTTCAGAGTTGCGGGCCCACCCGAAATTGCGTCGCCGCGAGAGCTGGGAACAGCGTTGATTCTACAAGAGGCCCTGCTGGGGGCGGGACAACTTGAAACATGGACGGCCTCGGATCGAATTCTCCAGACCTTTGTGGGGTTGCCAGATTCGATGACGGTGCCTCAGCTATCCTCATTGGTTGAGGCGGCTGGATTTGAACTGGGTACGGCATTTCCGTCCCGGGAGGAACTCGTTTCGCTACAGAACCAGATTGAAGCCAGTGCCTTGGGAGTTCAAGCGATCACTTCTCACGGTTTTTTTGTTTCCCCGGGTAACGAGTCGTTCAAGCTTCCTCGTTCCTTTGGTTTGTTTGGGCAGCGATTCGTTATGGATAGTTGGGCTCTCTCCAATCTTGTATTCAAGGCAATCTCGTGGAAGGGCCAGAAGGTGGGACGACGGCTTCCGAGTGGGCTTGACGTTGGTTTCAGCGTTCTTGGTAATACCGCAGCGGCTCCGATTCTAGCAGATCGAATTCGGAATTCCGATGGAATGCCCTTTCGGGATGGCTATCCAATTCAGCATCAATTAGGGGCCCTTCATGATGTGTTCAATCAGATCGAGGTCCAGAGTTGGGAGGAGAATATATACACCTCGTGGCTGTACGTCTTGAAGCAATGGGGGGCTGGTTACGGCGAGTCGATTCCTGAGGTGTTTCGAACCAGGGAATGGAGCAAGAAGACGCTGAGTTCTCAATTGGCTTCGTGGACATATTTGCGCCACAATACCGTTCTCTATGCGAAACAATCGGTGACGTCGCCTGTGCTATGTTCGTTTCCTCATAGCTATATTGAGCCTGCACTCGAGGCATGGAAGAGTCTCGCCGCGATGGCGCGTCGGGCAGCCAGCGATCTCGATGAGTTGACTCCATCGTCGGTTATTTCGGATCGGCACGTCAGCTATTTTAGCAATTTTGCGGAAACTTGTGACACATTGACTGAAATCGTAAGGAAGCAAAATGATCGCGAAGTTTTTACCGCCAGTGAAGATCGTTTCCTTAAGGATATGGTGGAGATCATGGTGGACTATGTGGGGCAGAAAACTTACTCTGGCTGGTATCCTAATTTATACTATGTCGCGGTGGATCCATTTGATCCGGAGTTTGTTTTTGGCGGTATTCCGGCGCAACATCCTAGCGATATTTGGGATCCCGTCGTTACCGATGTTCATACCGACTTCCCATCCGTACCGGACGGTGATCCCGGTACGGTTCTTCATCAGGGAGTTGGTAACACCGCGATGCTTTTTGTGTCAGTACAATGTGCCGAGAATCGAATGTATGCCGGTCCCGTGTCCACCTATTATGAATTCACTTCAGGTCCGGGGAATTTTGAGCGGATGACTGATGAAGCGTGGAAAGAGAAATTGAAGAACGATGAGCAACCTGAGGAGCCGGAATGGAGTCGAGGGCATCGCCTTAGGGGCCGAACCTCGATTGCTAGCTCTGGTGGAGGGGCACAAGTAGGTCAGGAATTTCCTCCGCTAGAGGTTTCGCCTCCTCCAATTCTAAATGTACCCAAGACCATCGATTATCGGGTGCTAGAGAATGGGCGTCTTGAATTAAGGTGGCCCTCAGGAACAACCTTGTGGCGTTCTCGCGAGCTTGGAGGGCAGAGGAGGTTTGTCGTAAATGGGGTTAACACGGGAGACGGGCGGCAGGTTAGAGCCGTTGGGACCGCTGCAGAGCATTACTTCTTTTGGCTGGAGTGATTCACGAAACTCGCAGTGAGGGAGGGTTACAATCCTCAGGCCAGTCGTAGCACGAGCAGTTTCGTATGCTGTTGGGTGTTGCGGTGGTTTGTGAGCCTTGCTACGAACGCAAACTGCCGCTTTTTGAGCGTGTGTTTCGGGAATTGTTCAGGGATTTTACTTGCCTTCGGTGTTTGAGCTCCGTAACACCATAAGCGAAACTTGCTGTCGGTGGATTTTCTTCATAGACGGAAGTAGGGTATGCCGCTTTCGTCAGCCTCCTTCTTTTCCTTCGAGACCCCCCCTTCATCGTTGTCTTATTTATTTATTATTATGTCTGAGTTATATACTCCGGAGGAGCGGTCTGCTGAATATGAAAATTATTCCAAAACGTCGTCTCAGTATGACGCCACACGTGTCGAAGTTGGTATTGAGTTTATGACCGCGGCCTTCGCCTCGGTTGGTCCGATGGCTAAGTTGAATTTACTCGACGCTGGTTGCGGTACGGGGAGCTACATCGACGCCTTTCGAGGTAAAGTTCAAGGGGTTGTGGGAGTCGATCTTAACCAAGGAATGCTCGATCAGGCGGAACGAAAATTTCAGGACGATCCCAATGTGACCTTAAAACAGGGGAGTCTGGTTGATATTCCTTGTGAGGATAATCAGTTTGATGCCGCGATGTGCAATCAGGTCATTCATCACTTGGCCGAAGGCGAAGGGGAAGAGAGATTTCAGGGGATACAGAAGCTTGCCAACGAAGTCTTCCGGGTTCTTCGACCCGGGGCTGTTTTTACGTTGAACCTATCCACCCCTGAACAAACAGAAGATGGATTCTGGTGGGCATCTCTCATTCCCGATGCCGTTGAGGTCATGACAAAACGCTGCCCTAATGTTTCGGAACTGCACGAAATGCTTTCCAACGCAGGGTTTACCATCATTCAAACCACGGCGTTAAAGGACGAGGTCTTGCAGGGAGAGAATTACTTAGATCCTAGGGGGCCATTGAAATCTGAATGGAGGGATGGCGATTCAACCTGGTCATTGGTCTCGGAGAGTGAACTCTCCACAGCGATGAAATTTGTCGAGGAAATGAATAGCGACGGCAAGATGCCCTCGTATATCGATGATCGTGAGCAACGGCGGCAACAAGTGGGACAGACCACATCGATTCTCGCGTTAAAAGCAGAGTGAGTCTGTCATTGCTCCAGAAAACGAATCCCGCTAACGGTTAAGGCGTGGCGGTCATGTGGCGATGGCGAGGCGTTTCTGGCTAGTTGGCTCACAGATTTGAATTGGATTGATGATGCAGTCGGTTCCCGATGGGGCATCAATCTTTTGGCAATGGGGGCTCGTGGCTAGTCGTGACAATCCAAGCGTGCGGCTTGGGGCGAGATGAGTTGCCTCCTACTGTGATTGCCATGCATTTTGTTTGGCGCTTAGTTCAGCGATGTGAAGAAACGGCTGAACCTTGGTTGATATTTATCCAATTTGTTGAATGAAACTATCACGTTTGTTGCCTTGCCAATGAATTGACGGCGAGGAACGAAACCGAAATACCGAGAGTCCTTGCTTAGGTCGCGATTGTCGCCCATGACGAAGTAATGTCCGGATGGAACGACTACTTTCTCAAAACTTCGCTTATTGGTAGGGACGGACGGAATGCTCATAACGGCATGTCGGTGATTGCCCAAGTCCTCCTCTGCAAAGAGCGCTTGCTTGCGCAGTCCGGCCATCAGGTCCTTGGTATGCTCGTCTGATAGAGCTGAATAGTTCAACTGCTCATCATTGATGAAGAGGACGTTGTTCCTCAGCTCAAGTTCATCGCCTGGAAGGCCGATGACTCGTTTTACCAAGCGGGTGCCATCTTCCGGTGAAAAGAAGACGGATATATCGCTTCGTTTAGGGTCAGAGAGGTGCGCTAGGCTCTGAAGCGTTAAGGGGATCCGGAAATCATAGGCGAGCTTGTTTACGTAAACCAGATCACCCTCGAGAATCGTCGGATTCATTGATCCTGAAGGAACCCAATTCCAATCAGCCAGACACGATCTGACTGGGATTACGACAAAGAGGAAAAAAAGAGCAATCGCTCGCCACTCTCTCCATTGAGTATTTAGTACTAAGATTACTTTGTTTTTCATGGCTTGAATTTGAACCGTTTAGCTTCTGACCCCGCTGGGGGGCGGCGTGTTCAGATTTTGTTATTTTCTCCGCATTTCCCTTCCTTCCACTATTTCGGATCGTGAGATGGAGTGAGCGGCAGTTGGGGTAGACATGAGCTTGCCGTGAGCACCTCTTTCGGATTTAGATATATGGCTGTTTGTAGAAAATAAAATTGGCGCCTATTCTTGGCGCAGCCTACACTTCAGGCTTCTATGAGAAATCTGGTAAGATTGATTGGATTAAAAAGGAGTTCGTCATGAGAAAGACGAGCATCGTCGTGGTGCTATTGGCGGTAGTGGCGATTGTTTCAGCAATCTTAGTTTCGGAGGGATTTGCTGCTGATGCGATTAATCTTGATGTGCTTGAGGTACAGGTTGGTCGGCGGGATCAAGACAATTTCGTAGCCGGTGCAAGGCTCGTATTTACGGTCTTGCCCAAGGGCAGTGATAGCTATTCGAAGACGGTTGTCAGCGGGAATGATGGAATTGGACGCTTGGACCTAGGCGGAGAATCGATTCGAGAGATTCGCTGCCGCGTGGAATGCCCTGGATTTCTCGCGGCTGAGACGCGCTGGTTATTCTCTGAACTCAATCGTTTGTCATGGGAGGCTAATCCGATACTTCGCTCTTCGGTTCGATTGGTGCCACGGAGTCGAGTCTTGGGTGGAAGGGTGGTGGATGTGGAAATGCAGGGGATTCCAGGAGTTTCCGTGCTTGTGGATTACTCTCACCACGGGACGTATGATCTAAAGAAGGGTGAACTGCCTTTTTCAGGCTTTACCGAGACCATTCGTGTGATGACTGATGATCAAGGGCGTTGGAAAACGAAGGGCTGGGTTTCCAGCAGGGCCCGGTCACTACGTATGCGGTTTCAACACCCCGACTATCCCGATCACGGTGATCCCTCAGAACCCGCCGATCCGATGAAGGCAGGAATGCCATGGTGGACCTGGGAGTCGGGCCGGCCCTATCTTTCGGGCCTCACCGACTTGTTGGCTCGGGGTGACGGGGTGACGGTGATGTCGCAGGGCTGGACGCTTTCGGGCCGGGTGACTGACGTCTCAGGGGAAGCCATTGGAAAAGCCGACGTGGCTGTATTGGCGCCAATAGTCGGACGAAATGGTTTAATCCTGAATGCCTGGCCTGGTGCAGCGTTGATGCTGGAAGCGGATGATGCGGGCCGGTTTGAAATCAAGGATCAAGTCATCCGTTTTCCGTTGTTGCACCCAGACGCCGTTCGCAAGGTTCTTGCTGACTATGAAGTCTCTCTTGTCGCAGGGAAGAAAGGGTTCGAAGTGGCGCATGAAACGTTTCCCTACTTTCGAACTGATGGGCTGGAGTCCGTCCTTGAATTGCAGGCAGGCCCGCTATTCGAGGGACGGATTGTCGAGGGGAACGGCAAGGCGATATCCGATGCTGTCTCTTATACACATCTCCGAGCCCACGAGACCTCTCTACATCTCGT
>OJGU01000496.1_pt1 | contig 22861 bp, 22 predicted proteins | sample 1594741 | NCBI WGS metagenome assembly OJGU01 (sample SAMN05416841, study PRJEB24817) | seawater metagenome | isolation source: Sea water | place: Canada:Atlantic | collected 2013-07
CTGCGCATCCCTTCGGGACGCTTCGCTCTCTTGCTCTGAGGCGTCCCACGAAACCGGAACGAACTTCAGATCTGCGGTACTAGGCAGCTTTCTGCGCGGCTTGAAACGATCCGTGCACTTCACGGATCAGGTCCATCGCCTCTTGCACGGGCTTCACATCGGGGTTGAGGTTTGCGTCAACCAAGCGAGCTCGGACGTAGCCGTACAAGCCCACAAGGTTCTCGCACAACTCGGGGGCGAGCTCGCTGTCGAGGCTGACCTCGAGAGCACCGACCAGCTTGATCGCGTGACCAATCTGTTCGCAGCGTCCTTTGACGTCTTCGTTTTCAATAGCCGTGATCGCTCGCTGGCAGTCCAGCTCGATCCGCTGAAATACCTCATCGAGGATCCGCTGCGGAGAGGCCGATTGGACCCCTACGGTCTTGTATGCGTTCGCGCGTGCTTGATACATGGCGGCTTAGATTCCCAGGAAGGCCAAGAGCTGGCTGCCTTGTGCGTTGATATCGGAGATTCGCTGCTCCAGACTTGCAAACTGCGCGGTGAGCCGGTCTCGGAGCCGAGCGGCCCCGTCGTCGACTCTCGCGATACGGTCGTCGAGACGATCGACCAGGTCCTGCAGCGCGTCGTCCTTGACGGAGAGCACACCGTCGATGGAGTCGGTGTAGCGATCGCTCAGCTCCACGAAGCGGGCCTGAATCCCGGTGTCCCCGACGAACAGGTCCTCGAGCGCTTGAGTGCCGCCCGCGACCGCGGCCGTGAAGGCCTCGGCGTCGAAGTCGAACTCTCCTTGTTGGTTGAGCTCGAGCCCGAAGTCGGCGAGTCGTGCGTTGTCCGGCCCGAAAAATCCGGACGTGATGCTGTTGATGTCGCGTTGCAGCATCTGGAGTGTTCGGTCACCGAACAGAGACCCTTCGGGCGCCTCCTCACCCACGAGCGTCAACTGACGTTGAATCTGGCTGGTCACGGCATTGAGCGCGTCGACGTAGCTCTGCATCTTCTCGGTAATCGCCTCGGGGTCCGCCTTCACGTCGATCCGAGCGTCGGTCACGCCCTCAGCCAGAAGCTCGAGCGTGACGCCGGCGATGGCGTCGTCTACGACGTTGGAGGAGCGGGTGATCGTGGTTCCGGCAATCGTGAACTGGGCGTCCTCGGCGGTCACGACCTCGGCTGCGACCGCGTCCAAACCGGTCAGGCCGCCCGTGTCGGCGAACGACAACGCGTTTGCGAGGCCAGTCTCCCGAGACGTGACCTGCAGCCGATGCACGGTCCCGTCGAAGATCACCGACGCCGACACTTCAGCGTCGGAGTCGTTGATGGCCTGCGCCACATCGGACAGAGACATGGTGTCGTCGTAGGCGACGTCGACCGTGTCCGCACCGGAGGTGATCGAGAGGGTGCCTGCGCCGCCCAGCACTCCGGCCGCGTCATCGGCAAAGCCAAAGGAGCGGCTCGTCTCAGCGCGAGCGAGGTTGGTGACCGAGATATCGTACACACCCTGGAGCGCGTCGCTGCTGCCGGTGACCTTGATCTGGTCACTCGTTGAGCTCGCGCTGAGAACTCGGATCTCATCCGCGGTGTCGAGCCCCTCTGCCGCCTCGGCGAGAGCTTCCACGGCCTCGGAGATGTCCTTGACGACGGCCTGCTGCTGCCGCGTCGCGGCCTGATCGCCCTCGAGCGCTCCGGCCCGAGCGTCTTCGATGCCGACGAAGGCGTCGATGAGTGCCGCCGTGTCGAGTCCGGTTGCGAGTCCGCCGAAGCTGATGCCCATGGTGCTCTAGAAACCTTGTGTAGAAGAAAATGGAAGGTGGCGCCGCCTCGGGGGGGAGGCGGCGCCCAGAAACCGACCGATTGGGGTTACCCGAGGAGCTGGAGAGCCGACTGCGGCAGCTGGTTGGCCTGCGCGAGCATGGCGGTACCGGCCTGCGACATGATTTGGCTTCGGGTCAGAGCCGCCGTCTCACGAGCCACATCGACGTCCCGAATCCGGGCGTTCGCGGAGGTGAGGTTCTCTTCCTCCACCCGAAGGTTGGAGACCGTGATCTCGAGGCGGTTCTGCGAGGCACCCAAGTTGGCACGACCCGTCGACAGCGACGCGATTGCCGTATCGATGGTGCCCAGAGCCGTCTGTGCGCCGGCTGCGGTGGTGAAGTCCATCGCGTTGACGCCCAGGGTGGTCGAGTCCGTGGCAGCGAAGGTGATGTCCACCGTGTCGACACCAGCGACGGCGTCCTTGCCGACCTGCATTGCGAAGGTTCCGGCATCAGCTCCAAGCATGTTGAAGCTGTTGAACTCACTGACGCTCGAGATCCGGTCGATCTCTGCCACCAGCTGCGTCTGCTCGACGTCGATGAACGCGCGCTCGTTGTTCGACAGAGCACCGTTGGCGCTCTGGACGGCCAGCTCTCGAAGGCGGCCCATGATGTTCGACTGCTCGTTCATCGCGCCTTCTGCGATCTGAATCATCGAGATGGCGTCGTTGGCGTTTCGCTCGGCCTGACCGACGCTGCGGATGTCCGCGGTCATCACCGAGGAGATGCCCATGCCGGCTGCGTCGTCGGCGGCGCTCTGAATCCGAAGACCCGAGCTCAGGCGGCCAATCGACTTACCCAGGGATTTCTGGGTCATCATGAAGTTCTTCTGGGCGCCGAGGCTGGTGGCGTTGCTGATCATCGAGAAGGTCATCGTTCGTTCCTCTTGTTGGGGGTTGGGTTGGGGGTCGGTTTCGATGCCGGTCCAAGCGTTCCGGCTTCACTGAGATGATTCGGTCAGACCTCGAGCTCGTTTAGCCCTTGGGTCTTCTTCATCAACCTAAGGACATCAAGGAGACGATCCGTTCCGAAACGACGCGGCTCGCCTCGAGCTCATTGCTGAGGTTGGCGAGCCACGTCGCCGCCTCGATCGGGTCAGCCCCGATCGAAGTCGAGAACGACTCCGCCAAAGAGACCTCGAGCTCATCGAGCGCTCCGAGACTCTGGTCGAGCGAGTTCGCGGCCACCCCGGTCTCCGCTTGCGCGTAGCCGAGCTGGTCGAGGGATCCCGCGAGGTCGTCTAGGAACGACCGCGTCGTGGCAGGGTCGTTGGCCTCGAGCGCGTTCTGAACGGAGACGATCGTCCCGAAGATGTCGATCCCCGACGCGGCCGTCAGGACAGAGCCGGTCACGCCGGTCTGCTTGAAGGTTTGGTCGTTGACCTCAATGGTGCGAAGGACGTCGTTGCCCAGGTACGCACCCGTGTCGTCAAACGGAGGCGCGTCGCTGTTCGATCCGGCGAGCAGATACTCTCCGTCGACCGAGCGAGCATTGGCCGAGGCCAGCATGCCCTCGAAGATCGTCCCGATCTCGATCGCCGCCGCGGTCCGGCCACTTTGGTCGTAGCTGTCACTTCCTCCTAGGACGGCCAGCTCGCGAATCCGGGAGAGGCCATCGACCAGCTCCTGGAATGCGGAGTCCGTGCGGTTGAGGTTGTCACGCGCGCGCTCGACCGTGGACTCGTGCGTATCGCGACGGTCCATGCTGAGTTTCGTTCGCATGCCGTCGGCCCATGCGACGGGATCGTCGGAGGGACGTTCCACGCCCACGCCGGTACTCACCTGCCCCGCGGCTTTGGCGATCGAAGACTGCGTGTTCATCGTCCGGTCACTCATCAACCGGAGCATTCGGGTCTCTGTGATCCGCATCATTTCCCTTTCAGGTCAGCTCACAAGGTTGCGAGCAGGTTCGCGAGCATCTGGTCGATCGTCGACACGTAGGTCGAGGCGGCCTCAGCAGCGCGCTGGAACTCGGACAAGCGGAGCATCTCTTCTTCGATGCTCACTCCGGAGAGCGCGTCTCGCCGGGAGGCAAGCATGTCTCCCCGGGCCATGTGAAGACTTTCCGCAGCCTGGGCGTCGTTCGCCAGCCGGCCAACACCAGCGAGCAAGTTGATCGCCTCGTCGGTCGCGGTTCGGGTGCCGCCTGCGGCTGTCAGCCCGTCCCGCAGCGCGAGCATGCTGGACACACCACCGATATCTCCGGCAGGTTCCCCGAGCGTGGCGGTCGCCAGCAGCGAGGGGTCGTCCTGAAGCGTCTGGTTGACCGAGATCGCGGCGGCGGTGCCGGCGGGAGTCAACGGGATGTCGAACATCGGCAGCCCCGTCGTGCCGTCCGCGGCCTGCCCGCTGGTGTGCACGGCGTTGATCGACGTCGCAAAGTCGAACGCCAGCTGGTCGAGCTGCGCCATCGAGTCCGAGGCGGTGCCCGTGATGAACTCGATTTCCGCGCCCAACTGCCCCGCACCGAGCTCGGTCGTGACATCGCGAGGCGATGGACCGGAGCCCACCGTGACGCTGATGGAAGTCGGGTCCGACGGGTTCGTGGTCACGTTCATCGGGTGCGTGCGGTCGCCGTCAACGAGCACAGCTCCGCCGTTCGCGACGAAGCGCATCTGGCCGTCGGGATCGATCCGGCCGCTCCCCCCCACCAACTCCGCCAGCCTCGACGCCGCCAGATCTCGCTGATCGGCGACGGTGGGGTTGTCGTAGAGCGCGAGCGTCTCGTTCGACGCTGCGATGGTCGCCGAGAGCTGATTGATCTCCCCGGTCAACATGCTCGCGCGCAGCTGCGCGTTCTCGGCTGCCGAAGAGATCGCATTGGCCGCGCCTGAGAATCCCTCTGCCATCGAGCGCGCCCGCTGCACGACGTCCTGCTGCCGGTTCCCATCCTGCGGTGCGCCCTGAAGAGCATTCAGGCCGTCGAAGAACGCGGAGATCGACTCGGGCAGGGACGAGGGAATCGCAGAGAGCGAAGCATCCAAGCCCAGCAATGCGCTCGTGCTCGAGGACGCGAAGCCCAACGAGCTCGCGTTGTCGCGCTCTTGCATGCCCAGCAGCAGGTCCTCGGTGCGGTAGACACCGTCCGCCCGCACGCCGCCCAGGACGATGTCGGCGTTGAGATCGACGCGTTGCCGAGAGTAGCCCTCGGTCGCGACGTTCGAGACGTTGTTGCCGATGGTGGCGACGCCAGCGGAGTGCGCTCCATAGGCGCGCCCCCCCAATCCCAGCAACCCGAATAGGTTAGTCATTGACTCCCGTTCGCGCGAGCCCCTGATCGTTGGCCGCCCGCGCCCGGACATTGCAGGCACGAGGGTCGTACGTCAGGCGAGCCGGAGCCTCGGGCCGGACGCGGGACAGCATGCTCTGCGCGTCCTGGAGCAGGATGCTGTTGACCGCGGCTTTTCGCCGCAGCGACGAGATGGCGCGAGCGACCTCGCGACGGCGCGTGGGGTCGTCGCGAAGTTCTGGACGAACCAGCACGGTCTCCACGGACTGCGTGAGCTGGAGCTTCTCCGCGGTGAGGAACTCCAAGGACGCCAGATCGAGCTTGGCGATCGCATCGCGCTCGGCGTCCAGGACGTTGCCAAGGCCTTCGAGCAACTCGCGGAGTGCTTCGATCACAGGAAGCGCCCCAGCTCGTCGTCGAGGATCTTTTCCGCGAGCTTCTCGAAGTCGATCGGGTAGCCACCCGACTCGATGTCGGCTTTGATCCGAGCAACCCGCTCGGATGCTGCGGCGCCGTCCGACGACAGGGAGACGGCAGCCTCGTTGGCCGAGCTCGAGAACTTGACGCTATCGGCTTCTGTCCGCACGGGACCATCTGCACGGGCCGTCTTGACGCGTTCTGCGTCGGCCGCGAGCGGCAGGTCATTGCGCACCGGTTGTCCTACAACTTTCATTCTGCTCCTTCGTTGTCCAACGATTCGATCGACGACCCAACGTCGCGAACTCGCGCCGCCGAAATCTCATCGGCGATCGCCATCGGGTCTGGTTCATCCGTGGGCGGGGAAACCTTGGTGGGCTCCGCTCCCGCGATCGCGCTTTGTAGCTCCGCCGCGAGCCCGACATCACCGCTTTGGGAGACCGCGTCCGCGATCGCCTCGGTGAACATGCCGTGCATCGTGGAGGCTGCCGCACCATCGCCGCCGAACATCGCCCCCTTGGGCATCGTCGACAGCACCTGACGCAGGAAGTACGCCTCCAGCTGCTGGGCGGCTTTCGCAGCGCCAGCTTGGTCCGAAGGACCGCCGCCGATGGGGCTGCTGCCGGTCACAGGAACTTGATCTCCGCCCGCAGTGCGCCCGCGGCTTGAAGTGCCTGGAAAATCGCCGCAAGGTCGCGCGGCTTCACACCCAAACTATTGAGCGCCGCTGCGACATCGCCAACGTTGGCCGCGCCCTCGATGAGGTGGAGCTCGCCTTCGCCCTCTTCCACCTCGACCTCGGTCTCGGGAACGACCTTGGTGTCGCCGCTCCCCCCACCGATGACTCCGGCGTCGGGCTGCGAGACAACCTTCTTCTCGTTCACCCGGACGGTGATGCCGCCGTGAGCGATGGCCACCTCCGAGATGGTGACGTGCGAGCCCACCACGACCGTGCCTGTGCGCTCGTTGATGACGATCCGCGCCGGCGCGTCGGGGGTGACCTCGACGGACTCGAGCGTGGCGACCAGTGCCGACACCCGCTTGGTCCACGTCGGGCTGATCTTCACCTCCACGGTGCCCGCATCGCGCACCTTGGCGAGCTGCAGCCCCATGCGAGCGTTGATCGCCTTGGCGGTCCGGGTGGCGGTGGTGAAGTCGGCCTCGCGCAGCAGCAGGACAACCTTCTCCTTCGGCATCGTGCCCGGCGCGGCGAGCTCGAGGACTCCGCCGCTGGGGATCTTTCCAACCGTGGGGTGGTTCTTGGTGGTGCCCGAGCCGCTCTTTCCGCTGACGGCAAAGCCACCGAGCGATAGGCTCCCCTGTGCGACCGCGTAGGTCTTGGCGTTACTCGCCTTCATGGGCGTCGCGATGAGCGTTCCGCCCTGCAGACTCTTGGCCGACCCCATTGAGGACACCGTGACGTCGATCTTCGCGCCCGGCTTCGAGAAGGCCGGAAGCGTCCCGGTCACGATGACCGCGGCCACGTTCTTGGCTTTGATCTGGTCCGCCTCCACCTGAACACCGAGGTGGTTCATCAGGCGCGAAAGCGACTGCCGGGTGGCGATGTCGGAGCTGTTGTCTCCGGTGCCCTGCAGGCCGACCACGATGCCGTAGCCGACCAGTGGGTTCTCGCGGAAGCCCTCCACGTCGGCGAGTTCCTTCAAGCGTGACGCACTCGCGGGCTCAACGTGGCCGAGCGTCGCGGCGGTCAGGGCAAAGGCTGCCAACAAGCTATGGAGACGGTTTCCCATGATGTCGAATTCGTTGTACGGCGTGGTCCAAAACGATCCAGGGCTACATGGGGACGTTGTTCACGCCCCGCGCGCCTCGATCAGAACGGCGCCCCTCGGGTGAGAGCACGGGAGCCCCATCCGGGACGCTGCTGGTCGTTGACATCCCCGCGCCCGATGTACTCGATCTCCGCGTTGGCGATTCGAGAGGACGGCACGGTGTTGTTGGCTTTGATGTCGACCGGCCGCACCAAGCCGCTGACGTACAGGTGGTGCTCCTCATTGGACACCATGACGACGTTGGTGCCCTCGACGAACAGGTCGCCGTTGGGCATCACGTCCTTCACGCGGACCGGCAGCGTCGCGGAGAGGCGCCCGCTGCGTTGGGTTTGCCCGTTGCCATTGAAGTTGTGATCCGAGGTGAGCGACATCAACTCCGCGGGGTCGATGTCCGGGAAGTTGCGCTTCAGCTTGGCCATCAAACCGAACGCCTTGGGTGCGGTAAAGGAGTTGGCTCCCTGTCTCCGCAGCTTGGTCGTTGAGGTACGAGACGCGGTCTCGCGCTCGTCGATCTCGATGACGAGAAGGTCACCCACGCGCCGGGCTCGATCGTCCTCGAACAGACCGCGCTGGTCCGCATAAAGACTGCCGGGCGACGCCTCGACCTGAGACGCATACGTCCCGCGATCGAAGTCTCTCTCCTTCGGAGAGTAGGGCGCGATGTGGCGTGGTGGTCCCGCACATCCCCCCGCAACCAGCACGCCGAGGCCGAGGAAGACTGCGAGCCTCATGCGCCCTGCCCCTCCAACTCGACGGTCTTCGGATCGACGAGCAGCCCCTGCACGATCTTCCGCGTCGCCTTGACCCGTACGCGCACCTGCTCGCCGGGTCGGGCGGTCGCCTCCAAGCGACCATGACTCTCAATGCGCGCTCCACCGACCCGAACAACCACCTTCACGGCAGTCCCGCGGGCGATGGGGGTCGGAAGCGCGACGTTGGTCGAGGTGACCAGCTGGCCAAACTCCACGTCCGCAAGAACCGAGGATCCGACGAGACTGACCGGTGCCAGCGCCACGCCCTCGCTGCCGATGCGGGGCTCGAGCTCCAAGTCTCCAGCCGAGATGACCTCGCCCTCGGTGAGCTCGCGCTGGGCCACCAGGACCTCGTGCACAGCGAGCAGCTTGATGCGGACGAACGCCCGCCGCTGCACCGCGTCGTTGCGCATGAGCTCGACCAGCGCGAAGGCGTTGCCCTCCTTGGGAGTGCGCCTCCACTGAGCCCGGACCGAGTCGCCCTCTTCGAGGACGAACGTGGCGGGGACCGAGACCTCGCCGATGAGCAGGTTGCCCGGGAGGTCTGGCTCGAGCTGCTTGGCGATGTCTTTTTGGATCGCCTGCCGCGATTCTGCGAACGGGTCCGTCGGTTCGTCTCCGGCCTTCGGCCCGCCGAGACACACCAACGCGGATAGGATGAGAATGCGCAACATGATGGAGCCCTAGCGGAGGTTTGCAGTCTGTTGAAGCATCTCGTCGGCGGCTTGGACGACCCGAGAGTTGACCTCGTAGGCTCGCTGACCGCTGATGAGGTCGATCATCTCTTCGACGACCTTCACGTTCGACATCTCGAGCATCCCCTGCTCGAGCCCGCCGGCGCCCTCGGCTCCAGGAATGCCGACGATGGCGGTTCCCGATGCTGCGGTCTCGGTAAAGAGCGTCTTGCCGATCGCTTGCAGTCCCGCCGGGTTCGCGAAGTTCGCGATCTCAATCTGCCCAAGCTCGACCGGCTCGGTCTCCCCGGTGATCGCCGCGGTGACGATGCCGTCGGTCCCGATGGTCACGCTCTCCGCATCGGGCGGAACGACGATCTGCGCGGCCATGCCATAGCCCTCCGCATTGACCATCTGCCCCTCGGCGTCCAAGTGGAACGAGCCGTTGCGGGTGTAGACCGGGTTTCCGTCGGGGTCTTGCAATGCAAAGAACCCGCGGCCGGCAATCGCCACATCGAAGGGGTTCCCAGTCTGCTTCAAGTCTCCCTCACCGGTGTCGATGGACGTGCCGGAGACCTGAACCCCGAGCCCCACCTGCAACCCAGTACCCGCCTTGTTGTTCGCGCCGGCGGCAGCACCGGGCGCGCGCAGCGTCTGGTACATGAGGTCTTCGAACTCGGCTCGGCCGCGCTTGAAACCTGCGGTCTGGGAGTTGGCGACGTTGTTGGCGGTGACGTCCAGCTTGGTTTGCAGGGCGGTCATGCCTGTGGCGGACGTGGAAAGTGCTCGAATCATGGTTGCTCTCCTGTGGGACTACTCGCCCCGAGTGGGGCTAGGCCCCGCCGATTTCACGGACGACGCGTTGGTCGATCTCGCGGTAGGTCGTCATCATTTGGTGCAGGCTCTCGTGATTTCGCGAGATCCGAATTAGGTCGACCATGCCTCGCACCGGGTCGAAGTTGGCCTGTTCGAGGTGGCCGGAGACCACCGATGCATTTTCGACCGGCTTGACTCCGCCGGGAGCGGAGTAGAGGTTTCCGCCCTCGTTGCGAAGCTTGCCGTCGTTGAGGGAGACGATCTGGATCTGCCCCAAAGGGACACCATCTGCGAGCACCTGGCCCGCGGGGTCCACCGTGACATCCTTGGCGTCTGCAGGGATCAACATCGGCTTGTTGCCGACGTCGAGCACACCGTTACCGCGCTCGTCCATGAGCTCCCCGCCGGGGCCAATGCGAAATGCGCCAGAACGCGTGTAACGCGGGCCGTCAGGGGTTTCCATTGCGAACCATCCGTCCCCGTCAACCGCGACGTCGAGCGGATTTCCGGTGGTCCTCAGCTCGCCTTTGCTCGTGTCGACTGCCGCTTCTTCGGCGGACACAAACGACAGGTTGCCTTGGTCCCCGAGAACTTCAGCGAACGTGACCCGCTCGGCGCGAAACCCAAGGGTGTTGCCGTTGGCAACGTTGTTCGCGGTGACGTCCATGGCGCGCTCTTGCGCGACCGCACCCGACATCGCGACGTAGAGTCCGTCACTCATGCTGCTTGCTCCGTGATCTGGGCTGGCTCTTCCAACTTCGTCCGCAACCGAGTGATCGCTCGAGCGTGAAGCTGGCTCACCCGACCGACGGAGATGCTGAAGATCTCCCCGAGTTCGGCGTAGGTGAGCTCTTCGATGTAGTAAAGCGACAACAGCTGGGCATCCCGAGTCGGCAGCAGGTGAAGCGCCTTCATGACCTTCGCCAGCAGATCGCGGCGCTCCGTCATCGTGACCGGAGAGTCAGCCGCAGAGGCTGGGTGCTCCTGAAACTCCACGACCGCGACGTGCGTGAGCTGCTCGAGGTCTTTGCGATATTCCGACACCGAAACGCCGAGGTCGGTCGCGACCTCTTGGTCATCCGCAGCGCGGCCGAGCTTTTGCTCGAGGCGACGCATCGTGTCTTGGACGCGCTTCGCCTTCTGCCGCTGTCGGCGAGGCAGGATGTCAGCGCGACGAAGCTCGTCGTAGACCGCTCCGCGAATCCGTTGCTCGGCGAACCCCAAGAAGGGCTCCCCGCGTTTGGCGTCGTAGCGCTCCGCGGCCTGAGTCAGGCCCAAGTACGCGGCTGCAACGACATCATCTACGAGCACCGGGTCAGGCAGCCGCCGAGCCATACGCAACGCAATGCGGCGCGCGATGGGGGCATGCTCCACGACCAGTTGGTCGCGGAGGCTCCGGCGAGAGCCGGTCCGTCCCAGATGCCCGTAGCCTGTCATCTCACGTCCTCCATGGCCTCGGGTCGGGTGAAGTCTTCCGGCCCCGGGATCACGAACGCGTCGTGGGTGAAGGTTGAAGGGGCCATCGACGACACCGCCGTCAACATCGAGACCAAGGCGCGGGAGGAGGGAGCGTCCGGGTATTGCAGCAACACCGGGCTGCCCAACGCACAAGCCGTTGCGGCCCGAGCGTCCGCGGGGATGTACGGCAGCTCGCAGAGCTCCACGCCCAAAAACCGCGACACGAGTGCCTCGAGCCGAGTGAACGCGTCATGGGCATCCGAGGCGCTGTCGACCCGGTTCACCACCACAAATGCCCGGTCCAGACCCACCCTGGCGGTCAGCGCTTTCAGACACGCGTAGGCATCCGCGAGCGACGTCGGCTCCGGCGAGAGCACCAACACCACATGACTGGCCAAGGCGCACATCTCGATGCCAACATCGGACAGTCCCGTGGGCGCGTCGATGACCGTCGCCTCGTACGCATCGCGGAGCGTCTCGATCTCCACGTAGATGGATGCGGCCTGAGCGGGGTCCAGGTTCGCGAGCATCGAGTTGCCGTTGAGCCCCGGAAGCAGGTCGACACCATGCGCACGCTCGAGAACGTTTTCGACCGGCATGCCGCGCAGGACATCCAGCACGCTGCGCTCTGGAGCGAGGCCGAACAGCAAGTTGAGATCGGCCATGCTGAAGTCGCCGTCGACCGTCAGCGTGCGGAGCTCGTTCTTCGCCATCCAGACGGAGGCGTTGGCCGAGACGAAGCTCTTACCAACGCCGCCCTTTCCACCGGTGAACGCGATCGTCGTCCCCGGTTGCGGCTTGCCACGGCGTTGCGCCGTACGGAAGCGATCGAGTGAAATGACGTCAGCCATCGTGTTCACGCGACCTCCATGAATTCTTGACCTTCAATTGCCATCGACATGAGGAGTTTTCGGGTTGCGACTTGAATGTCTTCCGGGACTTTCTGGCCGCGCGTCACGTAACCAACCGGGATGTTGTGGCGCGCGGGAGTGAGGACGAGTTCACGGAGATCGGCGGTTTCGTCGACCTTCGTGAAGAGCAAGCGAGAGACGCCGATCGGCGCGTAGCGAGCGATGATGGTGTCGATGTCGAAGGCGCTGGTGCCCGCCGCCATCGCGAGGTGAATCTCGGGCTTGGGCAACCGGTTGATCAGCTGCTCGAGCATGCGAGGTGCACGGAGATCTCGAAGACTGCGCCCGGCGGTGTCGACCAGCACGAGCTCGGCATTGGCCGACTGCTCGAGCGCTGCTGGCAGCTCGGTCGGTGCGTGACGGACCAGCGTGACCGGAACACCCATCATCTGGGCGAAGGCCTTGATTTGCGCCGGGGCGCCGACGCGATGGTTGTCCAGGGAGATGATGTGAACGCGCTTGCGCTCCAACAATGCCGCGTTCGCGGCGATCTTCGCGATGGTGGTGGTCTTGCCCACGCCGGTCGGGCCGATGAGGACGCGTACCCGTCCCTCGGCTTTACGAGCGATCGTTCGGCCGGTGCTCGCCTCTTCGAGGGCTTCGAGGTCGACCTTGGGCCGACGAGACATCGAGGTGACCATCCGCTTGAGCTCGGCCACTTCTTCGAGCAACGCCTTGTTGTTGACGTTCTTCGTCGGCCGCGTGTTGCGGACCAGACTCCTCAGCGCGCGCAGTTCGGAGCGAAGCGGGAGCATCGCTTCGGCCAGCTCCGCCGCCGAGTCAGCCCGCGCCGACAACTTGGCTTCGGTGGACGAACGGTCGTCCGTAGCGGACTTGCCCTCCCCCTCGTCGACAGCCGCCGTGACCGCCAACATCCGCTTTCCGCCCGGACCTTTGACCGGCTTGGTCGCGATGATCAGAGCATCGGGTCCGAGCTCCTTCTTCACCCGCGCGAGAGCTTCGCGCATCGACTCCGCCTTGAACTTCCGAAGCTTCATGCGGCCTCCGGCATGCGAACACCGTCAGTGTCGATGATGCGGGTCGCGGAGAGAGGAACCGAGGGGTCAACCTCTCGGTAACTGATGACTCGAAGACCGCGGATGTGACGCTGCGCGATGGCGGATGCCGTTCGGCGAACGTCCGGGGCGACGATGAGAAGCGGGGGCTCGTCGCGCTGGGCTGCGAGCTCTGCCGCATCGCCCAGCGTCTGGGTGAGCTTGGTCAGGCCCGAGGCATCGCCGCCGCGGGGACCCCGGCGAAGCAGCTCTTCGGCCTTGGGCTCGAGCACCATCGCTCGCAGCCGACCTTGGCCATCGACGAACTGCTCGGTGATGCGCCGCGAGAGGCGCTGCCGGACCAGCTCGGTGAGTTCGTGAACATCCTTGGTTTGCGCCGCATTGTCCGCGAGCGTCTCGAGAATGGAGCGCGTGTCTCGAAGGGACACACCTTCGGCGAGGAGCGAACGGAGCACCTGAATCACCTGTCCCAGCGACAGCAAGTGCGGGATGAGTTCCTCCACAACCTTTGCGTTGCGTTGTCCGGCCAGATCCACAAGCTCTTGAGCCTCTTTTCTTCCAAGAAGTTCTGCCGCGTGCTGTCGCACGACCTCGGTGAGGTGCGTGGCGATGACCGACGAAGCGTCCACAACCGTGCAGCCTGCCGTCTCTGCGGTGCTGCGCTGACCCGGTGCGATCCACTTGGCGGGGAGGCCAAAGGTCGGCTCGCGCACCATCGCACCAGGGAGGTTCGCCGTGGCCTGACCCGAGGGGTCGATGGCAAGCATCCGCCCAACACGAATCTCCCCTTCGGCAACCTTCACGCCGGAGATGAGCAGCTTGTAGCTCGAGGGTTTGGCGCCCACGTCGTCTCGAATCGAGACCGGCGGGACAATGAACCCAAGCTCCTTCGCCATCTGCTTGCGTACGCCGGCGATGCGCCCCAGAAGCTCGCCGTCGCGGCTCAGGTCGGCGAGGGGAAGCAGTTGGAGCCCGAGCTCCATCGACACCAGGTCGACGGGAAGCACGTCGGCGATCTCTTGCTTCTGCGCCTCGGGGTCCAGCAGACGCTTTCGTTCGAGCGCGGCTTTCTGCTTGGCATCGACGGCCCGCGAACGCGTCGGAGCGGCGGCTTCTTTGACGCGCTTGTCTCCGAAGTAGCCCATGCCGCAAGCGACCCCGGCCACTGCGAGGAGCGGGAAGTGGGGCATGCCGGGGACGACACCGAGGAGTCCGAGAACGGCTCCCGTGGCCCAGGCAGCTTTGGGGCGCATGATGAGCTGCCCGGTGAGCGACGACATCATCCCGCCCGTCGCATTGCTGTCGCGCGTCACCAACAGAGCGGCACCCGTCGAAACGAGCAGAGCCGGAAGCTGTGAGACGAGCCCGTCGCCGATGGACAAGATGCTGTAGGTCTCCGCCGACTCCAGCGGGGACAGGCCGTGCTGCATCACGCCAACGATGACGCCCGCGATGAGGTTGATCGCCACGATGATCAGCCCGGCGATCGCATCTCCGCGAACGAACTTGGAAGCACCGTCCATCGCCCCGTGGAACTCCGCGTGAGCCTGGACCTCTTCTCGACGCCTCCGCGCCGTCTTCTCGTCGATGAGACCGGCGACCAGGTCGGAGTCGATCGCCATCTGCTTACCCGGCAACGAGTCCAACGTGAATCGAGCGCCGACCTCGGAGATACGGTCGGCGCCTTTGGTGATCACGATGAAGTTCACCAAGACCCAGATGAGGAACACGACCGCGCCAACGACAAAGTTGCCGCCGACGACGAACTCGCCGAACGCCGCGATGACCTGGCCAGCGGCGTCCAGGCCCTCGCCCCCATGAAGAAGGATGTTGCGGGTCGAGGCGACGTTGAGGCTCAGCCGAAACAGCGTGACCAAAACGAGCAGCGACGGAAACGACGAGAAGTCGAGTGGCTTCTCGACATACATCGCCACCAAGAAGATGAGCAGCGAGATGCAAAGGCTCGCCGACATCAGCAGGTCGAGCAGCGCCGGAGGCAGCGGAAGCACCGCCAGCGCAAGGACGCCGACCATGAGCACCGCTCCGATCGCGTCTCCCACGTTGCGCCCGCCCGCGCTGCCTTCTTGAGTCGCCACTAAACTCTTCTATTGGTCGGCCGATACGTAAGGGCCAGTGCGATCGGTGCGGCGAGTGTCCAGATCTAGGGCGCGGGCGGCCGCCTTCGGGACGCAGGTGAGCGCGCGGCGCAGGATCACCGGACCCGAGCGGGCCACAGCGCCCGAGCGCGCAGGCAGGCGTCCAAGATCGGTACGGTTATCGGGCCCTGCTAGACTCCGCGGTGGGCATGGCGACCTGGCACCGCGCACTTGTGTTCGCCACAGGCGTCGTTGCTTGCGGTCCGGCAATCGACGAACCCGGCGAGCTGGAACCGACCCCCACGAGCAGCAGTACGAGCCCAAGCGAGCCCGAAACCTCGCGCAGTTCAACCTCGTCAGGGGGCGTCGCTCCTGTCCCGCAGCCCACCGATCTCGGGTCTCCTCCTCCGCCATCGTGCACGATCGAAGGCACCGAGAAACCCAGTGCGGCCCTCATAGAGGACGGGACACACATCGAGCTGCGGCCCTCCGGCGTCCGCTTCACTGTCCCGACGGTCGTCCAAGAGAACGCGAACTCCACGTTCCTGTTGAGCGAGGAGGAGCTCATTGCCGCCGAGAACGGCGCCGGCGAATGGACGACCGAGTACACGGCCGTCATCAATGCCCTCCTCCCGTTCGACCGGTGCGGCGCACATTTCGGGGACAACTCGTGGCCGGTCTCCGGCAACTTCTTCGCTTTGTGGACGCGTGCCTACGTTCTGGAAGACTCCATCGCGGAGACCGAAGCGTTCTTCATCGACAATGCTGCGGCCGTCGCTGAAGCCGCGGGAGGAACGGACGCCCAGGTTTCGCAAAAGCTCGGTGGTCCTTGGCGGCAGACGAGGGTTTCGTTCGACATCGGCTATTCAGACTACGCGGGGAAAGCCTCGGTCGAGATGCAGCTTCGCGAGTACGGTGAGTTCACGATTGGCTTCGTTTTCATGTACCCCGTCAGCGTCGGAGGCTACCCGGACCTCGCCGAAGCCGTCGACGAGGTCCTGTACTCGGTCTGCGTGCCCGCGGGTGTGGACGGATGCTGCGAAGAGTCCTGAGTCGCCCCCCTGTACAGGCGAGTCCGAATCCAGCGGGAGCTGACCAGTTTCCGGATCAATCCATCGTCCATCGCACCCGGTACACGATGCGCCCCTGCGCAAGCTCGGAGCTGTCGGTCTCGATCAATGGGATCGCATCGTATCCGAGTACGAGCCCCCGAATCGAGCCTTCGGTAGAGGCGACCATCCTCGGAATCCGGTGGCTTGGCGGGAGCCCTGTGACCTCGACCTCGAGTCCATCCTCCCACTCGCGGGTGCAGAGTTCCCCCATGCCTCGGGTTGTCACGCGCCATCCGTGACCCAGCCACTTGAGCTGACCGGCGGGTGTCAGACCGAAGATCCGTTGTCCCGCTTTGAAGATCGGTCCGAGCAGCTTCGACTCGGACCAGCTGGTGGCTTGGCCCTCGAAGAAGCGGCAAATGCCCGCCAGTCCGACCTCGGCGAGCAATGCCTCGGCCACATCGTCGTAGGGCCGGGCGGGCACCCAGCTCGAACCGTAACAATCCTCCAGCGTGGCCAACGACTCGGGTGGGACCCGGGCGAGGATCTTCTCCGCGTTGGGAAGCTCCCGGACGGCGGCTACGATCATCTTGCAAAGGGAACCACGGTATTGGGGCCCCGGATGCATGCGTAGATCATCGACCAACCGCGGCATTTTTTGAGCCCGAGACTGAGGCTGTGTAGCTCTGCGCCGCCCCACATCGGGGCGACCAGCGATGACTGAGCACCCAGCGCCCGCGCGGACCGACCAGGTCGCGACGATCGTGGAACACACGCCGTAGCCCCCGAAAGGCGGGGCACTCGACGGCTCATCGTGGGCTGGACCCGGAAGGGCTCACAAGTCTGGCGTAAGCTTCCGCGCAATGGTGGCTCGAACGCACTTTCGGACCTGCACCCTCTGCGAAGCGATGTGCGGTCTCCAGCTCGAGATTGAAGGCGAGCGTGTGGTCTCGGTGAAGGGCGACCCCGACGATCCGCTCAGCCGCGGACACATCTGCCCCAAGGGGCCCGCGCTGGTCGGCCTCCATGAAGACCCGGACAGGCTTCGGCAGCCGCAACGCAAGACCGCGACCGGCTGGAAGAGCATCGGATGGGATGAGGCGCTCGATGAGGCGGCAACCCGGCTTCACGCGGTCCAGGAAAAACACGGGCGCCATGCCGTCGCTGCGTACATCGGCAACCCTGCCGTTCACAACCTCGGCACGGTCTTGTACGCGCCGTCGCTACTTCGAACGCTCGGCTCTCGATATCGGTACTCGGCGACCTCCGTCGACCAGCTGCCGCAGATGCTTGCGGCCTACCTCATGTTCGGCCACCAGCTATTGCTGCCGGTCCCGGATATCGATCGCACCGACCACATGGTGATCCTCGGTGCGAACCCGTTGGTCTCGAATGGCAGCATCATGTCCTCACCGGACATCAAGCGCAGGCTGAAGGACATTCAAGACCGCGGGGGCCGCGTCACGGTCATCGACCCACGCCGGACCGAGACCGCAGAGCTGGCAGATCGGCATCTCTTCGTTCGCCCCGGGTCCGATGCGTGGCTCCTGCTCTCGATGCTTCACGTGGTTTTCGAACAGGACCGCGTCGAGTTGCGGCACTTGGAGGCGGTGCTGAAAAACATGGGTCCGCTACGCGCGGCGGTCGAGCCGTTCAGTCCAGAGCGTGCGGCGGGTCCGACCGGAATCGACGCGCCGGCAATTCGTCGCTTGGTCGAGGACTTCATGGCCGCCCCTCGGGCCGTGCTCTACGCGCGGGTTGGGGTCTCCATGCACCCGTTCTGGGGGCTGTGCCACTGGCTGGTCAACTGTTTCAACCTGTTGACGGGCAACTTCGACACGGAAGGCGGATCCATGTTCGCAACCCCGGCGTTCGACATCGTCGGCAGCGCAAAGGCCCTGGGAATCGGGGGCGGCAGTTTCGGACGCTGGCACTCCAAGGTCCGGGGCCTGCCCGAGTTTGGCGGGGAGCTTCCGGTGGCTACATTGGCCGAGGATCTCGAGCGGGACGACGAGGACCCGATCCGCGGGTTCGTGACCATCGCCGGCAACCCAGTGCTCTCGACGCCCAACGGCCGACGTCTCGAAACGGCGCTCGAAGGCCTCGAGTTCATGCTGTCGGTCGACTTCTACATCAACGAAACCACGCGGCACGCGGACTTGATCTTGCCTCCGTCCGGACCGCTCGAGCACAGCCACTTTGATGTCGTGTTCCATGCCCTTGCAGTTCGGAACACCGCCAAGTACAGCCCGCCAGCATTCGACATCAGGCAGGATCAGCGCCACGACCACCAGATCATTGCCGGCATCGAGCGACGCCTGCTCGAGGCGAGAGGCGCTCCGCGGCGCGCTCAGGCGGCCGTGTGGGCTCGAGAACGCCTCGGACCGGAGGCGATCGTAGAGTTTGGGTTTCGCGTGGGACCGCGGGGCTTCGGCGGTGGACTTCGGAAGGGGCTGCGCGGCCTGTCGATGTCCCGGCTCAGACGAGAGCCGCACGGGGTGGACCTGGGACCGCTGCAGCCGTGCATGCCCGCCCGGCTCCCTGCCCGTCGCGGCGGCGCGACGCCCCATATCGATCTCGCTCCGGAGCCCATGCTCGAGGACCTGGCCCGCCTCGAAGCCAGCGAGCACGACCTCACGAATCACCAGCTACAGCTCATCGGACGCCGACAGCTACGCAGCAACAACTCGTGGATGCACAACGTGCCCAAGCTGGCCTCGGGCAAGCCTCGGTGCACCCTCAGAATGCATGCCGACGACGCGAAGCGGCTGGGAATTCGAGACGGCCAAGACGTCGAGATTACCTCGCGAGTCGGCACCATCACCGCACCCGTCGAGCTCGGCGACGAGCTCATGCTCGGCGTGGTCAGCCTGCCCCACGGCTTCGGCCATCACCGCCCCGGCACTCGCCTGCGCGTGGCGACCGAACGCGCCGGAGTCAGCATCAACGACCTCACCGACGACCAACGCACGGACGGCCTCAGCGGCGTCGCAGCGTTCTCGGGAGTCCCGGTTACGGTGACTCCGTCGCGGCCGGAGTGAGCCGATGGAGACTCGAGCCTCGTCGATGACGACCTGGGGTCGGACGTCAGCCCGCTTCGAGGCGCATCTGCTCGACCTTGGCCCGAAACTTCTCGTAGCTCGCCTCCACGTCGGCCGGGGGAGGCTTGAGCCGGGCGAGATGCCGCTCCCCCTCCACGCGGGCCTCCTCGGCCCCCTCCCAGTCGCGATCAACCTCCAGCAACGCCAACCCCAACATTCGACACGCGGTCACGCAACGACGGGCTGGGATGGAGGTGGAGCCCGTGCAGTCGGTGACGATCCGGCGAAGAGGAGCGATCGTCTCGGCCATGGATCCCGTCTTCTGGTCGAGACGAAGTGCGTTGAGCTCGACCTGCAGCACACTGGCGTGGTCGAAGCCCATGACCTGTTTCATGCGAGGCAACAAGGAGTCGTACAGCGCCTTCGCCTGGTCCTCCTCCTCGATGACCTGCAACAGCCCGGCGTAGGTCGCCTCTGCGCTGAACAGCACCGGTGACCTCGGTCCGATGGTCTCGCGGAGTTCGGCAAGACCTTGTTCGTAGGCGCTTCGAGCCTTCGCGAACTTTCGCTGCATGAAGTAGGCATGGCCCAGCGTGATCTTCGCGCTGGCCGCAACGGCGGTGGGCGCGTCGAGAGCCCGGTCCCAGTCCGCGACGGCGCGCTCCGCCTGGGCTTCGGCTTCCTCGAACTCCTGCAGCGTCAGCAAGGTCGACACCAAACGGGCGCGGATCTGGGCCGTCCAGGGGTGGGCAGCACCCAGGGCGGCTTCGGCCGATGCAAGCGCTTCACGCTGCATGCCGGCGGCCTCCGTCGCGTTTCCCTGCACTTCGACGGTGCGGGCCAGCGCTGACCTGGCGCGCGCGGTGGCGAGGTGCTCGGTCCCGAACCGTTGCTCGGCGAGGGTGACGGCTCGTCGAAGCCAGCGCTCCGCGTTGACGTAGTCGCTGCGGACGTGAGCGAGCCGCCCGATGCAGGTCAACGAACGGCCGTCGATGGTCATCTCCGGGTAGGCCTCCATCAGGCCGATCGCGGTGGTGACGTGGGCCGTTCCGACCTCGAGACGGCCAAGGTCCGAGTTGACGCAACCGAGCGAGGCCGCGACCTCGGCGGCGAGGGTGAAGTCCCGGTTGGTCAACGCCGCCTGCAGGGCGACGGCCATTCCGCCGGAGGCCTCTTCCCGTCGTCCGAGACCGAACAACGCCTGTGCGCGCAGTGCTTTGTACTCGCCATCGAGATGCGGCTCCCCGAACTCCTCCACTCGCGGCCGCTCCGAGTCGAGGGCGACCAAAGCCTGCGCATCGTCACCGGCAGCCAGAAGCGCTCGGACCCGGTCAAAGACCGAAACGATCGCGTCTCGGGTTGCATCGGGCTCGGGCAACACATCCAAAGTCTCCGGGTCGAGTTCGGTGCACGCCCGCGGAGAGGGCAGTGTTTCCACGAGCTCCGGAGCGTTGCGAACCGCCCGAGAGGGGTCCTCCGAGATGACCTGCACCATCGTCTCGAGACGATTCCGATCCCGGCTCAGGCACGCCATGCTTCGCTCCATCGTGGCTCGCGATGCTTCGCCGCGGACCACCGTGGCAGCGCAGGCCTCGGCGTGCGCATCGACCCACTGCTCAGCGTATGTGTCGAGTTCGCTCGCCAACCATCGGGCGGCGGGGTCATCGGTCGCCACAGACGCGACGAAAGCCGCGTGGACCTTGGCGTCCCAGACTCCAAGAAGGCGGGCAGCGCTATCAGGGCAGGTCGAGCCCGCCGGCGTCTGCCACAGCTGGGTCGCGGCCACGACTCCGATTCCTCCAACGACGAGACCCAGGAGGCCCCTGCGAGCGCCCGAAGACCGAGGCTCGAGACGCGCGACGAGTGTCTCGACCGAGTCGAACCGCTGGGCCGGACTTCTGCTCAAGCCGCGTTCGACGGCAGCCCGAACCGACCGTGGGATCCGTCCGAGGGCGGTGGCGGTGCTCCCCCTCGTCCACGGCGGTGGCGAGCGAGCGACCGTCCTCTGCAGCTCGGCGATCGACCGGGCCGCGTAAGGGCGGGCACCGCAGAGGCCCTCGTAGACCGCCACGCAGAACGCGAACTGGTCGGAGCGGGAGTCGCAGGAGAGGCCGGCGAGCTGCTCGGGTGCCATGTACGCCGGTGTTCCGAGCAAGGCGCCGGTCTGCGTGCGTGACAGTGCATCCACGTCCTCCACCTGGTCCACGGACACGAACAGCTCGGTGAACCGAGCCAGACCGAAGTCGATGACTTGAACCCGACCGTCGTCCCCGACCAAGACATTGTCCGGCTTGAAGTCCCGGTGGACGAGTCCACGGGCGTGCGCCGCTGCGAGTCCGCGGCCTGCCCCGACAAAGACCTCGAGCACCTCGGCGACGGAGCGCTGCTCGGCCAGCCATTCTCGTAGCGTGCGACCTTCGACCAGCTCCATCGCAAAGAAGGCGAAGTCGTCGTGGACTCCGACGTCGTGCACGGAGATGACATTGGGGTGGCGAACGCTCGCCATCGCCTGGGCCTCACTCACAAATCGAGCACGGTCGGCATCCCCGCCCAATCCGGGTTTCGCGGGCAACACCTTCAACGCGACCCGGCGCTTGAGCTCCGGATCCAATGCGGCGAACACCGTGCCCATCGCCCCGGCCCCAACCCATTCCTGGATCTCGTAGCGGCCGACGGTGTCACCCGGCCGCGGCAAGACGCGGTCCTCGGCCGAGACGGGAAGCGAGTCTTCTTGCCCGGGGAAGACGCTGATGAGGTGCAACAGCGTGTTCTCGCAGCGCGGGCAGCCTTCGACGTGGGACTCGATCACCCCGCGACGAGCCTCGGCAAGTTCCCGCCCCACGAACTGCGCAAGCAGCTCCTCGCTTGGACAATCCCCCACGCCCGCGATGGTACTCGACCCGCGGACTCGGCCTGCGGGCCACTGCGTCGCTCCCCAGCCCGCCTCCACCCCTCGCAACTTCCCCTTTTCGGCAGCTTCGCGACCCGTGGGGTCCCTATCCAGACGCGAACCCACGGAATTGGGAAGTTCCGACCACCAGCGTCGTCTCCCCAGCCGCAAGCTCAGGCCTTTACTCGTCAAGAAACGTGAAAGCCTGCGGGCGTGGCGGACGTTCCGGACCGCATGCGCTGTAGTTTGGCTTTGCTTGCCTCCATCCTTGCCCTCGTCGGTGCCTGCGCCGGTGCAAAGGACGCGTCCCCCAGCCCCGGGCCGACCGCGACTGACCCCGTGATTGCGCAGGCGTGTCCAGACGCGCCTTCGCTCTCGCCCAGCGGCGCGACCGAGTGCACCGAGATTGGGTGCTACGACGGCTACCAGATCGACATCACGCCCTACGAGGCCTGGCCGGCCGGGGACTATCGATACGTGTTGGAACTCGATGGCCGAACCGTGACGTGTACCGGGAGCCTCCCGCTACAACCCTGCACGAGCGCGAGCATGACGTGTGACGGCGAAGGCGTCTCCATCAACGAGAGTGGATGCGCGCTCGACCCTGCCCAACATGCTTTCGGCGGTATCTCGATCCCTGAACTTCCGCAGGACGTCCATCTGCGCCTGGAGCACAACGGTGTCCCGCTCGTCGATCAGGCGCTCACCGTGCAGTACGCGACCTCGCAACCCAACGGGCCCGGCTGTGGCCCGATCTGCTGTCAAGGTGGCGACGCCGTCGCGCTGTCCTTCGAACAGGCTCCCTAGCGACGGCCCGCAGCCTTCGGAGGAGACGCGGCCCGGCTGCGGCAAGCCGCCCAAATCGGAAAATGATTTCCGATTTGGGCAGCGAGTCATCCCATGTCGAAGCGA
>OJGU01000497.1_pt1 | contig 22815 bp, 18 predicted proteins | sample 1594741 | NCBI WGS metagenome assembly OJGU01 (sample SAMN05416841, study PRJEB24817) | seawater metagenome | isolation source: Sea water | place: Canada:Atlantic | collected 2013-07
CGAGATGTAGAGAGGTCTCGTGGGCTCGGAGATGTGTATAAGAGACAGCTTCCGGAGCCTCGACCTGGGCGTTGCGAACTTCCAGGGTGTCTCTCACCTGCGAGCGTGCATGTCCTACGACGGGCCTGCCATGCCGATCCCGGTCGAGAGCAATCCGTACGCTGCGTTCGATCGGCTCTTTGGGGACCTGACGGGTGGCAACGCCGAGGCGCTTGCACGTCTGCGAGCGCGACGGATGTCGGTCATCGACTTTGTGCGCGACGACCTCGAGATCGCCAACGCCAAGCTCGGACAGGGCGAGAAGCACAAAGTCGAAGCCCACTTGCAGGCGATTCGCGAGATCGAGAATCGGGTGAGCTCCGACTTCACTTGCACCCCGCCGGAGCTCAACGACGAAGGCTTTTCGGTGGGTGGCAACGGGCAGTACGGCGCAGAGATGATGCCGGTCGCGGGGCGACTGCAGATGGACATCCTCGTGCAGGCGCTCGCGTGCGGGCTGACCAATGTTGGCAGCATCCTGTGGGGCACCGCGCCGGAGGGCGAACGCTACACGTGGGCACCGGGATGGGACCACGACGATGGACTGCACTCGCTCTCCCACGCCGCAACCGAAGACAACCAAGCGCAGGACAGTCTCCAGGCCGCGGCGCGTTGGTATGCGTCTCAGTACGCGTACCTCGTGCAGCGACTCAAGGACATTCCAGAGCCGGGCGGCGAGGGCACGATGCTCGACAACTCGGTGGTCCTGTGGTGCTGCGAGAACTCGCGTTCGAACACGCACTCCCCTGACAACATGCCCTACGTGGTCGCAGGGTCGGGCGGCGGCTACTTCAACACGGGCCGCTCGCTGAGCTTCAACGGCGAACCCCACAACAAGTTGTTCGTCTCCATCTCGCACGCCCTGGGCTTCGACGACGTCACCGAGTTTGGCGCCACGCAGTACGGCACGGGTCCGCTGACGGGCCTGACCTGAGGGCGATCTTTGGTACAGTCCCCGCATGGGGCTGCGCCGCCACATCGTCCTGGCGGGCGCGGGCCTGACCGTGGGCGCGTGCCTGCGCTTCTCCCCGTACGTGTGCGACAGCAACGAGGCGTGCCGCAGCCGGGAACAACAAGGCATCTGTCAGCCGACTGGGTTTTGCAGCTATCCCGACTCCGGTTGCGAATCGGGCCAGCGGTATGACGAGTTCGCACCGGGCACGCTCGCGGAGCGCTGTGTGGCGCCGGCTGAGCCCGAGACCACAGGCACCGCCGGGCCGACCTCGACGGACTCGGGCGAGAGCGGGACCATCGCGGGGTCGACGGGGTCGGAGAGCACCAGCGTTACGGAGACCGGGAGTCCCGAGCCCCAGTGCGGCAACGACATTGTAGAGGCCGGTGAAGCCTGCGACGACGGGAACGACGTCGACGGTGATGGTTGCAACACCGACTGCGTCGAATCGGGGACGGTGCTCTGGGACGTCGTTCACCCCGAGCTGGGCAGTGTGGCTCGTGGAGTTGCGGTCGGTCCGAGAGGCGACGTCGCTGTCGTTGGCGGCCGGGTCGAAGATGGGCAGAGCGATGTCTTGGTGCTGTTCTTCAACCGCGACGGCGTCGCGCAGTGGCAACGCGTTCACGCCAGCCCGGAGGATGGGACCGACGAAGGCCGACAGGTCAACTTCGATGACGCAGGCAACCTGTTCGTGACGGCGTTCGAGACTCGCGATGATCTCGAGCCTGCCCAGCGGACGAACGCGTGGACTCGCCAATACGACACCCAAGGAACCGAAGGTTGGACGGCGACCTACGACGGTGCGGGAAGCGGCAACGACCGCGGCAATGATGTCGCATGGGCGGGCGACGAGGTCATCGTCGCAGGTCTGACAGCGGGCGATACCTGGCTTCAGGGGTATGCAGCCTCCGACGGTGCCGTCCGGTGGACCTTCGAAGACGGCTTCAATGAGACGGCGTTCGACCAAGCGCAAGCAATCGTCGTCGACGGAGACAGCATCTACGTCGCCGGCGAGATGGACAACGCTGACGAGGGAAGAGACGCGTGGCTCGCACGGCTGTCGGTCAGCGGAGATACGGCGACCGCGGACTGGTTGGAGGTCATCGACGCCGGCGGATCGCAGAGCGACAGCGCGTACGGGATCGCGCTGGCGCCCGATGGCGGTCTGGCGATCGGCGGACGGCGTGGGGAGCGTGCGTGGCTTGCCAAGTTCCAGCCCGATGGCACGCTCGATTGGGAACGCTACGACGACGACCTGCAGGATCCGGCGGATGTCCGCGGCGTCGCAGTGGACTCGGTGGGCCAGGTCATCGCGATTGGGTACGAGACCGACCCGGTTCAGGGGGAGGATGCCTTCGTCACCAAGTATGACGTCGACGGCGCGATGCTTTGGACCCAACGCTACGACGGCCCTGCAGGCGGTACGGACCGTGCTCGAGCGGTGGCGGTCGGTCCCGACCGCACAATCGCCGTCTCTGGATTCACGGACGCGGTCGACGGCCGGAGACTCTGGGTCCGGAAATACGCGCCGTAGTGGGGCTCAGAATCGGATCTTCGTCAGACCGAGGCTGAGCTGGGGTCGCTCTCGGTCGCGCTTGGCGACGAAGACATAGCGGATGACCCCACCGACCGCGAGGGCCCCTCCGACTGCCGCAACGATCACGCCGCTGGTCTCCAACCCGCGGGTCCGCGAAATGGAGTCGCGGTACGCATCGGTGGTGGCCGCGTCTTCGGCCCCGTTGCGCTCGACGATCGCCCCGACAAACAAACCCAGGCTCGTGGCAAGCCCGACGCCGCCGGCGCCCACGAGGATCCCGCCAACGGGATCTCGATGCCAGGCCCGCACCGTTTGGTCGTCCGCGGGTTCGGTCCGGGGTGCTTCGGGGGGCGCGACGATTGGCGGCGGTGGCTCGGCCGGAGTTGGAGGAGTCGGCGGATTGACCGTCTCGCCACAGCCCTCGATCACCGCGCGCGCGTCCTCGTGACCGTCCGCCTCCGGGTAGAGTTCGAGGAACTCTCTCATCAAGGCGACCGCGGATTCGCAGTCTTTGGCCTCCGCGGCGAGTCGACCCCGACCGAACAAAAAGTACGGGTTCGGGTCGAGCTGGTAGGCCCGCGCGAGTGCCTCTTGCGCGCCCTGAAGATCATCGTTCGCCCACAAGGTCTCGGCTTCATCGGCGAGCGCGGACGCCCGAGCCCGAGCGTCGTCCGAAGCGGGAGCTGCAGCGAGCCAGAGGCTGAGGAACGTCCGGATCATCCCGGTCATCGGTCCTCATAGTAGGTCTTTGGGAACAGCCGACCGCGCTTGTCCGCCGCTGGACGTGGTTGGGATCGCTTCTTCCGCTTGCGCTTGGTTCGGGATGGTTTGGGTGAGGGCTTGGCCTCAGACTGGGTTGCCACCGAGTTGCCCACGATGGTGTCCTCGGCTTTTGCCTCTGCGGGCGCCGCGGCTCGAGCCTCGGCCTCGAGGGGCATCTCGTTCGGCTTGGACGGTGCGGACAGCACCGGCTGCAGCCGCATCGCCTCTGTCTCGTCTCGCGCCAACCCGCCCCCCAGTGCGACGCCAAGACCCAGAGCCACCGGAATCGCCGCCGCCGCGGCGAGGGTGAGGCCAGAGACCCCGCGCCGAGTCGGAGCGGATGGGCGAAGTTCGACGAGCGCATCGGCCGTGGGGTAGTCCCGCGACCCGAACAGGTCGTTCATGAACTGCGAGAGGGGAGCGGTCGCAATGCGCAGCCCGGCGTTCGCCGCGAACCGGCGCAGCGCATCGTGCATCTCGCGAGCGGTCGCATAGCGATCCTCCCTCGATACGGCGAGTGAGCGTAGGACGATCGCCTCGAGTTCTTTGGGGTATCCCGGAGCCACGGCCGACGGAGGATCGAACGTCCCGGTCACGATGTTGTTCATGATCGCGAACTGGTTCTCCGCAAAGAACAGCCGCTGGCCGGTGGTGGTCTCGTAGAGCAGGACGCCCAGGCCAAAGACGTCGGCTCGGCGGTCGACTGGCTCGCCCCGACACGCCTCGGGTGACATGTAGCCGATCTTTCCCTTGAGCACGCCCGCTCGGGTTTGCCGGGTTTGAGCTACAGCCTTGGCGATTCCGAAGTCGACGACCTTGACCTCACCGGTGAAGGTGACGACGACGTTGGAGGGAGCGACATCGCGATGGACGATCCCCACGGACTCGTGCGCGTAGTCGAGCCCTTGCGCTGCGCCGACCACAATCGCGAGGGCGCAGTTCACAGGGATGCCTCCTCGGTGAACCGCCTCGCGAAGCACGGACCGAACGTCCTCGCCGTGCAAGTATTCCATCGCGTAGAAGTGCTCGTGCGGGTCGTCGCCGACCTCGATGAGACGAACGACATTGGGGTGCTCGAGCTGGGACGCGATGCCGGCCTCCTGCACGAACATCGCTGTGAAGTCGGGGTCCTGAGCCAGGTGCGGGTGGACGCGCTTGAGGGCGACAACGTTCGCGGAGCCGTGTCTGGCGTCCGGCTGGGCGAGGTAGAGTTCGGCCATGCCGCCGACCGCGAGGCGCCGGATGATCTGATACGAACCCAGCCGGCTTCCGGCCGACAGTGGGCGGACATCGATCGCGAAACCGGGGTCGAGGTCTGGAGCCACCATCGCCACTCAACCTCGCTGCAGGAGAACGTCCGGCCCAACAAGTGACCTTGTCCAGCCATCGAGGTCGTTCATGACGGCGGCCATGACCTGCGGATTGTGGCCAAGCTGGCCGATGTGTTTGCGGAGGCTCTGGCGAGCGCGGTCGAGACGAGTGGTGACGGTACTCGCCGGAATCTCCAGAGCCGCAGCGACCTCCGTGGAACTCATGTCCTCCCAGTAGTAGAGCTGGACGACGGTGGCCATCTCTTCGGACAGGCAGGCCAGGGCTTGAAGCAGCAGGACCTGCTCCTGGCGGCGGGCCATCAGGCGGCTGACCGAAGTCCGGACCTGCGGACCCCCAAAATCGAGGCGCCGCATCGCTGACTCGCGGCGGCCGTCGGTGCGTTGGTAGTCTTGGTACTGCCGTCGGGCCACGCCGAAGAGGTAGGCGCGGAACGAGGTCGCAACGCGATTGGTCGCGGCTGCCTGCACGCACGCAAGGAAGGTGCGCTGCGTGAGGTCTTGGGCCTGGAACTCCGCCTTGAGGGCGAAGAAGCGAAGGACGCGGTCGTAGTAGCGTCGGGTGAGCTCTTCTCCGGATGCGCGATCGCCTGCTTGCCACGCTCTCAGCAGAGCGAAATCGTCGGCATCGCCGGCGCGCACAGAACCCCCACCCATCGCTCGGATTCTACGCGTACGGCGCCTATCTCACCAGCCCCAGCGGTCGGGCGCAGGCTCGAACTGTGGACGGTCAGGGGTCAGTCGCATGCTCTGTGTGCAGCAGCCGGCCGCCCGCGGAGACCGCTAGCGAGTCAGCAACGCGTTGGTCCGTCGCTCGAGCTCTTGCGAGAATCGGCTCATCGGATAGGAGCGGCCATCGATGAACGCGTTGGGTGCACCGCCGATCGCTTGTCCGTATCGGATCGTTCCTACGACCGTTGCGTCGGGACGATGAAGTCGACGGGTGCTGCGCCACTCGCCGGTGGCTGGGACCGAGACGGTATCGGTGATGACGAAGTGGCCGCCGGTTGTCCGCTGAACGCTGTAGTTTCCGTAGTGCTTTTCGCTTGTGCCCGAGGGGACATCTTGGCGGTAGGCGGAGATGCGGCGGTACGCTTCGCTGCACAGGCTGAGGTGCAAGTCTCGAAGCCCTTCCTCGCGGTCGGTGATGCCCTTGTCCTCCATGTTGCGCTTGGCCATCGCGACGGCCACGGCGTAGCCGGCGAGCGAGAGCGACAACGGACTCATGCCCATGATCTGAAGCATGTGGCTTCCGATACCGAGCTCGCCCTCTTCGAGGTCCAAGTACGAGTAGCGGTTCCTCTTGAGGTCGCTGCTTCGCCGCCCGGCGAGCCGGCGCGTCGTTGCATCGTGTGGTGTCCAGACGCCTCCACCAGCGGTGACGCTGCCTCCGAGGGGGAGCTTGAGCAGCTGCGTGACGGAACCCGGAACCTTGGCGGTGCCGCCGATCCCAACCAGGCCACCCTTCATCGTTCCGTCCGGGCTTGCAAAGCCTTGGACCGAGCCACTGATGCTGAGGATGCTCCAGGCTCGAATATCGACGGAGTACTCGACCCCATAGAACTCGCCGGACCACGCGGAGTGGACGCTGTCGAATCGACCGAAACCGAATCCGACATGCACTCCGCCACTGGCCCCGGCCATCGAGCCGCTGGTCAGCGCGTGCTCGGGATAGGTGAACGCGGAGAACTGCTCGTTCCAGAGGTCCCAGACCAGATCGATGCCACCCGACCCCCGGTATGCGCCAGCGTTGCCAGCCACGGTGCCGCCGATGACGACGTAGCCCTCCAACAGCTGCTTGACGACGCCTTCAAACGCAGCGTCGCAAAGCTGCTTCCCGATCCCCCCAATATCCAGCCCTGCCACTCCAACCAATGTAGGGGTATCTGCGCACCCCGTCCACATGGCCGGCCCAGATGTTCGTGGTGCAATGTGGGAACGGCGGCCGCCGCCTGGCGCGCAACTCCTTTGTGAACCGCTCTGACCCACCCACGTCGGTGGCCCCCACACTTGCGCCCCGCCGACCCGGTGTCGCTGTTGAGAGAAGGGGGTCGTTCACGATGGTCTACGGGCGGGTTGCGATGTCGACGAGGTGCCCAGCCACCCGCCGGACTCTCTCAGTCCTCGAGCAGCATCAGATCCACCAGCACAGCCCGCAGCGGGGGTACGCCCTTCTTCTCGCACTTCTTCGTAAACACCCGCTGCCAGTGCGCGTACCCACCGAGCGTCCGCTGCTGGTGCACCAACAGCTCCACGAACGATCGGCGGTCCGCCTTGCGAAGACGGCCGAACATCTTCTTTTGGGCCTTGGTCATCGCGCATCCCGTGCAATGCCCCGCGCGCCGAAACTTGCAGACGTCGATGCAGGGGGAGGGAAGCTTCTTCGCCATCGCGCCGATACTACGATTGGGGGGGGGCGAGGGCCTCACCCATCCTCCGGCACCGACAGCTTCCGCTCCCGCAGCACCTTCTTCACCATCGCCCACACGGCGCCGGCATCGCTGCCGACATCATCCCAGCGTCCGGAGAACCGCCCACAGAAGCTGCTCTTGAGCACCTCGGGCAGCGTGCTCACGTCCCCGGCGAACAACGGGTGCTTCATGTAGATGCACGCTTCTTCGGTTGCGCGAACCGACAAGCTCGCGGGGAGGTCGTCGCTGTTTCGCACCGCATCGGCCACGGCGACGCAGTGCTCGATCACCGCGACGGGGAGGTCTTCGTGGCGCCCCTGCAGCAGCTTGATCTCTTCGGTGGGCGGCAGGTAGGTCATTTGCAGCGGGGCAAAGCGGTCGAGCTGCGCGGCGTCGATGCCGAACGTCGCGGAGAATTGGCTTCCGCGGTTGACCGCCGCGACGAACTGAACGTTGGCCGGAATGTCGATGAAGCGGTTTTCGATGGGGTGGAACACCTTTCGGGTGCTGTCGAGGGCGGGCATCAGGGCGTTGCGAGCCGTCTCCTGGCAGCGGTTGAGCTCGTCCAGGAACACCAGGTAGCGCTTCTCGGGGTTGGCATGGGCCTCCTCGAGCGCCAGCAGGACGTCGGTCTTGACGAAATCGGTCACCGGCGCGCCGCTTTCGGATGCACGCACCAGGATGGTCGCGAAGAAGTCGGTGGCCTCGACGACGGCGCCGCAGTTGAAGAACACGAACTCCATGCCGAGCGTGGTGGCGATCGCCTTCGCGAGCACGGTCTTGCCGCAGCCCTGCGGACCGTCCAACAGGATGTTGAGGCCGCTCTCCAGCAGTACCTGCAGCTTCTTACTGACGACGGGGTCGAGGTACACCCCCTCGATACGAAAGGGCGCAGGCCCCACGTACTCGACCTCGATCGACCCCCGGTCCTCACGTTCGGGCTTGTTGATCGCGGCGACGCGAACCATGCACGGCGCACCCGCGACGATCCGCTTGTCCGTGCTCAGCACCACCTTGGGTGCACGTCGTCCGTCGAGGTGGGTCGCTCGCAGCTTGTGCTTCGAGTCCTGCTGGGGATTCGGCCAGAACACGGCCTCCAGCACCTTGCCAACGGTGAGGTCTTCGATCTTCCACTTTTGTCCAGCCATGGGTCGTCGTTCTTTTTCTAGCGTCAGCGCCCGAGCGCGCGGCGGGCGAGCCCGGAGATGATCTCGCCAAAGCGCCGAACGGCGCGGTCGAGCTCGGGGTCGAGGAGTTCGATGTAGTGGGGAAAGCAGGCCTCGGTGAGCGAGCGGACGGCGACCTGGGCACACACAATGCCCTTGCGCCGGGTGAGCTGCCGGGCGAGGTTGCGCAGGGCCTGCACAGAGCACTCCGTGGGTAGACCGTCGGAGATCATGATCAGGATCTTGGCGCGGCGACGCGATGCCGCAGCGACCGAAGCTGCGTGGTACAGGCCGGCAGCGTCGTTGTTGCCACCGCCCGGCGCGAGGGTGGTCACGGCGCAGTTGTTCTCGTCGCCCGCGTCGTAGATGACCCGGTCGGTGAAGCCGAAGAAGCGCGCGTCGACGCCGGCCAGGCCTCGGGCAGCTTCGGCCAGCAGCACGCCGAACCGGTGCGCCTTCTCCATGCTGCCGCCTGCGGACATCGAGCCCGAACAGTCGATGACCACGCCGATGAACAAGTCGGTGTGTACCTCGAGTTCGCGTGCGACCAGCATGCGGGGGTCACGTCGGGTCACGACCGCCTTGAGACGGGTCCGGTCGAAGGCTCGACCTCGCATCCGGCCTCGCCTCGGGACCAGGGCGAGCCCGATCTCCTCGAAGTAAGTTCGGAGCCTGAACGCGTAGCGGCGCACTTCGACGGCCAGTTGCCGATGGCGATCTCGATCGGCTTTCACGCGCTCGATTTTGTGGATCTCGGCGAAGCCTGCATCCGATCCCACGTTGATCTGCAACCCGCCGGGTCGTCCCGGCTTCGCATCTGTGGTCGAAGCGCTGGGTGGCTTGAGAATGCGTTCGACCTCCTGTTGGACTTCGGCGTCTCCGATGCCGCTTCCGTGCACGGAGCCCTCTCGTTCGTCCCACTCCAAGGACTCGTGCCCGCCGTACGCGTCGGCGAGGTCGCTCTGCGAGCCGTACATGAGCGAGAGCTCGATCGCGATCTCGTAGAGCCCGCGCATGTCCTTGTGGCGGAAGCCTCCTTTGAACAGCGACAGCGCGCGCGCCAGAAGCGGGTCTTCGTGTCGGTTGCCCAAGCCCATCCGCATCGCCCGGACAAAGCGAGCAAACGGGTGCCCGCGGCGGTCCAGCTCGCGCAGCACCAGACCGCTATCCACAACAACGCTGGCGGCATCGAACGCGACGCCGAGTGGGCGAGCGGAGAGCGCTTCGAAGGCGGCCGACTGCAGCATTTGAAGGAGCTTCTTCACCTCGAGCTCTCGGTTGCTGTGCTGAAAGGCGTAGGCTCCCAGTCGCTTGAGGCGATCGCCGTAGCTGGCATCGACGGCGCGCAGGCGTCGCTCGAGGTGCTCGTCCGCGACGAGGTTGAGCAGGCTTCCGATGCCTTCTTTGACCGCACGCTTCCAGATGCGCTGCGACTCGGCATCGCGGTGATACAGGTGATGCCCGTATTCGTGGAGGATGAGCGCCTCGACGACGTCCTTGCCGTGTCGGTCGCCACGCAGCAGCGGGAGCGGCGAGACGTAGATCGTGTTCTCGGTCATCCGCGTGTAGCCGAGATCTTGGCGCCGATCGGTCATGTGGACCGAGAAGAAGTGGCCGGTGAGCTCGCGCCCCTTTCGAACGCCCCAAGCGAACAACTCGGAAACCTGGCCGAGCTTCGCGTCACGCAGGGCCCCGCGGGAGACGTCGGCGACCAGGGCTTCTCGGACCTTCGCGTCTTGGCCATGCAGGAGCAGGCGCTGGAGCGCCTCGTCGCGGACGTCCGCCTCGATGGCCTTCGAGCGTACGAGCGTCAGGCATCGCTCCTCGGCACAGAAGTCCGGTCCGCCTAGGAGTGCGGCGTCCAAGGCGTGTTGCACGAGGGCGGCTCGTTGGGGCTCACCCCCCGCGCGGTCGTACAGCCAGCGATAGCTCTTCTCGTCGGAGTCGAGGACCTGTCCCAGGCACACGACGACGCCACTTCGATCACCCTGCTCCAGCAGGCGACGGGCGGCGGCGCGTCGGAGGTAGGTGGGCCGATGGATCCCTGCGCGCAGGAACACCCGGAGCGCCGAGAGCGACTGGTCGTCATCGCCCCCGTGTTCGAGGAGCCACGTGACCGCGCGTTGGTAGGCATGCGGATGCACGCACCCGGAGAGTGCAGTGCACAACGTGCGCTCATCGGGAACGAGTTTGACCAGGAGCTTCCAGTCTTGGGCCGTGAGCCAGGCGGAGGGGCTGGGGGCTGCGACGGCCGCGAGTGCGACCATTCCCCAGCCGGGCTCCGGACGGAGGTGAAGTCCGAGTGCGATGCGGAATCGTCGCTGGGCTGGGGTGGTGTGGTTGCGGGCGAGTTCCCGTGCCTGGACCAGTGCGTCTTCGTCGTCCCAAAGGCTGACGCTCTCGGCGACCACCAAAAGGGTTGTTTCGGAGGGCGGGTCTGCGAGGAGGTCCACCAGGGCGCATTGGCCGGTGGAGCCGAACTCGAGCAGACGCAGCGTGGCTTCGTGAATGACAGCCTGGTTCGCCGAGCCGCAGGCCCGCAGGAGCCAGGAGACATCGGAGGACGAACGGATCGCCGTCAGTCGATCCTCGCCAAGTCTGACCACGCGGCGACGGGCGGGCGTGGCTCGAGCGCCGAGGCCGTCGATACGGACCCATCGGTCGAGCTCCCGGCGGGTGCCCGCATCCATGTCCGGGGCGAGCATGACCACCCGCTCACGAAGCCGATCCAAGTGCTCGGTCGCGAACGTGGTGAGGTGAAACGCGGCGAGCATTCGCGCCGCGCTCGCGCCCACGTCGGTATCGAGGTGTTCGACCAGAAGCGTCATCACCTCTGCCGTCGACCAGGCCCGCATTCGGGCGCCCTGTCGGTAGCGACGCAGCAAGACCACGCGCGAGATGCCTTCCCACAGCAGCCGACGAGGGAGCGCTTCGTCGAGCCTGGCCGAGAGGCGAAGGGCCTGTGCGAGTCCGCCTCGCATGCCGTCGATCCAAGCGAGCAGCGCAAACCCGTGCTTTTCCCAGCGGTGCAGGAGCGCGTTGGCCAACGGAGGGAGCGCCGGATTGCTCTCCCAGAGCTCGACCGCGAGGGGGCCGAGTTCGTCGATGAACCCGTCCGTCGCCTCGCCAAAGCGATCCAACTGCGCGGCGACGTTCTCGAGCCTGTCACCGCAGGCCACCAAGGCGACGCAGACGTGGACGCTCGGGACCGGGGGATCGGCTCGGCGGGCAAGCGCTTGGCACAAGCCTTCGCACGGTGATGCGAACGCCGGAGCCAGCGCGCCCGGAAGCGCCGCATCTCGAGCGGTCGCGATCGCATCCATCTCGGCGATGGTCAACGCTCGTACACCGAGAGCCCGTTTGGTGGTGGGGGAAGCCGTGCGGCGAAGCAGGCTGAGAACCGAGGCGGCCCAGTCTGCGATCTCGGTGGTGTCGTGCTCGCCGAATGCCCCCGCAATCGACATCTCCGTGTCACGCGGAATTGTCAGCGCTTCGGCGTGGGCGCAGAACCATACTTGCGTCTTGACGTCGAGACTCACAACTGCCGCGACGATGTCGAGCTCGCGGCGATTGTGAAACACGCACTGCAAGACGGTGAGGGTTCGTTCGTCGCTCGCGTCCGGCAGGAGTGTCGTCAGCAGACGCCGAAGGTCGGCGCGCAGCAGTCTGGCGCACAGCAACTCGGTGAGCTTCGAGAGCTGCTTCTGCGTGCCCGAGCTGCTCGGTGCAGTGGCGATCCGGATCAAGACGTCCGCTGCTGCTGCGGAATCGAGGGCGTCGATCACCCGGTCGAGAAGCGTGGGTGGGGCGTCCTTCTTGGCGTTGTTCTTGGCCGCGGATGACAGCGCGAGCCAATGAGGTGCAGCTGTGGCGATGAAGCCAGTGGCAGCTTCGGGCGCAACAGCCCGCATCTTGGGAATGAACCAAGCCGGTCCTCCGCCCGGGTCATCGGGAAGCTCGGCCAGGATCGTCCAGGCATCGGGCGTCGCCACCGCGGCCGCGATGAGAGCGTCGTCCCCGGCGAGGTCGCGCAGGGTCGTGATGCATCGCCCACGGACGAAGCTGGCAAGAAGCGCGGCCACGCTGAGGTCGAACGCTGCCCCGCCTCCCACGAGGGGGCCGGCCAGCAGCCCTTCGATCAGAGGTGCCTTGATCCTCGGAAGTCGGTCTCGGTGCAGCCGAAGCCCGAGGACTGCGGTCTTACGCTCAGCCAGGCTCAGCTGGGTGCTGCGGAGAACCGGGGGGTAACAGGCTGCCGCGAGTTGAAGCGTCTCGGGCAAGTGACCGTGAATCTGTCCGTGCAGGAGCAGGGAAAAGGCAGCCCTCGCGCGAAGGGAGGTGCCCTTGCCCAGCGCGACCTCGGCGAGCTTTCGATTCAGTGGTTCACGGACCGCGTCGCAGGCCCGGTAGATTCGGCACCACAGGTCGAGGACGTCGCGGCCTTCGTCGGGCAACGGCTTGCCGCCTTCGAACGCAGCGAGCGCGGTCCCGACGAAGTCTGGGGTCCGGCGAACGCTGTGGACGAACAGGCTGCGGAGATCGGCGGCGGGCGCGTTGACCAGCGCGTCACCAGCTTGCAGGGCGTCGACGTGCCCGCGCAGGAACATGTCGAACACCAAACCGCTGGGATTCTTGGGCCACGGAGCGTCGGCAGCGAGCTCTCGAAGGTCGGGGTCTGCTCGCAGATAGGCGCCGAGCGACTCCATCTTTCGAGGAGGCTCGGTCTCGAGCGCGAGGCGCCGAACATCTTGGCGGGGGTGAAAGATGGCGTGTGCCCACCGCTCGGGGGAGGTCCCGGCGCTCTCCCGCAGCGCGCGCACTGCCAGGGCTCGAACGTGTGTGTCGTCGTCATCGAGCGCGGCTACGATGCGCTCGACGCCACCATGTCCCTTGCTGCCACCGAGCAGCGAGACGGCCGCGCCACGGATGAGCCCCGACGGATGTTCGAGCAGTGCGCCTGTGAATCCCAAGAACGGCGCTTGGTGATGCGATGCGAGTTCGCACAGCGCGTGAAGCATCGCGGCGAGGTCTTCGAGATCCTCGTCGTCGTCGATGTTCTTCAATCGCTTCCAGAGCTCGAGATCGTTCATGCGCGTCAGTCATCGGACGATACCAACCAACGCCGAAGCCGACCGCGTCACAATGACGGATCGGTGGCGCAGCGCGAGACGCTTCTGACAGCCTGTTGTCGAGGTGTTCTCGGATTCGAGACGACCGCTCGAAGTGGTGGACGCAGCATGGTGCCGCTGCGAACACGCGTAGAGCTCTCGTCTAGATTCCGGGATCTCCAGGTCCGGTTTGGGTCTGGACGTTGCCCCCTCGGCTCTCGCAACTCCCGTTCACAAACGGGCGCGCGCCTCAAAGACGAAGTCCATGGTCGATGGCATGGTGGGGATAGCGGCCCAAAGACCCCGCACAAACGATGGTCTTGGCGGAATCAGGCCTCGCGTCCGACTGCTCCCATCCGAGAAGTCGCCATGGCAGACGCGCCCCTGCACGTGACCGCCGAGGCGGACGCGCAAACATCAGAATCCCAAATCGAGCCCGAGATGGACGGCTTAGGGCTGGACGACGACCTCGACCGAAGCCGAGACCACCATCAACCCAAACACGCCCGCTCTCGCGGCAAGCACGGCGTCGTCACTACAAGGCATGAATGCTGCCTTGCCGAAGCGAACCGCTTGTTCCGCGGGATTCGTCTGAACCGCGCGGAGCTGGTGTGGTTGTTGGTGTGTTCTCTAGGCTCACAGTGCACCTCCAGGTGCCGGTCGAGTCTGAATGGGTGAGTTGCCGCTTCGGTTGAAGCCGCGCCGGACCGTAGCACTACGATCCACACCGTCAAGGACGCACGTGCGGCAGCTTGATTCAGTTCAACCGTCGAGACTCTCGAGCGCCACGGATTCGTAGGTCCAGTACTCGGTCTCGACGTGACCTCCGACGACGAGCGTGCCCGGTTGGCTGATTCGCTCGGGCGTGTCGTCGGTGCCGTGAATCTCGGAGTGCAAGACCCACTCGTCTGCGACGAACTCTTCGAGGTATCCGTCGAGGACGACGGGGTCCGACCCCTCGACCCGCAGGCGAAGTCGGTACGAGCGCCCAACTTCAACCGCACCGGTCATGTCCTGGATGTGCTCTTGCGTGAACGCTCCGTCGATCTGCCGGCTGATCGTCAGGAGTCCGCTGGAACCATTGACGAACAACAGGTATCCGGTGACGGATCCAGGGGTGTCGATGTCCTCGGCTTGGATCCGCAAGCCGCATTGTGGGCTGGCGAAGTCGTCGTCGAGATTGAGCCAGGTCAGCTCGACGGTGGTCTCTGCGTCGAGCCACTGGTCGTTGGGTCGATACACCAGGTTGTTCTGGTACCCGAGGGTGCTGCCGACCCTGCGGATGCCACCGTCGATGAGCGCAAACGAGTCTGGGGTCTTCTCGACCCAACCGTTGCCGACGTCATCCGAGTCGGGTCGCTCGAAGTCATCGAAGAAGTCGTACGTCGCGGTCTCACCGGTGCTGCTTCCCTCGGACGAGCTTGTGTCCGGACCGCCGCTCGAGGAACTCGAGGTGGTGATCACGTCGGGGCCCGAAGACGTGGAGTCAGGTCCGAGCGTGGTGCTCGAGCTGGTGCCGTCCGGCTCGAGTGTGGCCGACGCGGGCTCGGTCGAAGTCGCCGAGGAGGTGGACGAGGTCGGGGTCGCGCCCCCGGTGGGGACACATACGTTCCCTGCGGGCGTGAATTCGGCGAAGCGCCGTCCGCTCTCGCACTGTGGGTCGGGGAAGCTGCAGCCGCCGTCGTCCTCGCAGATCCCCTCGGCACCACACTGCGCGTCCGAACTGCAGACGTAGGTTTGCGGGGCGCCACACGCCAGGAGCAAGGCTCCGAGCGCGGCGCATGCGATCGCTGTCCATCGCCCACCCACGGCAACCACGATACCGGCCTGTGTCCGGATCCGAAACCGGGCTCGCGCGAGCCTGCTGGGGCGCTACACTCGTGCGGTGCCCGACTACGAGCTGCGCCGGTTTGCGGGGCCCGCGATCTTCACGGAGCAGCTCGACGGGGTTCGTGTCGCACACCTGACGGATCAGCACGTCGGCCGGGTCACGCCGCACGAGGTCCAGATCGGCGCTGTCGAGCTCACCAACGCGCAGGAGCCGGACATCGTCGTGCTCAGTGGCGACTTCGTGTGCCACAGCCAAGAGTTTCTCGACCAGCTGGTGGATGTCATGGGGCGGTTCAACGCCCCTGTGTTCGGCGTCCTGGGCAATCACGACCACTGGTCAGGAAGCGACGAGGTGCGATGGGCGCTGCGCAAGGGTGGGGTCGAGGTGCTCGACAACGCTTGGACCAGCATCGAGGTGAAACACCAGCGCCTGCAGGTGCTGGGCCTCGATGATGCGTACACGGGCAACGCCGACATTCCCCGCGCGCTCAAAGGTCTCGATCCCCGCAAGCCGACGATCGGCCTCTCGCACATCGCCGAGGAGGCCGACGCGCTGTGGGACCACGGCGTGCCGATGGTCTTCTCAGGCCACACCCACGCCGGACAGGTGACGCTGGCGCGGCTGCACGAGTTCATCCTCGGTCGCGTCGTCGGGCACAAGTATGTGCATGGGCTGTATGGGCAGCGTGGTGGCGAGCGTCCCGGAGCCGTCTATGTCGGGGCGGGAATCGGCGCCGCGGTCGTTCCGGTGAGGCTGGGTGCCCGCGGCCGTCGCGAGGTCGCCGTGTTCGAGCTCGGTGCACACGTCGGCGCGTTCGAGGAGGACCACGACGAGCAGGAACCGGCGCCCGGCCGCGCACCCAGTCTCGATCTTCGGCGTCGGCGAGTGCTCGAGGCTCAGAAGAAGAGTGAGAAGCGCCGCGCGGTCGCCCGGGCCAAGGGCATCGATCCGTTCGCCGCGAAGTAGGCGATTCCGGTGCGGGCCACGAGCCCTCAGACCAGCATGGCGTCTTGCAGGCCGGGTAGGTCGCCCATGTCGTGGTCGACGCCGAGTGCGTGCAGAACGGTCTGGTGGATCTGCGAGGGGTGGCCCGAGACGGACACGTGCACGCCGGAGCGGAGCGTGCTGGGCACACCGGCGACCAGCAGCGCGAGGTTGGTACATCCGTGGGCGGAGGGGCCGCCCGAGTTGGTCAGGATGACGCCGGTCGAGTCGAGCATGGTTCCCCCGGTCGGTTCGGGGGTGTCGGCCAGCATCTGGACCAGCTTTGCGAAGAAGCCTGCGTGCCACGTCGTGATCTCGTCCCAGACCTTGTTGCGGTCCGGAATGTCGTTGTGGGTCACGTCGTGCATCTCATAGTTCGAGCCGAACAGCGGGGCGAGGCTCATCATGCTCTGCTCTTGGGTGAGCATGATCGAGGCTGCACGCGTGAGGTCGCAGGTCAGCGCCATGTGGACGAGCTCGACCATCAAGTGACCTCGAAGATCCTCGTCGGAGTAGCCCGCGCTTCCGCCGTGTGCGGTGTTGGGGAAGCTCTCGGCCGTGGGATCGGCGGGCGGTTCGGGGAGCTGCGCGCAATCGCCGACGCCCGTCGTCGGCGGTGTGGCTCCCAGTCGCGTCTCGAAGTCGCGAATCTGGTCGAAGTGTCGCTCGATGCGCTGGCGATCGTACCCGCCGAGCTGGGGGATCAGCGCATCTGCCCGACCCTTGACGAGGTCGAGCACGCTGAGCTTGCGCGCGAGGAGCTTCTCGTGGGCTTCGAGGTCATCGGCACTCGCGTCCGGAGGGACGAACCCGGCGAAGAGCGACTCGTAGGCGAGCGAGGGGCTCGCTTGCGGAACCAGCGACTGCCCGTCGTCGTAAGCCATCGTCCCCGAGCGCCCGCCGGTCCCTTGGCGATACCCGACCGGTTGCACGCGAAACTGCAGCGAGCGGTACTGGGTGTCGGTGCCCCATACGTCCGCGAAGAGCTGGTCGGCCGTGCTTCCTGCGACCCCGTATGGATTGACCTCCGAGTTGAATCCGGTGAGCATCGGGGCCATGACGTTGCCGTGGTGCGGATTGGACTTCCCGCCCGGCGGTGTGACGCCACTGGGACCGGTCCCTTCGATCCGCGTGCCGGTCACGACCATCATCTGCTCTCGGATGTCCTCGAGCGTAGGCACGGGTCGGGCGGCGGCGGGCGTGGTCGACCACCCAGAGGCCTGGGTGTAGCCGGCCCCTGTGCCCGAAGGAACGCACGATCGTTGCTCGACCCCGGCGAAGAACGAGACGAAGCGACATGGACCGTCGCCTGCCGCCCACGCTCGGCGCGGCAACATGGCTTCGAGGAACGGCAGCGCGACCGCGGCTCCTCCTAGACCGGTGAGCAGAGTGCGGCGATGGAGTCGTTTGGTTTTCATGGCTACTGAGCCTCCTCGATGACGCGATGGCGGAATGCCTCGCTGGACACGAGTGCACCGACGACTTCTGCGAGGTCGTCTTGGGTTTCGAACTTCGTGGAGAGCGCTTCGACGGCCGCTTGGTCGAAGTCATCGTCTGTGCGGACCGTTCGCCCCACGGCGTACTGGTAGAAGTTCTTCATGAAGCACGCCTCGAGTTGACCGGATTCGACCAGGAGCTCACCGAGCGCACCCGCGCCCGCGAACGGTTCACCGGAGATCGAGCCCGTACCTTCGATCGAACAGTTTGGCTTGCCGGGTTCTGAGGTCCGCCACTCTCCGGCAGGCCCGTAGTTCTCCAGACCGAAGCCGATCTGGTCGATGATCGTGTGACACGCCGCGCAGGGCTGCTCCTCTTGAAGCGGTGTGTAGCGCTCCTCCTTGCACGCATCCGCTCCACCGGCGCTGGGCGGAACCCCGCTGTCGACGTCCGGCGGAGGCGGCGGAATCTCGTTGCACAGCATCCGCGTCCAGATGGCCTTGCCGCGCTCGGTCGGGCTGGTGTCGGCGAACTTCTTTCCCAGCGTGAGGACGGAACCGTGGGAGAGCAGGCCCCGCCGGCGAATGTCGGGGTATTCGATCCAGCCCGGCGCACCGCCTGGCAGGTCGATCCCGTAGTGCTCGGCGAGCGTCGCGTCGAGGTAGGTCTCTTCGCTGAGGAACATGCTGGTCCACGATCCGTCCTGCATTGCCCGGCCGACCAATGCATCGGTTTCGGCCCGCAGCGACTGCGCCAACGTGGGATCCAGCGGCATCTTGTCGTAGCTGAGCCACATCGCGTGAATGCGCTCCATCTGGGCCTCGGCCGCTGGCGCCCCGAGCATCTGTGCGGCCGCCGACTGCACGCCTCCTTGGCTCGAGAGCTCCCCGTCGCGAGCCAGATCGAGCAGGGCATCGTCCGGCCCTCGGCCCCACAGCAGAAACGCCAGTCGCGACGCCATTTCGTAGTCGTCGAGCTCGATGACGCCCGCTTCGGCGGTCGGCGTGCCGACCTCCACCATGTAGAGGAAGCGAACGTCCATCAGCAGGGCCTGCAGCACGAGCGTGAACGCCACGTCGAAGTCCCCGTCGGCCTGCGCATCGGCGATGAACGACGCGTACGCATCCACGTCTTGGCTCGACAGCGGCCGGCGATGCGCGAGCCGCCCGAAGTGCTCGATGAACGTGCGCAGGCATGCCTCGTCCGCCGGGCCCGAGGGAGAGCACCCGAGGATCGCGTCGCGCCGCTGCGGGTCGGCGACGATCATCTCGGCGAGATGCTCGGAAAGCGATGCCACCCCCTCGACCAGCGGCGCCGAGGGCTCTTGGTCGCGGTAGTCGTTGTCGTAGGGGGTCTGGGTGTCGGCCGGGATCATCGCCTCGAGCTCGTCGAGTTCCGCATCCGTCGCCGCAACCAGCTCTGAGAGCGTGGCCCGCAGCTCCCCGATCGTCAGCCGCCGTAGGCCTTGCGGACCGAGGCGCCCCGGATCCTCCCAGGCCGGCGGCGGATCGTAGTCGTCGTCCACGCCCCCGGACTCCGAGCCCCCGCTGTCGATGTCGTCGGTGTCGACGCCTTCAGTCTCCGACCCTCCGTCGGTCATTTCCGATGCTCCGTCACCCGATCCTCCCGCGTAGCAGCCCGCCACCAGCAGGATCCCGACCGCACAAACGTCGCTGACGCCTCGTCTACGCTCCATTGCGGGTGTGTGTCGCGGGCGGTCCGAAACGTTACCTCCCGAAGGAGGATTGTTTCGTCAGCGTTCCGATTCGCGTCCGAGGGCGAGCGACCCATCGTGCGCATGGCAGCTGACGCAGGCCGTAAACCCGTGCGGCCACAGTGGTTCTCCGGTCACGAAGGCAGCGGAGGCGTGCTGCCGAGCCACCTGTGCCAGGCTTCGGAGCGCCGGTGTGTCGTCGGCCGTGTCCACTGCGTCGAGCACCACGGTATACGCAGCTGCCGCACCGGGATCTCCTGCACGTCGTAACAGCTCGGCTCTCCACATTGCGAACACGGGCCGGACTCCCGGCAGGCCGAGCGTGATGCCCTGAGCATCGAGGCTGAGTTCGTCAAAGCGCGTGACAACCTGCTCGAGATGCTCCGCCGCCAGCTCGAAGCGATGCGCACGCCGCAAGGGCACGAGCCCTCCGGCTTGGTGCGCGTAATTGCCGAGCATCGCGTGGAGGTTGACGTCGTCGGTGCGCTCGAGCTCTGCTTCGAGGTCGCGCTCTAGACGTCGCAGCGTACCGAGAGCACGAAGCGACTTGCCTTGCTGGTACTGCTCGGCGGCGGTTGATGCGAGCAAGAACCCACGGGCGATCGTTGCGTCTCGTTCCGACTCGTGGGGCCCCTCGGCCAGGCTCTCGTACAACGAACGCTGCAACGACGCGTAGCGAGGGTCACCCTCCGAGAGCGGTAGGTTGAGCAATCGGGCGAGAGTTGCGGCATTGCCCGGGTCTGACCTTCGAGCGTACAGCTGCGCCACGGCCTCCTCGAAGCGCCCACGGTCTCCTTCGAGAACCGCCTGTACCGCCGTGCCCGCAGAACCCTCCACCGAGGCCGCCTGCGGTTGTGCGGGCGCGACCGGACGGCTGCACCCCACGAGCAGCGCCAGGAGGGCCCACAACCTCTGCATCCGGTTCAGCTCCACCACGCCCACAGCACAGCGACAGCGGCGAGTAGTCCGACGGCCAGCGCGATCTTCTTCGCATCCACCGGCGTCTTTCCGGTGACACGTCCCGTCTGGCCGTTGATGACGAAACGCCACGGTTGGTCCGCGAACCGCACGCACCCGACGTACACCGGCAGCATCACTGCGGCTGTGTTGACCTCGCGCAGCAGCACCGATGCCCGGCAGTCTCGCAGCCGCTCGTCGCGGATAAGCTCCGTGCGGACGTCGGCTCGAAACTGGGTCCGCGCTTCGATCGCTGCCGTCTGCGCAGAGGAGCCGGCGACCTCGTACGGTGCCTCGGAGCTCTGTGGATCCCATGCCACGGAATGGTCGGCAGGGAACGGAGCCAGCGCACCGAGCTCGGTCTGGGTGAGGCCGAGGCTTGCTGGAACCCACGCTTCGCGCTCGGCCACATTGCTGCCGCTCTTGGGTCGCTTGCCACTGCGCGTTCGAGCGCTCACCAGGCCCGTCCAGGTCGCGTGGACTTCGGCACGGACTCGCCACGCGGGCACCCACAGCTTCTCGAGCGTGATGTCTTGGCCTCGAAACGCCGAGGGCGTCCAGATCGAGGCCTTGGCCCACGCACGGAACAGGCCGCGCGCGTCGGCGCTAGAAACTGCAAAGGGCACGGCCACCGTCGGTTGCTCGACCTCTTGCAGCTCGGTGACGCTCAGCGAGACGTCGCCACAGAACACGCATTTCACTGCCTCCGCACCCGCGTCAAAGACGACCATGCCGCCGCAGTTTTCGCATTCGGTTACATCCATGGGAGGTCTCCCCGGATCCACAACACGATCAGCACGGTGAGCAAAGAGGCCGCCACGACCGCTGCGATCTTCGCCTTGGAGGTGGGGATGGAGCCGACGACGTTTCCGGTCTGACCGTTGATCGCGATCTGAACCGGGGCGTTCCCCAGGCGAACCGTCGCCAACCAGATCGGCAGCAGCACCAAGCGAACCCGGTGGATCTCGACGTCGAACTCCACCGTCCGGATCCGCTGGGCATCTCCGGTGAGGTGCTCGCGCCTGAGGTGTTCTCGCCCGATGTCGCTCAGGGTGTGGTGCGCCGCAGCGTCGATGTCCCGGCGGGCCTTCGAGGGAAGCTCCGCGCTCCATCCCAACATCAATCGGGCGTCGAAGTCTGCGGCATGTCCAAGATCGAAGGGCGCCAGTTTGCGAGCACGCTCGGAACTGAGCCCCGCCGACGCGCACACGAGGTGATGCTCGAGCTGCATCCCCATGCTGCCTCGCAGGTCGAACCACTCGGTCTCTCGCACCGTCCGCGTCCGGGTGGTGGGTCCCTCGGGTTCGATGTGAATGCTCTCGCCCGCTTTGTCCGGCTTGGGCCGCGAGCGCTTGACCTCGACGGTCTCTTTTCGGTGCCAGTGCACACCCACACGAGCGCTGTAGTCCGCACAGATCGTCGCGTCGTAGGCGTAGAACGGAACGAGCACACCCTGCACCGCATCGGCTTGAAGCTGCCCCCGCTTCGCGAGGGCGCGGAGGGACTGCGGTGTCCACCATCGGTCGCCGATGTGGGTGCGCAGGCGCTCGAGTGCAGCGCGCTTGGTCAACCGAAACGGGACGATCGCGTCGATCGCCGATGCTGCTCGCTTCGCGTCGACCAGTGGCGCGGTGCAGTAGGCACAACGCGTGGCCACGTGTCGGACATCCGCTTCGACCACCGCACCGCAGGCCGTGCAGGCATACATGTGGCTCTCGCTCAACGCCGACAGTCTACCGACGGTGTCAGCGTTCGGTCGGTGAAAGATCGTCAGAGAACCGCCGCGTTTCGCTGACGGTTTGGCATGTCCCACTTTTCGCCCACTCGGCAACAGCCTGGATCTCTGTAGCCGAGCTTACGGCCGAAGTTGGTACGCCACCTGCAACCCTTCCTGAGCGAACGGGTGAGCGGCAGTTCGGGCCGCCACACCCAGAAGGAGGACAGGAATGAACGATCAAATCCGCTACTACCGCTTCGTTGCCAAGTTTGTCGATGCGGTGCTCTCTGAGCCTCTCGTCCGTACGTTCCGCGAGGAACGCCGCAAGCCAATTCCACTGCCGATGAAGGCGCCGCGCGTCCTCCACGAGACCCCGCTCCCCCAGGCGGCCTGAATTTTCCCCGCGGAATCGCGGCGACGAGCGAAACAAGATTCCCAACACAGGACTCCAACCCGGGCTCGTCTGCCTCCCCCTTTGACGAGCCCGTCCCCCATGCCTGTGCTCGTTCCTCTTGTCGTCGCGATTCCCTTTATCTTCGCTGGGTGGGTGGTCCACCGTGCGCTCGAGCACCGGGCGCGCATGCGCCAGCTCAGCACCCACGCGCTGCCGCCACCGATGCCCGCGCTTCCCGCTGCGGATCGCGCTGCGCTCGAGCAGCGGATCGCGAACCTCGAGGCCATCGTTTGCAGCGACGAGTTCGCGTTTCAGCGCTCGCTCGCCGACAAACGCGGCGCCGCCTGAGCGGGACCCTTGGTGCTCTCGAGCACACCTCACAACCCAAGCGAGGGCGAAGCCCGAACTTGGAAGGGTGAGCGTGCTCTAGGGGCCGTCCCCAATTCGATGAAACGGCCATAGCGGCGCCCCCAGAGCC
>OJGU01000498.1_pt1 | contig 22749 bp, 18 predicted proteins | sample 1594741 | NCBI WGS metagenome assembly OJGU01 (sample SAMN05416841, study PRJEB24817) | seawater metagenome | isolation source: Sea water | place: Canada:Atlantic | collected 2013-07
TCGTGGGCTCGGGATGTGTATAAGAGACAGTAATAAAAGGGTCTGCTCCACCATCCACATACCCTGTTTTGCCAACTGTTTTACCTGAAGTGTTCAAAATAATAACCAAAGGGAATTCTCCTTCTGGATTAAATTTCTCAGCGAGGGCTTCATTGTGTTTGGTTTGTTCTTCAGAAAGTTTGTTCTTGCTCCTTTGAGGAAAATCTAATCGTAATAAGATAAATTTATCTTTTGAATAATTAAAAAAAGCATCTGTTGTAAATACAGCTTTCTCAAGTCTTATGCAGTTAGCACACCAATCAGAGCCGGAGAAATTCATTAAGATGAGTTTATTTTCTTTTTTAGCTTTTAATAATGCAGTTTCATAGTTTGTTTCCCATGTTATGGTTTCTTGTGAAAATAGGGTAAAAATACTTAACATCAAGAATGTTAGTAAAAGAGGTTTTATAGTTTTCATTTTTTAAGGATTTTGATTTAAATAAATAGGTGCAGAGATAATTGTTTAGTTTATTTTAAAACCAACATAATTTTGATAAAAATAACTTTATGAAGTTGTTTTTAAATATATTGAATATGAGGAGGTCCCCTAAAAGAAAGGCAAAGTAAAGAGGTGTTTGTTTTAAAATTAGGATTAAATAAATTTAGATAGTTTGAAGTAAAGAGAGGGTATAAATTATTTAATTGAGAAAAATTATAATCAAAAAAAAGAACATGATCAGTATGTTCACTTAAGTCACATTTAGAAAAGTTGGCTTCTTCAATTATAAAATCTTCTAAATGCCCTTCGCCAACATCATTACTAGTTAATTCTAAAATGAATTCAAAAAAAATAGAGGAATCAAATTTTTCTAAATAAGTAAATAGGTTTTCGGATTCTTTTTTATTATGAGAGTGTGGTATAAAAGAATGTAATAGGATAATTATCCCGGCAAATAGAATAGGTATTTTGGTAAATAATAACATTATGAATGTGTCTCCTTACAAAATTAATACATTTTGCAATATGAATTTTAAAGTTAACATATTTAGAATCATTATAAACAAATGGTAAGCTTGATTTATTTAATTTTTAGCCATACTAATTATAAGTTGAAACATAATTATAGATATTTCTTCCTATTATTTCAATCCTAAAAAATTAACATAAGCATAACTTTGTGTTAAAAAACATAAAACACTCCTTATTTTTTGTTAAATTTATAATCATAAATACGTAGTATTAGTGTGTAATTAATTAGGGCTGAAAAATATTAATATGTTAATAGTATTGAGAAGTAAGAAGTTAGTCATTTAGCGTATAAAAAGAGAAATTTATTTATTATCTGATGTATTATTTTAATCCTAAAAAATGAAAAATATAAAAGTTATGCAAATTGAAAGGTTTTTAAAATTTAGTATTCTTTCTGTATTAATGTTAGGAATGTTTGTTGGTGTTTTAGCACAAAGTGCAAATAAAGATAATAGTGATAAATCATTATTTAAGCGTGCACAAACTGGCTCAACATTGACTATTTTGGCTGATGTTGCTGCTTATGATGAAAATACAATAGGGGCATTAAAAGATGATTTGTCTAACTATCATGAAAAAATAGTGATGATAGCTATAGATGAAAAAGGCAAAACATTAAAAGTTATTTATACTGAACACATGCTAGTTGAAGATTTGCAAAAAACATTTAATAAACATGGAGTAACCTATAAACCTATCAGAGAACCGAATGTCCAATTTGAACAACAATAATTTTAGAATGATGAGAAAAAATATACTATTAATACTTACTATTTTTTGTTTTTCAACGTTACTAGTTGCTCAATCAAATGATTGTTCATATGGAGGTACAGGGTTAACAGTTGGTTCTTCATGTACAACAGTCACATTCAACTCCAATAATAATACAGATTATTGGAATTCTGCTTCTGGATGTGCTGCTGGAGATGATGATGACGCTTGGTGGTGGTTTACAGCTACTTCTACTTCAACCACCATAACGTATAATTCTTCTGATGATGCAATCTTGCATCTTTTTACAGGAACATGCTCTACTACAATGAGTCATATAGCATGTGCTGATAATACGACATCAGGAAATGAAACTATAATTTTCTCTACTACAATAGGAACTAATTATGCAATCCGAATACAGCGATACAATAGTAGTAATAATATGAGTGGGAATATATGTGTTTATAATACACCTGTAGCAGCAGGTTGTACACCTAATACAACTATTGCTTCTGTGCCTTATATTCAAACAGGATTTAATACTGCAGGAGCAGGAGATGATTTTAGTAGTTCGGATGCTTGTGGAAGTAGTTATATGGGTGGAGATGACTATGTTTTTACGTATACTCCAAGTGCAAATGAATGTGTAAGTATTGCGTTAACTAATACATCAACATGGGTTGGTGTTTTCTTAACGGATGGTTGTCCAACAACAGGAACTTGCGTTGCGTCTAATACAAATTCTTCTGGTAATCCTAGTATAAGTAGTGTTAATTTAACAGCTGGAATAACTTATTTTATTACTGTTTCAACGTTTCCTTCTCCACAAACAACCCCTTTTGATATTTCAATAATAGCTTGTCCTCCACCACCATCTAACGATGAATGTTCAGGAGCAACTGCTGTAACAGTTAATCCAGACTTAAACTGTGGAAGTGTTACTGCAGGTACTATTCAAAATACCACAGGGTCGGCACAGTCAAACACATGTAGTGGAACTGCTAATGATGATGTGTGGTACTCATTTGTTGCTACAGGAACAGTTCATACAGTAGATTTATTAAATGTTAGTGGAAGTCCTACCGATATGTATCATTCAGTTTATGCAGGGGCTTGTGGTTCAATAGGTGCTCCATTAGTTTGTAGTGATCCGAATAATAGTACAGTTTCAGGATTAACACCTGGGAATACTTATTATATTCGTGTATATTCGTATAGTTCAAGTACAGGAGCAACAACAACTTTTAATGTTTGTGTAGGTACACCACCACCACCACCTGCTAATGATAATTGTTCAGGAGCTATAAGTTTAACCATGTCAATAGATGGTAGTTGTAATTCGGTTTCTTCAAGTGTTACTGGGGCATACGATTCGGGTATATCATCTGCATGTTTTGGTACTCCTAATGATGATGTTTGGTTTTCATTTGTAGCAACTGATGATACTGCTTATGTGGATAGAATTGCAAATTTTGATTCTGAAATCGAGGTGTTTGATGGATGTTCGGGGACTTCAATAGATTGTCAGGATTCCGAATCATCACTAATGTTAACTGGATTAACGGTAGGTAATACTTATTATGTTAGAGTTTATTCGTACTCTTCATTTTTGCCCAGTGATGGAGACTTCACAATATGTGTTTTTGGACCTGCACCTCCACCTGAAAATGACTTGTGCAGTAAAATGCAACCAATCTGTGCAGATAGTCCCTATTCCTTTATAGCGACTGAAGGAGGTGATGATGCCAGTACTACAGAGCCTGGGAATGATTATGATTGTTTGTCAACATCACCTAATCCGACTTGGTTTTATTTAGAAATTGATACTGGAGGAGTAATGAGTTTTGATATTACAGCTGCTGATGATATTGATTTTGCTCTTTGGGGACCTTATAGTAGTTTGGCTAATGCTCAAGCAGCTTGTGGTTCATTGCCAACGCCAATAGATTGTAGTTATTCTTCTACAAATATTGAACAAGCAAATGCAAATGTTAGTGCAGGTGATGTGTTTATATTGTTAGTTACTAATTATGCTGATGTTCAACAGCCGATTACCTTAAACTCTTCATCTGCTAATACAGCTTCAACTGATTGTACTATTCTTCCAATTGAATTAATGAGTTTTGATGCAAATGCTTCAGAACACGGAAACGAACTTTCGTGGCAAACACTTTCTGAAATAAATAATGACTATTTTATTTTAGAAACATCAAAAGATGCACGAAATTTTCAAGCTATTGGTAGTGTTAAAGGAGCAGGGAATTCAAATGAATTGTTGAGTTATTATTTAATGGATAAAAATCCAATAGCAAGTATCACTTATTACCGCTTAAAACAAGTTGATTTTGATGGTAAATTTTCTTATTCTGATATTGTTTCTGTTAGAAGAATAGATGATGGTGAAGTTGTAATTTCTCCCAACCCTGTAAAAAATGTGTTGAATATAGAACTTAAAACAATTCAAGCAGAAAATTATAACTTTATGGTGGTAGATTTATTAGGAGCTGTAATAGAAAAGAATATACATCTTAATAAAGGTACAAACAATATTAAATTGGATGTGTTTGCTGACTTACCTCAAGGGTTTTATATGCTTAAAATAGTGGACGAAAATAACACTATTATTACCACCAAAAAGATTGTGAAAAACTGATAAATTAAGAAAATGAACAGCACTAATAAATTTTCTTAAAAGCATTTGTTTAATAAACAAAAAAAGATATCTTTGCACTCCTTTTTTAAGAAGGTTTTAAAGTAAACCTTTAATTAAAAATTTTGCGGGTGTGGTGAAATTGGTAGACACGCTAGACTTAGGATCTAGTGCTTCACGGCATGGGGGTTCGAGTCCCTTCACCCGCACAAAATAAGGAGTTGTTCCTTAAGAAAAAATAAAAGGTATAAGGTTAACCTTATACCTTTTTTAAATTTAGTGAAACTCTACTCTTTTTTAAGGAGTGGTTAGTTGAATTTATTCCACTGAAAAGGGGAATCTTATCAAGTTATGAAAAATTAAACCTTAATATATGAACATTACACAAGAAAAAATTGATGATTTAAATGCAGTTATTAAAGTGCAGTTGAAAGAAGAAGATTATCAAGATAAAGTGGAAAATCAACTTAAAGAATATCGTAAAAAAGCTAGTGTTCCTGGCTTCAGAAAAGGACATGTGCCAATGGGCATGGTGAAAAAAATGGTAGGAACTAACTTGTTGGTTGACGAATTGAATAAAATTTTATCGGATACTTTACAAGAATATTTGACCAAAGAAAAGCTTGAGGTTTTAGGAAACCCACTTCCTAAAATGGAAGATGATGAAACTATCGATTGGGAAAATCAAAAAGAATTTGAGTTTAAATACGAAGTTGGATTAGCACCTTCTTTTAAAGTGGATAGTTTAGATAAACTTAAAGTGGATGCCTATAAAATAAAAGTATCTGACAAAGATGTTCAGAAATATGTTGATGATTTAGCTCGTAGGTACGGAAAAATGACTAATCCGGAAGTAGCTGAAAAAGATGATATGGTTTTTGGAAAATTTGAAGAGCTAGATGGAGAAGGCAAGATAAAAGAAGGAGGAATTACCAACAGTTCAGTAATTATTATTAATGCGGTTACCGATAAAAATTTACAAAAACAATTAGTCGGAGCTAAAGCAGGAGATAAATTTGTTGTTGATCCCAAAACCGTTTCTGAGCATGAAAGTGACCAAGCACAAGCTATTGGTGTCGATGTAAATGAGTTAAAAAACATCATCTCTAAATTCAATTATACAGTAGAAAAGGTAAATAGAGTTATTGCATCAGACTTAAACCAAGAATTGTTTGATAAAATTTTTGGAGAAGGAGTAGTAAAATCTGAAAAAGAATTCAGAGATAAAATTGCTGAAGAATTAAACAAAGGATTAATTGCTGATAGTGATAGAAAGTTAAAAGCTGATGTTCAAGATGCTTTAATGGATTCGTTAAAATTAAAGTTGCCAGATACTTTCTTAAAGAAATGGATTAAAGCATCTAACGAAAAACCAATTACTGATGAGCAAATTGAAGCAGAATACGACATGTACTCTAAAAGCTTGCAATGGCAATTAATTGAAAATAAAATCATTGAAGCAAATGAAATTAAAGTTGAATTTGAAGAAGTAATAGACTATACTAAAGGGTTGTTGACTCAACAAATGCAAAGTATGGGAATGCCTGCGAATGATGATGAGCAATTAACTCAAACAGCTCAAAGTGTGCTTCAAAACCAAGAAGAAGCTAGAAAAATTTACGGAATGTTATACGATTCTAAATTAATGGACTTGTATAAATCAACCTGTAAATTAAAAGAAAAACAAGTCTCGTTAGAAGATTTTGAAAAGCTTTTAGCTAAACAGAAATAAAGTATTAGATGCCTCGATTGTTAATCGGGGCATTTTTTTTATAAATTTTTGTAAAAAAATAGAGAAATCATTTCTAAAATACTATCTTAGATGACTATTTTTACAAACCAATTCTAAAACCAAAAAAATATGTTCAATAAAGACGAATTCAGAAAATATGCAACTAAGCATGTAGGCATAAGCAGTACGGTTTATGACCAATACCAATCTATTTATGCAGATTATATTTCTCCAACAATTATTGAAGAAAGACAGTTAAATGTTGCATCAATGGATGTTTTTTCAAGATTAATGATGGATAGAATTATTTTCTTGGGAACAGGAATAAATGATTATGTTTCTAACATTATACAAGCTCAGCTGTTATTTTTAGAATCTGTAGATTCAAAAAAAGATATTCAAATATATTTAAATTCACCGGGTGGTGGCGTATATGCAGGATTAGGTATTTATGATACCATGCAATACATTTCTCCGGATGTAGCAACAATTTGTACGGGAATGGCAGCGTCTATGGGAGCGGTATTGCTTTGTGCAGGAGCAGATGGTAAAAGAACAGCTTTACCTCACTCTAGAGTTATGATTCATCAACCTTTAGGTGGAGCTCAAGGTCAGGCATCTGATATTGAAATTACAGCAAGAGAAATTCTTAAGCTGAAAAAAGAACTTTATGATATTATTGCCAAGCACTCAGGTCAGAAATATGAAAAAGTAGAAAATGATTCTGATAGAGATTATTGGATGATTGCTGCTGAAGCTAAAGAATATGGAATGATTGATGAAGTATTAGTAAGAGAAAAATAATAATTTTGGAAGACTGAAGCTAGAAGACCGAAGATATAATATCTCTGACTTCTGACTTCAGTCTTCGGATTTCAAACTTTAAAAAAAAATGAGTTATATAGCACAAATTCATGCACGTCAAATTTTTGACTCTAGAGGAAACCCAACTGTTGAAGTAGATGTGGTTACGCAAAATGGAATTTTAGGAAGAGCAGCAGTTCCTTCAGGAGCTTCTACAGGAAAATACGAAGCCGTTGAATTGAGAGATAACGATAAGAAAAATTACCTTGGTAAAGGAGTTTTAAAAGCAGTTCAAAATATTAATACTGTTATTAACGATGAGTTGAACGGAGCTTATATTATGGACCAAAGTACTATTGATAAAACGTTAATAGCACTTGATGGAACCGAAAATAAAGCCAATTTAGGTGCTAACGCTATTTTGGGAGTTTCTATGGCTGCTGCAAAAGCTGCTGCCGAAGAAGCCGGGTTACCACTATTCAAATACATTGGAGGAGTTAATGCTAATGTGTTGCCTATACCAATGATGAATATCTTAAATGGAGGTTCGCATGCTGATAACAATATCGACTTCCAAGAATTTATGGTAATGCCCGTTGGTGCTTCTTCTTTTAGTGAAGGCTTAAAAATGGGTGTGGAAATTTTTCATCATTTAAAAGAAGTATTAAAAGCTAAAGGGTATTCTACCAATGTTGGTGATGAAGGCGGTTTTGCCCCTAATTTAAAATCTAACGAAGAAGCCATAGAAACAGTATTAAAAGCCATAGAAAAAGCAGGTTATAAGCCGGGAGATGATGTTTATATTGCCATGGATGCTGCGAGTTCTGAGTTTTATAATGCAAAAGAAAAAGTATATCATTTCCATCAGTCAACCGGAGATAAATTAACATCTTCAGAAATGGTAACCTATTGGAAAGATTGGACAAAAAAATACCCGATTTTATCTATTGAAGATGGGTTGGATGAAGATGATTGGAAGGGTTGGTCAGAATTGAATAAAACCATTGGAGATAAAGTTCAATTGGTGGGTGATGATTTATTTGTAACCAATACCAAACGATTAGCAAAAGGAATTAAAGAAAAATCGGCTAATTCTATTTTAATTAAAGTAAACCAAATAGGTTCTTTAACAGAAACGATTAATGCGGTTGACATGGCAAATAGAGCTTCATTTACGTCAGTAATGAGCCACCGTTCGGGAGAAACTGAAGACACCACCATTGCCGATTTAGCGGTAGCATTAAATACAGGACAAATAAAAACAGGTTCAGCTTCTCGTTCGGATAGAATGGCAAAATACAACCAATTATTACGTATTGAAGAAATGCTTGGACACAGTGCTCAATACCTTGGTAAAGATTTTAAATTTCTTTAACAAAAAGTGTAAAAAAATAGAAAGTAGTTTATTAATTTAGCAAACGTCAAAAAAATAAAGAAATAAATATGTCAGAAATAGCAAAATTAGAATTAGACGGGAAAGTATATGAGTTTCCTGTTATAGAAGGAACGGAGAATGAAAAAGCCATTGATATATCTGCTCTTAGAGCAAAAACAGGATATATTACTATTGATAGTGGATTTAAAAATACCGGTTCTACACAAAGTGCCATTACTTTTTTAGATGGTGAAGAAGGTATTTTAAGATACAGAGGATATCCAATAGAACAGTTGGCCGAAAAAGCAGAGTTTTTAGAAGTAGCTTTTTTATTGATATATGGTGAATTACCCACTAAAGAAGAGTATACTAAATTTAAAGATAACATTACTAAACATACTTTAATTCATGAAGATATGAAGCATTTCTTTGATGCTTATCCTCCAAAAGCTCATCCAATGGGTATTTTGGCAGCATCACTATCTTCATTGTCAACTTTCTATCCTGAGTCGTTAGATCCAAATAGACCTAAAGAAGCTGTGGATTTAACCATGCAAAGATTAATTGCTAAAGTCCCAACATTAGCAGCTTGGGCTTACAAAAACGCTATGCGTCATCCGGTAATTTATCCAAATAATAATTTAGATTATTGTTCTAACTTTTTAAACATGATGTTCGCTATGCCAACAGATGATTATAAAGTTGATCCGGTTGTTGCTAGTGCATTAAATAAATTATTAATTCTTCATGCCGACCATGAACAAAACTGCTCTACGTCAACAGTGAGAATTGTAGGTTCATCTCAAGCAAATTTGTATACCTCAATTTCAGCAGGTGTTTCTGCACTTTGGGGACCACTTCATGGTGGAGCAAACCAAGCTGTAATTGAAATGTTAGAATCTATTAAAGCAGATGGTGGAGATACTGAAAAATGGATAGCAAAAGCTAAAGATAAAGATGATCCATTCCGTTTAATGGGATTTGGACACAGAGTTTACAAAAACTTTGACCCAAGAGCTACCATTATTAAAAAAGCTGCTGATGATGTATTGGCTGCTTTAGGAGTAGATGATCCTATTTTAGATATTGCTAAAAAATTAGAAAAAGTAGCCCTAGAAGATGAATACTTTAAAGCAAGAGGACTTTATCCTAACGTTGATTTCTACTCAGGAATTATCTACAGAGCATTAGGAATACCAACAGAAATGTTTACCGTAATGTTTGCGTTAGGTAGATTGCCGGGTTGGATTGCTCAATGGAAAGAAATGATTGAGAACAAAGAACCAATTGGTCGTCCTCGTCAGGTTTATACCGGAGCTAATAAAAGAGATTACGTTACTATAGAAAACAGATAATTTATAAATCAATAAAATAAAAAAGTCATCACGAACGTGATGACTTTTTTATTTACTCTAATTTTATTCAATTATATTTGCTCCATGGAAATTTTACATGTAAAACGAGTTTATAAAACTTATGCAGAACACAAAGCTTTGCACAATGTTTCTATTCATATAGATAAGCAAAGAATTTTTGGCTTATTAGGTCCAAATGGTGCCGGAAAAACAACCTTAATTCGTATTATTAACCAAATTACAGGTCCGGATAAAGGAGAGGTTTTTTTTGAAGGTGAAAGATTAGCTCCTAAACACATTTCTCAAATAGGTTATTTGCCTGAAGAAAGAGGCTTGTATAAAAAAATGAAAGTGGGTGAACAAGCAGTTTATTTGGCTCAATTAAAAGGCATGCCTAAAAAAGAAGCTATTCATAAGTTGAATGAATGGTTTGATAAATTTGAAATTACCAATTGGTGGGATAAAAAAGTGGAAGAACTTTCTAAAGGAATGGCTCAAAAAGTACAATTTATTACTACCGTATTACATGAACCAAAACTATTAATTTTAGATGAGCCTTTTAGTGGTTTTGATCCTATTAATACCAACTTGATTAAAAAAGAAATATTAGAATTAAGAGAAAAAGGTTCTACCATCATTTTTTCTACACACAATATGGAATCGGTAGAAGAAATTTGTGATGACATTGCTCTTATCAATAAGTCGAGAAAAATATTAGATGGAAAAGTAGTTGATATTAAAAATGAATATAAAACCAATATTTACGAAATAACATTTGAAGGAAATTTAATTGCTTTTACCAATGCACTTTGGACAGGTTTTGAATTGCTTTCAACAGAAAAGAAAGATAACAGAATTGTAGCAAAAGTGAAGGGGATTCAGAAAGATACAAGTCTTAATAAATTACTAGCTACAGTGCTAAATGATGTAAATATTATTGCGGTAAAAGAGCATATCCCAACCATGAATGAGATTTTTATTGAAAAAGTAAATGAAGTAATGCCCGATGATTTACCGGAGGAAATGGAGGGATAATTTTAATGTGTGAATGTGAGAATGATTAGATGTATAGATTTTTAAAAATCAAAAGTTTGATGTTTGAAGTCGGATGACTGAAAATCACAGAATAATCATTACAGGAACAAACCTCAAACCATGAACTTTAAACCTTAACAGAATGAACAAAATAGCTTTAATAATACAACGAGAATACCTTACAAGGGTCAAGAAAACATCATTTATTTTAATGACATTGTTTGGACCAATATTAATGGCAGCACTAATGTTAGTACCCATTTGGTTAGGCTTAAAAGATAAAGACATCCAAATAATTGAAGTAATTGATGAAACAGGCCAGTTTATTAACCAATTTGAAAATTCACTTACACTTCAGTTTGATTACGAATTTAAACCAATAGAAGAAGCAAAAGCAGCCTTCTATAAAGAAAAATATACCTCTATTCTTCATATTTCTAATCTTGGTAAACAAACGACAGCACAGCTTTATTATAAGAAGCAACCAGGCATGTCAACTATTAGTAATATAGAATCAACCATAGAAAAAGGGATTAGAAATATTGAGCTCAAAGACAAGTTTAATATTACCAAAGCTCAGTTAGATGAAATTCAGCCCGATGTAAAAGTGAATCCAATCGCTTTAAGCGAAACAGGAGGTGAAGAATCTAAAAATGTTGGGGTAAGCACAGTGCTTGGTTTTGCCGGAGCTATCATGATTTATTTTTTCATATTTATGTACGGAATACAAATTATGCGTGGAGTGATAGAAGAAAAAACCAGTAGAATTGTAGAAATTATTATTTCTTCTGTAAAACCTTTTCAGTTGATGATGGGGAAAATTATAGGAATTGCATTGGTAGGATTAACACAGTTTTCGTTGTGGATAATATTATCCATGGGAATTTATGCGGTTGCTATGGCAGCAATATCATCAGATAGTGTGGCCAATATGGTAAACACAGAACAAATGATGCAAGGCGAACAAATAAATGAAATGACAAAAGCTGCGAGCTCAACTGATTTAGAAGCTCAAATTTCTGGCATGTTGCAACAAATTCCTATCGCTAAACTATTAATTTCATTTTTGTTTTATTTCTTAGGAGGTTATTTATTGTACGGAGCATTTTTAGCGGCTATTGGTTCAGCAGTAGATAATGAAGCCGATTCGCAACAATTTATGATGCCGGTAACCATTCCGTTAATTTTTTCATTTGTTGTAGCAGGTACAGTAATGGACAATCCTGATGGAGCGTTAGCTTTTTGGTTATCAATAATACCAATTACTTCTCCTGTAATTATGATGGTAAGAATTCCTTTTGGAGTAGAAACATGGGAGTTGTTACTTTCTATGGCACTATTAGTTTTAGGATTTTTAGGAGCTACTTGGATGGCTGCCAAAATTTACCGTACAGGAATTTTAATGTATGGTAAGAAAATTACCTACAAAGAACTTTGGAAATGGCTTTCCTATAAAGGTTAATTTTTTTAATGGAGAATTATACCGTAAAAATATTAGTTGTGAGATACAGTTCCATTGGTGATATTGTGCTTACAACTCCTATAGTAAGGTGCTTAAAACAACAGTTGGATGGCAATGTAGAAATTCACTATTTAACTAAAAAAAACTACAATTCTTTATTAGAAAACAATCCTTACATCACTAAAGTACATACCATTGAAAAAAACAATAGCGAAGTTGCCCAACAACTAAAAAATGAGCAGTTCGATTATATCATAGATTTACACAAAAATCTTCGTTCTAAAGGTATCTCTAGAAGATTAGGTACACTGCGTTTTACTTTTGATAAGCTGAATGTGAAAAAATGGTTGCTCACCAATTTTAAAATAAACACATTGCCTGATATTCATATTGTTGATAGGTATTTTGAAGCAATAAAGCCTTTAGGAGTTGAGAATGATGGCAAAGGCTTAGATTTTTTTCTTACAGATAATGATAAAGTAACTAATCTTCCGGAAACACATAGTAATGGTTATGTTACTATAGCTATTGGAGCTCAATTTGCAACTAAGTGTTTGCCCACAAACAAATTAGTGGAGTTGTGTAATTTAATCCACCAGCCAATAATTTTAGCCGGAGGAAAGGAAGATGAACAAAAAGCGAATGAGGTTATCATCCAATCATCCAACAAAAATATATACAATGCTTGCGGAAAGTACTCTATTAATCAGTCGGCATTTATTGTAAAAAATAGCCAGATTCTCATCACTCACGATACCGGACTAATGCATATTGGGGCAGCTTTGGGAGTAAATATTATTTCCATTTGGGGAAATACTGTTCCTGCTTTCGGGATGTACCCTTACTTGCCAAAAGAAAAATATGTAGTTATAGAAAATAATAATCTTAACTGTCGACCATGTTCTAAAATAGGTTATGATGCTTGTCCGAAAAAACACTTTAAATGTATGAATGACTTAAACATGCAAGAAGTGGTGGAGAAGATGAAGTTATTTTTTAATAAAACAAATAATAAGTAAGAGCCAACAAAATTCCAATATAGATGATTACTCTTTTGTTAATCATACCGGTATTGTTTCTTCGGCTGTAGTTATTTTGCCAATCTTCTCTAATTCTCGATTGGTATGCAGAGTTGCTGTATTCTGAAGTATTTGTTGGATTTTTTTCGTTTTCAACTTCTTTTTTTATCTGAGCAATTCGTTTTTCCAGTTTCTCCTTACGCTCGTCATAATAACGTGGGGTATATTCAAACTGACTAGGCTTTTTGGTATAAATACCAAACATTTTAGGGATTCGTGGTGCTTGCATAATTCAGAAAATTTTCAACTACTAAATTACTAACTTTTGATTAGAATTTTTAGTGTATGTTTTTGAAATATTTAATAGTCATATATGTGTTCGATAACGAAATTATTTTTTTTTGAGTATTGAATGAATGGTATTAGTTTATTAACAGGAAGAAAATATACAATTCTTTTCAAATCTTTTTGCGAAACAATACGTGATTCATAAAGAGCTGAAAAACCATTAAATTCTAAATCAACATCTTTATTAGTTATTATGGAAACAGCAATCTCGTCATTGCCACTAATATTATGAATGATGATGTTTTTATTAGATATTTCTATTAATGTTTTTGTAAATTCACCCCATCTTGGGATACTAATAATTTGTTTTTCATTTTGAATTTTTATAGTTTTTATATTATTGTGTAATGATAAAGAATTTTCGTTAGATGAAATTAAAAGATAAATATCTGTTGTTGGAGCATCATAACTAGCTGTTGCAGCCCATTCAATTAATTGGGCATAAAATGCTTTGAATGAAAATTCTATAGTAAAGAAAATAGTTCTTTCCCATTTACGTAGAAAGCTAGCATTTGATTGATCTGAGCTAATCCAAACTTTCTTTATCCAAGGTATGAATTCAAATTCATACCATGCAGTATTGTAGATAAAATCACTATAAGCCCTGTGTGCTTTAATTATTGTTTTTTCTTGTTCAGATATTTTGTTGTTTGCAAATAATCCAAATAATTTGCCAATAGTGTTTTCATAAATAATTTTAAAAGCATACTCCATAGTTATACTAACTCCAATAACGTTAAGCATTGTTGTGTATTCTTCATTTTTTGGATAGCCTTCGGAAACAAGTTTTATAGATCTGTCATAGAGTTTCCAATATTCATCAATTGAAGCGTAATAAGGAAAATCAGAAGGGTTTTTTCCTTCTTCAAGATAGTCTGCGAATTCTTTAGGGTTATAAACTAAATACCATTCAGGAATTGTTAAAATAGTTTGTTCTTCAGATCTGTTATAATCGTTGATGTTATTTTTTTCTTTTTCAATTTGTTTTAATGTATATGGATTGTATTTATCTAACAGTTGATTGTTAAATCTGTTAGCAGTATCTAATTTAGCTTTTAGATTAAAGTATTTTTCAGCGTTAGGGTATCCTTTTTTGAATTGGGAAATTGAAGCGTGGGGTTGATAAGGAAGATACCAACTTCCGTTCACACTTAATATTGCTTCTGTCATTTCGTTAGTCCAATCATGTACTATTTTTTTTGATTTGTTATCTGTTCCTTGTTTATAATACACAACAAAAGCAAAGACTTCTTCTTTAGCCCAAGATAAATATGATTCATCATCAGGAAATGCGTGTCGTAATGAAATATTGATAACATTTACATTGTATTTATCATATATAGCTTTCATTTTCGGGATAAATACATTAATATTATTAGTAGGAATAAAGTATTCCTGTAGTACATAAGTATCACTTTTTCTTGATGAGGGTTCTAATTCTTTCACATCATAACTTGCCTCTCTATTTCTCCAAACAACTTTGTCTGAGCTATAGATATAAGGATCAATTATACTTCGTCTAAACCATTTTCCAAAATTTCCCCAAGACACTACTTCAACGAGTCTAGGTTCTATCCAATATGTTTCATTTTCTGAAGTAATTCTTTTTTCATCAGTTAAATTTTTATTGGTTTTTTTCCATGATACATTATTTATTTTGTCGTAATGAGGAGGGTAGAGGTCTCCATTTTGAAAAACAATATTTTTGTTATTTCTAATACTATCATTAAAAAAATTATTGAAATTATTCACAGATACTTTATTTGTTTGTCTTTCAACTTTTACATTATCAACAAGTTGTAGGGTGGCTTGAGTTATTATGCCAATACCTCCATATCCACCAATGGCAGCTTTGAAAATTTCTGAATTGGTATTTCTATTTGCAGTTATTCTTTCTCCATTAGCTGTAATTATTTTTATTTCTAGAACTGAAGAAATAATGGATCCATGCCCAATATATCTTCCATGACAATTTACGGACAAAGAGCCTCCTACCGTGAAATTAGCATAGGTTTGCATGATTTTTACAGCAAGATCATGGGGGTCAATTATTTTCTGAAGATCTCTCCATGTCATTCCTGACTGAATAGTTATTTGTTTGTTTTCAGTATCTAAATTTATTAATCTGTTGAAAGACCTCATGTCTATGTGAAGGCTGTTTTCATAAGCTGTTTGCCCTCCCATGCTAAACTTTCCACCACCAATTGATATTGGTCCTGTTGTTGATTTTATTGCGTGTATTATTTCCTTTTCGCTTTTAGGATGAATAATTTTGTTTACTTGTATAGGATTGATTTTGGTGATATCATTTATTAGTTTGTTAGTTAGCACCTTGTTAAAGTTCGAGTCTCCGGATATTTTAATGAGTAATATAACAAATAAGAAAAAACTAACTAATGAATAAAAAGGGAAAGCATATCTTTTTTTACTATTGAGAAGTAAGAAGAAACATTTTAGTAGTCTTAAAATAGACTTGAATAACAAAGTTAATTTTGAAACTATGTAAATTAATAATTTTTTCATAAGATAGGGGCGATTAAATTTTTGTAAAAAGCATCAATGCATTTTTGGTAGGATCTCCATCTTGAAATAAAGTTTTTTCTTCAAATTTAAAGCCTATTTTTTCTACAAAACGGCATATAAAGTCTAACGAATAGAAATTTCGAACCTCATTACTGTTATATTCCCAACTTTCATTTGTACCCATATTAAACACATCATGTGCTAAGGCAACTAATGTTTTTTGATTTTCAGTGTCACAATCATGGTCTCGTAATATTAGTTTACCTCCTAGTCTCATAGTATCTCTGATAGATGAGATAAAAGAAGTTCTTAAGTCTATAGGGCAGTGGTGAAAACCAATATATACTGTTACTAAATCTATACTCTCTTTTTTTATGAGACTTGAATATTGTGTTTTGTAATCAGTCATAGGGATATATTTAGCTCCAATGCAAATTTGTCCTCTATCAATCATTTCTGTCAATGAGTAACCAGGTTCTTTTCCATCAGCATAATATCTTTCTCCTTCAATAGTTACTTTTTCTTCTAAGTAGTCTAAATATCTTCCTGACGAACCAATTTCTATATAACCATTAAATTTTTTGTTCTCACCTAGCAAACTAATAGTTTGCTTTGCCATTTCATCTTTTTGTTTAAATAAAGACGGGAGTTTATGGTTAAATGAAGCAAATAATGGAGTGATTTCCTCTAGTCTTGATTGAGTTTCAAGGTAGATGTCTTTATCGTTATCTTTTTCTTTAGTGACTTCTGAAATTAATTTATGAAAATCTTTTTCCGGAAATAGGTTGAATACATTTTTTAAGAATTTAAAGAATTCTTTTTTTAGGTTGCTATCAGAGTATATTTTTTTAAAATTACTTTTAATAGATTTTACTGTTGTTACTATACTTGATGGGAAAACAGTAAGGGGTATTAGTCCTAATAATATTGTTTTTATAAAAAATCTCCTTTGCATAATCTATGGGTTAATTTTTTCAAATATACAGATTATGTTAATTAAACAATTTTGATTAATAATTAAACCTCCCCTTCCCATTCTTTATAAAATTCTTCTAAAAACTCTTCCATAAATTGGTGGCGATGTGCTGCCATAGCTTTCCCTGTGGCGGTGTTTATTCTGTCTTTTAGCAATAGCAATTTTTCATAAAAATGGTTGATAGTAGGTGCGGTACTATTTTTATATTCCTCTTTGCTCATGTTTAAGTTGGGTTGGATATTAGGATTGTAAATGGTTCTGTTTACAAAACCTCCATAATTAAACGTTCGGGCAATTCCAATTGCTCCCATGGCATCTAATCTGTCAGCATCTTGTACAACAGCTAATTCGGTAGAGTTAAATGCTTGTTCAAAATTACCTCCTTTAAAAGAAATGTGTTGGATGATTTTTTCAACATGTCTAATAAGTTCTTCTTCAACAGAAATGGATTTCAAAAATTCACGAGCCTTTTTCGGACCAATACTTTCATCTCCATCATTAAATTTAGCATCGGCAATATCGTGCAGTAAAGCTCCTAATTCAACTACCAATAGGTTTGTTTTTTCTGTTGCAGCAATTTTTTTAGCCAATTGCCATACCCTGTAAATATGCCACCAATCATGTCCGCCTTCTGCATTAGCTAAGGTTTCTTTTACAAATTTTATAGTATGGTCTATTATTTTCTGATGAGTCATAATTACTTAATTCATTCTATAAATGTATCCAAAAGAGAGTTCGCTAAAATCTGCTTGACCGGCATTGGCTTTAATATACGGACCAATATAAAAATTGTGTTTTGGTAATTTATTAGCATTAATGGCGTATAAATTCAATCCTAAACGAGTAGAAAATCCTTTCTTAAAATAAGATTTAAACTTCATATATCCTTCAAATTGTTTGTTTAGTGGAAAATCTTTCTCATACTGCTTGTAAAAAGGTTTGTATACATTTATTCCTATTTCTACGTTCATGCTAATATGTCCCATTAAAAGCTCTGCGTTTGCGTGTACAACAACATTAGAAGCATACTTTTTTGGACTATTGGTATAATCGGTTAATTTTCTTGAGGTAATTTGATAATAGTAAACATCGTAGTAGCGATAGGTTGCTCCCAATCCCCACCTAAAATGATGATTAATGGTGTTTCCTGTAAAAATAGAAGTGGAGTGCACTAATTTTTTTTCTCCACCAACAGGACCATCTTTGTCTCCATACTCATGAAATCCTAAACCGTAACTAATACCAATGTCTCTGCTTTTCGATTTAATTGTTGGCTTAACGTGCTTCTTCGTTAGTTGATAAGTAGCCAGCTCTTTTTTGTAAAATTGAGCTGAAAGACTTAATAGTGCTGAGTTTAATCCGAAATTAGGTAGCTGTGTGTGTCCGTTGGAAGCATGAGAAAAAATGAGTCCTAACTTTAAATTCATGCCTGATTTTTCACTTATGGTTTTGTAAGCCCCAGCTTGAAAAGACCATTTAAATGGCGATCCGATATTTACATTTCTTCGGTTGGAAATACTATCGTAAAAAGTAGTAAAATAGGCAGCTCCCAAACTTAATTTAAAATAAATTGGTTTTTCTTTTTGATTAAAAACGTTAAAAGCAATAAAAGTCATAATACTGTATTCATCTCCAAAAATTTTTTCATTCCCGATAGATGAATAAAACAAAGAAATCCCTGTTTGCGGAAAGTTATAATATTTAGCCCAAGTGCTGTTGCTATCGGTTTTTAATGAGCCAATATTTACAGCTAATCCATGTTGTAGCCGAGTAGGAGGAAACTTGTTTAAATAATTTGGGACTACTTTTCCTATCATGTATTCCGGTTCAATAAAGAATGCCCGTTTATTTTCTTGAGGCAACAAATTAGCTGAATAACAGAGTATAATAAAAAATAATATGTAGCTGAAGTATTTGATAATTTCTTTGTAAATAGAAAAATGGATTCAAAAATACATATAAAAACAATTGTGGTTAAAAACAAAAAACCCGAAAAAGAATTTCTTTCTCGGGTTTTTGTGTGGTGATGGAGGGAATTGAACCCCCGACACACGGATTTTCAGTCCGTTGCTCTACCAACTGAGCTACATCACCTCGTTTAATGGTCGGCAAAAGTATTAAAATAATTTAATCTGCAAAAACATTTAATTGAAATTTGTAATTTCGAGCATTAAATTTTTTTATGGACTTAATAATTGATGTAGGTAATTCGTTTGCTAAGGTGTCTGTCTTAGAATATGATACTGTCGTTTCTTACGAAAAATATCAAGAGATTAATACTTCAATTATTTTTGAAATAAAAAATAAATTTGACATAAAGAGGACAATTATTAGCTCTGTAAGGAACAATGAAGCTGAAATTTCAGCTATTTTTAAAAAATTTAACATTTCATTTTACTGGTTAAATCACCAAATGAAATTTCCATTTAAAATTAATTACACAACACCACAAACATTAGGTTTAGATAGATTAGCAGCAGTAGCAGGAGCAATGGCTAAGTTTCCGAATAACAACTTGTTAGTAGTTGATATGGGAACATGTGTAACTTTTGATTTTGTTGATGAAAACTCAGTTTATCATGGTGGAAGTATTGCTCCCGGCTTCGAGATGAGGTTTAAAGCATTACATCATTTTACACAAAAATTACCACAAGTAAAATATGAAAATCAGTCAGTAAGATTAATTGGAGATAGTACTGAGAATTCAATTTTATCGGGAGTTTATAACGGATTTAAGCATGAGATTTTAGGCATAATTTCGGCTTACGAACAACAATATAATGATGTAAAAATAGTTCTTACCGGAGGAGATTATAAACTATTTGATTTGGAAGTAAAAAATCGCATCTTTGCAGACGATTTTTTAGTCCTCCGTGGGTTACAACAAATTTTAATATTAAATGAGAAAAATTAGTACTGCCGTTTTATTGTTCGTTTGCTTATGTATTAGCAGTATTGCTTTTGCTCAAACCACCACCAATTCTCCATACTCTAAATATGGAGTGGGTGTTATTCGTCCACAAAGTTTTTCCCAAAATTTTGCTATGGGTGGAACAGCTATAGGGCTTCGTTCTAATTTGAATATAAATTCTAAAAATCCTGCTTCTTATTCAGATTTAATAGTGACAACTATTGAGTTTAATTTCATGAATAATGCACTTTGGTTAGATGATGGAAATCAATCTCAATATAAAACTAATCCTTATGTTGCTTCTTTGGCGTTAGCTTTTCCGGTTATCCAAAAAACTTGGGGAATGAGTTTTGGATTGATGCCTGTTACCAGTATTGGATATGATTATACCAATAGTTATACTGATGAAAATGTTGGAAGTGTCACAGAAATAAGAAAAGGAGAAGGTGGATTAAATAAATTTTATTTTGGAAATGGGTTTAATGTTAAATTAGATTCTAGCTCAAACCTTGCTTTTGGAGCTAATGCAAATTTTTATTTCGGAAGATCGGAATTTGATAGCAAAACCATTTTTGGAAATTTATCTCAAGGGTTAAATATATGGGACTTAAGTGAATCAACTACTTCAGACTTTTCTTTTGATTTCGGAACACAATATCAAAAGAATTTTTCTAGGTATGATTCAACTTCTTTAGCAAAAGAAACTTATGTTTTAACTGTTGGAGCAACTGTAGGGTTGGCTAAGGAATTAAATACGAAACAAAACAGAATAGTAAGAAGTTTTATTGGTTCGGCAGATTTTGGAACAATTAAAGATACTATTTTAGAAACAAATAATAGTGAGCAAAGTATTGATATGCCATTAGAATATGGAGTTGGATTTTCTTTTGAGAAGAAAAACAAATGGATAATTGCTTTTGATTATAATATAGCTGATTGGACAAGCATTGCATCTACCAATCCATTATATAGCTACAATAAAGTGCAAAGTTTTGCTGCTGGTTTTCAAATTACGCCAAAATACGATGATTATGTAGGAAGTTACTTTAAAAGAATAGCTTACAGGTTTGGATTCAGGTATTCCAATTCATATTTCACCATTAAAGACAATCAAATAAATGAATACGGCATAACTTTTGGGGCAGGTTTGCCATTAAGAAGAACGGGAACATCAGTACCAACTCTAAATCTGGGAATAGAATACGGAAAAAGAGGAAAAGCAACAGATGGACTTATTCAAGAAACATTTATCAACTTTAATGTTGGCATTATTATTAATGATAAATGGTTTATAAAAAGAAAATATAATTAAATAATAAACTAAACTTTAAAAAATGAAACGAGCAATGAGTAATACTTTAAATGAAAAAAATATGACTATTAGAGAGTTACATTTGACCGATTTTATAAAATTAAAAAATATTCAAATGAAAAGAATAGCAACTATACTACTAGGGATTTTAATCGCTTACAATGTAAATGCTCAAGGTAAATACGGAGCAACTCCTGAAGATAGTATCACATGTATCAATAACTTAATTTATAAAGATTATTTAAAATCTGACCCTAAATTGGCTTTAAGTATGTGGAAAGTAGCTTACAAAGTTTGTCCAGGCTCACAAAAGTCATTATATATTAATGGTGCTTCTATGTATAAAAGCTTAGCTGATAAAGAAAAAGATGAAGCTAAAAAAGAAGCTTATTTGGATACCATGTTTGCCATTTACGATCAACGTATTGAGTATTTTGGACAAAGAGGTTATGTATTAGGATATAAAGGACAAATGATGTTAGTATATAGAGGAAAAGAGTATGAAAAAACGTTCAATATCTTAAATGAATCTGTTGAGTTGTTAGGGGCTAAATCTCAGGCTGGTACTTTAGTGGCATTAATGTATGCTGCTGCAAACAAAGAAAAAAATGAATTAATGACTAAAGCTGAATTAGTAGAGCTTTACGGTAAGATTATGGATTTAACAGGAGCAAATACAGATAATGATTATAGAGATGCAGAAGAAAAAATTAATGCTGTTGCTGCCCCTTACTTAGATTGTGAAGTATTGGTACCTTTAGCTGAAAAAGGATTTGAAGCTAATAAAACTAATAAAGACTGGTTGAAAAGAATGGTTACTTTATTAAAAAGAAAAAAATGCTATGATGCAGATATTTTTGCCTCTGTAGCTCAAGCATATTTTGAAATAGAACCTTCTGCATCAGGTGCGGATGGAATGGGTAGAATTTTCTGGAAAAATAAAGATTATGCAAAAGCAATTGAGTTTTTCCAAAAAGCAGTTGATATGGCTGAAACAGATGATGAAAAAGCAGACTTTTATTTAAGTATCGCTGAAACTTATTTGTCTAAAGGAGATAATGCTTCTGCAAAAAGCTATGCCTTAAAAGCAATAGGAGCTAGATCAGGTTGGGGAGAACCTTATATTTTAATTGGAGATGCTTATTTATACGGAGCTGCTTCATGTGATGATGGTAAATTAGGTAAGTTTGGTGCCTATTGGGCTGCATACGATAAATATCAAAAAGCAAAAAGTGTTGATGGAGAAGCTGCTTCTGAAGCAAACAAAAAAATGGCAGCCGTTTCTGCTCGTTTTCCTGAAACGAAAGATGTATTCTTTTATAACCAAAAGAATGGAGATGCTTACAAAGTTGAATGTTGGATTAATGAAAACACAACTGTTAAAACGAAATAAGTACAATTGAAACTACGTTTCCATAATAGAATAATAATCCCGTTGCTTTTTAGCATCGGGATTATTTGTTTTGGGTGCGAGAATGATTTGAAAGAAGTTGAACAACTTACTCCTGTCTCTTATACACATCT
>OJGU01000500.1_pt1 | contig 22685 bp, 12 predicted proteins | sample 1594741 | NCBI WGS metagenome assembly OJGU01 (sample SAMN05416841, study PRJEB24817) | seawater metagenome | isolation source: Sea water | place: Canada:Atlantic | collected 2013-07
AGATGTAGAGAGGTCTCGTGGGCTCGGAGATGTGTATAAGAGACAGGTTCGGCACCGGGGTGATAGTCGAGCGGATTGTGGGCGAAGAAGAACGACACCGCAGGGTACGACTCGAGTGTCTCCTCGAGGGCCTTGCGTGAACGAGCACAGAACGGGCAGTCGAAGTCGCCGCACTCGATGACCTCGATTTGCGCGAACGTGGTGGCGCCCTTGCGAGGCAGCCCTTCGGTGCTCACGACGTATCGCTTGCTGTCCCCGGCGGGCGCCTCGATCGCGGTCTCTGGCTGGACAACCTCGGGCGCGAAGTGGGCCAACATGTCTTCGTAGATCCGCTTGCGGGTGTTGCCGCGCCGCTCCGCGAACTTCTTGGCGCGTTCGAGCTCCTCGGTGATCACGGCCTCGAATGCGGAAGCGCTCTGTCGGCCTCCGAGATAGCGACCATTGATGAAGAACGCCGGCGTACCTCGGACGCCGAACTTCGCGGCAGCATCGATGTCTCGCTGCAAGCGGCGGTCGATGTCGGCGCTGCCAAGGTCGGTCTCGTAGCGGGTCATGTCCAGGCCTGCCTGTTTCGCGGCGGCTTCGATGGTGTCCGTGCTCAGTCGATTCCCGCGCTCGAACAATGCGTCGTGCATCTCCCAGAACTTGTCTTGCTGGCCGGCGGCGAGGGACGCTTGAGCGGCGGGCCGGGCCGAGGGATGGATGTTCTCCAAGGGCAGGTTGCGGAAGACGAGCCGGACGTCCTTGCCATGCGTCGCCAGCAGTTCGTCCACGGTTCCGGTGACAGAGCGGCAGTGCTCGCACTCGAAGTCTCCGAACATCACGATCGTGACCAGCGCGTCGTCCGGACCGCGAGTGTGGGCGTCCTTGCCGACGCGGACGGCGTAGTTCACGTCCGGCTGGGGACTGTCGCTGTCCGGGTCGTCCACGCGGTGTGGCCAGATGTCATCGACGTAGGGAACGACCTTGGGTTCGGGTTGGGCGATCTCGGTGGGGTCGAGCGGGGCTTCGACCGGGTCCTTGCCCGCCAGAACTTCGCGGGCGGGGTGCTTGGCATCACACGCTGCGAGCCCCTGGATGGACTTCGACTCGAGGTAACACTCGAGCCGTGCGGTGGTCATCGAGGGCTTGTCGCACTCCTCTTGCACGCTTCGCTCGATCTCCCAGGCGGTCTCGAGCGGGGCGCCGGACTCTTCGAGCGAATTCCGGCTGAGCTTGAGCACGTGTTTCGACAGGGCGGCGCAACGTGAGGCTCGGGTCGCGCGGGCAAACTCTTCGCCCATGGCCTCTCCGGCGAGTTTGGTCGCGGTCTCGAGCACACCGCGCAGGCCGAGGCCGTCGGTGGTGTGTGCCGTACTGCGGACGATGATCGTGCGGCCCTTTCGCTCGCTTCGCATCGTCGCCGTTTCGAACGCGTCGATGAGCGGTTTGAGGGTGTCGAACTCCTCTTGGCTTCGGCTGCGCATCAGCGGCCGGGTCGCGGTGGCCAGGGCTGCAAGGTCGGCAAACGCTCCGAGGTTGGAGCCCTTGCCCAGCGCTTTGGCGATCGAGGGATGGCGGGGCTCGCCCAAGAAGGCGGGCTTGGGACCCTCGATGATCATCGTGGCATCGACCGGCCCAACGAGGATCCACAGCATGTTCTCGTGAACGAAGGACTGTAGGTCGGGCTGCCCGTACTCTGGGTTTCCGGCGACGGTGTAGACCTGGACGCCGGAGACTTCGCGGGGCGACAGCTCGCGGTTTTTCACCCTCACGACCGCCTTGTCGTAGATGCGTTCGAGCGTCTTGTGGGCTTTCTCGCCATCCTGGACGCCAACCCAGCTGACGGCTTTGAACTCGTGGTCTTTGCCGCGTTCGGAGGGCATGCCGAGCAGGGCGCCGCCGAAGGCTCCGGAGAGGTTCTGCGTCACGTCGGTTCTCAGGTCGATGCCGAGTTCGTCGGAAACCTCCTTCTCCACCGCGGAGACGCTCTCGCCGAGTGCACTGATCACCCCTCCCACGGCGCGGTCGAGCGACTCTCCATTGAGTTGCACGTCGTACGCCGCGAGGACGGGCCCTTGGAGTCGCGCGAGAGCCTTGCCGTCGCGCTTGGCGTCGTCGAGAACTTCGAGGTGTCGGCTGCCTTCACGGACCACGACCTCGTGGGTGACGTGAATGGCGTTGTCCTCGTGGCTGAGGAGCATCGCGATGCCGTCGAGATCGGCCAAGGCAAGCCGAGCTGCGAGCGCCGCCGCACCGGCCGGTAGTGCGTTACGCAGCGCGCTGCCATCGACGTACCCGAGCCCCACCATGTCGCCCGGCGGCGCCACAAGTGCGCCGTAGGCTTCGGTTTGGGCCAGCGAGTCTTTGGGCTGTAGCGAGCCGATCGCGGTCGCGTGGTCTTCGACGTCGTCGTTCCAACCCGGTCGGGGCGCGAACACGACCGTCGCCCGCTTCTCCCGGTGGACGACCGCGATTCCACGCTCGTCGTGCCAAAGCCCTTCCGCATCGCCGAACGTTCGCTCCGACCACGAGCCCTCATCGGTGTCGGTAGCCAGGAGCAGGGCAGCCCGCTGCGCGACGGCGGACTTGAGGGCCTCGCGATCGGTGACCCCGAAGGAGACTGCGAACGTGGGAGCCTTGGCATCGAGGACCGCGAACCCCACGGCTGCTTGGGTATCGATCCCTTGCTTGGTCCACTGCGCATCGTCGTAGGGGTCGAAGCCAAGCGCATCGACGCGGAGCTCTTCCCATTGGGCGTCGAGGTCTTCGTTGGCGACCAGGGTGACGGTCTCGTGGACGGACTGGAGCGCCACGAATCCGATCGTCGTCGAGGGGAGGTCTGCGGCAACCTCGTCACTGAAGCTCAGCGCGTTCCCGGCGACGAGGGTGTAGACGAGGTATCCGAGTCCGGCGACCGCGGTGACGCCGAGCGCGGAGAGTCCGGCGATCGAAAACAGCCGTCCCCATCGCCGTGGCGGTCGCGCCGAGCGCGGCTCGGAGGCTCGATCCGGGTCCTTCGACGGGCCGCCCGCTTTGATGACCGCGTTGGCCACCGGAGCGCTGTACACCGGCTTCTTGGCGACCGGGGCAGCTGGTTCGGGCGCGGCGGCCGGAGGCTCTGGCGTTGGCGCCGGTGCCGGGGGCTTGGTCTCGATGCCGGAGGCCGGGGTTGTGGTGGGGATGTCGGTGGTACCGACCGGGAGCGTCTTGGACGAGGGCGTGGCCGAGGTCTTCCCGGCGGGTCCGGGCACCGTGGAAGAGGATGGTGCGACCTGTCGCACGGCAGGCGGGCCGTCGACCGACGATTTGGCGACGACCTGGGTGTTGCCGCCGGCGGGCACGGCGGGCGATGGTCCCGATCCAGGCGCCGTCGGCGAGGAAGACGGGGCATGCGGGCCGGTCATCGTCGCGGAGGGCGACTGGACCCGCGGTGCGACGTGGGTGGTCTCGGCGACGGGCGCAGGCTCTCCAAGGGAGACCGGAGAGGGTGGCGACCACCCGGGCGGAGGCGCGACGGGTCCGGGGCTGGGCGTACCGAGCAAGGTGTCGTGGCTGGGTTTGTTCGCCTGCACCTTCGTCCGGCCGACGGCGGTCTGTCCCGGCTTGAGCTCGTCACTCGCGCCCTCGATCGAGACCAAGCGCAGCTCGGTGTTCCCGCAGTAGAAACTCTGGCCCTCAAACAATGCGAACTGCGGCAGGCGCTTGCCGTCGCGCCACGTACCGTTGCTGCTCCCGAGGTCCCGGACGATGACGTGGCCAGCGGTAACGTCGATCTCGGCGTGAAGGGCGGACGCTTCGTTGTCGTTGAGTACGACGTCGCCCGACTCTCGCCCGATGAGGTTCTTCGGCTTCGTGAGTGCGACGCGGTACGACGGACGGTCCGGCGTCGAGACTTCGAAGGTGAGTTGGAGGGTCGGAGTCTGCTCCACGTTGAGTTCCCTTCGGCCATGGGCGCCCCCGAATGGCCGGATTTGGGTGCTGAGAGTATCTCGGGCGCTGCGGCCCAGCGCAACTGTGCCCGTGGACGCTTACGTGCGGCGCTGGGTTCTCGGTCTGGGCTCGCGTGGGGCAATCGGTGCAACGGCCTGCACACGGCCCGCATTCCCATTTCGCTTCGAACCCTCTGGTAGGTTCCCGCGCGATGCACCCGTTGCCGATCGACGCGCTGCAGGGGCGGTTTGTTTCCTCCTGCCGACCCGGAGCCCGGCTTGTGGTCTCGGCACCGACGGGTTCGGGCAAGTCGACACGGCTTCCGTGGTGGATGGCGGACGCCCTGGGCGGGCCGATCCTGGTGGTGGAGCCGCGCCGGGTGGCCGCGCGCGCGCTGGCGACCTATGGAGCCAAGATTCGCGACGAGACGGTCGGCGAGAGGGTGGGATACCGGGTCCGGTTCGACGCCGCGGAGTCTGAGAACACCGAGATCTTGTTCGTCACGCCCGGCATGGCGCTGGCAATGTTGGGGGGCGAGGAGCCGCGGCGGTTTGCGGGGGTGCTGGTGGATGAGTTTCACGAGCGCGGTTGGGAGACCGATCTCGTGACGGCGCTCGTCCAGCATGGCCGTCTGGGGCCCGACGCTGCGCTCGTCGTGTGCTCGGCGACGCTGGAGCGCGAGGCGCTGGGCAAGGCGCTCGAAGCCGAGGTCCTCAGTGGGGAAGGACGAGCGTTCGAGGTCACGGTCCGGTTCTCCGGGAGCTCGGGGCCCAGCCTGGACGGTCTTCCCGAGCGGGTCCGATCGGTGGTGGACGACGCGCTGTCGCGGTCGTCTGGGGACGTACTGGTGTTCCTCCCCGGCAAGCGAGAGATCCGTGGGTGCCTGGATGCGCTGGGCCATCTTCGGGACGTGGACGCGCTTCCGCTGCACGGCGGAATTTCATCGCGTGAGATGCAGGCCGCGCTCGAGCCGGCAAAACGACGGCGGGTGTTCCTGTCGACCAACGTCGCCGAGACCTCGCTGACGATCCCTTCGGTCACCACGGTGATCGACAGCGGACTCGAGCGTCGGCATGTGCATCGCCAAGGCAAGGTCGTGCTCGCGGTGGTTCCCGTGTCCCTCGCATCGGCGGAGCAACGCCGGGGCCGAGCGGGCCGGGTCCAAGCCGGCGAGTGCGTGCGGCTGTGGTCCGAGGCGTTCCTGCTGGACGCCACCACGCCGCCGCAGGTTGAGCGCATCTTGCTCGATGATGTGCTGTTGCGGGTGGGGATGTGCGGCGTGGCCCCGGCCGAGGCTGGGTCGCTGCCGTGGGTGACACCGCCGCCGGCGTTTGCGATGGAGTCCGCGCTGGAGCGACTGCGGGCTCACGGCGCGGTGGGGGACGATGGTGCCCTGACGGGCCCGGGGCGGGTGCAGGCTCGTCTCCCGGTGTCGTGGGTCGGCGCGAGACTGCTGACCAACCCGCCGCCTGCCTACGCAGCAGCCCTGTGCGACCTGGTGGCGGTGATGGAGGTCGGACGTCAGCTGTTCGAGGCTCACCCCACGCAGGCCCAAAGCGAGGCCCGGCTCCCGTTGCTCAAGGGTGCGACCGACGAGGTCGATGTCTCGATGCGGGTGCTTCGTTCGGCGGACGCTCGCAGGCATGGCATTGCGGCCCGCACCCTGTCGGAGTGCCGTCGCCTCTCGCAGTCGCTGCGCCGGGTGGTGGATGCGAAGGACGCTCCGGCGCCGCCCCATGCCGAGCTGACAAAGTGGGTCGCCGCGGCCGTGCCCGAGTTGGTGTTCGTCCGCCGCAAGCGAGCCGACCGCCCGAAAAAGGGGGACACGCCCGGTCGTGGCGGAGAGCCGTGGGGCAACGGCGAGCTGGAGCTGTTCCTGTATCCGTATCAGGTGCCCGAACTCGAACAGGGCCCGAAACCACCGCAGGCCGGCGTGGTGCTGGAGCGCGAGTGGATCGGCAGCGGACAGCGGACCCGCGGCGTGGGCCGGCTGCTCATGGGGATGCCCTTGAAAGAACTCGCCCCGCTGGGATTGGGTGAGGCGCAGGTCGGCACGATCAAGGTCGCGCGAGGCAAGGTCGTCGCCGAGGTCGAGCGCACCTTGGCCGGAGTGACCCTCTCCCAGGAGACCGAGGTCCTCCGCGGCGAGGCGCTGCGCGACGGCTTGGTGCAGCTGGTGCTTCGCGGCTCCCGGCTCAAGGGGTTGGCCAAGCCCCTGCTCGACGCGGTGCATGCCTGGGACGTGCTGGAGCAGGCCGCCAAGCGCGAACGGCTGAGCATGCCGCCCGCACCACAGAGCCCGGCCGCGTTCCTGCGAGAAGAGTTCGAGACGCTGGGCGTCGAGCGCCTCGGGGACCTCGAGCTCCTCGAACACGAGGACATCCTGCCGCGCTTGACCGACATGGCGGTCGAGGCGGGGATGGACCCTCGCGAAGCCGTTGCGTTGCCGCAGGACTTCCCGCGCCGGCTGGAAGTGCACGGGGGGCGGTACGTGTGCAGCGTGAATCTCTCGACGCGGACGGTCGAGCTCGAGCCGATCGAGAAGACGAAGAAGGAGCCGGCAGCGGCAGTGTTGCCGCGGTTTCGCGGGTTCCAGGTGGTGTTCGTGAAGGCGAGCCGGCGGTTGAAGCTACGGTAGGCTTGGGGGAGTGGGCCAGCGGCCGGGCGGACCGCGACCCGCCGGGATGGGTCGCAAGGATGCTACTCCTCGGATTCGGAGGCTCCTCACCACGTGGGTCCCGTCGAGCGAGGGACACGGATGGTGGTCGCGTACTACGTTTGGGTCGGACTCGTAGCTGCGAAGGTCGCCTGGAACTTCGCGGTCCCGTATGCCTCGCTGAGACAGGCATCGCGTCACCCGGAGGCGCCCTCAGGGATTTCGCTGATGCTCTTCGTCGAGTGGAGTTTCGCCGGTCTAGCATCGGCGACCGTCGCTCTGGCGGCCGAACCCGCGCGATTCCCTTTCGGAGTCATCGGCACGTTTGCGATCTGTGCGGCAGCCGTTGGCTCCTCGTACCTGCACGGGATCGTCGTGTCGCTCGTTGTTCGCAGGAAGCGGAGCCGCTAGAGAATCCGATCAGGCGACTTCCGCAACCAACTCTGACACGGCGTACTCTCAGATGCGGTGCGATTCCAGATCGAGTACATCTCAGAAGGCGGGGAGCATGTGTTCGCTCGGTTACTGGAGCTTCGCGACTTTAGACTCGTTCAAGGTGCGACGTTGGGCGGATGCGCCATCCAGCCCCACGTCACCCAGCCGCGCGCGCTCGATGAGGACGGGGTGCCCCGAAGAGACTTGTTTGCCTTCGAACTCGCCGCACCGGGCGGGGGGCTGCCGTGGGGAGTCGGAGATGTCGTTGCGTTGCGGTTGGGCGGAGGCGGCCGGGAAGACGTCATGGAGGAACTCGTCAGGCCAGTGGAAGGCCGATTCGGGAAAACGGAGTTCGTCGTCGCAGGCCCTGCCTCGAGGAGTGCGCTGTGCCGCGAGCTGGCAACGCTTCTTGCGCAGCGGCTCAAGGAACCCAGTGCATTTGGCGCAACGGCGACAGCCTGTATCAAGGAACTCAGGGCCCTCGGGCACGACCTTTGGAGCTTCGATGAGTCGGATGACTTCCAAGCTTGGTGCCCGAACTACGAGAACCCCACTGGCCCAGGGATCGTCGTGACGTTCAGGGCCCCCGACGAGGTCTCGGTTGAGTGGTCTGCTCAGTAGAGACCTCTGCGCTCTTCTCCCCCGCCACAGGGCCAGGCGCCGCCCGTTCACCGCCCACGCCGTGAACCCCCGTACGCTTCCCGCACCTCGCGAAAGAAACATCCACGCCCGGCACATCAATTCTCCCCCGAGGTGCACTCACCCTGCGGGAGACTGATGCAGGTGAACGCCACGCAGACCATCGGAGTGCTCGGGATCGCCCTCGCGGCGCTCGCTTGCGGCGACGCAGACGACCGCGAGGAGATGACGGGCGGCGACAGCGGCCTGACGATCGGGCAGACGGGCATCACCGACACCGACCCCACGGGTGACTCCGACGACGAGTCGGGGATCGGCTCGGAGACAGGCTTCGACACGACTCCCCCGGATCCCACTGCCGCAGGCGACGAGGGCAGCTCGGATGCCGGATGCCGCGCGGTGGACCTGCTGTTCGTCATCGACAACTCCGGCAGCATGGAGGATGAGCAGGCCAACCTGATCTCCAGCTTCCCCGGGTTCATCAACGCGATGAAGAGCCAGCTCAGCGAGGACCTGGGCTACCACGTCGGCATCACCACCTCCGACCTCTACAGCGGCAGCTTCGACTGCCTGCAGGAAGGCGCCCTCATCACCCAGACCGCCGGCGGTGGTGCGAGCAATCAGGCCTGCGGCCCCTACACCTCGGGCAAGCGGTACATGACCGAGGCCGACGACCTCGAGGCGCGGTTCAGCTGCGCCGCGCAGGTCGGCATCGAAGGCGATGGCGACGAACGCCCGATGCAGACCATGCTCGCGGCCGTCTCCGATCCGATGACTGGGCCCGGTGGCTGCAACGAAGGCTTCTTGCGCGATGACGCCCTGCTCGTCGTCGTGCTGATCACCGACGAGGAAGACGACCACGAGGCCATGGGCTGCAGCAACGGCATGGTCAACACCGACCCGCAGGACGGGTCCGCCGGCGAGCCGGACCAGTGGTACGACCAGATCGTCGCGGTCAAAGGCGGCGACGAACGGCGCGTCGTCGTGCTCTCCCTCGTGGGCCCGCAGGGCCTCGCCGCATGCCCCGCGCTGCAAAAGTGCGAGGGCGGAATCGTCGGCGCCGAAGTGGCCAACCGGGTCATCGACTTCACCAACCGGTTCACCTACGGCTACGTCGGCCCGGTGTGTGAGCCCTACGGGCCGTTCTTCAGCGAGTCGATCTCCAACATCGTCACCGCCTGCGACGACTTCACGCCCGTCGGCTGAGGGTCATCTTGAAGGGACCTTTCGGAAAGGCCCCTCCCGCTGCGGTCGGCAAAGCCAACCTTCGCTCCACCCCAAACGGTCGCCCTCGCGGGCTCCGCGTCTATACTGCCGCGTCGTCTTCGGCCGCGAGCGCCTCTTCGGCCGCCAGCCGCTCTTTGGGATGGCTGATCTCGCCGGCGATCGTGCCGCCACATCGCGGGCAGACCGTGTCCTCGTCCTTGAACGTGGTGCCGCACTTGGGCTCGGAGCACCGGGTGTCGGGCAGGAAGCGCCCGACCACCAGCCCGAGCAGGCCCAGCCCCGCCGCGGCCATCCCGATCACGCCCATGTCGAGCTCGACTCCGGTGTTCATGCGACCGGCCAGCATCCCGAGCATCGCCACCGGCAGGGCCAGCATCTTCGCGAGCCGGAGAGCTTTGCTCCGCCGAACGCGAAACACCGGCTTCCCCTCGTTCATCCCCACAACCCCCGTGTCCTCGGGCGGCGGTGGTGCGTCGGGCACCGCCTCTTCGCGCTTGGCGAACACCCCGGACGCAAACGGAGCGGTGAGGTCCGCGAGATCCGGCGACTCGCCCCACTTGTCTTTGGGCGGGATGCCGAGGCGCTCGATCAGGTCGCCGGGAGCCTGCGAGAACAGTCGCAGCGTCTCGTCCAGGAACCCTCTCTGGTTGGACGGCAGCGCCTTTCGGATCCGGCGCCGCTCCTTCACCGAGGTCTCGCGTGCGAACAGCTGGATGCCCAGCGCGAACGACAGCGCCTTGGGTCCGAGGACCCCGAGTTGCGACTTGGTTCGCTGCATCCGAAACGTGTCGGTCCGCGTCGCGCCGTGTTTGACCGCGGCCGCGGTCGTCAGTACCCCGAAGCCCAGGTACAGCGCCGTGATATCGACGAGCCGTTGTTCGAGGACCGCGTTGCCCTGGGTGAGCCCGTGCCAGCGTCGCCAGCCCTCCGCTGCAGCCCTCGCGGCCGAGGGCACCGCGAGATCAGGATCCCGCAGCGTCGAGGCCCGCGCCGCGTAGTGCAACGTGTTCCCTTGGCGGCGAACGAACCACAGCGGCGCCCCGATGCCCGCTGGAGAAACCTGCCCGCCGACGTCGTCGTCCGGATGCACCACCACCTCGATCTCCGCCTCCTCGAGGTCGGCGTACACGAGCATGCGCGTGATGAGCCGCTCCATGGACGGACCGCCGCCATTCCACGGATCGGGGAAGAACGTCTCGTTGGCCTCGACCAGCGGGGCGAGCAAGAAATGCTCATGCCCACGCGCGCGCACCAATGCCGCGAGCTGGTCGACCAGCCAGCGCTGCTCATCCTCTTCGGGGATCAGGAACTTCTCGACGTCCCATGGCTCTTCTTCGGCCATTGCGGGCTCGGTCTATCACGAAGCGCGGCCGGTCTGACCGCGGGGCCGGCCCGCGTGCGGCCACCCCGCGGCCACAGCCCCCTCGCGCTGCTAAAGGGCGCCTGCGCACGCTTCGTCGGCGGGCTGGCACGGGAGCACGACCAACAGGTACTCGCCCACAAACGCCTCGCCGCCGTCGCTCCACGTGTCGACCACGATATCCCACACGCCCGCGGGGAGTTCGCCCTCGATGCGGCGGTCGCCCCGAGCCACGCAGCTCTCGCCATCGCCGTCAGCCTCCACGATGTGGATGTCGACATCGACTTCGGGTCGGTCGAGCACCATCACCCGCAGCGCCGTGGGCTCGTCCAGCTCGACCCGGTAGCGAACCTCGGGCCCCGATTCGTCGGCGTCGTCGCACGGAGGGTAGGCGTCAATCGCCTGCGTGCTCGCCCGGCTGGTGTCTCCGGCGTGGGCGAACGGGAAGTCGTCGATGCGCAGGGGGTCTTCGGGCGTGCCATCGCCGACAAACAACGGCGCGTCTTCATCGAGTGACGGCGCGTCGTCGACCACGACTGCCATCGCCCGGTCGAGGCCTTGCAGCGCGACCAGGTTGCGCATGTTGTAGCCCCACATCAGCCCCTCTTCGGTCAGCCGGCAAGCCCCCTCCCCAAACGCTCGCAGATGAAGCCCGTCACCGCGCAGGCCATGCTCGGGCAGGGGATCGATCGCTTCGTACAGATCGATGAACGGAAGCTGTCGGCTCTGCGCCATCCCGCGAATCATCGCGTTGTACGACTCGACCCACAGGTCCGCGGCAGCACTGTCCCCGCGCCGAGTGATGCCGAACAGCACGGGAACGGTCCCGCGCGAGAGCGCCTCGTCGATGAGTTCCATCATCGCATCGTGAAACGGGACCATCGCGCTGCCGTAGGTCGCGCCCAGGTTCATGTCGTTGGTGCCGTAGTGCACCAGCCCAAAGCGAGGGGCGATCGCCGCCCACTCCTGCTCGAAGGGCGACGGGTCACCGCCCATGACCCATGCCGCGCTCCGGCCCGACTCCGCCGCGAGGCTGCTACGCCCAAACGGACTGGTTCCGCCCGCGTCTCCACCCCGGAAGTATGCGAGCGCAGGTGCGAGCGCCATGTGACGACCCAGGTCAGTCGAGTCGTCGGTCTCGAAGCAGAACAGCGTGTTCGGGCTGACCGTGCTCGACGCGCCTGCCTTGAAGAACAGGTCCTCGAAGGGGTCGGCCGAAGCCTCGGCATAGGCGCGCCACTGGTCCGCCACATAGGCCGTCACCGGGGAGTGCACACGCCCGGCCGGATACCGAATGGGTTCGTAGGGGGCGGGCGGCTCGCTGCCGGTCGACTCGCCGCCGCTGCTCTCATCGGCTGCTGTCCCCGACGACAGCCCGGTGCTGGAGCTGTCGTGGGATCCGGTCGTCCCCGCGTCTGTACTCGAGCCCGAGCCCGAGCCGGCGGTACCCGAAGATGCAATCCCGGTTGTTCCTCCCGCTTCGGTCGCGGCACCCGTGTCATCCCCACACGCGCAAAGGGTCGCGAGCAGGAGCGAAGCTTTCCAACGCCCGCGAGCCATGCGGGCATCGTATCAGGAGGGGTTCACCGCTTCCGAGACTTGCACTGCGTCTCGTGCGGCTGGCACTTGAAGCGAGCGTGCATGTGGTCGGCGTGGCCTTTGACATGCTGGATGACGGGGCTTCCCGAGCCCGTGGGCGACGGATACTCCATCCACTGCTTCAAGGTGGCCTTCGACATCAGCTTGTTGGCGACCGCGTAGTCGTGCAGCAGCTTCTGAATCTCGCGATCCACGTAGATGACCTCGATCTGGCCGGTTTGCACGAGCAGCTGCATCAGCGCCCAGCACTCCTTCGCGTCGAGGTTCTTGCCGTCCATCACCCGCCAGTTCAGCTCCTCGCCTGCCGGGAGCTTCTGGGGGTAGCCCAAGTCGACGTCGCGGCCGGACTGATGGGTGGAGTGGGGCGCGAGCCGACCGCCATTGCGGCTGGACATGTTGCCGACCAGGACGGGCTGCTTGTGCCCGCTGGACGCCCAGTGACGAAGCGCCTTGTCGAGGACCGCAACGGTATTCGCCGTCGCGAACGACTTCCATCCGATCATTTTCATGACCCGCCCTGGCCCATCCACCATCGGGACGCCGCCGGCGAGCTTGCCGCTGCTGGGGCCGCCGATCGATTGGCTCTGCCCGTCACCGCTGGCCTTGTAGACCACCACCGCACTCTTGGGAGGGAGGTCCTTCTTGAGCTCCACGCCCGGGTTCAGCTCGCTGATCTCGTGGTGGAAGATCTTGTACAGGTTGGCGACGTTCTCAAGCGTGCCCCCGCGGCGGACGGTGTACTTGACCGTGCTGGGAGCCTTGAAGTCGCGGGCCCACGCTGCAGGGGAGGGCCGAGGGTCGAAGCCGCCGGCCGAGATGGGCTCCTCATCGGCGGGGTCCTCGTCCGCGGGTCGATCGCGGATCTCGGGGGTGTCAGCGGCGGGTTCGGGTTCGCTGTCCGGTGCCGCATCGGCGGTCTCCGGGTCGTCGCTGACCGAGGGAAGCTCGTCGGCCGACTTGGCTTGCTCCTCGTTGCTGACCGCCGCGCTCGGGGTCTCGGTCGAATCGTGCGCGTCGCATCGCATCATCCCGAACAAGCCCCACAGGGCGCCGGCCGAAGCGAACATGACCAAACCGATCTTGGACCGCGGCTCGACCCGCTCGGCCGACACCGATTCGGCCGCGTCCTCATCCGAGAACGTCTCCGCCGGGTTGTCGTCCGAGGATGCTTCGGCGGGACTCTCGTCCGAGGACGGTTCATCGTCGGCCAGCGGGGCATCCTCGGGGGAGGTGTCCGCGGGAAGATCGTCGTCGCTGTGCTCGTCACTGGGCATGGCGGAGGCGAGATGGTCGAACGAAGACCGGGTTCGATGCAAGAAAAGCGGGGCGCGGTTCGCACAGCGCCCCGCATCGGCAGGTAGTCGTGGCCTAGCGGCCCTCGAGCCCTACAGGTCTATCCAGGTCCCGGTGGCCGCAGGCGCGGTGTCGAGGACGTAGGTGCGATACGGCGTGAGCCGCGGATCGACCACTTCGGGCGCGGCGTCGACGTCGGTGAGAATCCAGCCGAACAGCCCGGTACGGATGTCGCCAGCATCATCCCAGGTGAGCTCGCCTGAGACGCCCTGGAGGTCAACCGACCCACCGTCCACGGCCATCGCGTTGCGAGCTTCGGTGATGAAGGACAGTGTCGCGCCACTGAACGAAACGGGGGTGCCGGCCGGGTCCATGAGGTCGGTGTACGCCGTCGCGATATCGGCCCCGGAAATCTCCTGGTCGCCTGGTACGGCGGACATCGCAAAGAAGGTCGCGAGCGCCGCATCGTAGGAGAGGGCGGCGCTGGTGAGCGCGTCCTCGTTGTTGAACCGGATCCGGTATCGGATGTTGAATGCGGTGAAGTTGTCCGTGTCGAAGATGATCGGCGAGACGCCTTCGATGTTGCCGTTGATGACCGGCTTGAGTGGCTCGAGAGCCTCGGTCCCCGGCGTGGGGCCAATCTCGTTGATCATGCGCTCGAGCTCCGGAACCGAGCCGTGGCTGAACATGAAGCGAGGCAAGGCGGGCGAGGGATCCGGGGGCGCAACCTGAAGCGTGGCCCATCCGCTGAAGTAGGCGTACAGCAGTGCTTGGGTCTCGGACGTGCCGATGAACAGGATGTCGGTGTAGTGGTCTTCGCGGTCCGCGAAGGTGCCCGGAAGCGCTCCGAAGGCGCCGGCAATCGTGGCGCCGTACGAGGCGAGCAAGTCCTCTTGGGAGTCGAACGTGGCCGGGTTCTCGTAGGTGGCGATGTGCACCTGGTCGCTGGGCAACAGCGCCTCGAGCTCCGTTTGAACTCCGCCCAGAAGCCCGGTGCCGTAGGCGTCGTCCTTGGCCAGGATCAGCAGACGCTCCATTCGCGTCTCGACAGGCTCGGCCCGCCGCTCCGTCATTCGGTCGATGATGCCGTTGGCCTGATAGGTATCCGGGGCGATCGTGCGCCAGACCAGGTCGCTGTCGTTGAGCTCGGTGATCGACGTTGCGGTCGCGGTCGGCGTGACGATGAAGACGCCGCGGTCGACGGTGACGTTGGTTGCAACCGCGAGCACGGACTCGCTGAATGCGGGCCCGATGATGGCGGGCACACCCACGTTGTCCGCGAGGTGGGTCGCCGCATCGACGGCCGCATCGACCCCCGTGGTGGAGTCGCAGGACACCCACGCGATCTGCCGGTCGCCCTGCAGGGTGGTGTTGTCGTTGAAGTCCTCGACGGCGAGCTGGATCGCGTTGACCAACGGCTGGACGAGGTCTTCGAATGCGCCGCCGCTGGGGAAGATCGAGCCGATGTACACGACGGTGTCGCGATCGAAGTCGTCATCGTCGGGGTACTGCACGCTCTGGCACTCGGCCGAAAGCAGGCTCAGGCACGTGTTGTCCGGCCCGCACCGCTCGTCGCTGGAGCAGTCGGTGTTCACCGTACACATGACGCTCTCGGTGTCGGAGTCCGTATCGGTGTCGGTGTCGGTGGTGGGATCGGTGTCCGAGCTGACCGTCGTCCCGGTTGTGTCGGTGGTGGGGCCGGTCGTCGTCGGGCCGGTCGTCGCCGTGGGAGGCGTCGTGTTGGTGGTCTCCCCACCGCTCGAGGTGCTCATCGATCCGGAGCCGCCCGGCGGCACGCAGAAGTTGTCTTCGCACGTTCCCGCCCCGTTGGAGTACGCGCAGTCGTCATCGCTCGAGCACGGCTGCTGCTCGTCGAGACCCAGCGTCAAGCTGCAGCCACCCAGGGCCAGTACAGACAATGCAAACCAAACTTCGCGTTTCATTCAAGCTCTCCCTCGACTCCGGTTTGGGCCCGAACCACCCGTTGCCCGAAAATCTCTGGTCGCTAGAACCGGCCGTGCAGTGCCGCGCCGGCGGAGCGCGGTGAGGCGGCCGGCGCGATCACCCAGCGGCGTGGAGGCGTGCTCAGTGCAGATGCACTCTTGCCCTTGCCCTTGCCCTTGCCGAGCGTGGTGAGCACCAGGACGAGCCCGGCTGCGGCGAGAACTCCGCCGGTGATGAACATCGCATCGGCCGCACGAGCCTGGCGACGCGCGTCGTCCCGCATCCGGAGTGCATCGTCCACGAACTCGGCACTATCGGCATCGTCCGCGTTCGACTGGGCGAGTCCGCCGAGGACACCGCCGACGATCAAGCCTGCACCACCCACGCCGAGCAAGGCGTAGCCGGCGATGCGTTGGCCTCGTTTTCTGTCCGAGGGCCCCTCGTCGTCCTGTGAATCCGTGGGTCCAGTGAGAGGCTTGAGATCCGTCTCTTCCGGCGGTGGCTCTTCCTCCTTCTCTTCTTGGAGCTGCTGGAGCGCAGCACGGAGCACCTTGAGGCGTTCGGTCGCGGCTTCCCGCGACTCGAGGTCGACGCCCGGCTGCGAGACGAACTTCTGGTAGTGCGCGACGGCCTGCTCGAGGTCGCCCTTCTCCTCGTACACGCGCCCGATGTTGAACAGGTAGTTCGGGTTGGCGTCGAGGGCGTAAGCCTGTTCGAAGAGGCCGATGCTCTCGTCATAGCGCTTGGCGGCGAATGCCTCGACGGCCTGCTCGCTGAGTGCCTCGGCGCCGGCTGTCGAGTCGGGACCCGCAGCTTCGGCCGGGGCGGCGCTGCGCTGTGCGACCGCAAGGCTGGGAGCCGTGGCGAGGAGGACCGCGCAGAGCGTACCCACCATGCCGGTCATGTTGCGTCCGAACGTGCTGCGGCTGAGGGTGGAGCGGGGGCTGTTGGGCATGCGTGCCATGGGGAGGATCAATCCTTGGTGGGAAGGAAGACGCCTCCACCATCCTTGCGCGAATCGTCTTTCGTGGGAAGAAAGACGGAATTCGGCTTCTTGGCCTTGGGCGTCGGCTCGGGCGTGGCCTCGGGCTCTGGCTTCGGTGTGGCCTTGGGCGGCACAGCCTCGGGCTTGGACTCGGGCGTCGTCCCGGCAGGCTCGTTCTTCGTGTCGCCGCGCTTGCGGCCCTTCCCCACCAGCCGGACGCGCAGGTCTTCGGTCCCCGTCTCCAGGACCTCGATCTCGCCTTGCCACGACAAATAGCCTCGGGCTGTCAGGCGGACCGTATGGGTACCGACCGAGAGTGTGCCCTTGAACGGGGTCGTGCCCTGCGGCTCGCCGTCGATGTAGAGATTGGCCAGTGGGCGGGAGCCGATGTCGACCGGGCCGTAGACCGCGTCCGGGTCGATGGTCGCCGGTTTCGGTGCTGCGGCCGCCGCATCGGTGGGCGCGAGGCTCTCGAGCTTGGCGGCGGCGCCCACGTGGCTGGCATCGGCCTCGAGCACATCGCGATACGCCTGCACCGCGGCCGCGGTCTCGCCCTTGGCCTCGAAGGCCTCGGCTGCTGCCATGAGCTTGGCGACCTTCAGCTTCGAGTCGAGTTGTTGGACTTTCAGCGCGAGCTCGGGTGCTGTACGCGCGGGACCGCGAACGGTGTCGAGCAGGTCGCTCGCACTCTTGAACTCACCGTCGTCGATCAACGCGCGGGTCTGCGACAGGGTTTCGTCGTACTTCGTGGGGACGGCGCCGGCGGAGCCGACGGATGCTTCACGCGCGGCGAGAGCATCGCGGCCCTCGGTTTGTCCGTCTGCGGAGGCGTTGTTGCCCTGGGCTGCGAAGTAGACCACCGCACCGGCGAGGAGCACGACGGCTGCTGCGAGGCCGAGGACGGGCCCCCGGCTCTGCGGTGCTTGGATTGTGACGGGCCCGGTATGCTGCGGATCCTGAGACGGATGGCTGAGCGTGACGGGCTCGGGCCTGGGCGTCTCGTCGGGGTTTGGGATCGGGGTCGGCACGCCGGCCGATCGGGGCGCCGGCTGAGCAACAGGGGCAGCCGCTGCAGAAGGTGGGGATGCCGGGGGAGCGTCTGGAGCCGTCGGTGGAGGTTCGGCGGGCACCGTGGCATGGGCACCGCTGGTGGAGCGGTCTCCGACGAGCTGGAACATGCCGGTGTTGCCGTAGCCCGCTCGGCGAACCTCACCGGTGATGTGCCGCGGTGCGCCCTCGGGGCCCTCGAGTTTGGGCAGTCGGAAGAGCGAGGCTGGGACGACGTCGATCAGCTGCTCGACGATCGCGTTGGCATCGTCGGGGCGAGACGCGGGGTCTTTGACCAGGCACTGGTGGACGAGCTTGATCAGCCCTTCGGGGACCGAGTGATCGGTCGGCAAGACGTCGTGCAGCGGAACCGGATCGTTGTGGATCGTCTTGTAGAAGACGGTCGCGGTCTCATCCCCCTCGAACGGGAGACGCCCCGAGAGCATGAAGTAGAAGAGTGCACCCAGCGAGAACACGTCGACCCGAACGTCGAGGTCGTCGTTGCCTTCGATGACTTCGGGCGCGAGGTAACCGGCGGTGCCGAGCACGTGCTCTTCGGTGACCGGCTGCTCGTCACGCGTGAGCTTGGCCAGGCCGAAGTCGAGGATCTTGACGAAGTTCGCCCGGCCCTTGCGCTCGCACAACATGATGTTGGCCGGCTTGATGTCACGCAGCATCACGCCACGGCTGTGCGCGTGGCCGACGCCCTTGAGCACCTGGGCTGCGATGGGGACGAAGGTGTTGAGATCGAGGCTGCGTCGCGGCGTGATGTAGTCGCTGAGGACTTCGCCCTCGAGATACTCCATCACCAAGTACGCCCGGCCGGAGTCCTGCCCCGAGTCGAGGAGGCGCACGATGTTGGGGTGGCGAACGCCACCGAGGCGCTCGGACTCACGCTCGAACCGGCGGACCGCCTCGGGTTTCTGGGACCAGTCCGGAGACAGGATCTTGAGGACGACGTCCTCCCCGGTCTCCGTGTTCTCGGCCAGGTAGACGAGACCGACGCCGCCGCGGCCGATGAGGGCGCGGATCGAATACCGGCCGCCGAACACTTGGCCGACCAGCGGATCTTGCACCGCTGCTTGTTTCTCGTCTCCCATCGTCCCGCCTGCTCCCGCTCGCTCGCGTCGGGTTCCCCGCAGAACCTTTGGCAATGACCGCCGCATTCAACGTGCGACGGCGCCCTCAGAAGGTACGCTGAAAGCATGCTCTGAGCCACAACACGTTGCTGTCACGGGCCGGCTGAACATCGTCGGCCCCGGGGCCGAAAGTAGCATGGCACGCAGTGCAGAGCCCCGTACCGCGAATCGTGACCACGGCGCTCGCACCCGGTGCCTCATTCATCGGCAGCTGGCTTCGCCCGGGGCCCGGCCTGATCGTACCGGTGACCCTCAGGGGCATGTTCGCCGATGAAAACAACGTTCGGGGGCCCGACATCTTCGCCCCCCAGGAACGCGTCGAGCGACACGAACGCCACCGCCCAATAACCGCGCGGGCTCCGGACGAGCGGGATGCGACCCGAGTGCTCACAGATCGCACACCAGTGGAACGGACCGGGCCGGTCGTCGGGTCCCTCCGTGACAAAACCTCTCGCACTGCAACTCTCGCAGTCGACCTCGCCGATCTTCTCGCGGCTGGTGCGGTCGGCGTCGGCGGCTTCACGCTCGCGCCGCGCCTCCCACTCCGCTGCGATCGGAAATCCGCACTGCGGGCATGCCGCGGCGCGATCGGAGACGCGCTGCTCACACTCGGGGCAGTCAACGAGCACGAGGGACTCTAACCCGCCTCGTGCCCCGAGGAAATATCGCGGCGATGGCGTCAGTTCGCGTTGGGATCGACGACTTCGACGTCGGCGATCTGCGAGAGCGCGGGCTTGAGCTTGTCGGCCGGGCCCACGACGACGATGACCAAGTTGTCCGGGTCCACGAGGTCTTTGGCCGCTGTGACGGCTGCGTCCGGAGACACGTCTCGGATCGCGGAGAGGTACTCGCCGTAGTAGTTGTCCGGAAGGTCGTTGAGGTCCAGGCGCCACAGCTCGCGGATGAGTGCCTGTGGGGTTTCGCGACCGGCGGCGAAGCTGCCCACGATGTAGCTCACCGAGTCGTCGCGCTCGGACTTCGAGGGCGGCTCGCTCTGAAGGCGGTCGACCTCCTCGAGAATCGTGGCCACCGTTTGGGCGACGGTTGCCGTCTTACTGAAGGTCGAGACGGTGAACTGCCCGACGAAGCGTCCGGTACGGAAGCCTCCACCGGCGCCGTAGGTGAGTCCCTTCTTCACCCGAATGGTGTCGTTGAGACGCGAGTTGAACCCGCCACCGAAGTACTCGGTGACGACGCGTGCTGTCGGGTACGCAGCATCCGTCCGGGTGATCGAGGCCTGGCCCACGCGGATCTGCGACTGATTCGACTTGCGGTCGACGAGATAGATCTTCGTCTTCGAGGCCTTGGGAACGGCCGGCAGGGCGATCTTGGGCTTCTCGCCCTCGGCCGTCCACGCGGTCATATGGGTGCGGGCGAGCTCGAATGCGGCCTCGGGCTCGATGGCACCGGCGATGTACAGCGTCGCAGCATCCGGGCGCGCGTAGGTCTTCCACCAGGCTTCCAGGTCGTCTCGCCCCAGCTTCCGCAACCCTGCGGCGGTGCCCTCGGGCAAGCGGGCGGCGGGGTGTGTTCCAAACAACCGCCGACGAAGCTCGCGGTTGGCAACGTAGTCGGGCGAGCGCTCGGTCACCATCAGACCGGTGGTCGTCTGACCGACGAACTCGTCGAGCTCGTCTGCGGGGAACGTGGGCTCCCGAATGACCTCGGAGAGCAGGCGCATGGCCCGGTCGGTCTCACCGTTGAGCGCTCCGACGTAGATGCTTGCCGAGTCGAGGTCGGCGGAACCCGACAGCGAGATGGCGTGGCGGTCGAGCTCGTCGGTGAGCGCCTCGTAGTCGTGGGTCTTGGTGCCGCGGCCGAGCATGGGCAAGGTGAGGAACGCGGTCCCTTGCTTCTCGTCTGCGTCGGCGAACGAGCCGTACTCCAGGCCCATCCACATCGTGACGTAGGGGACCTCGTCGCTCGGCAACACGACAACGTTGAGGCCGTTGTCGAGCGTGGTCTCGAACTTCTTCACGCTGAGGTCGGTGTCCAGCGGCGGCGCGATGGTCGGCGCCTTGGCCAAGCTCGCGGGGCGCTCGAGACCGGGCTTGCCAGCGCCTTCGCCACGGATGCTCTCCTCGCCGCCTTCGTCGTCCTTGGCGGGCTTGTCGTCACCGCCCCGGATCTGATCGACGAGGAACCCAAGCATGTTGGGCTCGATGCGGATCTCCATCTCATGCTGGGTGACCAAGTAGGTGTTGGCCACCCGCTGGATGTCCTGCGTGGTGATCTCGCTGATCTCCTTGAAGTCGGAGTTCACGCTCGCGAGGTCCTTGCGGAGCACTGCGGCCTCCCCGAGGCGCTGGGCTTTGCTCTGCACCGTCGTCAGCGACTGGACCTCCGAGGCGAGCATGCCGTTGCGGGCTTTCTCGAGCTCCTCTTCGGTCACGCCGTCCTTCTTGAGTTTCTCGATCTCGACCCGCAGCGCCGCGAGGGCCTTGCCGGTGCTGCCGCCGAACGGGCTGAGCACCGCCCCGGCGGCGAAGAGACCGTCGTGCTCGAGCGTGAAGCCGCCGGCGAGCGCGAACATGGCGACGTCCTGCTCACGAACGAGGGAGCGCCACAGACGAGAGCTCTCGCCGCCGCCGAGGATGGTGCCGAGCATCTCGAGCGCCATCTCGTCCTTGTGCCCCAGTGGCACGGTGCGGTAGCCGATCGCCGCGATCGGCACCGGGCCGTTGCGCTCCTTGATCTTGATCTGCTTGGGCTCGGTCTGCTCGGGCTCCCGAATCTCGACGCGAGGCGGCTCGTCGTACTTGGGGATCCAGCCGAACGCGGCCTTGGCCGACGCGACGACTTCGTCGTGCTTGACGTCGCCGACCACGACGAGCGCGGCGTTGTTGGGCACGTAGTACGTGTTCCAGAACTCTTGCAGCTCCTTGGCGTCCGCTTCGCCCAGCTCGTTCATGTCGCCGATCGGGCTCCAGCGGTACGGGTGCTTCTCGAACACGCCGGCCAGAACCTTCTCCAACGCAGCTCCGTACGGCTGCTCCTGACCACGTCGGTACTCCTCGGCAACGACCTTGCGCTCGATGTCGAAGTAGTCGTCGTTGATCTTCAGGAACGCCATGCGCTCGGCCTCGAGCCACAGGACCATGTCGACCTGGTTGCTCGGGACGACCTGGATGTACGTCGTGTTGTCGAAGCTGGTGTATGCGTTTGCGTTTCCACCGACCCGACGGATGTACTCGAAGTGAGCCTTGGGTCCTATGTTCTGGGTGCCGCGGAACATCATGTGCTCGAACATGTGCGCGAAGCCCCGGCGGTTCGGCTTCTCGTCCTTCGAACCGACGTGGTACCAGACCTGTACCGCCGCGACGGGCGTGCTGGTGTCCTCCAAGGTGATGATCTGCATCCCGTTGTCGAGGGTCGACGTCTTGTAGTCGAAGGGGCGCTCGGGAAGGATCACGGGGGGTCCGTCCGCGTCTGCCTGGGCGGTCACGCCTCCTTCTTCGGGCGGGGCGGTCTCTTTTCCGCGGCAGGCGGGCACGAGGAGCGACAGCGCCATCAGCCAAGGGGCGACCGAAGAGATGCGGGGGCGTGACATCGCCGGGAGGGTAGCGAAAAACCAGGGCGAGGAGGACGCCTCGGAACGTCTCGGGGGCTTGTGAGCGGCGGGGGCGTCGTGTCTTTGCGTCAGGGGTATGCTGTGGCGGAATGTCGGAGCAGGACTCGAGGCCCAAACGACGCTGGGGCCGCCGGATCGGACTCGCAGCCGCGGTCCTTCTCGTTGGCGCCGGCACGTTCGCGACGCTGTACGTGCTGCCGACGGCCACCGGTTACGTCGCCAAACTAGGGTGCTCGGGAGCGTTCGTGGGGGGGCAGTCCGCCGAGCGCTTGATGAGCGAGGACTTCAGCCGCATGGGTTACGTGTCGCTGTCGCTCGACGAGGATACGAAGCGTGCGCGTGCGAGCGTGTTCGGCTTGGCGTCTCGGGTCGCCGTTCATCGAGAGGGCATCGGCTGCGCGTTGGTCGTCGATGCGGACCCCGACGTGGTGCAGGCCGCGGGGGTGGAGGTTCCTCGCGCACCCCAGTCGGATGCGCCGTGGCCCGCGGGCGACGGGGTCGACCCGCGACCGGACCCTTCCGGCCTGGACCGGGAGGCGCTGGAGTTGGCGATCGATCATGTGTTCGAAGAGCCCGATCCGGAGTCGATGCGATGGACTCGAGCGGTCGCCGTCATCTGGGACGGCCGGTTGGTCGCCGAGCGGTACGCCCCGTGGACCTCAGCCGACGCACCGCATCTGGGCTGGTCGATGACCAAGAGCGTGACGAACGCGATGGTCGGGGCGCTGGTGCTTCGTGGAGATCTCGATCACGACGCACCGGCCCCGGTCCCGCAATGGTCTGGGGACGAGCGGGCAGGGATCTCTGTGGACGCTATGATGCGGATGAGCAGTGGTCTGGAGTTCGAGGAGCGGTACGGCCCGCTCGCCGACGCCACC
>OJGU01000502.1_pt1 | contig 22588 bp, 18 predicted proteins | sample 1594741 | NCBI WGS metagenome assembly OJGU01 (sample SAMN05416841, study PRJEB24817) | seawater metagenome | isolation source: Sea water | place: Canada:Atlantic | collected 2013-07
GTGTATAAGAGACAGCTACTGGCCCGTTCTGCAGCGTCTGTCGCTCCAACGGCAAAGGCAAGCACCTCACCGTGGGCTCGACCTTCGACGAGCACGGAATAGATACCGTCCCCGGCAACCCGATCGCCCTCCGTGCCATCATCACGCATGGGACGTTCCAGAATCAGTTCCTCAGGATCCAAACGGTAGTTTAGCGACACCGATGCCAATCCATGAGAATCCTCGGCACGGGCCGTAATCAGCACCGACTCGCCACTCATCGGCAAGACAGGAAAATGGGCCACGTCAAAAATGACCGGTCCTGCATTCTCCACACGTTGTCCGTTCTCAAGCCCCGGAGAGCCGAGATTGCTTGGAACCGGAATCGTTCCGGCGAGCTCCATATAGTTGCCCTTAGGTCGGAGCAGGATCTCAGAGTGTCCTCGCAACCACCGCACACGCGCCCGAATGGTAGCGACCGTTCGGGGTTGAATAAAGGGACGGCGAAAACGAAATCGTACCCGATTGGCTCCATTGTCGCCTCTGGCAGTCGCATTCAGATGCAATACCATCTCGGCATCATTCTCTCCCAGAGTCTCGACAAACGATTCATCGTGAGTTCCCTGAAAAAACCAATTGGCGCGATCATCATCAAAGCCTCCGTTGGTGATAAAATTCTGTCCGTTCTCATCGATGAATGCAACGTCATCAATGAGGCATTCTCCCGCTCCTTGGAGAAAGAGCTGGAAATCATCTATGTTCCCGGAACCTTGCTCGAGCAAGGCCGTCCGTTCGAGCGTAACCCAGTCCGATTTGCTGGACTCATCACTATCAGCCCAGCTACTCCCGTAGCGGTTATCACTGTTCACATCTCGCAGCTCCAAACTACTGCCCCCGCCATCGGACCATTTCCCCCAAACACCACCGTCATGGTAATTCACTTCATCGACGACGACAAAAACCCCATCCCGAAGTCCGTCCATAACCGAAGCCACTTCAGGTCTCAACAATGAGATTTCGTCCCCGCCATTTCCTAGACTCCCACGATAGTCGCCTACCGTATTCTCAGAGGTAAGTTGATCGTAACTCGCAATCAAACGGGCAGCATTGCGAGCAACCACCAGATAGCCACCCGCTGAAATCGAAGTCCCAGCAGCGAAGTCGTAGCGAATCCCCCCATCGAGTTGCCATCCATCGAGACTCACCGACGCCCGCCCCTTATTGAAAAGCTCAATATACTCATCGTCATTCGAGCCAGATATCGGGTGATACATGATCTCGTTGATAACGATATCGTCAATCCGTTGAGGCGTGTTCGTTGCACCAGGGGTCGGTTCAGTGAGCGTGTCGAATCCGGGTTTGCCGTCGGGATATCTCCCCGAAGCGACATTCAAGGCTTGACCGCCAAAACGAACCGCATCGAGAACCCGCGTGTCATCGCTATTCCGCAAGAGGAGTTGTTCACCGCCTGAACTAAGCGCAAACCCCAAAGCTGATTCATCCACAACGACATAGCCCCGAGGATCGATTATCGTTCCTTCGGCAAACCGAAATCTTGAACGCTCCGGATCATCACTGAGCGACATCCCACTCAAGTCGATCGATTCATTGCTATGATTATACAACTCCACATAATCGACCACTGGCGGCTCGCTATTGGCAAGAAATTCATTGATTCGCAAGGCGTTCTCCGTCCCTGTTCTCACAGGCTCGATCGCACCAGGCGACCCCCCAACCCAAGCACTCGCTGACCATGCCTCAGAATTTCGTTCCCCATAAGAAGGACGTGTTAAGACCAAAGAATGCCCCGATCCATCCGGAGCCACTGGCCATGGCCAATCACTCTCATAACGAGTCTCTAGCAAGACCCCCCCTTGCCGATCATGCAAGCGAAGCTCCCCGGTCCCGTTGGGAAGAGAGCCTTCAAACCCTCCCAAAACGTGATCCTCACCATAAACAGAAGTATAATCATCAAGGGCTTTGGCAATCACCAAGACACGTCCCGCATCAATGAAAAACTCATCAGGAAAAACAAAGTCGATACTCCCACTCAGTCGATAGCCACTAAGTTCAAGAGGAACCGCATCGGTATTCATGAGCTCAATAAACTCTAACTCAAGGCCATCCTCTCGGGACGCCGGATGATACATGATTTCAGTAAAGGCCAGTCCCGTCCGACGACTCGAGGGACCGGGTGTTTCGACATCGTACCGAAAGGCACCAATCAATCCGGCACCTCCATTGCCGTAATCTCGAAATTCCGCCCGGGCAAATCGTTCAGTCGAATGGCTGTTCACCACTAAGCCCAATTGCACCTCGTCTGAAAGAACGACTTCTTGGGTCCCGACGAGTGTCCAATGAGTCCCATCAAAGCTACTAAATCCAGAGAACCGATTCGCCTCCCGCTTTAGACGAAGCCAGGTATTCGGATAATTCACACGATGATTTCCGCTCGATCGCGCAGTGGCATTTGTCGATTCACGGTATTGGAACAGAATCCCACTAATACTCGGCGTTGCAACCACATTGACCTGGGCACTTCCCCCCTCCAAGCCCTCCCGCACCATCAATCCGGCTTTCGTCCAAACGTCGACAAACTCAAGGGAACTCAACCTCACCTGAACATCAAAGTCGCCCGTTCTGGATTCTGAATAAAAATACCCCTCATCGCCACGGGATCCAATTTCCAGCCCGCCACCTGCGACATTAACCCCTTTTTCAACGACTTCATGGCTTCCCACCGTGGTAGGTTCACCCAAATCGCTTCCGGTAAATCCAGCCACTTGCGCTTGGATCCCCCCTAGAGCCACAAACAGCCCAACAGTCAGGAGTATGCCCATCGACCGGGAACCCGAACCGAGACTTTGGCACCCACCGTGCCGTTCTTTCCTTAATGATTCGCTATGCATATTGATTTGACCGAAGAGGTATAGTTTCCGAATGAGACGCCCTCATTAATAATTCAGTTCAAAAAATGTAACCGTTTTGGTTAGCAAACTGTTTCATTTATCTGCCATACCCCCCGAAAAAGATGCAATGAGATCATAAAACAGCTCAAGAGTGGTACCCAAAAGAGGTTCTAAGCCAATGAACCTCACGGACAACGTTTCCTTCCTGCGCTCCGCCAATTCGAGAACTTGCCCCAAGAACGGATCTATCCCTCATGATCTCAATCGACCTACAGCGATTCCGAAATTAGTTCCAAATAACCGAACCAATGCGATCTGAACCAGCTCATCGAAGGAGTTGAACATCAACATCACTCCATTCTCATCGACAAAATAGGATACCAAATCTTCCCGCCGCTGAACCAGCGTTGGAACGCCATCGTAATCGATCACGAATTTGGTTAATCTTCCCTCGAAACCGGATATCTCCCTCACGGCCTTGAGATCCATACCAAGTTATATCGCCAAACACGATCGAAACTGGACAACGACAACCAACCGACAAAAGGGACCATGACAATGACATGTCCAAAATACTTGGTTCTCATACAAAATCGCAAAAGCAAACTAAGAGGGGATGGGCATTTGACATCGCGAGAATTGCTTGCAGGACATATACCAACCTGACTGAACGTTCAATCACTCTGACTGTGTCATCAAGAAATCCGAACCCATAGAAAAAATGCACCTTGTAATCTTCGGAAATTCTGGATCAGGAAAATCCACGCTCGCAAAAGAACTTTCGACTGAGGGCAAGCTCGGATACCTCGATCTCGACACCATCGCTTGGACTGGATCGACTCCACCCCAGAGAGCCTCTCATGATTGGAGCAAGGAACAGATTTCATTGTTCGTCAATCGCCATCAGAACTGGATCATTGAAGGCTGCTATGCCTCACTCATTTCCCTTGCGAGCGAACGTGCAAGCCATCTTGTCTTCCTCAATCCAGGCATCGACGTCTGTCGTCAGAACTGCCTCGCACGCCCATGGGAACCCCACAAGTATCGAACCAAAGAGGAACAAGATCGGAATCTCGCAATGCTGCTTGACTGGGTTGGAGAATACAAACTTCGAACCGATGATTTTTCCTACCAAGAACATCGGCGAGTCTTTGACACCTTCAGTCGAACAAAGATCGAAGCCCGTTCAAACACCGAAGTCAAGACGGTCGCCAACGAGCTCAAGCGATTGTTGCCTGAGAATCAAAGCTCTCAAGCCCAGTGAGATATCCCTAGTTGAACGGATTTCGGACGAACACTCGTAGGTTTTCGTTGCATCGATTCAAGTCAGACTGAGAACTCCGTGTCTGACATCTTCACTGCAGCGCTCTCCTCACACTGCATCCAAACGAGTCCCCATTCCATCCCATTCTCACACTTGGCATATCTCCTGCATTTCACAGCAATTATTGAAACTAAGAATTCATGATTCGATTGATCTAACGCGTAGGAATAGTAAAGAATGTCTAAACGAAGTCACCGAATCAACCGTCTTACAACGAGTCACAAACGAATTAGTATGAATCCATTGTTCACGCTCTCGATCCTCACCATAGTTTTCAGCCAAACAGCTGTATTCGGAGGAGCTTTCAACCTGAGTCTTCCTGACGATTCCGGGACTTCGATCTCATTCAACGGTAATCTCGCTCAGGGCTATGGCGTGGCAGGCTATATGAACGAAGTCGAGGGAAACGCAGATTCTGGACATCTCCTCGAGAACGTTGTCCTCAACGCTCCGATCATACCCGACGGCCCGGGATCCAGAAACCTGACCGCCCACTATTATATTTCAGGCAGGGAAGCGGGTCCCTTTGCCAACGGGGCCTCTGATACCGCGTTTGCCAGTGGACTCACGGCTATGAACACGACCGCCGCCTACGTGAATAACCAGACACTGAATCTTAGCTTACTCACATTTCGATTCGGCCCCAACAACGGGCAACCCCACACTAGTTCATGGAATCTCGGCGCCGATCAATTGAACGTCAATTGGTCTGGAAATCTCGGTTCTTCTGTTGAAGAGAGAATCTACCAGGCCAACCCAGCAGAGGTTTTCTCAGGGCTCTTTTTTGACGGCACCAAAATTGTTGATTTTGGCTACTCGGACATCTACGAAATCCTCGACTACGGCGGCACACAATTAGGGAATGACGATACAATTGTCGCGTATTCAGACCCTGTTTCAGCGTCAAAGGAAGCTGGACTCAATCCTGTCAACGACGGACTAGCAGATGCGATTCTTGCCGATATCGTCGTAGCAGGCGGCAAGATTCAACTCAGATTTGATACAGTCCAATCCATCAGTTCATTCAGCGATGAAAACGGCGCCGGTGACGGACTCTGGGTAAACAATCTCGGCTTCAGTGGCTCCCTTCAAGTGGTACCCGAACCCACCGAATACGCACTTACCATCTCAATCCTGCTGGGAATATTCATCACCGTTCGAAACCATCGTATCCGAACGATTCGTCGAGAATGCACTCAGATACGTTAGAGCAATCCTTACCTACGAGCCCTTCGAAGGAACAAGATCATGAGAACAAATAGGTCGAAGTAATCTCCGAAAATGACCACGTCGCCACACCACCCACACAAGCAATAATCCTCCTGTAAATACCGCGTAAGTGCTCGCCTCAGGAATCGGAGCAAAGGAACTTCCTCCTTCAGTCGGAACAAATTGGATGAGCGGAGACGAATCAACCAGATCCTGCAGCCTCGATTGGGAACTCCCGTTTGGAAAGAACGATAGCTGAATGAAAGATTCTCTCGTTCCATTATTGAGATGTTCAGCACTCAACAAAGTACCTCCAGGATTCGAGATCGACTGCGAATCCCTATTCCACAGGAAAAATGCAGCAGAAGTAGGCGTCGTTGGCAACCTCTCCGGTGGAATCCCTGTATCCCCTCCATTGAGCGTGATCGATTTCCATTCCATCACCTCAAACACATGATTCCCGGTTCCTTGCGTATCTGTAAAGGACCCATCCGTCGTAAAAACTCCCGCAATGGTGGTTCCTCCATCCGTCGTCACAAACTCCCAGCTAAGGATCGCAGCAAATGCATTCGTCGCACTGCATACGTAAAGAAAACTGAAGACGAAAGAACTGACTAGTACCGTAGATTGTCTATGCAATATCATGATCTCTTTGTTTTCCGCCACAAATCGCAGTCAATGACACCCCCATACTCTCGGATGCCATAAAAAGCCCTCGGCGGTAATGCGCTTCGGCAGCCACTTCAATCAAGTGGAGATCATCCCAACGCAATAACGATACCAATCGCTGCATACTTGAGAACGCCAGGCTCTGAGATTAACCCAACACCTCTTCAAGTAACTGACAATAAGCACTTTAGAATTTCAGAAGAAAAGAAGCGCCCAGCTCATTGAGACAAAACGGAACGACGATGAATTGCTAGTAGCGTCATACTAGCGCGCTAGTAGCGTCAACTAATGGTGACAACAACGGCTCCGGCGATCGGATCATTCAGCTACAAGCAGTTCTAGACCGCCCCCTCCAGACAGCCTGTCGACTATGAACCGGAGAACCATCAGACCTTCAAACTACCTTCGCACACGAAACGGGGGCGACGGAGGCCACACGCTCTCATTTTCCCTCCCTACCACGCTTAGCGAGCACCTGGCTCTGACACGACATGATTGGACACGCCCGTACCAATTGGCCCCCTCACTGATGGAAAAACGGCGTAGACGCGATACCTGTAGGTCAGACTAGGATCAAAGTTTTTATCAACGGCACGCGTCACATCCCGCCCCGGCTTTCCGATATGGTTGTAGAAAATCGAATGATCTCGGCCATCCGTCCGTTGAACGACATGGGCATGCTCATTCTCCGCGTTGTCCTGCCACTCCAAATGAACCGAATGACCGTCACGTGCCACAACTCTCAATTCACTTGGAGCGCCTTTTAGCTCCCCGGGCTGGGGTTGTTGATTCTGGTTTCGTGGCGCGGAAGGCAACGGACTCACGGCTCTGGGTCGAGCGCCAGGTTGATCTAACTGGCGTCGGGCCTCACGATAACGCCGGTCCACGAATGCCTTCATCGACGCGATCGTGTCCGCATAATCCCGATCGCTAGGCACGGTGACACGGCCCGGAGGGAAGGGGTCTTTTTCTAGGTCATCCTCGATCATTCGATATAAGGCATCCAATTTCGAATTGAGCTGTTCTGGACGAAAGTAGCTCTCCAAAATCCGATCCGCCTCGCTACGATATCGTTCCAACAGCGTCGAGTCCGAAAGGATTTTCTCGAGCAGAGGTCGCGGAGGCCCCCCAGTGACCGGCCACGCAGCATTCCAGCCATCAATCACGGGAATTCGCCCAAACGCCTTATCCGCAAACCCCACATCTAGATCGGAAGTTAAATAATGCCAGCGACCATCGTCGACACTGCGATAGAGATAGTAGTTATGAGGGTTCCATCCGGTAAGTTGATCAAAGGCCCCGGAAAAAAGCATCACAGCCATCGTTCGAAGAAAGTCGTCAATGGCCATCACGCCCTTCAGCACTTCTAGATCCTGGGAATTCGGAGGGGATGAAACCGCTAAGATGAACGCAACAAGCGCGTCAAACGCGTCCTCCGCTGCATCCGTTTTTGCTTCAAATCCTTTTTGATACAGGGCGACCTCGTTTCCCACGGAAGCAAGATTGCCACCGGGCCCACCCTCCCCCTTGAACAGCGGTCCCATCGGCTTCCCGAACTGTGTCTGTACAAAGGACTCATCCACCCGTTCAACATTCACATAGACCCCTTGGTACTCATCGTTCACGAAAAGCCGGGTAAAATTGCAACGGGACGCAGGGAGGCCTAGATCACGGAGAATCTCAGTGATCAAAGGTTCGCTAAAGAGACTCCCAAACTGGACCGCATTGTCGAGCGCGACCCGACGTAGTCCAAGAAATCGTTGTCCCTTTTCAAACTCGTTGACCTTCACAAGAAAGCTTCGCTTGTGGCGTTGATCGGGAGAGGAAGAACTGTTGCCTTTGAAACGAACACCAACGTTCTCGATGGTATGCCCCCTCCATTCAAAAGTCCCTGGAACATAAACCCGTTCTGGCAATGCGCGCACCATCTGTTCTCGATCTGAGGGTGAGATCGCGATTCGCATTTCTTGAACCACCGAGAGATCATAGAAGGCATCCAATAGCTCTCGATGATCCACGGCCTTCACTGAGGCGTAGGTGTAGAGGAGCATCGCGACCACGATAGCCCGCTCAGTCAGCCCTGGCATTGTCGCTCCGAGCGTTCTTTTCATCGGTAAAACGGGGATCAACTCATCTGTGTACCGCAACGGCACGATTTCAGATCGCGGCAAAATTATTCAAGAAAACGAAACGATCGACAGAGCAATTGTTAAACAAGGCCCATGGATCGGCAATAACGATTATAGGCGGGCGAACAACGAACGTAACTTTTTACCATCGAATTCCATCTGTCCTGAAAAAAGATGGTCACAAAACGTCACCCCCCGCTAAGGATACCCTAGAGATGGACAACATGATCGACGAACGAACACGCAAAGTGACGCGCCTTTGGACCCAGGCCCAGCCTAAGGTATCCGCCTTTGTGACTGCCGTTGTGCGTGATTTCAGTGATCGGGACGACCTCCTGCAGGATATCGCCGTCGCCGTCTTCGAATCCTTCGACACCTACGATCCCGAACGCCCCTTCCTCCAATGGGCCATGGGTGTGGCAAGGAACCAGTTCCGCACCTATCTCCGAAGGCGCCAAAAAGAACAAGCCATTTTCGATTCTGATACCGTAAAGGCCATAGAAGCCGCCTTCGCGCAGCTCCCTAAGAGGGAAGCCATCGAGCTAGATTTCCTCAAGGCCTGCCTAGAAAAGCTTGACGGCAAGGGCCGTCAGCTCTGCGAGATGCGCTATCAGAAAGACCTCAAGCCAGCCGCCATCAGCGAAGCGCTTCAACTCCCCGGCACGGCGGTTCGTAAAGCGCTGCAACGAATTCGAGAACAACTCAGGTCATGCATTGAACTCAAAGCATCGACCGAAAGAATCTAGCGAACGATGAATGAACTCATTGATCGCTATCTCGATCACGACCTGTCAGTGGACGAACAAACCCAATTGGCAATTTGGATTAAAGCGAACCCCGCTAACGCAGAACGATTCGCCCGGGCAGTGATGCTCCATGATCGCCTCCAGAATGAGATGAACCTCGACCTCGTCTCCGCAGACATTTCAAGGGCGGCTTCTCCACAGTCAGAACCGATTCCATTCCCCCAGCGCTCCCCATTCAGCACAAGACGAATAGTACAAATCGCGGCCTCCATCGTCGCCACCTTGGCGATGATCTACGCAATAAGCCGCCCACAGAACCGACTCAGCGACAGGCAGCCGCGTGGGGTTGCGTTCGCGACCCTTGTCCATACCGTGGATGCGCTCTACGAGGATGATGCCCCATTAGAATTAGGCCACCGTTTCGCATCAGAAAACCTTCGACTCGCATCAGGATTCGTTCAACTCCAATTTGACAGCGGAATCGAGGTTACCTTACAAGGGCCCGCAGAATATGAGCTCGTGTCGCCCGAACGGACACGACTCCATAAAGGGATCCTTACGGCCAGTGTTCCTCCAGGGAGAGAAGGCTTTCGAGTCGATACTCCAACCGCAGAGATCACCGACCTCGGAACGGCCTTCGGTTTGGAGCTTGATGCGAGCAAGGCCTCTCTAGTGAGCGTCTTTTCTGGAGAAGTCGCCGTCGGGAAGCCTGGTTCTGCGTCTAGCCAATCACTCAAAGAAGGCGAAGCACTCAGAATTGAAAGCGCTCGAGCGCCCACTACCCTCGCCTTCGATCCTTCAAGGTTCGAAAAGCATTGGCCCGTCTCTTCAGGAATCAAGCGCTCCACCGGTGCGTTTCGCCTAATACCACCATGGCGACGTCTACGATTTGCGAGAAGTGACAATCGAATCTTCGTCAGGCAAGAAGGTTTTGTTGGCGCCCTTCACAAGCCGCTCCAGCTTAATATTTCCGAACCCGGCACATACACCCACAAACGGCAACTAACGCCGAAAACCTTACCGACAGGGCAAAACGTCAAGAGCATCATCCTCCATTATCAACCGCTCGAACCTCGCCCCAGGGAGACCGTCAAACGGCTGATCGGCGAAATCACTTTTGCCCAGCCAATCATTGGACTCGTTACCCAACATGAAGCCCTGATGGCGAGTGCCCGCCGCTTCTCAAACTGGTCGGCTGGTGAATCTCGACGCCGTCGTGAACTCAATCTCAACGGAGGCCCTGCCGGTGATATCATTGAGCTTAGCAGCGATCGCCGCACGCTACGCTTAAATCTGGCTTCGCCTCTATACTCATCAGATCTCATTCGGGTGATCGTCGACGCCAGCTTACCGATACCTCAGCTCGCTTCGAACCAATAAGAATCTAAGATACTAGAACTTTCTCGTCACAAAAAAGGCTTACTCGATAAGGAAGGAATGAAAATGAAGATCACGTGGAACACAGTCATCGCTATTCTCATGACACTCTCGGTTCCAGCGACGAGTCTCTTGGCTAAAACCTCGATCACTCCGGAGCACGAAGCCTACTTTGAACAACACATCCGCCCCGCACTCGTTCAATACTGTTACGACTGTCACTCCGAGGAGACGGGCAAGACCCGTGGAGGACTCCTCCTGGATACCCAGGACGGCATGCTGAGAGGTGGCGACAATGGCAATATCCTATCTGGGACGAACTACCGAGACTCACTATTCTGGGAGGCAATCAATTGGCTCGATCTCGAAATGCCGCCAAAGCAAGCAATGCCGACTGAGGTGATCCAACGTTTTCAGACCTGGCTCGAGATGGGAGCTCCGGACCCTCGCCAGCAAGAGAAGGTGACTGTCCAATCAAGCATTGATATCGAAGCCGGCCGCAATCACTGGGCATTCCAAACACCTATCGCGACGCCGGGAGCCACGATTGATTCGTTCATCGCCGACAAACTAAAATCGGCCTCCCTTAGCCCGGTCGCTCCAGCCGACCCGCCCACCCTTCTCCGTCGCTTGAACTACGATCTTATTGGACTCCTCCCAAGCCCTGACGAGATTACCGCCTTCGCTCAAGCTTGGCAACGCAACCCCCAGAAAGCCCTAACAGAGAAAGTAGACGAACTCTTGGATCGCCCCCAGTACGGAGAGCGCTGGGGACGACACTGGCTGGATGTTGCTCGCTACGCAGAATCGACCGGTAAAGACGTGAACATGACTTACCCCCAAATATGGCGCTATCGAGATTACGTCTTCGACTCATTTAACTCTGATAAGCCCTACAATCGTTTCGTCCAAGAGCAAATCGCAGGGGACCTTCTCAAAGTAGAAACCGATGCCGAGTGGCAGCAGAATCTCATCGCCACAGGCTTTCTGGCTATGGGCACCAAAAGCCTGAACGAATCCAATCCACGACAGCACCGAATGGATGTCGCCGATGAACAAATCGATACCATGAGTCAAGCCATCCTTGGACTCACCGTTTCCTGCGCCCGCTGTCACGACCACAAGAACGACCCCATACCCACGACGGACTACTACGCTCTCGCGGGTATCTTTCTCAGCACCGACACCTTCTTCGGCACGGTCAAATCAGCTCAAAACAAACGCCCCTCCCGTCTTCTCGAACTCCCCATTGTCGATCCCATGATCGCAAAGAACAAATACAGTCCAGCCGACATCGAACAACTGAGGCAACAACGTTCACAGCTCATTCAGACACGCCGGAGCAACCGCAACAACGAGAATGCCTCTCAGCAACAACTCGCGGCAATACGCCGCCGCATTTCTGATATCGAAGCGAAGCTCGCCCAAATTGAAACCGACGGCACACCCATCACTACCGCAATGGGTGTTCAAGATGCCCGACTGACGGGCAACACGACCGTCTTGCTAAGAGGGGACGTCGAGAAGCCGGCTCAAACTGTTTCAAGGGGCTTTCTTCAAGTGCTTCCTGGCGGCGGTTCAGTCAAAATCAACCCCGGCGCAAGCGGCCGCAAAGAACTGGCCGCATGGCTCACATCAGAGCTCAACCCCTTAACGGCGCGGGTGATGGTGAATCGGATCTGGCTCAAACTCTTTGGCGCCGGGCTAGTGACATCACCCAACAACTGGGGAACCACCGGCAAAGCCCCGAGTCACCCTCAACTACTTGATCACCTCGCCTTAGAGTTCATGCAACAAGGGTGGTCTATCAAAAAGACAATCAAGACGATTGTACTCTCCAAAACTTATCAGAGAGACTCACAATTTGATTCGAAGAACTACGAACAAGATCCAGACAACACCCATCTCTGGAGAATGAATCCTCGTCCGATGGATGCCGAAACACTACGGGACAGTATACTCACCCTAGGCAACGGACTCGACCTCAAACGGCCCTACGGATCGCTGGTTGCCGACATCGGAGATTCTCGAGTCGGCCGAGGATTCAACCAAGCACGCCTCCCTTCCAACGTCCGGTATCGTTCTGTCTATCTCCCCATTCTTCGCGATGACCTACCGGCTGCCTTAGGACTGTTTGACTTCGCAGATCCCAACGTTTCGAAACCCAAGCGCGAATCCACCAACGTTCCGACACAAGCACTCTATCTCATGAACAATCCTCAGGTCCTGAGTGAAGCAAGCGCAATGGCTAAGAAGCTAATCAAACAGTTCCCAAGCCGAGAGGCGCAAATAAAACACGCTTTCATGCTCGCCTATAGCAGGCCTCCCGACGCCAGAGATTTAGCGGCCGCCAAGCAATTCTTCGCCCAATACAAACCGGTCACCCCAGACAATAGCAATGGACCAAGGTTTCAGAACGCTCGTCGATCCGGGCGGCGCCCTCAAAATCAATTGCAACGCCAGGCCCCCAATCGAGGAAGACGTCCCGTGGGTGGAGCGATGACAGAACAAGCACCCAACCAAGGCCGCCAGAGAGGCATGCAACCCCGATCAGGAGGTCGACGAGGCAATCGTCGGGGAGACGCGAACGCCAATACGCCAAGAATCCCATTAATGACTCCCGAAGAACAGACCCTTGCCGTTTTCTGCCAAAGCTTGATGGCCAGTGGTGAGTTCCGGCAATTGAATTGATCAACCCAAATTTATCGATATGAAACAGCTCATCAATCGACGCCAAGCACTTCAACAGCTTTCGGGTGGACTCGGTTCCCTCGCCTTCGCGACGATGGCAACGGAACACGCCCTTGCCGCCTCAGGACCGAATCCACTGGCTCCAAAGCGCCCACATTTCAGAGCACGGGCAAAACACGTTATCTTCCTCTCGATGGGAGGCGCCCCCTCGCATGTCGACACCTTTGACTACAAACCGCAGCTCACCGCAGACAGCGGTAAGAAGGGCAAGTACGGGCCGCAATTGCTAGGCTCTCCCTGGGAATTCGGGCAACACGGCAACAGTGGTCTTTGGATCTCTAGCCTTCTCCCTCACATTAGCCAACATGCGGATGAGCTTTGCCTCCTTCGAGGCATGCATTGCGATCAACCCAATCACAGTCAAGCGAGCCTCCAAACCCACACCGGCAACTTCCAGTTCGTTCGCCCCTCAATGGGCGCTTGGTCACTCTACGGGCTGGGCACTGAAAACACAGACCTTCCCGGTTTCATCGTCTTGGGAAACAGTCGAGGCGGCATCAATTTTGGGAGTGCCTTCCTCCCCGCCGTCTACCAGGGCACCAAAGTTGGCACTCCAGGAGGACGCCGTGGTGGTGACGGGAGCGAGGGCACGTTCCCGAATATCAAAAACCCTCTCCTCGATTCTCAAGCCCAACGAGTTCAACTCGATCTCATTCAGCAGCTGAACCAAAACAAGCTTCACAGAGATCAACATCAACCCCAAGTTGAAGGCGTCATTCAATCCTATGAGCTCGCCTTCCGCATGCAGCGAACGATGCCTCAATTGCTCGACCTTGCCCAAGAATCCGAGGCAACCAAGAGTCTCTATGGGATTGGAGAAAGCGCCACGACGGATTTTGGAACCCAATGCCTGATGGCCCGACGAATGGTCGAATCCGGCGTTCGTTTTATCGAACTGAGCAGCGGCAACTGGGATCACCATCGCAACCTTCGAGAAGGCATGGAGACCAAGTGCCATGAAATAGACAAACCCATTGCCGGCCTCCTCACCGATCTCAAACGACGTGATCTCCTGAAAGATACCCTAATCATCTGGGCCGGTGAATTCGGCCGCACACCACACGCCCAAGGCGGCGACGGACGCGACCACAACAACAAAGGATACACCACCTGGATGGCCGGCGGGGGTGTCAAAGGCGGATTCAGCTATGGCGCCACCGATGAGCACGGCTACGAAGCCGTCGAAGGCCGCATGCACATCCACGATTGGCACGCGACGATTCTCCACCTCTTAGGACTCGACCACGAACGCCTCACCTACCGATACGCCGGCCGCAACTTCCGCCTCACTGATGTACACGGTAGCGTCGCCAAGGAAATCTTCTCATAAGTAGCAAGCGGCACGCCCCCAATAAGCATCGAACCCACGAACAAATGTTTTCATAGGGCGATCAATCTGCCGGTGAGGATAAGCCCGGTAGATTATCGATACTCCGCATATTTTTTTCACGCTGGTAGGCAACAATCCCCTCCTCGCCCTTCTTCTCCGTCCATTTATCGAGCACATCACGGTCTTCTTTGTATTCAAAGAGAGGCAAAGAGTAGCCACAAGAATCTGATATCCTCGAAACAGCGATACGAATATAGCTCCGTGTTCCTGTCCTCAGAGGAAAACGGCTTCCGACCTCGTCAAAATCTGGGTGGCCAGACTCGAGAACTTCACCTGTTCCATGTAAGCGCACAATCTTCGGAGAACCCTCAAAAGCGAAAAACATGATCACAACACGTCCGTTCTCCCTAAGATGGGAAACCGTTTCAATGCCACTCCCCGTTAGATCTTGGTAGGCTACAAGTTTGGGCCCTAGGACACGAAACGTGTCTTGCCCCTTAGGAGAGCAATTGATCAGACCTTCACGTGCTAGTGGTGAGGTAGCGACGAAAAACATCTTCTGCAGCTCTAACCAATTCTTAAGATCGTCTTCAATTCGTTCGAATATCTTTCCCATAATAAAAAGCTCTCACATCTCGGTAAACCGCAGCCCCTGCCTGCCAACAACGAGATAATTTTAAATTCAAATCACCAAACTAACTACGAACCCTCGACAGTGTCCAACCGCAATCGGAACCATCGCCGTTGTCTCAAGGGCAGATGCATCCAGGCTCCCCGAAACACCAACTCAGGAGTCTTGAATGCTTAATAGCCTGGTCAGAATCGCCCTCGATTTGATTGATGAGGATCAAACGATGAAGGCCCCTGGTCCATTCCATTGACCGCCTCTCCAAATCCATCCACCAGATTGCTCACGGAAGATCCCATACTCGATCGAGTTGCTTCTGCAACTTGGTGACGAGACGAATTGGCACGATTGTGACACAATCCCTATTTCCCTTACCTGATCGAACCACAATTTGTTTTGGCCAAAATCGATGTCTTTCACCCTCAAGCAGACACACTCCATCAAGCGAAAACCAGCTCCGTAGAGCAGTTCTGCCATCAGTTCGGAAGTACCGTTCCAATTCTCCAAGAGCGAGGCAATTTCTTGCCGAGTAAGCACGGTTGGGACATGTCGTCTTTGTCCGACTAGAGCAGGCACGATCTCACGGGCAAGGGAAAGGCACAAGAGCTCCGATAAAGGAAAACGACCGCGTTCAAAGCTCACCGCTGGATTGAGGCGAATCCACTTTCGCACATAGCTAAACTCGACAGGAACGACTCAATATCCGACACTTTAGATCCCTTGGATGAATTCGAAACTCAAAGTCAAATACCAGACGATCCAGCGGCAGTAGGTGCGTTCCGTTTGAAGGACATAGTCATCATACCGAAGCGCGTCACGAACCTGATCCATCAAGGGGGACCTACGGTTGAAGCGAAATTTCGGCTCGTTTTCCATTCTCACTCCTTAAATATCACAATACCTGGAAGAGATGCCAAGGGCAGTATTTAGGAGTTTATGTTTCCATGTTTACGGCCCCAATATCACAATACACGGAAAATATTCTGTATATACGGTCCAATATCATGGAAAGATTTCCGCGTACTAACACTGTTATACCATTCTTGAGTGAAGATTGAGCTGGCACTAGTGCTCGCCGGATTCGTTTGGTGGGCTTGGTTCGAGTGGATGAGGGGTTGGGAAACCTATAGGACACGAAGCACACAGCATTTGACTCTAGCGGGGCTTGTAGGATTTGTCGTTATGATACTTGGCATATTCTCGTTCTTTGTTGGGAAACTGTTTGAGTAAACGCTTTGAATCGAGAGTATAACATTACGTGGAGCCAACCCGCTGACGCCGGCGGCTCACTTTATCGGTAGCCCCCTAAGAACATGCCTTCTCACATACTGTATGCCTACGTTGAAGGATCTGACCTCATGGACATTGCTGACAAACTAATTGCGCGCTTCTCTGCGTTCATTGAATCCCGTCATTGGACTGCTGGAGATGCTTGGCCGGTCAATCAGCGCCACCGTGACAGTGAGGCGCTTGGTGCAGGGGACCATCCAGATTGGGATCTGGGCCTGAATCTATGTCTGCCATCTCCCGGCTCAGAGCCGGTTGGATGGTATTCGGATATCATCGCAATAGCCCAATTTCTGGGTATCTTACATCGTGACTTTGGAAGAGACTTCATTATCGGCATCGGTGACGAGGACAGTACAGTTACCACGGATTTGTTCTCAGTAGAATGTGCCGAGCCGAACTTGAACGAACTTCGAAGTGTTATCGGCATTGGAGATGTGGAATAGGCTACCAGTGCGCTGGAGGCAACGCGGCTACGCCGCGCGCCTCAGCGGATCATTGGCCAGAAAATTCACAATGATCGAAAGCGAACGAGGAGCAGGTCTCATCGACTTCATGCAAGGGAAAGCTTCCGGAAAGAATGTTCTCCTGCTGTTTGTCTTAACGATGGCCGTTTACCTGCTGATGCTCTCAGTCACCATCCCTCGTGTTCAGAGCTACGCCCCAGAAACGGCGCTGTTTGATTTGTCGCCTGCGGGATACACTCATTCACAAGCGCTGACCCTGCTGGAATCCCTCGGTCGTGCAGGCAGGGATACCTATCTCTTCCCCCAGTTAGCACTCGACTTTGTTTACCCGGGTTTGTTTGCGACCTGCTTTTCGCTGATGTTGATCTGGCTATATTCAAAACGAATTCGGCCCGATTCGAAGTGGTTGTATTTGGCTGTGATTCCAGTGCTCGGCGGCCTTTTCGACTATATCGAAAATATATTGATTATTCGTATGATCACGATTTTTCCTGATGTAACCGAAGGATTGGTTTCTGCAGCCAGTAGCGCCACCTTGCTGAAGAGTGCCTTCTCCACGGTGTCCTTTCTATCACTGATCGCAGGATTCGCCTTGCTCCTAATGAAAGGCCCAGTGGCATGCTCCGAGGGAGAAACCTGCGCCGGGAACAACGGCCAACAAGCCAGTGGAGGTAACGCCTGACGGCGCTCCTCACTTCATCGGTAGCTGGCTATGTTTGGTAATTGCAAATGTGAATCGCGTCATGAGAGGAGAAAAAACCAAAGGGTCAGCTCGTGATTCGTGAACCGAAAAGATCTCGAAGTTTACCATCGCTCGTCCAACTCTAGTAAAGCGCACGAATTACGCACTGGCGCTATTGGACTTCATCTTACTCATTGATACGATACCTCTGAAGCGGAGAAGCGTCCGGAAGTTTAAGACTAGGAAAACTTGGCGCTGCCGGAAGAATTCGATATTCGAGCCACTGGTAATCGATCACCCCTGACCTTCGACTCCCTGTAGGTGCCCCGAGATTAAACCCAGTCAAATCGTTACGAACATATTGAAGCGGCATTCCTGTTAACGGTTCGATCGGTAGCCCGGCAGAAAACAGTTCTGAATCCGCACCGATTGCCACCGGATATTCACCCTTACGGAGGTAGTGGCGTTCGAGAGCAATCGCGGTACGACACCGCACAATTCTTGATTGAAGCCAAGTCCCCGCGTTCCACATTTGGCCTACCTCAAAAAAAAGAGACTCGACTTCAGTGGAGTCCGTTGGACTCTTAAAAGCGATGGCACCACCACCACTCGCTCTCTTGCTCTTTTCTTCTAGTGCCGCCCTCACCGCTTCCACTACGTCGTCATAGGCGACGAATGTCTTACTCCAAGAGCGGATCGCAATAGAACGTTTCGCTGCACCAAGAAAAAAGCTCTGCAGTTTCTCGCCGAGGCTCATGGAAGGACTAGATTCCCTGTCATGACTTAGCCATTTCATAAAAACGAAATGGTTAAATCGCCGCTCCGCCATCAAGATGGCTTCCAAGTCACCAGGGAATTCCCAGGCAGCAATCGTTTCATCGATCACAGCCCATTGCTCCGCTGTCAGCACATGATACTGCTGGACAACTTCGATACTGGAGAGGAACATATTCGCCTTTGCCACCTTCAATAGGTATCCCGCCATCAGACCAGAGTCCCCAATCATACTCCATTTCATACTGTTTTTTAAATATCGGAAAGCCTCATCCCCACTTCCTACAAGCGCCCAAGCCGGTCCTCGAAGGCTCATCGCATGCCCCACCTCCTTCTGCCAAATGTTAAACGGAACAATCATATCAATGAGACTGACGTACTGAAACGGATACTGATCGACCGGGCGACCCAGGGCCGCTTCCAGACTAGCCGTCTCCAGTGAACTTGATTCGAAGTAATCACATAGTAAGCGACCACATTTCTCCCACGACTGAGGCACCCGTTCATCGTCCCCGACTGGTTCATGCCTTTCCATAACGATAGCCGCGCTCAAGAGAAGCTCTTTTGAGTTTCCGATAAACTGGCTCTTATCCATTCCTTCAATCAAGAAGACGAGATCTGAGGGGAATTCGTGTTTCATGCGAGGAACATAGAGCGGTCCATAGCGTTCCATGAGTTCCTCCTGAATTTTGTCACCATGCCGACCTCCTCGATCAGCCATTGATGCCAAATTCGACACAGGCATCATGAATGGGTGCGCCCAAACATTGGACTCATTCAAGACCGGCTGTGGAGAGTCGACGGAACCTAGAGCGAGCTGGGCCGGGAAGTCATACAACGATTCCGTTTCCCTTAAATGAGCCACTTCAATCGATTCAGAAATAGCGCCTCCAAATGGCAGCACCATGAGCGAAAGCAGATAACACCCCAAAGCCACCGTCGCGGCCTTCGGGCCTCGGCGGAGCAAGAACGGGACCAGGAATGGATTGGTCAATGGAAAGATGATCCCGAATCTGAACCACCGCCTTGCCTGTGCTCTGTATGCCAATCGTATTGATACAACATAGCCAATGGCCATAAGCACAAGAGACACAAGCAAGGTTAGAAATAAGACAAAAGGAAGCAATCCCACCACCTCCTGAACATCATTGATATGCCAGTTTGAATTATTCATCACCACTAACCGTCAGCCACCCCGTAGGACGAAACAACTACAATGAATCCCTCAAAAAATAGATGAATTGCATGGGGCGCAATTTGGGTCATCGCTAACTATCCTGGATATCATCAACGTACGCCGCACTCATCTACTGGAATTGCATAGGCCTTAGTCCCTACCTCCGAGGCCCCCAGACGCGCCCAAGTCGATTCGCTGGGTTCAAATCGTTTGACTTTCGATAGGCATAAACGTATGCCCTATAACCTCTTTGTAAATGTGTCTGATTACGCAAACAAATATTATGAATCAACCAGCCGTTGACCAATATGTAGACAATCTCAAATCGTGCCCCCCTTCGACTGACGTCGAAAACGACAATCAAGAACTAATGGCGATCATCAATCGCCAGTTGCCGTTGATTATTGCGGCCGTCAAAGAATGTGATTCGACGCAGCGATCACTGAAATGGGAATCGATCGTCACTGAATGGACGGACGATGTTCAGTATGTTTGCCAAAGCGATACGCTTGAACCATTCGGGGGGACGGCGACAGGACGTAATGACGTCCGTAAGAAAATCGAGCAAAATTTTCTAGCTCTCGAAGATCAGAGGCCGGAAGTCTTAAAGGCCCCAGAGATCGGTTCCAATTCGGTAACCCTTCATATTCGAGAAGAAGGAGTTCTCCGGGCAACTCAGGAACGGTATGTGATCACCGGTTCTCAGAGCTTCGAATTTAAAGAGAATCGAATCAGTCGAATGGAACTGTTGATCCAAAGTCACGAGACGATCAATTAGATATCCCTAGTCTTCTCCGTGATGAACTTAACTAGCCCAGGCATCACATTATTCATCACTACGGGCTGCTTGCTCATACCCACCCTTGGACTTTTGGGAGATGAAATTGGACCGGATCCGAACGAGAAGGATGGGTTAGTGCCTCTTGCTCAGATTACTCTTTTCGGCCAGAAACAGAGTGGTCCGGCCTCTCAAATTTCTGTGATCGATCGCAAGACAATCGATCAGGCTCGTGTCTTTGACATCAATGATATCGATTTCTTAACACCATCCCTGACTCACATCGATCCGGGAAATCCAATTGAGTCGTTCCCTATCATCCGTGGTATTGGCAGTCTTTACAATGCGGGTGAATTTAGTGTCGGACTTTTCACTGATGGAATCTATCATGGAGCCGATCATTACTTCAGTCAGGATCAATTGGATCTTGAACGAATTGAAGTTTTGAAAGGGCCACAAACCACGCTCTACGGAAAGAGCACCGTTGGCGGTGCGGTGAGCATCCACACCAAAGAACCAATGATGGATTCTGAGTTTAGCGCTAACTCTTGGTTCGGTGAGCGAGGTTATTTCCAGCAACAAGCGGTAGCGAATCTCCCCGATCCAAACGAGCGATTTGCCCTCAGGGTCGCTTATCAACACAAAGAGTTCGACGGATTCTACCAGAATCCCACGACGAAGAGCACTCGCGATAGCGAGAGGCTTGAGCACGTCCGGATCAAGGGTTTATACAAGGTCAATGATCGATTGACCCTCAATGCAATGCTTGCGTATCGATCTCTCGATGCCGACTCCTACGTCTATCATCAAGTTGCCGATGATACGGACTATCGAGGCAGTCCCTATGCCGTCAATTTCCCCCCGAGGGCAGCCATTGATGTATTAAAACTGTCGTTGAAGGCGACTTTAGAATTGAACGACCAGTGGCATCTCCACTCAAATTTTGGGACTTCACTGGTCGAACAGCGCGACAATATTGATGTTGATTATAGCCCGACTGTGGCAACGCCTCTCTCGCCTACTGCCGACATTCGCGCCCTTCGGGCGAATGATCGGAATGACTTCTCGCAGGAATTTCGCATTACGTCGCCTCGAGAGGAAGCGGTGAAAGGTCAGGCAGGCTTGTTTTTCTTCGGACTCCAAGATGATCTGGATCAAAGTGTCTTCTTTGAATCGCCAGTGAGCATCACTCAGCCAGCACCGATGTTGTCTGACCGCAATTCGTATACCCTATCAGGCTATGGCCAGGTTGAATGGGACGTGACACCTCGAATCACTATCAGCACCGCTCTCCGCTATGATCGCGAATCACGAGAATTATTGGATCGCGGACTTGGCCTAAACAAGCGTCGGCACTTTGATTTCCTATCCCCGACGCTAACGCTTTCATGGGCTCCACATGAGAAAAATCTATTCTACGGGAGGTTTGCCTTCGGATCCCGAGCCGGTGGTCTCAATATCGGAGCGTTTCCCGAATTCAATCAGGAAGAAACGATAAGCTATGAAATAGGGTGGAAACGGAGTTTCCTCAATGGACGATTGAGCGTCACAGGTGCATTGTTCTGGACTGATATCCAAGATCGCCAGAGCTTCGCGTTGGACATTCCCACCTTTACGGAATTCGTTTCCAATCAAGGCGATGCTCGTGTTCTCGGGGCTGAACTTGAATCGTTCATTGACGTGACTGAACGTCTTCGCCTTGGAGTGAGTGGGATGCTCATGGATGCAACGTATCGCGACTACACAGCAGTGACACTCGGTCCGATTGGTGGAGGCAGTTTCGAACTGGATGGCAATCGGCTGCCATATGTTCCGAAGTATGAATTACTTACTACCGTTCTATTTCACTATCCGGTTTATCGAAACACCGAGCTCTTTGTTCGTACAGACTATCGATTTACGGGTGGGCGGTATTGGCATGAGTTCAACACCGATCAGCAGGAAGCCTATGGTGTAGCGAATTTTCGAGCGGGCCTGAGAGGAGAGAGCTGGGAGCTCATGGGATTTGTTGAGAATGCCTTCGACACGTCCTACTTCACGAACTATGTCCCGAGTTTTCGATTTCCCTTTTCCGGCTCCGCTCTGGCGGTCAATGGCACCCCTCGGTTCTATGGCCTCAAATTCGCTTTTCGATTCTAGCTCCAAAAGCCACAGAACCCTGTCTCAGCTTTCTAACTAAGACTCTCAAAGCGGACGCCATTTGCTTCACGACTTCAAAGAGCTCGAAGATTTGTTCTGGAATACAGTCATTTCATTAGTCTAACTCTGTTGAGATCGGGGGCGATTCCAAACGCGTTCCAGTAATCATGCCGACAACAAGACCAGCTCCCACTTACCATCCATTCCCATCAACCTGTCTCTTATACACATCT
>OJGU01000504.1_pt1 | contig 22534 bp, 19 predicted proteins | sample 1594741 | NCBI WGS metagenome assembly OJGU01 (sample SAMN05416841, study PRJEB24817) | seawater metagenome | isolation source: Sea water | place: Canada:Atlantic | collected 2013-07
GTAGAGAGGTCTCGTGGGCTCGGAGATGTGTATAAGAGACAGGTAGTGGCGATCTCCTCCATCGGAACAGAAGACGAGGCCTGCGGCCCCAGACTCGTCCTTTAGTTTGACGGACACTTCGATTTCATAAGGAAGCTTGATTTTCTCCTGAGTCCGGAGGCAGAGCGCGCGTCCCCCAAATCCTGACCCAACCCCACTGACCTTAATTCGGCCGGTGACCTGACTCCATTGAGCCCCCATTGAAGCTTGCCAAAGATCCGGGTTGAGTGCTCCGATTCGAAGCCAACGTTGAATGGGGACGGAATTTGGTTTGGCAAGGAGTGCTTTGAGTTTAGAGACTGGCGTTGCGAATCCTAAGTTCTCGGTGACTGTGGATTTCAAGTTTAGGAGACCGTGGACGCGGCCTTCCAGATCCAAGAGCGGACCACCGCTGTTACCTGGCTCGATGGGGATCGCGAGCTGGATCATGTCCGTATGCTCAAACTCTCGGATACCGGACACCACCCCGGTGACGATACTCTGCTCGAGGCCCATGGGGTTTCCAAGGGCGACGACCGGTTGCCCATTCTTGAGCTTCTCTGAATCGCCAAGCATCAAGGGCGCAAGTCCCGTGGCATCGATCTTGATCACCGCCAAATCTAACTTCCGGTCCCAGGCATGGATGGCTTCCACTGCGTAACTCTTTCCTGAAGGAAAGCGAACATTGACTGGTCGCGCTTCTCCGATGACGTGAAGGCTGGTTGCGATGAGCCCATTGGCATCGATAACAAAACCGGTCCCCATCCCATTGTGATCACCATTGCGGTCATTGTGGGTCAGGGTAATCACGGAATGCTTCGTCCGCTGTGCCAGTTCCTCTGGGGTGAAACTGGCGGCATGGGTTTGACGTTCTCGCGTGAGGCCCCCAACGAGTAACAGCACGAGCAGCTGCCATGAAATGCAAGCGAGGCGGGTTTGGGTGAGTTCCCGATGGACGGACATTCTCGGCATACCGTGTCTAGCCTGTCGTGGATGAGGGGAATTGACAAGGCAAGTTAATCGCCTCGTTGACACGTTTGAGATACTCGGACCGCGGGATTTCGATGGCGCCGAGCTGGCTGGTGACAGGCGTGAGCATTTGGATGTCAAAGAGTCCGAATCCTGCCTCTCTCAGGGCACCATGAAGACGGTGGAGAACGATCTTTGAAGCGTCGGTCTCACGGTGAAACATTGATTCTCCGGCAAATAGTCCGCCGACAACGACGCCATAGAGACCGCCGACCAAGCGATTTCCTTGCCAGGCTTCAACGGAATGGGCATGGCCCAACTTGTGAAGTCTGACGTAGGCTTCGATGAAGCGGTCGCTAATCCATGTGCCCTCATCTCGGCCGCTCGCACATTCCTTGATTACCGCTGGGAAGTCCTTGTTAAAGGTGATCGAGTATGGGGCCTGTCTGAGGCGGCGTTTTAAACTGCGTGAGAGGTGGAATGCGTCCAATTCGAATATTGCCCGAGGGTTGGGGGACCACCATGAGAGTGGATCGATACTCCAGGGGAAAATTCCCGCGGAGTAGGCAGCGAGCAAGCGTTCCGGGCGTAGATCTCCACCAATAGCGATGAGACCATCCGGGTCGTCGCTCTGGTCCGGATCGGGGAACGGAGACCTATGATCAATGACTGTAGGCATGGGAGCCTTTCCTAGTGGTTGCGAAGCAGGAACGACTGGAGAAGTCCGGCAAGTTCCATCGTCCAAAGCGGTTCGACGGTCTCGGGGGTTAAGGGGAGAGCCTGAATTTCCTCGGGACTGGGGCATTTGAGTTGTTGCCAGCTACCGACTCTGAGGTCGTTTAGAATTTGAAGGAACCAATCGAGATCCTCGTTCGGTACGTTTAACAACCATTCAGAATCCTTGGGAGTGAAAATCTTATCAGATGCCAACCATTCACTGAGTTTCGTCTTACTCTGATCCGTGTGTTCCTTAATGCTTGAACGCAAGAGCTCGGTGTCCTCTTCAAGCTCATCATGATCGTCAGATCGGGTTAGCTCTCTATTTTCGTTGGTTACCAGTGGGTATTTGGAAAGGGTTGCCTTGAGAAAGGTGGTTTCCGTTTCATTGATGGCGATGACCGTGGCGGTGTCTGACCGCTCAAGAAATCTCATTCGCCCCGCTCCATGGTGGCTTGAAGGTTGTAGGATTGCAGTTGATGAACGAAATGTTCAGCTTTTTCGAGTGTTTCCCTTACTAAGAGACTGCGCCCGTTATTGTGGACCTCCATCATGTGATGTTCGGCTCGTTCTTTGGTCCAGCCAAAGACACGTTGAAACACATGGGTGACGTAGTCCATCAGGTTGATTGGATCATCCCAACAAATGACAGCATAGCCTGAATCGTGCTCGGATTGAGGTTTAGCCTGAGTTATTGGGAGAACCAGCGGTTCCTCTGTAGTCGGCATGGCCCGAGACTAGTGGAAGCCTGCCTATTATTCAACCCGTGGGGGCAGGGGCGGGTGAGATTAATCATCCATGCCCCGGCTTTTTTGCCGCGGGAAGGAATTAGGCAAAAAGGGGGTGTTCTTGGATTCCGTTGATTTTATCCTTAACGGCTACCTGATGATTGCGTTAACGTCTGCGGCTCGCGGGACTTGTTCATGAAGAAGCCTTCACTTTTAGTCATATTCTTAACTGTTTTCATCGATCTGATCGGTTTTGGGATCGTTTTGCCATTATTGCCGCGCTATGCGGATCAATTTGGGGCGCCTGGATGGGGAATCGGGCTGATTATCAGTTCTTATTCCATCATGCAGTTCTTTTTTGCCCCATGGTGGGGGAAACTGTCTGACAAGATTGGGCGGCGTCCGGTCATTCTCGTGAGCACGGCGGGCTCTTCTCTCTCCTATGTCTTGTTTGCCGTTGCTTCTGGTTATGAAGGCAGCGCAGGGCTATGGATGCTTTTGGTCTCACGCGTCTTTGCCGGTATTGGTGGAGCGAATCTGTCCGTCGCGTCGGCCTATATTGCCGATGTGACGACCACTGAGAATCGATCCAAGGGGATGGGCTTGATCGGGATGGCATTTGGGTTTGGGTTCATTCTCGGTCCAGCGATCGGTGCCTTTAGCGCCAAACTTTTTGGTCTTGCGGGTCCGGGGTGGGTTGCGGCGGCAATTTGCGGAACCAACTTTATTCTTGCCTGCGCGATTCTTGTGGAGAGTCGGAAGCCTGCCAGTGAACCTGCGCCTGATCGTCCGAAGCTAGAGCAATGGAAACACACGCTGAGCCAACCCAAACTGGGCTTTCTCATCGGAATCTTTTTTCTCGCCACCTTCTGTTTTGCCTGTTTCGAGAGCACCCTCCCACTACTTTTGGATCGAACCTTTAGCTATGATGAAACGCAGTTGGGTTACTTATTTGCCTACTGTGGATTTATTGCGGCGATGGTTCAGGGGGGGCTTGTTGGCCGGCTCGTAAAACGCTTTGGAGAGCCCATGTTGATTTGTTTGAGTCTGATTGGAGTCTCCCTCAGCCTGGCCTTACTGCCTTTTATGGGATCTTTAGGAATCATGCTGGGGGCGCTTGGTTTGTTTGCAATTTTCTCTGGAATCAATCGGGCTCCAACCATGGGGATGATCTCATTGAATGCTCCCGGAAACGAGCAAGGCAGTACGCTCGGGGTTGCGCAGAGCGCAGGGACTCTGGCTCGGATATTCGGGCCCATCTTTGCGACCACACTTTACACGGTGAAACCTGCTCTTCCCTATTTAATCTGTGCGGTCGTTGCTCTTATCGCATCAGGCCTGGCCTATCATTTTTTGGTAGGGCGCGAGCGGCAGACTGCCAAGTAGCGGCGTTGGGGACGGTGCCACAGGCGTTGGCCACAGATTGAGAATTGCTATGTCAAAATCGAGCGATATTCGGCCCCGAAGTGCCTCATTATATTTCCTTCCTGTCGAAACGCGGGTGCCTCTGAAATTTGGGACGGAAGTGACGACCCATGTGACGGTTGCCCGAGTGCAGGTGGCGGTTGAGACACGGGATGGTCGACAAGCCGTCGGCTGGGGGGAAACGCCGCTTAGCGTTCAATGGGTTTGGCCTAAGGAAGGGGATTTCGAAGGCCGGCATCAAGCGCTGAAGGATTTCTGTCAAGGCCTTGTGAGGGCATGGACTCGTTTCGATCATCTGGGCGATGCGCTCGACCTGGGGATTTCGTTTCAAGAAGCGATTCTGGTTCAAGAGTTTGAGAAATTCAATTCCGCGAGGGGGCCGGCAGATCAAATGCCGTGGCTCGCTGCGCTCGTCTGTTGTTCGCTCTTTGATATCGCGATTCACGATGCTTTCGGCCGGGCTGCAAATCGGCCCACCTACGAACTCTACACCAAGGCGTATCTCAATCGACCACTCAGCGACTATTTCGATGAGCGAGATCAAAGCCGATTCGAGGCACAGTATCCGAGTGATTATTTCGTCCCTAAGCCCCCTAAGACGCTCCCCGCGTGGCATTTGGTTGGAGGTCTTGATCCACTTGATGAAAGTGAGCTTAGTGGGAGCGAGCCAAACGATGACTACCCAGTGATGTTGGGAGACTGGATTGAGCGGGACGGACTCGATTGCCTCAAGATCAAACTCCGTGGGAACGATGCCGTTTGGGATATGGCTCGGCTAGTGAAAATCGGAAAGATTGCGATTGAAAAATCCGTGAATTGGTTAACGGCCGATTTTAACTGCACGGTAACGGCTCCAGCGTATGTGAATGAGATTCTTGATCGTCTGCGGGACGAAGAACCTCGCATCTATGGCATGTTGCTCTATGTCGAGCAGCCGTTTCCTTATGACCTAGAAGCGAACCCTATCAATGTGCATAGTGTCTCATCTCGAAAGCCACTATTTCTCGATGAAAGTGCGCATGATTGGCGTTTGGTCAAGCTGGGGCGTCAGCTAGGCTGGACTGGAGTAGCACTCAAAACCTGCAAGACCCAATCAGGGGCCTTGCTCAGTGCCTGTTGGGCTAAGGCGCAGGGCATGACTCTCATGGTTCAAGACCTAACGAACCCGATGCTTGCCCAAGTGCCTCATCTCTTGCTTGCGGCTAATGTCGGGACCATTATGGGGGTGGAGACCAACGCGATGCAGTTTTATCCCGACGCTTCGATACCTGAAGAGGCAGTGCATCCAGGCCTCTACCGGCGTCGCGGCGGCGTCGTGGATCTTTCGACGATTTCGGGCTCTGGATTCGGCTACCGCGAAGACGAGATGCAACGAGTGCTCCCGGAACCCGTGCTTGGCGACTCGAACTAACGAATCCCTTGATCGAATGATCAAGTCTGGTTAGAACCCCGGGGATGAATTGTCCGAAATGTGAGTCAGGCACGCTTGAGAAGAGAGTTGTGAGGGGCATTGAGGTGGACCAATGCGGAGGGTGCCAGGGCGTCTGGTTTGACGACGATGAGCTATCGAAGCTGATCAATGACCAAGGGGCTTCTGGACGGGCGTTGAAAGGGGGCGATTCAGGGCTGAATCGTAAACCTGGAAAATGCCCTCTAGACGAGACGCCTTTGATTCGGGTTCATAGCAAGCGAAATCGTTCCGTTGTGATTGATCATTGCTCGACGTGCAAGGGTGTGTGGCTTGACGGAGGTGAGTTTCAGAGACTGACGTCTTAGACCGGTCTCGTGTGATCGTTCCCCGATGCCACATCGTGGCTCAAGACATAATTCTTAATTAATGAAAGCGATTCGTTTAGATGCTCCGGAGACCTTTTCAATGGCCACCATTGATGAACCAGGCCCGGTGGGTAAGGATGATGCGCTAGTCAGGGTGCATCGCGTTGGTGTTTGCGGAACCGATATCTCGGGTTATTTGGGCAAGATGCCCTTTTTCAATTATCCGGTAATTCCGGGACACGAGTTGGGTGTGGAGGTGCTTCAGGTAGGAGACGCGGTTCAAGGCGTCGCTGTGGGAGACCGCTGTTCCGTTGAACCCTATATGAATAATCCCAAGAGCTTTGCGAGTCTTCGTGGTCGAACGAATTGCTGTGAAGAACTTGAGGTGCTAGGCGTTCATACCGATGGCGGTTTGCGCCCCGCTTTTGTTGTGCCGGGCCGGAAGTTGCACAAGGCAACGAGGATGAACTTTGACCAGCTAGCGCTGGTGGAGACATTGGCGATTGGTTGTCATGCGGTGGACCGAGCGTCATGCGCTGAGGGAGAGCATGTCCTGATTATTGGAGCGGGGCCCATTGGGCTTTCAGTGATTGAATTTGCTCGGGTTGCTAAGGCAAACATTACGGTGCTTGATCTTAACGAAAAACGACTACAGTTCTGTAAAGAGACCTTGGGCGTGGATCATGTGGTGTTAGGGCAGGGTGATGGAAGTGAATTGGCTAAGTTTAAAGAAATTACTGACGGCAATCTCTTTACCGCGGTGTTCGATGCGACTGGTAGCAACCAGTCAATGTCGAATGCAAGCCACTACGTTGGCCATACTGGGCGTTTGGTGTTCGTTGGTATTACGACGAAAGAAATCTCTTTCAGTCACCCTATGATTCACCGTCGTGAGATGACCCTTATGTCATCACGAAATGCCCTACCGAGTGATTTTACTCGAATCATCAACCTGATTGAGGAGGGTGTTATCGACACCGATCCGTGGATTACTCATCGGTCGACCTTCGATGACTTGATTAGCGATTTTCCAGCCTACACGCGTCCTGAAACGGGCGTGATCAAAGCAATGGTTGAAGTGCACTGAGCGGCAGTTGTCGCTTGTTGTGGAAGATGCCCAAGGGAGCAAAGAAAGAATATGCCAGAGAAATCATTGAACGTTCTCCTGATTGTCGGGAACCGAGCCAACGAATCGACGACGCGAACGGTCGTCGAATGCGCCGCGGGATTGCTTGAGAAGCAGGATTGTGTCGTTGATATCTTTGATTGTGCGACGGAGGATTTGCCGCTCTTTGATGTTGCCACAGCTTATGAGAAACAAGGGTTTGCTGCGCTGAAAGATCGAGTGAAGCGAGCTGATGTGTTTGTCCTGGGAACACCGGATTACCATGGCAGCATGAGTAGCGCGACAAAGAATTTTCTCGATCATTTCTGGAAGGAATATGCGGGGAAACTCTTTGTCTCGATTGTGGGGTCCTATGAGAAGGGGCTAACGGTCCACGATCAGATTCGCACGGTTGCGCGTCAATGCTATGCGTGGAGTTTGCCTTACGGTGTCTCGTTTCATGAGCATTCCGATTTTACCGAAGGCCGTCTGCCTGCGGAATCGTTGGAAAAGCGTTTGAAGATGATGGCCGCCGATGTTGCCAAATATGGCAGCTTGTTGGCCGCTCAAAGAAATGCCGATGCGACTTCTGAAGATGATGGGTTCATGGCCCATTACCGCTCGTAGATTTCTTGACTAGGCGTGGCGCGACACCGATCGGTGTCTTGCCGCGTTATTGAGTGGTTTCATAGAGACCAGATGAATTTCTCATCCTGCAGAGTTCGCAAGACGAGAATGAAGGATTTATAGTGATTTTAATATGGAAGAGTTAACCCAGCTAGATGAGCTGTTGAGCTGCCGAAATGATGGGGTGGGCCGCGACGTGACGCCCTGCAGCATTGTGATTTTTGGAGCGAGCGGGGATCTGACCTCTCGGAAGCTAATTCCGGCCCTGTATCATTTGTTCTGTGGCGGTCAGCTTCCAAACCCAGTGAGAATTGTTGGGGTGGCTCGCAGAGAAAAATCGGATGAGTCCTGGCGTCACGAATTAAAGGAGGCGCTTGGGCGTTTCTCTCGATCGAAAGGTTTTGATGAGAAGGTTTGGAGTGAATTCGAGAAGCTGATTTCTTACTGCCGGGGAGACTTGACGGATCCCGATTCGTATGACGCCTTGAAGGACCAGTTGGAAAGCTTCGGTGATCCTCAGCTTTCGAAGAATTTGCTGTTCTATCTGGCAGTCTCTCCAAGTCAATTCGCTGAGGTGGTGAAACGCCTGCACGAACATGGGATGGTTCACAAAGATGCTCAAGAGGAACACTGGCAGCGGGTCGTTATTGAGAAACCATTTGGGCATGATCTTGCCTCCGCTCAAGAGCTTAATCGGGGGATCACTGATTACCTGCATGAGAAACAGGTCTTCCGCATTGATCACTATTTAGGCAAGGAGACGGTTCAAAATATTCTGGCATTCCGATTCTCAAACGCGATTTTTGAAGGCCTCTGGAACCGGCAATCGATTGATCACATCCAGATTACGGTGAGTGAGAAGCTGGGGGTTGGAACGCGGGGTGGTTACTACGAGGAGGCCGGGGCCTTGAGGGATATGGTTCAGAATCATCTTCTCCAGGTGCTTGCTCTCGTTGGTATGGAGCCCCCGGGCTCACTCGATGCGGAGGCGATTCGAGATGAGAAAGTCAAGCTCCTGCAATCAATTCGACCACTGTCTCCCGAAGACATTTCGAAACAAGTCGTCCGGGCCCAGTATTTTGGGGGAGAGATCGATGGGGAGTCCCGTCCGGCCTACCGTTCGGAGGATAAGGTTTCGCCTTCGTCAAACGTTGAGACCTTTGTTGCCCTAAAAGTGTTGATCGACAATTGGCGTTGGTCTGGCGTGCCCTTCTATTTGAGAACCGGCAAGAATTTGCCGTTGAGCGCCAGTGAGATTCGCGTGCAGTTTCGCCCCGTGCCGAATGTGCTCTTCGCTGCGAATCCTGAAGCGAATGTTGATGCTAATTCGCTCGTGCTAAGGCTGCAACCGAACGAGGGTATTTGTTTGGGCTTCAATGGGAAAGTTCCCGGGAATAGTTCCCGTCTTGATCCTGTATTGATGGACTTTCGCTACGATACCGTCTTTGGCGCCTACACTCCGGAAGCGTATGAGCGGCTTCTACTGGAGGCTGTCGCTGGAGATTCGACGCTGTTCATTCGGCGCGATGAGGTGGAAACGGCCTGGGCATTCGTTGATAGCATTCGGCATGCTTGGGAGGGAAGGGCCTTGAGTAATCGAGAGTTTTATTCGGCTGGCACTTGGGGGCCTGAGGCTGCGGATCAGCTCCTGAGCGCGAGCGGGCACCAGTGGGTCAATCCAAAGAAATAGTTTCGAACCCTGAGGGATTTTAATTGGCAATGAGTAGCATGATTCCGAGGAAAGGGCCTTCATGGCTGGGTTACGAGTTTAAGAGTCCAGACGAACTTGCTGCCGGAGTCGCGGAGCGCTTTGTTTCTCTGGTAAAGAATGACGATCATTTGAGATCAGTGGCCCTCTCTGGGGGAAGAATTACGGAAGCGCTTTTTCGTGAGATCGTTTCTAGGTCTCAGGCTCTTGAAAAAGGACTTCATCACTTGAACTTCTTTTGGGCAGATGAGCGGTGTGTGCCACTAGACGACCCCGCAAGCAACTATCGCTTGGCTCGAGAGCTTCTCTTCGAACCGCTTGCGATCGCTCCGTCTCAGACCTTTCCCTTTGCTGGGGGGGAAACTCCTTCAAGAATGGCTGAAATGGGTCGTGGCATGTTGGAGCGGTACTTTGCTGCCAGCGGCGTTGGGAGGGAAAGTCTAGACCTGGTTTTCCTTGGGATGGGAGAGGATGGTCATATCGCTTCTCTTTTTCCTGAGAATAGAGCATCCGATTTGTCCCGAGACGAGCTTTGTTATGATGTGGTGGCTAGCAAGCCGCCACCGAACCGGATTACCCTAAGCTATCCTTTATTGAGCGCCGCTAAAGAGGTCTGGCTGGTGATTTCAGGAGAAGGAAAGGCGGCCGTGCTCCGTGAGGCCCTTCGTTCCGAGGGGGGGTCACCAATCAAAGAGCTCATTACGAGACGGGAGCAAACCACATTGTTTACCGATACTTCACTCGATGAATTTAAACTTACGGACGGTGATTTATCCTAGGAATTGGAGATTCCTTGCTTCATTCCCGGTAAGACTTGGCAAATGATGAGGATTCCCGTTACCCTTCGGGCCGCCGATAGTTAGGCATCGATATGAATTACCATCTCGAGTTTGAGAAACCAATAGCTGAGCTTCAACGGAAGCTGGAAGAACTTCGTCTTGACGCTGACGGGGGAACTCTGGGGATGAGTATTGCGGATGAGATCAATCGGATTGAGCGAAAGCTTGACGATACTCGCCGGCAGGTTTTCTCAAATCTTACAGCCATTCAGCGGGTGCAATTGGCACGACATCCCCGCCGCCCCTTCACGCTCGATTACATGCAGACGGTGTTTAGTGATTTTTCTGAGCTCCATGGGGATCGATTGTTTGCTGACGACGAAGCGATGGTCGGTGGCTTTGCTCGCCTGGGAGCAGAACGAGTGATGGTCATTGGTACGCAGAAAGGGCGAGATACGAAGGAGAAAATTCGGCGTAATTTCGGATCCGCCCATCCTGACGGGTATCGGAAAGCGATGCGTCTGATGAAGTTGGCTGCAAAATTCAATGTGCCAATTGTGTCAATTATTGATACGGCCGGTGCTTATCCCGGTGTTGGCGCGGAAGAGCGACATATCGCTGAAGCGATCGCCGTCAATTTGCGCGAGATGATGATGCTTGAGGTTCCCGTCGTTGCCCTCGTTATCGGCGAAGGTGGCTCGGGTGGAGCCCTTGGAATTGGTGTTGCTGATAAAGTGTTGATCCTAGAGAACGCCTACTACTCCGTCATTAGCCCGGAAGGCTGTGCATCAATCCTCTGGAAAGATCGTTCTGCAACCGATCGGGCGGCGACAGCATTGAAGATCACCGCTGGAGATCTGCTAAGTCTGGAACTGGTCGATGAGATCATTCCTGAACCATTAGGTGGAGCGCATCAAGATCTGGCGACCGTCTCAACCGAGATCCGGAAGGCCTTGTTGCAGAATTTGGAGAGCCTTCGCAAATTACCTAGCAAATCGTTGATGGAGCAGCGTTATCAGAAGTTCAGGGTCATCGGGAGATATCTTGAAGGGACCTCGGGGGACTCCAATTAAAGGACGGAAAGGATTGGGCGCAATCTACGTTTGATTTGTTGGCAGAACTCCATTTGAGCCGTGAGCATTGACAGCAAATTATATCCGCTCACATTTGTTCCCATCTTTAAGGAGCGCGTTTGGGGCGGTCGAAACCTCGAACGCCTGTTTGGCAAGAAGCTTCCGGCTGAAAAGATCATTGGTGAGTCATGGGAGATCTCGGATCGACAAGATGACAATAGCATCGTTGATCGAGGAGATTTAAGGGGCGTTTCGTTGCAGCGCCTGCTTGTTGAGCGGCAGGAAGAAATTATGGGGGGCTCCAAGCTACTTGCCGGGCGTTTCCCGCTTCTGGTGAAGATTCTGGATGCGCAGCAAAAACTTTCACTTCAAGTGCATCCTCCCGCGAGTATCGCCGGTGTATTAGGTGGAGATCCTAAGACCGAAATGTGGCTCATGGTCGACTGTCAGCCCAACGCGGATTTGTTTGTGGGATTGAAGAAGGGAGTTTCACGGGAACACTTCGAAAATAGCATCGATTCCGGCGACGTCGCGGAGTGTTTTCATCGGATTGAGGTGTCTCAAGGGGATGCAATGTTTCTTCCAAGTGGGCGCGTTCATGCGATTGGTGCTGGAAACTTCATATTCGAGATTCAACAGAATTCCGATACGACTTATCGGGTGTATGACTGGGGCCGGCTTGGATTAGATGGCAGGCCCCGCGATCTTCATATCACGGAATCATTGCGGAGCATCGATTTCGCCGATTTTGAACCTGCCTTGGTTCCGGCGGACATGGTCGAGGCGGGAGCTGGAATTCATCGCCGCGCACTCGTCGAAAGTTCTCTGTTCACGGTTGATCACCTCAAGCTCTCCGAAGGAGCGGCCCTTCGCCCAGAAAGATCAGATGCCGTTCAGGTGCTTGGTCTTGTCTCGGGAGAGCTGGTGTGTCGCGGCAACGGGATTGATGTTTCGCTAAGCGCCGGACAATTCTGCCTCCTTCCCGCTGCGGTGGATGCCCTCGTTTTCACAGAGACGATAGCCTCCGAATGCCTTCTCGCCACAGCTGGGTGACGCATTTCTGTTCGATTAGTAATTCATTCCTTTAAATCCTTGATTTGACGCGGATTTACCTTTGAAACTGGGCTGAAATTGTTGTTTCATTCCTCCGTTCCGGTTGTGTTTGAGCAGAGTGTCACTCTCTGATTGTCACCCTAAATTATGCCAAGGCAAAAACGACGAAGTCGACGAGGACTCCAAGGGAAGCTATCCAAGCAAGCGGATAGTTCTGAATTCTTGCGCCTGATGCTCACGAGCGTCTGGTTTCGCATTGCGGTACTAGGTGTTGTTTTGGTCATCATTGCGGTGGGAATCGCTCTGGTGCCTGTTTTTCGAACCGCGCCGGAGGGCGTGAGCATGGGGCGAGTTAGCGGTATCAACATCCTACAATCACGGAGCCTTCGTTCCAATGCGGAAGAAACGTCAGAAAAGGGCGATTTTGAAGGTGCAGACTATTTCTGGCGTGCAGCCATTCGCAAGAATCCGGGCGATATCGAACTGGTCAAAGGAGCGTTGGATAATGCTGGGAGTGCTGAGAGCCAGGAAATGGATTGGTTGATAGCGACGTTGGGATACGCTAATCACTATCTGAAGCTCTCGAAAACCAACGAAACTTCCGTTGAGTATGTAACAAACTTCTACGAAAAACGAAATTTAGTTTCACTGATCTCAGATCTATTGGAACCCCGCAAAGATCAGCTCACACCTCGACAGCAGCAGCTTCTGCTGAAGTCGTATTTTCAGCAACGGAAGCTTGCCGAATTTAAAGCGCTCTGGGATCGCATGGATTCCTCGGCAAAAAACGGGGAGGAAACATCACTTTTCCATGCCGCCTTTCGAGCGGGTTGGGGCTCTGTCGAACAGAGTGTGGATGCCTTAGCCGAATTACGAGCCGTCGCCTCCAAGGAGGGGGAACACCAGCTCCTTGGGTCTCAACTGTTGCTCGCTGTCTATGGGCAGAACCGGGATGCTGAACACTACGGTGAAGAACTGGTGAAGATTCGGGAGGCTGGTGAAGATTCCCATTTTCATCATGCTGCCTATTGGGTGTTACTGTTCGAGACGAATCGTCCGAATGTTGCGCGGCATCAGGCGGAAGACTATTGGACGAATTTGGTGCGAGAACCGATCACGTCGGCCACGGAACTCGCTATCGTCGGCAGAGCCTACGATCAAATTGGTCTCCCTCAGAAAGCACTGGACTTGTTTGAATCGTTCGATGCGGATTTTTCTAATTCTCCGGAATACTGGGCGGCGTTCGGCTCGGTCTTGGTTCATCAGAAGGACTGGGATGAACTGAAGGTCTTGGCCTTGAAAATTAGGAATGAGGCATTTTCATCCCGTGTTCTCCGGGCCTACAGCTACTATCTTGAAGGGCTTGCTGATGCCGGTCAGGGGCGGACGTACAATGCTGGCAAGGCCTTCGACGCTGTGATTGAGGCCGAGGCAGACATTTCGGTGGATCAATCGATGGCAATGGCTTGGGAGGTCTATGGGATCGGATACCCCGAGATCGCATCAAAATTGCTTGCCGGGCATCGGGCTGATCTCGAGCGCAATCTTAAATATTGGGAGATCACGTTCGCAAGTGCCTATAAATTGAAACGGGCTGACCTTATTGCGGAGGCAGCACAGCGAATGATGGCTATCGATCCTACGAACGTCGTGAGTCTCAACAATTACGCTGCAGCCTTGCTGGTACGACGAGAAAGGCCAGAAGAGGCGATTCGTTTTACGATGCAGCTCATTAATCAAAACGCCTCGAACATTGGCTTTATTCTGAATCATGGCCTGGCGCTGCTTCAGAACGATCGAGTTGAGGAAGCTGAATCCCATTTTCGCAGACTAGCCTCTAATGAGCTGCGACCAGAGTTGGTGACTTCGTTGGGACTTGGATGGTTTGAGCTGTATTTCAAGACCGACGACAAAGATAAAGCGAAAACTGCGCTGTTAGACGTCAACGAAACGCATCTATTTCCCGAGCAAAAAGATTGGCTAGAGAGCGCCAAGACTGCGCTTGGATTAGGAGCTTCTGCTAACGAGGCAATCTCTGCTTCTGGCGGGTAATAAGATATGGCGTTGATGGGGCACGCTCAGTGCAATCAACGTCCACAGAGGCTGTCTGCCTGCTCCGGTCATTACTTCTCGTGAGAGATTTTGTAGTTTCGAAGTTAATTCTTGGAGGTAAACTTCGAATCAGCGGATAGCAGTAGTATTTTGAACCAAAGGTTGAAAGGTATATGGGAATTCTAAATTTTCTTCGTGGACAGGCGCTTGAGATTATCGATTGGGAAGATGATTCGAGAGACACACTTTCGTTTCGCTATCCGGATGAAGATCGAGAAATCAAACGAGGTGCTCAACTAATTGTTCGAGAGTCTCAGAAGGTGCAATTCGTCTATCTTGGCGAGTTTGGTGACACCTTTGGTCCCGGTAAGTACGATCTAACGACGGACAACATTCCCATTCTGACCACACTTAAATCCTGGAAGTATGGATTTGAGTCGCCATTCAAGGCGGACGTTTATTACGTCGTCACCCGAACCTTTACGGGGAACAAGTGGGGCACGTCAAATCCGGTCATGATGCGAGACCAGGATTTTGGCATCGTGCGGGCACGTGCCTTTGGTACCTATGATTTTCGCATTACCAATCCCAGCTTATTCCTGAAAGAAGTCGCGGGCACGGATCATCATTTCCGTCTGGATGAGTTTGCGGAAACGATGCGTTCACGTATCGTGAGTGTCTTCAGCGAAGCGCTAGCAGAGTCGAACATTCCCGTGCTAGACGTTGCCACCCGCTACTCTGAGCTCGGTGATTCGTTGATGCCGCTGATCAATGCGGTCATGGAAGCTAAGTATGGTCTTGAGTTTACCTCCTTTGTGGTTGAGAATGTATCTGTCCCGCCAGAGGTCGAAGAAGCGATCGACAAGCGCTCAAGTATGTCAGCGATCGGGAATCTCAACGACTATGTGAAGTTTCAAATGGCAGAAGGCATGAGTCGTGGGACGAGTAGTACCGGTGGGATGGCGACTGAAATGGCCGTCGGAATGGCTCTCGCTCAACAGATGGTGCAACAAGGGATGACTTCAACGCCTGGGGCCTCGCCAGCCGCAGCCCCACCATCCGCAGCTCCTGTTCCTGGATTTAATCTCATGGGGATTAGTGAAGCGGCACAGCTTCTTGGGGTCAGTGATGCAGATGTGATCGCCACTATTGAAGCGGGAGACCTGAAGGCGAAGAAGATTGGTTCCACGTATCGCATTACGCGTTCCAACATCGAAGCCTTCCTCAACAGTTAGGCTCGGCATGTCTCTAGACTCGGCCGAGGCCAGTAAAAAGTTTGCTTGCCCATCCTGTGGGGGGGAGGCCCATTGGAACGCGGGAAAGAAGGCACTTGTCTGCTCATACTGTGGGACTGAGGCGCCTGGGGACCTAGACGAGGGCTCTGGTGAGATACGGGAGAACGACCTTGTTTCTGCTCTGAGGAATCTTGGAGACGAGGCTCGAGGATGGAAGTCAGATCGAGTCTCGGTAAAGTGCCAAAGCTGTGAAGCGATCTCCGCGTTCTCAGCGGAAACATCGGCGAAACAGTGTGAGTTTTGCGGTTCAACTCAGATTCTGCCTTATGAACAACGCAAGGCGCCCATTTCTCCCGAGAGCTTGCTGCCATTCGACGTCACTGAATCAAGAGTGCGTGAAGACATGAGGCGCTGGTATGGCTCACGTTGGTTCGCCCCTAACAAGCTAAAGAAAGGGGCGATGACTGACACGGTCAAAGGCGTCTACATTCCCTATTGGACCTTCGACGCTCAGTCCCATGCCGATTGGACAGCTCAGTCCGGTTACTATTATTATGTGACGGAATCCTATCGGGATTCCGAAGGGAAATCCCGAACCCGCCAAGTGCGAAAGATTCGCTGGCGCAATTCGAGTGGTGATTTGGACCATTTCTTTGATGATGAATTGGTTCCTGGAACAAAAGGAGTTGAGTCGAAACTGCTAGTGGCGGTAGAGCCGTTTCCGACGGACAAGCTCGTGCCTTACGATCCAGGTTACCTTTCAGGTTGGCTTGTGGAGCAGTATCAAATCGATCTGATCGCTGCGGCACAGCATTCTCAGGACCGGATGATCGGAAAACTGAAGACCATGTGCGCGGGCCAGGTTCCAGGAGATACGCACCGATTTTTGAAGGTTCAATCACGCTTTTGGGATCAAACCTTCAAGCACATTCTAGTGCCCATTTGGCTGCTGACCTATACCTATGGCCAGAACTCGTTTCAAGTCGTGGTCAATGGGGTCACCGGTGAGATCTCAGGCAGATATCCTAAGAGTTTTTGGAAGATCTTTTTCTTGGTGATTTCGATCCTGCTCGTCGTGGGCCTGATTGTTTTGGTTTCCCAGTCTTGATGCCCTTTTTCTTGGGGGCAAATTTCGGTGTGTTTCTGGCCTCGTAAACCTTTTTTCGTACATTCGGTTTGCGAGGGCGACGAATGGATTCGACCGACTTCGGTCGCGATTTCGGGACCAAGACGACGGGACAACCTTCATAACCGAATGCTTTTCGAATTTCACGCGAGAGGTACTTTTCGTATTGATCGGTGAAGAGCTCTTTTCGGTTGACGAAGAGGAGGAAGGTTGGAGGGGCCTGTTTGATCTGGGTGGCATAGAAAAACTTAAGCCGTGAGCCTGATCTACTGGCTGGTTGACGCTTGTCGATGGCATCGCGGAGCGTGCGGTTCAGAAGGGCTGTTGGAATGGATTGCTTGAGTTGTCCGGCAACGTAGCGGATCGCCTCGAGCAAGCGGTCCATGTGAAATCCATTGATCGCCGATGTGAAAATGACGGGCGCATAATCCAAAAAGAACATCTGCTTCTGGACCCAGTCCCCGAACATTGACAGATCGTATGTTTGACCATCGACGTATTGCCGGCTCTTGGTTGAATTGGATTTGTCCTTCGATTTCTTTTTGACCTCAGAACGGGCAAGTTTCACCGTCTCTTCGTAAAGATCCCACTTGTTGACGACGAGGATACAGGCACGCTTCTCCTCGACGATGACGTCGGCAATTTTCTTATCTTGGAGAGTAACGCCTGCTTGGGCATCGAAGACGTGTACCACGATATCAGCACGAGCAATGGCGTCTTCACTCCGCTTGACGCTGAAAAACTCGATAGAATCGTTGACCCGCCGTCGTTTTCGAATGCCAGCGGTGTCGATGAGTAGGTAATCTTCGATCTCTCCCTCGGTTTCGATGGTAAACGGTATATCAATCGAATCCCTAGTCGTTCCCGGAACTGGGCTGACGATGACGCGCCCACTCTTGTCGAAGGCGTTGACGATAGACGACTTTCCGACATTTGGACGTCCGACGAAGGCTAGTTTGATCGGTTGGTCGTTGATTCGCTGTTTGGCATCCCTCTCAGCGTCTTCCTTGTCGGCCGGTTCAGGTGCTGGCAGTTGCCGGAGGGCATAGTCAACCGTCGATGTGAACTCATCCATTCCAATTCCATGAATGGCTGAGACAGATAAGATTTGATCGAAACCCAGCTGTTCAAAGTCTACCTGATCGAGGGAATCCTTGAATTCGTCAGCCTTATTTGCGGCGACGATGACGGTCTTGCCGGACTGGCGTAGTCGCTGTGAGACCTCCAGGTCGAGGGGAAGGACCCCTTCCTTGATATTGACCACCAGAATGATGATTTGGGCCGATTCGATAGCGAGCTCGGCTTGGTCAAGGGCTGCTCCGGTGATGACATCAGGGGATTTTTCGCGTGCAAGAAGGCCGATGCCTCCGGTATCGATGAGCGTGAGTGGCTTGCCTCCCCAATCAATGACGGCACTAACTCGATCCCGAGTGACGCCCGCTTGATCGTGAACGATCGCAATACGTCTACCAGCAAGGCGGTTAAACAAAGCAGACTTTCCGACATTGGGTCTTCCGACGATGGCGATGACGCGGTCCATTGGGCGTATACTGGCGAATTGTGGTCTTTGCCAGAAGGGAAATCTTCAAATCTAATCAATTGGAGGTGTTTTAGGGGGGCTGGCGATGCAATCTAGGGTAGTGTTGGGAGTTTTTCGTTCCGTTTGTAAGGGGTCTTGCTCGTTCACTAAGGCAATATGGGGGTCATGATACGAACTGAGAGCCGATGCTTCATTGGCTAGATTTGATCATTGGAGCGTTGGAAATGGAGGACATTGATCAGCATTCTTCAATGATTGGTTGAAAAGTTCGGGGTTTTCGAAGTTGGTTCGCTCGTAGCTTCAGTCCTTTGAAGAACCTAACATTGCCGTGATTCACCGTGTTTTCAGCCTTCAATGAGCGGGATGAAGGAGGTGCATCCTGAAGATGAGCGAGTTGCATAAATCAGGAAGCCCGTGCGGTCCTCTTTTTGCTGAGCTCTGTCACAGATACGTGCTGATGGCCTTGAAAAATCTTAGAGCAGTGATTGCGGGGAGCTTCCTTGGGGGAATTGTACTGCTGGGAATCGTGATCGGTTCTCTCGGGGGCATTCATTTTGATGCTGAACTCACGTTCTATGCGATCGGTTCGATTCTCGCAGCAAGTGCTATCGGATACCGCTTTGCCTTGTGGGCTGAGCGTCCTCCCACACGCCGTTATTTGTCTCGCGGATATCAATTTCTACGCGAAGGTCGACAGCGCCCCAAAAAAACGATCAAAAGAAGCCTCTCAATCGGGACAGAGAAATTCGTCGGTCAGGGTTTTATCCGTCGTCGGAGCATCTTCCGATGGATAATGCATCTGTGCCTTTCAGGTGGTTGTACTTTGGCATTCGCGGTGACCTTTCCACTGGTTTTCGGTTGGGTCCATTTTCAACCGTTTCTTGGTGATGCAACTCGATATGAGGTAAGGGTGCTAGGCGTGGCAGTCGATTCGTTCTCGGTGCATAGCTCGAAGGCCTGGCTCATGTTCAATTTACTGAACATTGCCGGGGTGATCGTCGTGGTGGGTGTTGTGATGGCCTTGTATCGGCGTTTGACGGACCCTGGGGAACGGGCAACACAGAGCTTTTCTGAGGACTTCGTTCCGTTGCTTCTGATTATGGCGGTAGCGACGACCGGCTTGGCATTGACCGTTAGCTACAAGTGGTTCGGGGGAGATGCTCATGGAATTCTTGCCATCATACATCTTATATGTGTCCTCGGACTACTCTTCTACATTCCCTTCGGGAAGTTGTTTCATATGTTTCAGCGAATTTGTTCTTTTTGTGTTGGCTGGTACAAGCAAGAGGGAGCCGCTGGGATACAAGCCCACTGCGCGCGCTGTTCCCAGCCCTTTGCTTCTCGCATGCACATCGATGATCTCAAGGTAGTTTTGGACCAACTCGGATTTGATTACCGATATGGGACTGACGCGGAAGCAGGACACTATCAGGAAATATGCCCGGCCTGCCGGCGTCGTTTGATCGCTCTCAATCAGGGGCAAGCAATTGGGAGGTAAGGATTTTTCATGGCGACACTGACATTAAAGACTGAGGAAGATTATATCGCGGCCTACGGTCCGACTTTGAACTACTCGCCTGCTGGTGGATGGGACAGAGGGGAGCCAGATCGTCTGGTAAAGACGCACTGTTGTTTCTGTGGTGTCCAATGTGGGATTCAGCTGAAGGTTAAGGAGAATCGCGTGATTGGTTTTGAACCGTGGGAAGAGTTTCCTGTCAACCAGGGGAAACTCTGCCCGAAAGGTGTGAAGCGCTACATGCAAAACGAACACCCTGACCGTCTGAAGGCTCCGTTGCTTCGATCTGAACAAGGGTTTGAAGAGACCACTTGGGATCATGCGCTCGACCGGACAGCGACAGCGATCAAATCAATTCAAGAGCGCTACGGAAAGGATTCGTTTGCCTTTCTTGGTGGCGCGTCGATGACCAATGAAAAGGCATATCTGAATGGGAAATTTGCCCGGATTGCCCTTGAAACGAAGAATATCGATTACAATGGGCGGCTCTGCATGGTGAGCGCGGGAGCAGCCAATAAGAAAGCGTTCGGAATCGACCGAGCGGCCAACCCTTGGAGCGACATCCCCAAGACCGATGTGATCATTCTAGCCGGGACGAACCTGGCGGAGTGTTTTCCGATCTTGACTGACTATATTTGGAAGGCTCGAGACAATGGAGCAAAGATCATCGTCGTTGATCCTCGCATCACTCCAATTGCACGGACTGCTGATCTCTTTCTTCCGGTACGCCCCGGCGGAGATAGCGCACTTTGTCATGGGATTCTGCATGTGATGATCCTAAATGGATGGATCGATGAGGCCTTCATCAGCGAACATACGGAGGACTGGCCTGCTCTCAAGAAACTCGTCAGGAAGTTCACTCCCGCCTACACGGAGAAACTCACTGGAGTGCCGGCAAGAAGTATCGAAAAATGTGCTGAACTCTGGGGGCCAGCCAAGAAGTCGATGCTATTGCATGCCCGAGGCATTGAACATCATACCAAAGGCGTCGAGAACGTCTTGAGTTATATCAATCTGGTACTGGCGACAGGGCGAATAGGGAAGGAAGGATCTGGTTATGGGACGATAACGGGCCAGGGCAATGGACAGGGCGGGCGTGAGCACGGACAGCGTTGCAACCAACTTCCCGGTGGGCGCGATATAAACAATTCAGTTCACCGAGAAGAGATTTCAAAGTTTTGGGGCATTGAGGAAACGGCTCTGCCCGGAGAAGGATTGACCGCTTGTGAGATTATTGATGCGATCGAAGCTGGAGAGATAAAGGGGCTTTTGTCCATTAGCTTCAATCCCCTGGTCTCGATTCCAGATAGTCAGCGTACGCGGAAGGCGCTTGAAAAACTGGAGTTCTATGGTGCTATCGACTTCTTTCTCAACGAAACCGCACGCTATGCCGACGTTGTGTTGGCCGGATCGTTGCAAGAAGAAGATCATGGGACGGTTACGAACGGAGAAGGCCGATGTATCCGACTAAACCAATCAGTGACGCCACCCGGCAATGCGCTTCCCGATTGGAAAATTATCTGCGACCTCGCCGATCGTTTGGGTAAGGGCCGCTACTTCGACTATCAAGATCCTCGGGAAATGTTTAGTGAACTGTCTGCAGCGAGCAAAGGGGGGCCGATTGATTACAGTGGTATGACCTATGAGCGGATTGAAAGCGAACAGGGGATTTTTTGGCCCTGTCCTCAGCCAGAACATCCGGGAACACCACGCTTATTTGAAAAGGGACAATTCTTTCATGACGATGGAAAAGCCAGATTCCATGCCTTTGACTATCGTCCACCGGCCGAGGATGTTGATGCCGAATATCCACTACTGTTCACGACGGGGCGAGTGGTGTCCCAATATCTGAGTGGTACCCAGACGCGTCGGATCGGGAGTCTTGTCGATCAATATCCCGAACCTCTCTGTGAAATGCACCCTCACTTGGCCGAGAAATTGGGAGTTGAAGATGGCGATCAGGTTCGAGTAACGACGCGACGTGGTTCGATTGATGTCCCCGCTCAAGTCGTGAAGACGATTCGTCCAGATACGGTCTTCGTTCCCTATCATTGGCCGGGAAAAAAGTCAGCGAATTTGATTACCAACCGAGCGCTTGATCCGATCTCGAAAATACCGGAGTTCAAAGTGTGCTCCTGTCGGGTGGAACTTGTCGGACCCCATGCAGGGGGGGGGAGAAAGGCATGAGCCGACTAGAGTTCTTCATTGATCAATCTCGTTGTATTGGGTGCCAAGCCTGTGTTCAGGCCTGTGGCGAATGCGATACTCATCGAGGGACTTCGATGATTCATTTGGAGTATGTGCACCGTCCGACCGGAGTCCAGACGGCCCCCATGGTGTGTATGCACTGTGAGGATCCGACCTGTGCGAAAGTGTGTCCTGCGGATGCGATCAAGAAGGATGACAACGGAGTCGTCCTTAGCGCTGCCAAACCCCGATGCGTTGGATGTTCGAACTGTGTTCTTGGTTGTCCCTTTGGGGTTCCCAAAATGCAGGTAAGCATCGATCTCATGATGAAGTGCGATATGTGCTATGACCGGACGAGTGTCGGTAAGAAACCAATGTGTGCTACCGTTTGTCCGAGTGAGGCTTTGTATTTTGGGGAACGGGAAACCCTTGAGAGAAAGCGACGAGAGAAGCCAGTCAATGAATTCAAGTTTGGGCAACAAACAGTCCGGACAAAAGTGAACATGATGACCTCGTCAGAAAAAGATTCCATACCGATCGATGTGGCAGAACTGATGGCTCATGAAACAGTTCAGGGAGAGACTTTGTGGGAAGCGCGAGAGGGAGCTCCTGACGCTGCATCGTTTGCGGTTTGGGATGATTAAGTGAACGGGAGGAATGATGAGGGACGGATCTGATTGGGAGAAGAACTATCCGATTGAACGGAGTGAAGAGCACCGGCTGAATCGGCGCCAGTTTGCGGCATTTTGTGGGTGCTCGGCCTTGGCTCTAGGCGCAGGAGTGCCGATGCGAAAGGCGCTCCTAGGTCCGCCTGAGTCCAGTGAGTCGATAGTCGTCGCCCGGGAGGGTGAACTTCGGCGTGGGGACTATAAGCTCTTTCGCTACCCGACGAAAGATCAC
>OJGU01000505.1_pt1 | contig 22488 bp, 19 predicted proteins | sample 1594741 | NCBI WGS metagenome assembly OJGU01 (sample SAMN05416841, study PRJEB24817) | seawater metagenome | isolation source: Sea water | place: Canada:Atlantic | collected 2013-07
ATGTGTATAAGAGACAGGTTCTGACTGGCCTGGTTCGCCTGGCGTGATTGCCAAAACGAGGCGCCCACCCCGATGAGGGGAACACCGAACGAAACCAGCATGATGACGACGTACATGCATCCCATCCGCCGGGGTGCCGCGACGTGGACCTGAACGGGCGCGATCGTGGGCGCTTGAACTTGGGGTCCGTAGGAGTTGACGGGCGCGTTCAGGGGCCGAGGTGGGGGAGGCGGAGCGGGCGGCGGAGCCTGGGGCTGCTGCTTGCGGACGAACGACGTCGAGCAGTGGTTGCACTCGTAGTTGCCACCGCCGCGGAGCGTCACGTCGGTCGACGCGCAGGACGGGCATTGAATCGCGAGAAACGCCACGGGTTGACGGCATGGTAGCGCGTCAAGAGCAGGCTGCGGGCATGGGCAGCCGGGCCGGGGGCTTGGCTCCACGTGGCTTGAGTCGAGCGGCCGGCGACGCGCTGACTGCACGCTCAGGAGATCAGCCCGGACTCCACGCTTCGATGCGGTCTGTCGCAACCACGAGCGCATCCCCCACGCCGATTGGGGATGTGTACTTACCGGATGGTCCCGCGGTGTCCCCGGACCACAGGAGTCGGAGATCGTCCGCCGCGAACGCGTAGAGCCGCGGATGCGGCGTACTCGTGTCGAGCAGCGGCGCCGATCTCGGTGCGTTCCGGTCGAGCACCCAGACCGTCGCTTCGTCTCCGGCGCCCGTCACGATCGGCGACCCCGGGTTGTGCATCACGACCTGTTCGTTTCGCGCCGCGTTCTCGAGGAAGGCCCGCCCGTCGTCGGCGAGCGCGACCCGCAGCTTCGCGATCGATGGGGCGACGCTCGTCGTCGACTCCGGGCTCTCCTTCGCCGTGCCGCTGGCGAACAGGAACCGGTTGTTCTGCTCGTCGCTCCACTCGGCAAGCTTTGTTCGCATCTTCGCGTGGTCGATCTCGCCGAACTCATCGGTGTAGGGACCGAAGACGCTCAGTGGCCCGCGTGCGTTGAACTGCGGCTGGGGCAGGGGGGCGTGCAGGGATCGGTCTACGGCTGCATCGCTCGAGCAGGGCCCGCGGCCAAGCCCCGCACTGGGAATGGTCTCGATGTCGAGCAGATACACGACGCCCTGTTTGCCGCCGAACGCGATGAGGTCGGGCGTGGATGACTCGGGGATGGGCGCAAGCCGGTGGGGCTGGCTCGCGCCGAGGTCCATGTTGCCGTCATCGAGCACGCAGTAGTTGAACGGAGAGTAGGCGCGTTCGAGCCGGAGCTCCCCGTCGAGTTGGACCAACGAGTTGCCCCACACCCCTGGTGCGTCACCGGTTCCCGGAGGACTGTTGCCCGTGGTCGCCCAGACTCGGCCCTGTTCATCGACGTGCGGTCCGGCCGATCCCCAGATGCCGCCGTTGCTTTCCGTTGCGGTCGAGGGGGCGGAGGAGAACGCTGAAGAGATCGACGCCGCGTCCGTGTCGATCGCAACCAGCCAGCCGGTTCCGGTTCCCCAGTACGTCCCGAAGGGGACGTAGATTCGAGATCCGTCCGGGGACATCGCGAGAGCCCCGCGCTGCGACATGGTGCTGGGGTGCTGGAAGGTCGCGGGCCCATTCGTGTTGACCGACGCGAGTCCTGCATCGTCGATCGTCACCGGCCAGCCGTCGGCCTCGGTGCCGTCGCGAAGAGAGAGTGCATGGAGCTGCCACCCGGCGCGGCCGTCGTAGGCGCAGACGTAGATCCGCTCGAGCGCCTCGTCGATGACGGGGGTCGACAACACGCCCAGCGGAACGCCCTGATCCAAGGTGTCGATCGGGGCCGCGTCGGAGACACGCGAACGCCACAGAATACGTCCGGGTTCCGCACGGTCGTCGGCACCGATGGCGTAGACCCACCCGTTGGTTGTCCCCGTGTACACGGCGTCGGTGGTGCCCTCGAAGTCATCGGTCGCGATCGCCTGACCGGCGACGAACAGTGGAGATGCGTAGACCAACGGCGGGTAGATCACGCCGTCGATCTCGAGCGTGTGAAACGGAGCGGACGCCCAGCGTAGTTCCATGCCCTGCTCGGCCACGGTGCTGGCCTGCAGCGATGCGTCGGCCGGATACGCCCCAGAGCGATCGTTTCCGTGAAACCGCGTCGTGGACAACCGAATGCGGATGGCGTCCTCGGCTTCGCTCGGTGGCGCACAGCCCATCGAGGCCACCAGGACGCCGACCCAACCCAGTCTTCGGGCTGTCATCCGCACGCACCGATGGCCTCGGTCGCTGCGGCGGCGCATTCGGTCAGCGCCTGGCTCAAGGGTGTGCCGGCCCGGACCTGTGCCGTACGCAGCAGGGTCTCCCGCCACGCGCCGAGTTCGTCGCATGACCAGGCACCCGGATCGCAGTAGTCCGCCGGTGGGTAAAACTCGGTCGGAAGGCAGTGCGCATCGAGGACGCCGTCGCAGTCATCGCTCGCCTCACAGAGACACGCGTTGCCCTCCTGGAAGCAGACCGTGCTCGACGGTTCGCAGCTGCGGTCAAATGCGAGCGCAAAACAGGCTTCTCCCGACGGGCAGTCCTCGTCGAGCTCACAGGCAACCCGTTCGCATCCGAAGTGGTTGTAGCGCGCCGGGCGTCCGCCACAGTCGTAGACGTCGCAGAGGCTGTCCTCGGCGCATGCGCCTTCTTCCTCGCAGTCGGCTTCGGCCCCGGGGGGCTCTTCCTGTCCATCACCGTCATCTTCGATCGGCGGGTTTTCGTCCGCCATCCCTGGCGCCGCCTCGTCCGCATCTTCATCACACCCAGCACAAGCCAACACCAACGCCGCATACATCCCGCATGCGGCGACCCAACAAGCCCTCCTGGGCCGTCGCCTATCCACGCCGCGGCTGACTGCAAACGCCGGGCCACGGGTTGGACCTACGTGCTTTGGTCGATCTGGAGGGCGGTCGACCGTGACATCGCTGTCGCAGCAGTGGCGGCGGTGTCGCGGGCGGCGTCAGCACCGAGCGCGGCCGAGCTCGTCCGCCCGGGCGAGTAGCTTCGCGGTTCCGCTGGCACGGTCCGGTTTGCTGTTGAAGTCGTGCGCCAGAACGTGGGTGCATCGCTCGAGTGCGGCTTCGTCTCGTTCGTTGTCCGAGGCAAAGCCGCCGCTGATGGTCCAGCTGCTCACCCGCGTGCGGTAGCGATCGGGCAAGTAGCGGGGGCGTTCCCCCACGTGCAGGACCTCGACGTCATTGGTTCGCGTCTTGAGCCACTCCAACGTCAGCGTGTCGGCGCCACGGAACTCGCAGACAATGAAGCTCGCGTCCGCGTCGATGGCCTGCTCGAGGGATGGGACGTACCGCTCACAGAACGCCTCGAACGAAAGGTTGCCGTTGCCGAAGACGTACAGCCGCACCGGCAGAGTGTAGGTCGTCGCGGCCGGTTTCCGTGCCCGGTCGATCGAAACGTCATCCGCATTCCGTGATCTTCAGCCGGTGTCGGCACGACATCGCTCCGGGCGGTGCGCGGGCGTTGTGGGGCATTTCGGATCGGGTTCATTGACCGTTCGCAATGGGCGGTTATGCTCTCGGGGTGGGGAGGTTGAGCACATGAGTCGCGCCATCCAGGTTCCGGACCTCCCGAGCATCAACGGCGACGAGGTTGAAGAATTCGGGCGTATCCGGCAGCTGTCGGGGTCTGTTCCCGTGTTCGAACTGCCGGGCAGCGGCTCGAGGACCGTTGCCAACCTCCGCTTCAACGACCGCGTCTTCGTCATCTTGCGACTGAGGAGCCCGTCGGGTTGGCTGATGGTCTCGACCGACGAGGGAGCGGTGGGCTACGTCGATCAGAGCAAGGTCTCTGTTGGAGCCCCGGAGCCCAACGCGACGCTCCACTACGTGCGCCCCGGCGAGACCGCCCAGCAGATCGCCCGTCAGCACTTCAGCGAGGGGGTCGAAAGAGGTCGCGATGAGCGCTTCTACGTGAACGTGCTGGTCCACGCGAACTGGAGCGATACCGGAGACGCAAGGGGGGTCTACCGGGCGAGGCTCGATGGACCCTGGGACTCCACCCAGACCCGGGCGAACTACCTCATTTGGGTACCGAGCGTAGAGTTTGCCAACACCCTCGAGGGGCAAGTCTCTGCCGGTTCGTTCCGCAGAGACCTGTGGAACGCCGTGGTGCGGACGGCCAGCGAAGCTTGGGAGTGGGTCAAGTTCAGCGCTGGGTTCATCGGGGGGCTCATCCATGGAGCGCTCGAGTGCGTCTGGGACATGATCGTCGGGATCTTCGATCTTGTCGGGATGGTCTGGGACTTCATCAAGGTTCTCATCGCCGGAGAACTCCTCACGCGGGCGAGAGCGCTGTGGGATTCGCTCTCGCTCAGTGCGATTCAGCAGGCAGCGACGGGTCTGTTCGAGGAGTTCGTTGCCAAGTGGAACCATGACTCCGCGCTGCGTCGCGGGCACTTTCGCGGTTGGGTCGTCGGTTACCTCATCGCCACCGTTCTGCTCACCATCTTCACGCTTGGGGCTGCCGCACTCGCACTCACCGGTCGCATCGGGATGATCATCCGCTGGGCGCGTTCGGTGAGGGTGCTGAGTCGGGCGATGGACGCCGCCCAGGTCAGCGCAAGACGGCTCAGTGCGGCGAGCAGGCGCGCGCGCGACACCTTGCGAGAGTCGCTCCGACGTCCGCGAAGCCAGCCGTCGCGATCCCCTGCCCACGCAGATCTGAACGACGAGCTACGTGCCGCCAACGGAGGCGACGGGCCCGACGCACCTCGGACCGGAGTCGGCGCAGAGGCGGAACTCCGCAGCCCAGGGGACAGTCTCTTCGGGCGTTTCGTACGCGGTCAGCACCTGACGATCGTCTCTCGCCGCGGGGCACTGTTCGGGGGCAACACCATCCGCCTCTCTCGAAACAAGACGACAACGATCGTCGGCACTCTTGACGACACCAACACCGTCGCCCGCCGCGGACTGACCCCCGATGGTGACATCAACGGCATCACCCTCATGGGCGACAACCCTGGCGGGATCAACATCTTGAGGTCGCCGCGGTGGCAGCAACTTCAGCAAACGCATCACGCGTTGCGCCAGGTCGACGAAGCGCAGTTCTGGCGGCGCGTGACCGACGAGTTCTTCACGACCGTCAACAGACCGTGGCTCCAAGAGGCGATCCGCCGGGGGGATGCGATTCGTCTCGTGTCCAATCCGGCCGACGACGTCGCGATCTATGTGACCACCCGAACCGGTGAGTTCGTCCTCAACGGCGGACAGAGGGTGCGCTCTATCTTTGGCCGCGAGGTTCAGTTTCTTCAGCAAAATGGCTATAGAATCGGAACCGATGGGGTCGCCGTGAGACGGTAGTGGAAGACACGCTCGTATGAAGACCTATCTTTCCGAGACCGCGTTCCGAGAAGTTGTGGACACGTTCCAGTGGCCGGCGGCGTACACCGTCGAGAGCGACCTGCCCGACGGCATGATGCTGAAGTTCCCGCTGTGTACGCTGTATTTTGCCGAAGGCCCGGAGGGCGACATTCGGCTGGAGTTTCTGCCTGAGAACACCGGGGTGAAGATGAGTCTCGGCCTCGCGCACGCCATGATGGTTGCACCACCCGCGTCCGAAGCCCAAGGCTCCGCCCACAAGCTGTTTCGAGACGAGTCTCCCATGGGGTCGGTCGAGAAAGCCCGGCATGGGGTGCACGACCTCTGCGCCACCGTGCTGGCTCGGCTCGAGCATGTACTGCTCGGAGACTTTTCGTGGGTTGAGCGCTACCGGGCGAAGACCGGGCTCTAGCGACGTCGTCGGCGGGCTGCTGCTGTCACCGGGGGCCTCGCAGCCCGACGTCGACGGCGGAGGCAGGAGTGCTATCGGTACAGGCCCAGTGTCGCGTCGGCGGTGAGGCGACGCTCGGCGGCCTGGAAGTACGTGAGCGCCGCACGGTACTGGGGGCGCTCGCGCACCGCGATCCGATCGGCAACATCCTGTGCGCCTTGGGCTGTGAGGCCGAGGGACACGAGCGAAGCCGAGGTCGGCTCGTCGGCAGTCGAGATGCTGCGCGCCCAGTCGCGGGCGCACTCTTCGAGCGCACGCTGGATGGAGTCCCCCACACCACCCTCGCCTGCGGTGCCCACCAGTGCGGACGAGCCAGACCGAGCGGCGGGTTCGAGCTGGGCGATGAGACTTTGGACTTGGTCAAGGAGCCGGCATCCAATGTCGCCTTCGATGACACACCGAAGGGCCTGGGGCGCCGGTTCGTTGGCCAACGCTTGAACGTTGCGATGCGACCGCCATCGAAGAAGACCCGCAACGATGCCGCCCACCACCATCGCGGCAACGACGAGAAGCGCTTCCGCAAGGACGAGCTCGGCTTCCCACACGATGAAGACAGACTCGCCACGGGCACCGGATATTCCCGGTTCCGGTTGCGACCTCTCGGCGCGAGCGACTAAGCGACCCGGTCCTGAGCCGCACCGCGCCTCTCACAGGGGTTGCGCCGAGCTCGCGGCGCAGCGGAACCCCGACAAACTCGCTCATCACAAACGGCCAACGCCCGGCACGATGCCGTGATCGCTGGTGGAGCCACCGAAGCGGTGAACGACCCACCCGCGGGACCAGCCCCTCTCGCCCCGAAGCGTTGTACTGAGGTGCGGCAAGCGTGAGGCTGAGCAGAGCGAGAGGGAAGCCTGGAATCGTGCGCGGAACGTCCCCGGAGTCCGGTCGCTTACACGCGAGGTGTTCGGAGATTCGCCGCCGTCGTGTGTTCGCGAATCCTCTGCCCCCGAGCCGCGATCAATCGGGACGCGGAGGTTGACGTGCCGCTCGGCCGAGCAGGGCGACCGCAACCGCCATCGCGAGGTGGAACCATCCTCCCCGCTCGAAGCCCAGCCACTGCCCCTCGCCGAAGATCACCAGGCCGGCGAAGACGACGATGATCGGGCCGAGGACGCCCTCGGGGGATCGGCGCCGCAGGCTGAATCCAATCGTGACGAGCATGAGGGCTGCCGGCACGATGAGTCGGACCAGCCGCTGCAATACGCCATCGGTGGGAAGCAGAATCAGCGCCAGCAGAATGCCGAGCAGAGCGGCGACCCGCTGCACCCTCCGTCTCGACTCCTCGGTGAGCGGGCCCGCGACGATGCCCGCTCCGGCCAGCGGAACCCCGACTCCTGTAGCCAAGCGCCCAAGCGCGAGGTGGGTGCTGAGCAGCTCCTGGACGCCCCCGAGCCGGAAGGCTCCGACCACCGCGGCGAGGCCGACCAGACCGAGCCCCAGTGGCGCCATCCACCGACGATGCTTCCAAGATGCGGACCACCAGGCGGCCACACCAGCGCTCGCGGCGAGCACACCTTCGGTCCAGGCGGCGTCCCAGCTAGGTTCGAGGATCATCGCGTATCCATGGTACGCGGTCGCGTCGCAGGTGGATCATGCCGGCATCTTCGGTCCAGTTTCGTCGGGACGAACGCACGTCAGTCCCTGGCAGCATCCAGCGTCAGACATGCATTGGTGGTGTGAGTCCGAGAACGACCGGCAGGGAGCACACACCGTGACGACATGCGTCCTACGGTAACTCGAGGTCGGCGGAGGCGTCCTTGCCGTGCTCCCATGCCGCGGCATCGACCCGCACCGCCCGGCCGCGGCCCAGCTGGAGATTGTCGGCGACAAAGCGGTCGAGTGCGTCTCGATGGGCGGCACGGGCAGGATCCACGACGACCAGGGCTGTTTCGTCGAGTCCCGACCGTGCCTCGGCGGCCCCCTCTGAGAGTCGCTCGGCCACCGAGTCCACCACGCCCAATCGAAACGCCTCGTGCCACTTCTTGTCCTTTCCGGCTCCGTGCGTCGCGGACAGCCACTCGATGCGCTGTACGAGCCAGCTCCACAGTTCGGTCACCGCCGCTCGATCTCGGGCGCGCCCCACAAGGACGATCGCGGACTCTTTGCCGCTGTCGAGCGTGTACGCGACGCATCCATTCGCTTGTCCCAGGACGACGGCGAGCGCTGTCTTCCAGCGGCGGATACGGCGGGCCACAGCAAGCGGTTGGTCTCGCGCATCCACGATCGGATCGGGGTCCTCAACCGCGGCACGGTCGGCATCCATCCACGCCTGCAGCCGATGGGTCTCGATCAGGGCTTGCGCGCGTGCGGCTGCGGCTGCCGCTTCGTGCGGGTTGGGAGAGGTCGCCAGTGCCAGCAGCTTGCGGACCTTGTCCATCGCGGCCGGTGCTGAGCCTGGAGACGTGGGGGCCATCGGGCATTGATCTACACCACGTCCGTGGTCTCTGCCGACTGCACGCAACGAACTGCGCCACGGTGAGGCTCGGCCGTACTGCGCAGCTACTGGAGGTCGTGGCGTCCGACGACCGGCTCGCCGGGTACGACGGCTCCCTGCCACCACAGCTGGACCTTGTTGTCTCCGTAGTAGACGTCGACGCCGCCGACCCCGAACACCGTGGCCCCGCCCACGTCCTGTCCTTGCGGGTCGAACACGAACGTCCCCAGCGCGGTGCTCCGATTGAACGAGACGAAGTGGTTCGTTTGGCTGCCACCGACCAATGCAACCTCGTGGTCCAACTCGAGGGTGTCGGCGTCGTACCAGTGCACGATCGGGTGGGGCTCGCCGGGGACGTAGTCCAGGAAGGCGACTTCGTCCATCGCAACATCGTAGTCCATGTGACCGCATCCCGCGGCACCAGCCACGGTCCGGCTCCACTGCCCTCCCTGGTGACGGTACAAATACACCGTCACCACGTCGTCGACTCGGTCGAGTGTCGTGATGTACGAAGCCCCGTCAAGATCGCGGGCGAGCTGGCAGTACGTGCGCGAGTCGGCCGGGAACTCGGAGGCTGGAACCGGGGCCTCGAACGCTGAGAAGCTTCCCGACGGGTTCCATCGGGTTCGCCACCCGCTCGAGTGCAGCACCCATACGTCGTCCTCGAAGCCGGTGTCATAGGCCTTGTAGACGTGGCGCACGTTGTTGCTACCGGACCACGGCCCGACCTGCCCGAGCACATTCCCCGTGTCCACCTCGTGTGCCACCACCTCGCCCGACTCGCGCGCGAGCCAGGCCACGTCTCCGCTCATCGAGACCGCGAGCTCGTGGTGTATCCCGTCAACCGGGAAGAGGACCGTCTCGTTGACGAGCTCGCAGCCCGCAAGGGCGAGGCCGGCGATGCAAAGGAGAGCACGTACACGCATGCCTCTCCTAACGTTCGCGGCGGCCAAGTGCCTCACTCCTGCGCGCGCCACTGCCCAGGGTGGGTCTCCCCGCCCATGCCGGAAGCCAGCTCAAAGCTCCGAGGCGACCGTGGCAACCTCTTCGACAGCGCCAGCGATCGGAGCGATCGCACTCTGATCTTGGATCTCGGTGAAGGCCTGCCCTGAGGATGCGCCGCCGGCGATCGCGTTGGCGCGTCGGAGGGTTAGCTTCCACTGGATTCCACCGCCAACGAGAAGGAGCAGGGCGAGCGCCAGCGTGCGGCTGGGCCACTGCGAGCTCGCGACGTCAAAGTACGGGAGGATGAAGAAGCGGGCGAAGAGCAAGCCGAGGCCCAAGAGCGCCCAGAAGAGCCACCAGTACGCCCGCCTTCGTAGCCAAGCCGCTTGGGCTTTCCGTGCCTGCAGATCCTCCGCTGACGTCACGGCCACACGATACGGTGGCTCAGGGACGGAGGCCAGCGATGGGCTCGTTGGACGTGAGGGTGGACCGGATCGTCGTTCATGGACCGGACGTCGTGAGTCGGACACGGAGTCGAGGACGGCACCGCATGCTGTCTCGCCTGGTGTCGCCACGCTCACCCCTCGGCGGGTCCGCGCCTTCGACCGCGTCAGTGGCCGTCTACGGTCAGGAGCTTCACTTGGCCGCTTCTGATTCAGCCAACTGAGCCCGAGCCTCCGCCACATCCGGATGCTCCTCCCCTAGCGCCTCCACCATCCCGTCAACGCCCGCGCGCATCTTCGCCAGGCCCTTCTTCCGCTCCCCGGCCTTCACCCACGCGTCGCCGAGATTGACGCGTGCGGCGGCAGTGTTCGGATGCCCCTCCCCAAGCGCCGCGCCCCAGATCCGCTCCGCATCGGACAACGCCTCTGCCGCTGCCGCATGGTCACCCTTCCCAGCCGACGCAGCGCCAAGGTTGAACTGCACCAGCCCAACGATCGGATGGTTTGCACCCCGACTGGCGGTCTGGATCTTCAGCGCGCGCCGCAGTTGAGCTTCTGCCTCGGCGTACCGCTTCAGTCGAATGAGCGCAGCAGCTCCGTTGCTGAGGTTCCTCGCAACCTCGCCGTGGTCGGGTCCGTATGCCTTCTCTCGCAGGCGGCCGGCACGTTCGTTGAGGGCGAGTGTGTCCAGGGGTCGGTCCTGCATCATGCGGGCTTCGCCGAGGTTGGTCAGGACGCCGGCGAGTTCGAACGAGTCCGAGCCGTAGATCGCCTCGAGGGTCGTCAGCGCCGTTTCCAGCTGGTGCGCCGCGTCCTCGGCTCGGCCCAAGGACCCGTAGACGATCGCGAGGTTGTCCCGGGACGCGGCGACCCGCGGATGCTCCGGACCCCACAGGTCGATCTCAATCGCGAGTGAACGCTCGACGTGGGGCAGGCCGTCCTCGGCACGTCCGAGTTGCTGGAGCAGGCCACCGACGTGTTCGTGCGCCTCGGCGACGCTCGGGTCTCGATCTCCATAGAACCCTTCGTAGTGGGCCAGCCCGCGCTTGGCGTGCTCGAGCGCGGTCTGGGGATCTCCCTCCTCCTCCAGCGAAGAGGCCAGCCGCATCTCGAGCCGGCCTTGTAGCTCAGGGGGAGAGCCGAGCTTGGCCACCATTCCCTCGGCGAGTTTGGTCCACCGCTTTCGCGCGGCGGGGTTGCTGCCCTCGGTTTCGGCGTAGCCCATGAGCTCGAGCGCGGCTTCGGTCGCCCGGTACTCATCGCCGGAGGCAAGCCACTTGGTCATCGATTCCATCAGGCCCGTCTCCGCGAGTTCGATCTTGCCCTCGGCGTGGTCGATTCGGGCAAGGCCAAACAAGGCGCTCGCCTCGGAGGGCTCGTGCTGGAGCGCCTGGGCCTCCTTGATCGCCGCCGCGTACATGGTCCGTGCCGACCCGAGTCGCCCGGCGCGGTAGGCCAACATGGCGGCGGCGACGGCCTCCTCGAGCGCCACAAGGCGTGCTGGTCCGTCCTGTCCCGCGGGCAGCTGGCTGTTGCGCTCGAGCCACTCGGTGTCCTTGCACAGGGTGAGGGCCGGCAGTGTCGGCACCAGGACTGGGGCGGACGGTCGGTCGTCGTCCGACTCGGCGAGCACGTCGGCGAGTGCCCGCAAGCGGATCGCGGCGGCGTCGTAACAGCGCAGCCGCACCTGCAACAGCGCCTCGGACTGCTCCCCGCGTACGCGGGTGGCTTGGCAGGCGGCGGCCCGCTCCTGCGACCAGTGGTCGGCCCACTCATCGATCTCGCTCAGCACGGACTCGGCCATGGCCCGGACATGCTCGCGTGCATCCGCTGCGTAGGCCGTCTTCACGCGACCCCGGTGGGGTCCGTCCCACAGCTCGTCTCGTAGCATTTCAGCGGGATCGCACTGAACCGGGACCATCGCCGGGGTTCGCTGGGCGCCGAAACCGTACGCACCGCCCAGTGCCGCCAGCACTCCCACAGCTCCGATGATGCCGGCTCGCCTTTGGACCACACGGCGGAGATCGAGGTCCGCCAAGAGGGCCTCCATCGACGGATAGCGGTCGTCGGGTCGAGCGGACAGTCCGCGCGCCAGGACTCGCCGGAGTCGCGGGGAAACTCCGGATCCCATCGGGACCTGCGTGACGATCTCACCACCCTCGATCGCGCTGAGGACCGAGGCACGGGTCCGGCCGGCGAAAGGGCGCGTGCCATAGAGCGCCTCGAACAGCGAAACGCAGAACGCGAACTGATCGCTGTTGGCGGAGGCCGACTCTCCCCGATGCTGCTCGGGCGCCATGTAGGCCGGCGTGCCGACGACTGCTCGCGTCGCGGTGAGCCGTTCGAGCGGCGAGTCCATCGAGTCGTCGCCGTCGGTTTCTTCGGTCGGTGTGATGGCGTCTGGAGCCGCGAGTCCGAAGTCGAGTACGACGACTCGGCCATCGTCACCGAGCATCACGTTTCCGGGCTTGAAGTCGCGGTGAACGATTCCTGCGGCGTGGGCTGCGGCCAGGCCTGCCCCCGCGTCTCGGAAGACCGACACCACTTCTCGCCACGGGGCGCGGCTCTCCATCCAGACGTCCAGGGGGCGACCATCGACGAACTCCATCGCGATGAACACCCGCTCGCCCACCTGTCCAACCTCGTACACCGTGGCCACGTTGGGGTGGGTGAGCTTGGCCAGAGCGCGAGCCTCTCGGCGCATCCGGGCACGGGCGCGCTGCTGGGATTCGTCGAGTTGAGCGCGGAGGACCTTGATCGCCACCTTGCGATCGAGCTCCGGGTCGAACGCGGAATACACCCTGCCCATCGCCCCTGCCCCAACCTGTTCGAGAAGGGTGAAACGACCGAACTGGGGGCGAGCTTCGGCCGTCCCGAAGAGACCTGCCGACACGTTGGCCAGGGCACGTTCAGCATCCACAGAGTCAACTTCGGCGCGCTCGGGGAGCACCTCGTCGTCGGATAGGGGGCCTTCGGACATCGCGGGACGCCACATCATACTGCGGCTCAGCTTGGGCGCGCCGTCGGTGCGTGAGATGCCCTGTCAACTGAGGGTAGAGTCTTGGGAGCATCCTTTGGATGCATCTATTTTTCGAACGAATTTCGCTTTCAAGAGTTGCTTGCCCCGCGTGCCGCTGGCGCTCACGATGGACCCGTGTCGGGTTCACGGAAGTCGGGGGAGGAGCTGGTCCCGCCGACACCCGGGGACACGATCGACGAGGGGCGAAGCTTCGCGGCTGTGGCTCGCAAGCTGTTTGAAGCGGCGCCCGCGGCCCCCCAGGTTGGCCGGTACTACTTGCTCGAGCGCATCGGGCAGGGCGGCATGGGGGTCGTCTACCTTGGATACGACCCCACCCTCGAGCGCAGAGTGGCCATCAAGTTCCTCCGGGACCGACGCCGCGGTGGCGACCGCTTGCGTGAAGAAGGGAAGGCGCTGGCGAACCTCGAGCACCCCAACGTCGTGTCGGTTCACGAGGTCGGTGAGAGCAACGACGGTGTCTACCTGGTCATGGCCCACATCGAGGGGCAGACGCTCGACGTGTGGCTGGCCGACGCACCCCGCCCGTGGCGAGAGGTGCTGCGGGTCATGGTCGACGCCGGACGTGGTCTCGAGGCGGTGCACCGTGCGGGGCTGACCCATCGCGACGTGAAGCCTTCGAACCTGCTCATCGACGAGGCAGGGCAGGTGCGTGTCGCAGACTTCGGTCTCGCCGTCCGGGTCGAGCCCGGAAAGCGCGGCGTCCAGATCGCGGGCGGGACAGAGGCGTACATGGCTCCCGAACAGGAAGAAGGAGGCCTTGTGGGGCCGGCCGCCGACCAGTACGCGTTGTGCGTTTGCCTTCTCGAGGCGCTCACCGGGCAACGAGAGCAGCACGGGACGGAGGAGGATTGGCGACGCCTTGCCGCCAAGCGAGACTCGCGAGGGGATGCGCCTCCTGTGTATGTCTTCGCCGCGTTGACTCGCGGTCTTCAATGCGAGCCCGACGCTCGGTATCCATCGATGGGGGCGCTCCTCGAGGCTCTTCGGTTGCGCGAGGAATCTCGGCGGTCCTTGTGGCTTGGCCTCGGGCTGGGGTTGGGCCTTGCCGGGTTGGGGGTTGGTTACGTCATTGCGCCGCAGCCGGTCGCGTTGAACGTCGACCCTTGCGTCGCCCAGCACGGCGAGTTCGCCCGCTCGGCGTGGGCACCGGAGCGCCAGGCGGCCATCCGCGATGCCGCACCCGGTCGCGCCGAGGACCCCATGTGGTCACAGTCGTTCGCCGATCTGAACCGGCTCGCAGACGCGTGGGACGAGGTCAACGTCGAGAGCTGCGAGCTGCACCGCGCAGGCCGAATCTCGGGGGGCGCGTTCGATGACCGCACCCGCTGTCTGCAACAACAGGGGCGGGAGTTCGAACAGCTCGTGTCGTTGCTCGTCGGATCCGCTGGCGTGAACGGTGCCGCCGCGAGCAGGGCCGTCGCCTCGCTCGCACGTCCCGAAGGGTGCGAGGTTCCCCCCGGGTTACTCCGGCTTGGCGGCGCCGAGCCCCCAGATGCGGATTCACCGGAGGCGAAACTCGGCCGGGACGTCACCGAGGCATGGTCTCGGTATCATCTGGGCCTAAAGAAGAACCCGGATGTCTCGACGTTCGAGGCGCGTGCGTGGGCGTTGGAGGACCGAGCCTTGAGGGCCGAAACAGCCCGGTTGCTGGCCGAGCTCGACACGGACCTGGACGAGAAATATCGGCTCTCCGATCTCGCCGTCCGCAGTGCGTTGGAAGGTCGGGCTCCACTCACCCTCGCCGCGGCTCTGCTCGATCAGGGGAGGATTCGGGAATGGCTCGGCGACTTGGATGGCGCCGACGAGCGCTTCGCGATGGCGGACGCGGCGGCGCACGCCCTGGAGCAGCTCTCGGTCGAGTTTCCGTCGCTACAGGACAACGCCCACCGACTTCGGGGGCATCTGGAGCTTGCCCAAGGCAATCTCGCTCGCCGACGGGGCGCTTTCCGGGAAAGCCTCGCGCACCAGCTCGCATCGGTCGCCCACCATGAGGCCTCGACGGTTCGTCAACCGCTGTCCGAGGCGGTCGCGTGGACCAATGTTGGAGAGGCGCATCGATTGCTTGGAGAGTTTGCGGATGCAGACCGCGCCTACACGCGAGCCATTGCGCTCACCCAACCCCTCGTCGCCGCGGGCAATGCCGATCTGCTGGTGATGTTTGCCAACCGAGGCGGTGCACGGCAGGACGCGGGGGACTGGCGGGGGGCGGAGAAGGACGCTGCCGTTGTCTACGAGCCGAACACCGAGCCGGTCAGCGGCGCGCAGGCCATGGTGGCGTTCAATCTCGCGTTGATGACCGAGGCTCGCGGAGACCTCCCCGCAGCGGCGAAGCTCTGCGACCTCGCGTTGGCCGCGGTGGGCAAAGAGGGGGTCGTGCCGGAGCCGAAGGTGGCGGCGTTGTTCTCGCTGCAGTGCGTTGCGCTCGAACACGAACGGGGCTTGCGAGAGGTGTCCACCGAGTCGTTCGAGCGGCTGTACACTGAGCTGGAGGCGCAAGCACTTGGCGATTCGAGCTTTCTCGTTCTTGGGCAGCTACGGCTGGCGCGGTCCATGCTGCACGCACGGCGGTGGGCCCCGGCTCGCCGCTGGATCGATGCCGCCCGAAAGACCGCGAGCACCCCGGGAAGCTCAAACACGCTCGACCTGGGGACCGTCGAGTACCTCTCTGGCGTCTTGGCCAGCGCCCAAGGAGACGCCGAAGCTGCCCTCGCCGCGCACCACCGAGCGCTCGCGGTGTTCGAGAAACGGGGACTCCGCCAGCATCCGTTGCTCATCGAGCCGTTGTTGGAACTCGGTACTCTCGAGCCCACCGATGAGGCGGCAGGCGGAGCGCTTCAGCGCGCGGGCGAGATCATCGAGCGACACGGCATGCACGAAACCAGGCGCAACCGTTGGGTGGAGATCCGCAGGAGGCGGGGGCTGCCATGAATGACCGCGACCGGCTCGACGCGTGGCGCAGCGGTGACGAGGCTGCGGGCCAAGCACTGTTCAAGCGCCACTTCTCGGGGTTGTATCGGTTCTTTCGCAACAAGGTCGGTGATGACTGCGACGACTTGATTCAACGGACGTTCTTCGCCGCGCTCAAGGGCATCGATGGCTTTCGCGGTCATTCCACGTTCCGGACGTTCCTCTTCGTCATCGCCCGGCACGAGCTCTATCGCTATCTGCGGGAGCGGCTTCGGGACCGTGAGCGCTTTGATCCCGAGCACACGACGCTGGAGGGGCTCGTGCCATCTCCGAGCAGCGGTGCGGCCCGGGCTGAGCTCGAGCTGCTGGTGCTCACCGCTCTGCGCCGGGTCCCCGTCGACATGCAGGTCGCGCTCGAGCTGCACTACTGGGAAGACTTGACCACCCGAGAACTCGCCGAGACGCTCGAGGTCCCTGAGGGTACGATCAAGAGCCGGATCCAGCGGGGGCGTGTGGCGCTGGACAAAGAGATCCGTCGCTCGCTACGCCGCGCTGGGCTCGTCGGGGATGAGCAAGCGATCGAAGCCGCCCTCGGCCTGGCCCCCTAACAGCCCCCGTCTGCGCTATCGCGGTGCTGAAACGGAGCCGTTCTCGCGAGGGGCGGTGCGGGTGTTGTCTTCTCGCGGGGCGGTGACGGTGTTGTCCTCTCGAGGGGCGGTGACGGTGTTGTCCTCTCGCGGGGCGGTGACGGTTTTTGCGTCCTCGTCCTCGGCGTGAATCATTCTCGCCCGCACCTTGTACTGGAGCTTGTTGGTGGCGCTCTTGCCGTGCAGCACCACGGTGATGATGTGCCCCTTGGCGTCATCGATACGCACGGTCTTGATCTTCCCCTTGCGGGCGTCGGGTGCCACCTCAAAGGACTTCACGGCCACGGCTTTGCCCTTCTTGGGGACCTTGCAGATGACGACCTTCACCTTGCCCGCATGGTCGAGCTTGTGGAAGTCGACCTCGACCGGGTTCACGGCCGGAATCCCGGAGATGAACATGCGCTCGGTGGGACCCAGAAGTGTGCCCTTGTTCCATTTTTCGAAGTCCATTCGGCGCGGGCCGATCTTCGCCCAACTCTTGTCACCCGCGAGCTTGTTCCAGATCTTGACGCCCTGATCGATCATCTTCAGCGCTTGCATCGCGCTGGCGCCGAACGGTCCGGATTTGGCGATCGCGGTCTTGACCACCCCCGGCGTCTCCTTCCAGACCTTGCTGCTGACATCCGCGACCGTCTTGCAGCTGTCGGCCGCATGGGCAGCGGACGGCGTCGCAAAGACGTAACCCCCTGTCAGGAGCCCGAAACCGAGCGCGAACGGGCGAATTCGAGCCGTCCAGCGAGACTTGGAGATACGAAACGTCGTCATCACGGGGGTAGAGCCGCCAGCCGCCTGTTTGGACCGATCTTTCTTTGGGCAGATGAGGACGCTCGAACGCTGATCGTTCCCAGCCACGAACTCAAGGTCTCCGCCATCGGGTCGAAGTTTCAGGGCATGCGACGTCCACTGCCCCTGCGTGTTCAAGCTACCCGGAAACGAGCCCAGTCATGACGGTCCGAGTCCTTGTCGTGGACGACTCCTTGATGGTCCGGACCCAGGCAAAGCGCGCGCTCGAAGGCGCGGGCTTTGAGGTCGTCGAAGCGGCGAACGGGCTCGAGGCGCTCGAGCGCCTCACCGACGACATCGCCTGCGTCTTGTGCGACGTCAACATGCCGACGATGAACGGCGTTGAGTTTCTGGAGGCGGCCTCAGCGAGGGGAGAGCCCATGCCGCCGGTGCTCATGGTCACGACGGAGTCCGAGGCCAACCTGATCCGGCGGGCTCGAGCGCTCGGCGCTCTGGGGTGGATGCTCAAGCCCTACAAGCCTGACTCACTCGTTGCGACGGTGAAGAAACTGGCCGCGCGCGGCCGCACGGTGCCGCGATGCGCGTCGTAGTCGCGATGCCACCGGGCGCGGTGGGAGAGCGCTTCGAAGACGTTCTGCGCTCCCGTGGGTACGATGTCGTCCGTACGGTGGAGCGACTCTCCAAAGAAGGCATCTCGGAGTTCGGCGGGGATCTATTCATCTGTGGAGATCGCAAAGCGTTGCGCGCGATTCAAAGCGCAGAGCTGAAGCCCGCACCGCATGTGATCGCCGCGCTCCCCAAGCTGGATGAGAAGTCGGTCGTGGCCGCGCTTGCGGCGGGGGCTGTGGATCTGATGACGAGGTCCGTGTGCGCGTCCGAGCTCGTGGCACGCGTCGAACTCCCCGGGCGGTTTGCGACTGACAACGCGGACACCTCTCGCGGCCGCCTCAGGGGGGCTGGGAGCTGGCAGAAGGTGCCATCGATGATGTCCGACAGTGTCGCGGCGACCCTTGGTTGGACGCCGACATCGGTGCCGCACGATGGTGAGCTTCCCGAGGTCTCGGCCGCGATCCGAGTGACGTGTCGCGAAGACGCCTCCACAGTGGAGATCCTCGTGGGGTGTTCAGCCTTGGGTGGAGAGACACTCGTGCGCTCTTTGCTCGGGGAAGACGGCCCGCCGGATGCACTCCCGGACTGTCTGCGGGAGACGGCGAACGTGCTCGCGGGCGTCTTCAAACAAGCGGTGATGGTCGACGGACTCGGGGTGACGCTCGGTCTCCCCGAGGACTGCAAGGCGGGCAAGTTCTCCGACGCGGAGACTGTCTGGGCCCTCGAAGGCAAGGGTCTGTCCCTCGTATTGGGGATGATCCCCGGGCAGGGTGGCCATCGCACGGTCCAAGTGCAGGAACTTTCGCCTGGCATGGTGCTGCGTCGCGATGTCTTGCTTCACGGCGGGGTCCCGTTCGTACGCGCTGGGACTGCGCTCACCGAGCGGACGATCGAGAAACTCGCAGAAGTCTTGGGCGAGGGTTCCTCGGTATCGGTTGCGGAAGCGCAGCTGGAGTTCGCGGAGAGCGAAGCTCTCGAAGAGGATGGGCTGCTGCTGTTCGAGGCGTGCTAGGAGCCTGTCCCCGTATTCGGCCGCAGTGCATGACACCGCCCCCGAGCCGCATGACGGCGTTGCTCGTCAGTCCCTTGTGCCCGACAAGCTCCATCCTCGCGCCTTGTCACGCGGCCCGCTGACGGCGTTTTGCATACCCCCGAATACGGGGACAGGCTCCTAGGGCGCCTCGCTGCAGGTCGACAGCGCGAGCACGGCAAATCCGGTTGATGCGTCGGTCATGTAGCGCTCGGCGGTCCGACCCGGGCCGTTGAGCGACTGCCCGCGCCAAGACCCGTCCGCTTGCTGGTGGGTCCGGAGCCACGCGAGCCCGTCCGCGGCGGCCTCCGGCTGCAGCCCCGTGGTGCACAATGCGAGCGTCGTAAGTGCGGTCGCATAGCCGTCCCCCTTCGAGGAGGCGCCCGCGTGGCCAGGCATGAGGCGGCCGATCGCGAAGCTTCCGTCACGCCGCTGTGTCTTCTGCAGCTTGGCCGCGATCTCCTGGGCCTGCGACGGGGAGAGCAGCCCTTCGAGGGCACTCGAGGACCACAGCAGCGCCGCCTGATCGTGGAGTGGAACGCTCTCGATGTTGGCCCCCACGTAGGCTCGGAGCTTGCTCACGCCTTCGGTTTGGCTCGGGGTGGTGTCGGCCGGGAGCCGCCCGACCGCGAGCGCGGCCATCGCGACGCCAAAGGCATCTTCGTGCTCCCACGGCTCGAGTCCGAAGTCGAGCCACGGCCACGCTCCATCCGGAGCCTGCCGGGACCACATCCGCTCCAACGCCTCGCGGGTCGGGGCACCGATCTCCTCGCCTCGCGCCAAATCGTCCAGGACAAACGCGGTGGCCGAGAGGACGGCTTCGGTCGCGTGTGACTCCTGGACCTTGGCGTTGCCGTCACGGCCGTAGAACGGCGTCGCGGTGCCGGATGCCGACGGAAGGCGAGCCTCGAAACGCGAGCGGGCTTCGGCGATGTTTGGCGTGCGGTCGGAGGGCAAGCTGGCGTGGGCGAGCACGGCCGGGAACGTGGTGTGACAGCTCATCGCACACTTCACGTTCGCGACCGATGGAGGATCGGCGAGCCAACTCCCGACGCGCGCGTCGAGATAGTCGGCTGCGCTCGATTTCCATGTGGCGTCCGCCGCGGTCGGCGTCTGCGCGACGGAGGACACGGAGGTGTTGGTCGCGGAGGGAGCCGGGCCGGCGGCCTTGCTGCACGCGACCCCGGTTCCGAAGACCAGAAGGATGAGGACCCGGGACATCATGTGCGGTGGCAGCGACGTTCAGCCCGCTGCGGCGACGGCAAGCATCGCTTCTTTTGCGGCGGCGATCGTTTGATCGACGATCTCTTCGGTGTGGGCGACCGAGACGAAGCCGGATTCGAACTGCGAAGGAGCCAAGTAGACACCTCGCTCCAGCATGGCGGAGTGCCACTGTGTGAACTGGTCGAGGTTGCTGGCTTTCGCGTCTTCGTAGTTGCGAACTTTTCCGCTGCGGAAGAACCCGGTGAACATCGAGCCCACGCGGTTGCTGGTGAACGGCAGCCCGGCTGCGTCGGCAGCCTCGACAATCCCTGTCGCGAGCCGTTCGGTCATGGCATCGAGCTGGGCGTACGGCGAGTCGCGCTCGAGGATCTTCAGTGTGGCCATGCCGGCCGCGACGGCGATGGGGTTTCCGCTCAGCGTGCCTGCCTGGTAGACGGGGCCAACCGGCGCGAGCTTCTCCATGATCTCTCGCTTTCCGCCGTAGGCGGCGCATGGGAGGCCTCCGCCGACGATTTTGCCCAGCGCGGTGAGGTCCGGAGTGACTCCAAACAGCTCTTGCGCGCCGCCTTTGGCCAACCGGAAACCGGTCATGACCTCGTCGAAGATCAGGACGATGCCGTGTTCGGCGGTGAGCTCCCGGAGCCCTTCGAGGTAGCCGGGCTCGGGCGGGACGCAGCCCATGTTGCCGCAGACGGGCTCGACGATGATCGCCGCGATGTCGTCGGGGTGCTTTGCGATGATGGCCCGGACGGCCTCGAGATCGTTCTGCGGGGCGAGCAGGGTCTGCTTCACCACATCGGCCGGCACCCCGGCGGTGCCGGGAAGTCCGAGTGTCGCGGCACCGGAGCCGGCGGCGACGAGGAGGAAGTCGGCGTGTCCGTGGTAGCCGCCGTCCATCTTGATGATCTTGTCTCGCCCGGTGTAACCGCGGGCGAGCCGAAGCGCGCTCATCGTGGCCTCGGTTCCCGAGTTGACCATGCGCACCATGCCGCCTTGTAGGCTCGGGACCATCGAGCACACGAGCTCTGCGAAGTCGACCTCGCCCGCCGATGCCGCGCCGAAGCTCAAGCCATCCCGGACGGCTCGTTGCACGGCATCAATGACCTCGGGTTCGGCGTGACCAAGGATCGCGGGGCCCCAGGTGCCGACGTAGTCGATGAGCGCGACGCCGTCCTCCGTGATGATGTGCGCGCCCTTGGCCTTGCGAACGAACGGGGGGTCACCGCCGACCGGACCGAACGCCCGGACGGGGCTGTTGACGCCTCCGGGGATCACGAGCTGCGCGGCTCCCATCAGCTCGCGGCTGCGGTCTCCCGCGCGTCCATCAACCTTCGCTTCGACTGTGGGCGTTTCGCTGGTGCTCATGAGCGCGGAGACTTTAGCAGCCTGAGGAAAAACCCGGCACGACGTCTCACTCGTCTTCTTTCGCTCCTGACGGCGTCGCGAAACTTCCAGTACACCCGCAGCCCGCTGTGAAACCCGCGCTGTGTGTTGTCGCTGGGCTCCGTGACCCCAATTTCGACGGCTACAAGAGCAGGTACAGTGCGGTGCCGTTGGCCGTCACGGCCGCGGCTGCAAGTGAGGCCCAACAGATCCGTTGCAACCGCTGAAATCGGGCGGCGCCGATCTCTGCACTGACTTCGCCACTGGCGGCGGCGCGTCGCGTGCGTTGGCTGAGAAGGAAGCTCGCCCCGGCGGCTCCAGCGAAGCTCAACCCAAGTCCGAGCAGCAGGAAGGTGGCTTCATACCGACCGATCCCTCCGGCGGCGCTCGCGACCCGGCACTGCGCGGGGTCGCTCGCATCGTAGGCGATCGCGACGGCTTCGACTTCGGCACACTTGTTGGTCGCGCCACCGCAGTGGCCGTACGTCTCGCCGCCGACTCGGATCTGATACTGGGCCCCGCGTTTCGCGTCGCACTCGGCCGTGCTGGACATCACGGTCGGGCTGCTTGGGTCCAGCTGCCATGGAGCGGAGAAGACCCCGACGAGGAACCACACGATCGCGGCCACACCGACCAACCCGACCAGCAGCATCGCCGGAGCGCGGCCGGTCATGAAGCCGTCGAGCGCGGTTCGTTCCTCGGTCATGCGCGCAGGGATAGCAGGGCCGAGTCGATCGCGTCCATGGTCGCGGCCGCGACGTCAGGCCCTGGGTGTTCCACGGGGTGCGGGACGGGGGGCGAGTCGACGAAGCGGGCGATGCGAGTCGGCGTCAGGGCCTGGAATGAGCATCCATCTCCGAGTCCAGCGCCCAGGACCATCGCGGCGTTGAGCCGCTGTTCATCATCGCCGTCCGCGTACAGGGCAAGGATGGGGATGCCCAAGCCAACGCACTCGGAGATCAGCTGGCTACCCGCGGTGGCGATGACGACCCGAGCCTCGGCGAGTCGTGCGATGAAGCGTTCTCGATCTTGCGGCTCGTACTCGACTCCATCGATCTCGGGGTTCTCGGCGGAGAAGAGCACGGGGCGTTCTCCGTGGGAGACCAGCGCTCGCAGGACCTCGGGGGCGCCGTCGCGGAAGTAGCAGAGGACCCGGGATGGCGCCGATTCTCGGTGCAGTCGGGGGTCGAGGGAGGGACGGGCCAGGACTACGCGGGAGGTCCGAGGTTGCAGTGGAACGAAGTTCACCGCGACACACCGGTGCGCGCCAGCGGAGCTGTCT
>OJGU01000506.1_pt1 | contig 22480 bp, 16 predicted proteins | sample 1594741 | NCBI WGS metagenome assembly OJGU01 (sample SAMN05416841, study PRJEB24817) | seawater metagenome | isolation source: Sea water | place: Canada:Atlantic | collected 2013-07
ATACGCGCGGTCGGCCACGAAGCGCCACCGCGGACCTGCCGACCCAAGCAGCCACGCCTTGGCGATCAAGCTTGCAGCCGCTCGGGGTCACACGAAATGCGACATCACTTTCGACTCATGTGGGCAGATACAGCTGTCGCGAGCCGGAAAACCGACGAGAGAGAGTTCAGGGGGCCTCACTCCGCCAGAAACCGCACGATCAATCCCGTATCCCCGGCCGGCCCGGGGGGAGCCACGGGGCCGAGAAGATCCGTGGGGCCCACGCGAAGGTGGAACGGTGGCGCGACACCGTTGGCCACCTGGAACCGGTCTCGCCAGCGAGCCACGAGCGCATGCGACTTGCCTCGCCGCACCGAGGTCAACACGAGCTGCTCGCCGTCGCGCATGCGAGTGAGCTGCACGCCTCCGCTCTCGAGGAGGGTTGCGAGGATGGGCCCAGCCCCCCCGGTCCAGCGGACGTCGCCGCGTTCCTTGGAGGCTGCGAGGTCGTGGCTCTCGAGCACCGTATCCGCGTCGATGAGCACCGCTCGCGCGTGGTCGTGCGCGATCCAGCTTCCCTTGGGTCCCGCGAAGAGGACACTGGCCTTGAACCCGAGTTCATGCGTCTTCTCGCTCGCGCCGTCGAAGACGTGGAGGGTTCCGTTCGACTCGAGCCAGGCCACTGTTTCGCCCTCGCCTTGGGCACGGCCTATGGTCATTGAACCACGCGCCGGCTGGCTCAGGCCGGGCTCACCGAGCGTGACCCCGAAGGCATGTCCGCCCGAGGTGATGTCGAGCGAGTTGTTGGACCGTGACCAGGCCATGCTCCACTCGGTCTCGTCCCGGTCCCCGCGAATGTCGGCCCAGGACCCCAGCCTGCGGCCGGTCCGGTAGTCCAGCACTCGCAGCGCGCCGCGCTCCGTCGTGACGGCGACGCGAGGGGCCGAGTGCGCGGGCTCGAGTTCCCACGCAGCGACCGCGTCACATCGATCGGAAAGCTTGTCGGCCTTTCGGTACGCCGCTTCGGTGTCGGCGTCCTCGAGGGCCACCAGTGCGCGGATGTTGCAGCCCGACCCGGTCATGCGCCGCTGCTCGGTGAGCGACGCGTCGCGCACAACGACCTCGCCGTGCGGGCCGGTGCCGAGCACGGCGCCGTCGTGCCCGACCGCGATCGGGGCGCTCGTGTCGGCCAGCTTGGAGACGGAAAGATCGACGAGCGAGACCGCGAATGTCTCAGCGCCGCTGGCGAGAAAGATCTCGTTTGCACGCGACGAGAATGCGACGTCCGCGACGACCTCGGCGCGCCCTCCGAGGGGACGCCACGCGTCGCCGAGTCGCTCCGTGACCTCGAGCGAAGCTCCCTTCCGCCCCGAGCGTACGGCCCGGCCGGTCGCGGGATCCACCACACCGTTGAACTCGTCGGTCGCCACGCGATTCGAGAGGTCGTCCCGCCACACCTCGACGATCCGCGAGCGCCTCCAGTAGCAGCGGTGACGCTTGGCATCGCAGGCCAGGTTGGGTAGGCCGTTGCCGTCGTCGGTGGTTCTCTCGCCGAGCACGGCGAAACCGTCGCGCGCCAGCCGGACCAGGCGATCGCCACCCACGGCGACCAAGATGTCAGTGGCGACCGCGACCTGCAGGCGGGTCCGCGCGTCGGTAACCCCGGGGATTGGGACCTCCTGTATCGCGCCGTCGTCGGTGGTCGTATCGATCGCAAACAGGCGACCCTTCGCACTCGCGAGCAACGTGGTCCCTGCGAGTGCGAGCGACCCCGGACGAATGGGCCAGCCGGGCAGGCGCCACCGCCCGGTCTCCTCCAACGGCCGACCGACGAAGCGGATGACCTCGCCCGAGCTCATCGCAACGTAGACTCCGTCGTCGATCGTCACGAAGAGCCGTCCGTGGTCGGCCCGCTCCTCGAGCAACTGTCGTTGTGTCGTGTCGTGAAGGTCTACGATCTCCAGGCCTCCGACCGAACCGAGGGCGATTCGATCTCCACCGACAAATCCAACCGCCTGGATCTGCCGCGCCATCGTCTTGAATCCAAGATCGCGGTCGGGCGCGAGGTCGATGGTTCCGATACGCACCTCGTTCACGAGGTCCACCAGGAGGACGTCGCGGCGGTGGGCGAACGCGACCAGCCCGTTCGGCCCGGCGGCGGCGTCGATCTGTCGGCCCCACGTGTCGATCCCGAAGTCGTCGACAAGCGTCGCCGCGATCTTCGGCTCTGGCGTTGCCGTGGCAGGCTCGACTGCGACTGTGCTCTGGCTCGGTTCGGCCGCCGGCGTTGTAGGGCTCTCACCTCCGCACGCGGCAACGAGGACGACGAGCAACAAGACAGCGGGGCGCATAGCGGTGGAGCGGTCCCAGGGACCCGCCGCGAGGATACCTGCTCAGCGTGTCTCCTCGGCCCCGATCGACAGCGATCCGAAGACCTCGAGAGCAGCACGAAGAATCGGCTCCAAGTTTGTATGTGTCGCTGCCGTGGAGAATGTTGCGGCTCACGCTCGAGCATCGCTACGATTTCAAGATCGACACCCGGCGTCTGGCACTGGGGCCACAAACCCGCGATACTCAGACAGCGCCCGTTGGTGACCGGCCAAGCCCGCCGCGGAGGACCCCCCGATCCGCTACTGCTGGACTGAGCCAATGTCGCAGTGGCTGGGCGGACGCGGATCTTGGTGTTGGTCCTCGGGGAGGTAGCAGGTGGCCAACCCAAGGTAGTCCTGGCTGGGCATGTGGGTTTCGGTCACGCCGCCGTTGGTCGCGAGCGGCTGCAGGCCCGGGTCCTCTGTGTAGTCGACTCCGCACGTTGTGTCGGTATCCATCGATGTATCCGTGGAGAACGCTCCATCGATCTCGCAGTCCTGGAAACCTGAGTGGGCGACATAGCTGCTGCGCAACGTGAGATGCGTGGTGATCTCGGTTGCGATCCCTCCCGCGACGTCGGCCTGGTTTCCCCACAGAGTCGCGTGCTCGAGAACCGCCTCGCCTTTGTGGGTCACAGATACTGCGCCACCGTTGCCGTCGCCGCTCACCGCATGGGCCGAGTTCTCACTGAACGTCGAGTTCGTGACGTGTGCCATGCCCTCGCCAACATACAGCCCCCCGCCGCGGTTGATCCCCGGACCTTGAGCCGTGTTGAACTTCAATGTACTGCGATCCAAGAGGAGACCACCGACGTAGCTCAGCAGGGTGATCCCGCCTCCTTCGGCCGCCTCGTTGGATTCGAACGTGGAGTCTCGGACCGTCGTCGTGTCGACGAGGTAGAGCGCTCCACCACTCGCGGCCTGATTGCCTGTGAAAGCGGTTTCGAAGAACTCCCCCTTTCCGTGGAGCGCACCACCACGGGTCGTGGCGACATTGTCGATGAAGTCGCTCCCCTTGACCGTGACGACGATGTTGTAGGCCGACGCCTGGATCGCTCCACCCCAGTCGCCGTTGTTTCCCGAGAGCGTGGACTGCTCGACGGTCAACGTACGCGTGAAGAAGTTGCCCGACCCGATCTTCACTGCGCCGCCGTTGTACTGGGCAGTGTTGTCGTGGAGGTTGGAGCCGAGGATCTTGGTGTCGGCGGCCTCGGACCACACTGCGCCACCGTCGAGCGCCTCACAGTCGTGAATCTCGGTGCTGAGCATGGCGAGCACAGACTGCTGCTGCGCCCGGACGCCGCCGCCCTCCGCCAGCCCGGTGAAGTCGTGAAGCAACGCGTCCGAAAGCTCGAGCACATGTCCCCTGCGGACGTCGATGCCGCCGATGCCGGAACTCGTCGCCATGAGCTCCAGATCTGACAGGTTCAGCGCCACCAACGAACACCCTCCCTGGCAGTTCTCGCCGACTTCGATCAGATAGTCCCCGCTGAACGTGCTCGTGTGCGTGATCGTGCCCGGCCCCGTGACCGTGGCCGAGTTCGTGAACAGCAACGGCTGGTCGAGCTCGATGGGCGCAGCGACTTGGATGTCGATCTGACTCGCGCCCTGATCGACGCAATTGGGAAGCGTTCCGGGAACGGAGGGGTCGTTCGACGCGTCCGTCACAATGCAGGCGGCTCGAGCCGTGTCGGCCACGAAGCCGACCGTGAGACCGCACGCAAGAACGACACAGGCGCGAAGGAGTTGTCTTTCGGTTCTCATCTGAGAACTGTCGAAGTGCAAGGGGCAGACCAATGCTCCGCCTCCCGCACTCGCGCGCGCTTCCTCCCCGAGCCGTCCCACCGTCCCAGTGGGACGTCTCACCGTCCCATGAGACGGTCTGACTCTCGCCATCGTGCGCTCGGCTTCGACGGTCTCCGGGGTCGTCGAGAGGATCCCGGCGCCCCGACCGAGCCCTCTTAGAAATCCGTCGCTATCACCGCGCCAGGTTCGCCTCTCTAGGGACGCGCGTCGTGTCGTGGCGTCCCTCGAACAGGATCCTGAAGATCCAACCGATCAGGGGCAGTGACTTCAGACGGCTCGTGCGACGCAAGCCAGCGCTCGATCGCGTCGACCTCGAATCGGTGAGACGGCGCGCGCGCCGAAAACCGATCGAGGGCACGTTCGGCAAGCGCTCGCTCTTCGAGACTCGCCTGTCCGTTCGCCCCGACGGACGCCACCGTGCCGCCGAACTCCGCCCACGCTTGGTCGAGGGGACGCGCGAGGAACTCTCGGGCGGCGGAGAATCGAGCCTTCGCGGACTCGCGGTCTCCATCGTCGAGGTCGAGCCACGCGAGCGTCATCGTCGCCTGACCGGTCGAACCCAGCTTGGGGTATTTCTCCCGGTGCCACGCCTCCAGTGGCGTGAGCAGGGTGCGAGCTTCGGCGCCGCGTCCTGCTCGGCGCATCGCGATCGCGATCGGGACGACGACTTCAATCGCTTCGCCGATCGCTTCGGGCGCATCGAGGCCGGAGAGGCGCCTCGCCCTCACGAGCGTCTCCACAGCTTCGTCAAACCGGCCCTCCACGGAAAGGGCCTTCCCTTTGGCGATCAAGACTTCCCATGCCGCAGCGCCAGCCGCCGCGTCCTCCAAGGTGGCGAGATGAGGCGCGAGCCGGGACGCTGCCTCCTGAAAGTGGCCTTGCTCCGAAGCAACCCGAGCCGCGACGCTGTCGACGAACTGTCGCTCCTCGAGTGGAGACCGCGCCTCATCCACCAGCGCCAACGCCCGACTGGCAGAAATCGCGGCGTCGTCCACTCGATCCAAATCGAGCTCGGATTCCGCAACCACGGCATGGGCATACGCCAGCTCGGCGCTCGAGGTGAGGCCGTTCGACTGCTTCCATTGCACGGAGAGTCGCTGAGCCCCGAGCGCTTTCTCCAAGTCCCCATCCAGCCAGGCCAGCAGCACCTGCAGCTCCGCGAACATCGACACCTGCTCCGCCTGCGATCGCATCAGCCCCTGCGCGTCGCGCAACTGAGCACGCGCAGCCTCCGGCCGCCCACCGTGAAAGGCGGCGAGGCTCGACAGGACCGCAATCCGGGGAGCCAAAGCATCACGAAGGGCTTTGGCCGAGAGCTCCGACTGCGCCCGCCGTGCCTGCGCGAGGCTGTGCTCCTGCGTCTCGACTTCCCACCCCTCCGAGAACAACCCAAACCGGGTCCACATCAGCCCTTCCTCAAAGCGGTCATCGTTGCGCTGAGCAAGGGCGACTGCGGTCTTGAAGCTTTCGCGTGCCTGCTGGGGCTCGACGAACCAGAGCGCTCCGCCTCTTGCAGCGTGTGCGCGCGCTTGCAACTCCGCATGACCGACCGATGCTGCGTGCTTCAAGACGATATCGGCTGCGTCCGCTCCGCTTGGACGCCCCACCCGAGCCAGCACTTCTGCCTGCGCCGTGCTCGTCCGGATCTGCGTCTCCACCCAACGCTCCCAGAAACCGGGGAGAGCATCATCGCGCCGCTCGGTCCCCAAAGCGCTGCAAAGCGGGATGTTCCGGAGAAACTGAATCTCGTGGAGGAGCTCGAGGTCACCACCTGCCGACGTCTCCACGATGAACTCCAGCTTTGCATCGACATCGAACAGGCAAGAGAGCGCGCGTTCACGCTCGGGGGAGTTCTCAACTTCGCACGCATCAGCGGCCGCCTGAGAAAGCGCGGACTGCATGCTGGAAATCTTCTTCTGCGCCTCCTGCCCCAACAACTCCCCTCGGAGCCCGTCCCGTTTCCGTAGGCCCTTTGCGATGGCGGAGAGATCCGACTCCGACGGCTTCGAGCGGATAGCACCCGCAAGGCTGAGGCAGGCAGCGTACTCGGAGGGAGGGGCAGACAGGACCGCAACGGCTGAACCGGTGACGAGCACGGCACCCACCGCGGCCGCGATCCACGGCCACCGCGAACGCTGCGCGCGTTCCAAGGCAGCGAGCAGCGGACCCATCCCCGCATGCCGAGCGTCGGGACACACCTGCAGCCCCTGTTCGAGCACCCGTCGCACGCGCGACAGCCCATGTTTCGTTGGCGCCCCAGAATGCTCGGTCGGTCGAGCACCAAACAACATCTCCCACAGCGACACGCAGAACGCGTATTGGTCCGCTCGGGCATCCACGCTTCCGCCCTCCCGCTGCTCGGGCGCCATGTAGCCAGGGGTTCCGCCTTGGGATTCGGACTCACCGCCGGTGGTGGACTCCGTGATCGTCGACGGTTCGTGGGGCCCTTGGGTCGACGCGATGCCGAAGTCGACGATCTGCGGCCGAGAGCCGGCCCCCACCAGCACGTTCTCGGGCTTGAAGTCGCGGTGCACCACTCCAGCCTCGTGGGCCGCCTCCAAACCCCGCCCGATCTGTTCGAACATCGCCAGAACCTCGGAAGGACTTGGCTGCGCCGACTCGAACCAGAGGCGCAGCGTCTGGCCCTCAACGAGCTCCATCACCACGAACGCCTGCCCGTCCTCGACGACGACGTCATGCACGGCCACCACGTTCGGATGACGCAGCCGCGCCATCGCGGTCGACTCCTCCAGCAGCCGCTCGCGGTGGGCTCGGGCTCCCCAATCGCCCTGCAGCACCTTGATCGCAACCTCCCGAGAGAGCAGCTCGTCACGCCCGCGATAGACGACCCCCATGCCACCCCGGCCCAGCTCGACTCCCAGCGTGTATCGACGCCCTTGGACGGCGGGGGTGGCAGAGGCGGACACGGCGTGCACTTCAGCAATCGCGGAGAAACACGCCTCGCAGTCCACCACGTGGGCCTGCGCCAGCGCCCTGACCTCCGGGTCCAGCGTTCCTTCGACCCATCCCAGGAGCGCACCTTCGTCGAGGCAGCTGGGGTCCGAGGAGGGCGAGGACATGCGGCGGCAGCCTAGCAGCCTCCACATGACTTAGACTCCAACCATGAGCGACGCCTTCGCCGCGACCCTCCGGCAAGCCTGGATGCGCGCGCTCGTTCGGTGGCCGGACATCGGACTCGACGAAGGCGAGTACCTCTCCTATGCAAGGGGCAACGACCAGGTCGCGACACCCGCGGGACTCGAAGACCTTGTCCTGGCGCTTGCGTGCCTGCGCCAAGATAGCGCCGCGCTCCGGCACTTCGAGCGCGACGTCATCTCAGGCATCGGTCCGGCGATCGCACGCATCGAAGTCCGGCCCGATGCCGTGGACGAAGTGAAACAACAGCTTCGGACCCGGCTCTTCACCGGGCCTGATGCGAAGATCGCCGGCTACCGAGGTTCGGGGCCCTTGGCAGCCTGGGTCAACGTCAGCGCCATTCGAACCGCACTCAACCTCAGGCGCGCAGATCGGCGGGCCGAGCGTCACACCACCGGAGCCGATCTGGACGACCCTCTCGCCGACCTGGTCCTCGCCGTGGACACGCTCGACGTGGAACTCGAGCTCCTCAAGGCCCGGTTTCGAGAGGCATTCTCGGGTGCGGTTCGAGCTGCGTGTCGGGACCTGGGAGACCGAGACCGGGCCTTGCTGAAGATGCAGTTGCTCGACGGGCACGGCATCGACGTCATCGCTCGGCTCTATGATGTCCACCGCTCGACCGCCGCTCGTTGGATGCACCGCGCCCGTGAGGCCCTGCAACACGGCGCTCGGGCCCGACTCCAAGCGAAGCTCTCTTTGGATACCCGCGAAGCGAAGATGGTGGAACGGCTACTCCATACACAGCTGAGCGTCAGCTTCTCTGGGCTCGCCGACGAGCCGGTCACAGGCTGAATTCGTCCTTCTCCGAAAAAAGTGGCCGATCGCCTGCGACATTGCGCGCGGTCGGTGTCCTCGCATGGGCAGCTCTGTTTAACGGAGCCAAGCCCCGCGAGTCCTCATGAAACCAACGACCTCCACCTTGGTAGCCACCTTGTGGCTGGCGGCAGCGTGCGCACCAGCCGAATCTGAATCCGAGTCCGAGTCCGGCTCGACACGGGGCGAGTCCGGCTCTGCGGAAACCGGCGGCAACTCGGAAGGCTCCAGTGGCATCGCGGAGACGACGTCCGGCACAACAACCACCGAGACACAGGACGACACAAGCGCCGAGAGCACCACCACAGGGGCCCCCGACGAGTGCGTGCTCCCCGGTCTCGACATGCTGCTCGACTGCCCCGACGACCTTCCGACGCTCGGCGTCCCGGACACCCTGTCGGTCGACACCTTTGCGTTCGAGTGGGACCTCTTCAACGAGAGCTGTGAGGGGTCCCTATCCGCGCCGCTGTACTTTGCGCTCCCAGACGACATCATTTCATTCTCCCTCGTCGTCGAGGCCGAAGTGCAGCCCGTCCTCCTCGCAGGTGCTGCCAATGACGGCGTGCTGTACATCGATGCGCTGGCCGAGGGCGAAACCTCGCTGGGTCAGCCGCCGCTGGCCCACCAACCTGGGGTGACCGCCAACCTCACCCTTCCCTTGAGCCCGGAGACCTTTCCGACCCCCGGATGCTTGGCCATTCTTCCGCTCGCCGAAGGCGACCAGAGCGGGGAGACAGCGCTCGTCCACATCGCGACCCGCCGGGGCGACCCGTTCGCGGCAACCGGAGGCCTCACCATCAATGCGATCAGGGTTGGCGACGTCCAGATCTCGCCCGAGGAGGTCGAGGCTGCCCTCATCGGTGCGAACAACCTCTACGTTGCCAACAACGCCGGGACGCTCACCGACATCACGTACGTCGACCTTCCCACCGACGACGGGACATTCATTCCGACCGAAGGTCCCGAGATCAACCGACTCCGAAGTTCTCCGATCGGAGGACCCAACGAGGCGATCAACGTCTTCTTCATCGACGACTTTACCGACGCGGCGGGCGTTTTGGGGATCGCCGCGGGCATTCCGGGACCCAACGGCGTGCCCCAGACGGCGGGCTCTGGCGTGGTGATTGCCTTGGACTCTCATCGAACCGTCGACGGCGTGCTCAACACCACCCTCATGGGCGAGACGATCGCGCACGAGCTCGGCCACCAGCTCGGCCTCTTTCACACCACAGAGTCCGACGGTGGCAGCCACGACGTCGTCCCGGACACCCCCGAATGCACGCTGGACATGGACACCAACCGCGACGGACAGCTCGCCGCCGAGGAGTGTCCCGACGGGCAGAACGTCATGTTCTGGACCGCCGCCAGCTTCTCGCAAGACTTGATGAGCCCTGCGCAATCCGACGTCATCTTCTTCAGCCCCGTCTCACAGTAGGACTTTCGAATGTTCCATCACCAACCCACTGCCTCCCATCTGCTGGCTTCGTTCACCCTGTGCGTCGCTCTGGGCGCTTGCGACTCCGAACGCGGATCAACCCCTCCGCAGGAGGAGACACCGGCCGCGCAACACACAGCACGGCGCGCCTCTGCCGACCCTGCCGTCACCGCAGACCCGGCCGAAACACGGGCTGCACTTCGGTCTTTGTACAGCGCTCGACACACCAAAGACCTGCCGAGCCGAGAGAGCATCGAGGCTCACCCCGAAGGCGAAGATGCCGTGCGATGGCTGGCACAGCACGATGACGCGATGGCGGTTCGGGCTCGAGCGCTTGCGTCGCTGCAAATGTTTCCGAACGACGATTCGGAAGCCGTCCTTCGCGAGGCCATCGGAACTCCCGACAACCCCGCAACGATTCGCTCTGCCGCGCTTCGGGCACTCAAAGGCTGGGACCTCAGTCAGCGCGAAGACCTTCGATCTCTCGCGATCTCTGGCCTGAGCAGCGAAGACATCCCCGTCGCCGCCGCTGCTGCGCAAGTGCTCGCGAACGTTCCGGAGGCATCCGAAGCTCTGGAGCAGAGGCTCTCCGAATCACCGCCCCCCGCAGTCGAGCGGGCGATCCGCGACGCACTGTAGGATCGTGGTGAAACCCGGCGCGGTGAATCGCGACGGATTTTTCGGGGCGCGGGGCGTCGTTGTTTCGGTCAAACTCGGATACGCTCGGGCTGGTGTCGGCCCTCCTCGCTCACGGCCTCTGTGAAAAGCACCGCATCGCCATGCAACACCTCGCCGTCGCCCTGTTGTCGCTCCTGCTGTTCTCTTTGGTCTCGTGCGGGTCCACGGTCGCTTCTTCGGGGTCGGGCGAGAAGCCGGAGTGTGCGGATGGAGAGGTCGCGAGGAGTACGTGCGTAGAGTGTGGCCCCACGGACATGTGCGTGCGCTCCGAGGTTCAGTGCTTCCCAACGTGTGAAACCGTCGCTGACTGCGAAGGAGGCTCTAAGCACTACGACAGATGCTCGGCGGGCGTATGCACGTCCTTCGCATGTGGCTAGCTCGGGGGGGGAGGCGGACCAGTCTGGGAGGAGGCGGAAGGGGTGTGGGGCGGACCAGTCTGGGAGTTATGTATGGCGCTACCGGACTCAGGAGCGGTCATCGAGGCTCGGAAGTGCGACGCTTCCCGAACGTCAGCCTACCCCCTGTCCCTGGCGGACGTAGACCCCTGCACCTGACGGCCAGGGCCAAGGCACTCCCTATCTCGAACAACCAACGCAAGCGGACGAGCCAAAGCTCGCCTTCTGCAGATTCAGGTTTTTCCCCCTGACCTAGGCGGCCAGGAGCAGGTCGAGTGGCACCGGCTCGGTCATCACCTTGTGCCGAAGCCGCATCCGAACCGTGCCCGCCGGGAACACCACGTCCCGCTCACCGGCGTTCCATCGCGCCAGCGCGAGCCGGTAGTCGACTAAGAATCGCCGCCGTAGCCGTTTCATCGCGGTCCGTTGCTCCCTGGTCTCCGTCGAAAACGTCGGCTGTCGGCCGAACATCTCCTCCCCCTGCATCGGCACAGTCCTCCACCCGATCTTCAGGGCGGCCTTCATCCCCAGCACCGGCTTCCCTGCGCGCTCTTGGCGAATCCTCGCCTCGCGCTTCTGCAGACCCTCGCGGATCTTCGCGCGAAGCTCCTCATCAGACAGCTCGAGCATGATCTTGGGCCGGTCGAGCATCAGGACGGCGGCGTCAGGCATCTTCGAGCGGCTGGCGAAGGCGGCGCGGCCGGAGCGCTGGGAGCTTCGGCGGTGCTTGTGCCGTTGCTTCTTCGACCAGATGCCAATGCTCGGCTTCGAGATGACGTACTGCTTGCCGTAGGGCATGCGCAGCGAGTTGAAGCCTTTCCAATGGGCAGTCTTGTGGACGATGCCGGCGGCGACGGCGTTGGCCAGGGTGTAGATGCAGTGCTCGAAGACCTTCTCCTCACCGAGGACAGTCTGGATGCCGGGGCCATCGGCGAAGAACTTCCCGCCCGTGCCACGAATCGCGTTCAGCTCGCGAGCGACGACGGCATTGAAATCCTTGAGGAAGTCGCTGACATGCCCGAACCGGTCGAAGAGCACGATGTGGTAGTGCGTCGAGAGGAACACGAACTCGTAGAACTCCATCCCGAACTTCTCCCTGTACCTTGAGGACACGGCCGCGAAGGCAAACCGAACAACGCGGTTGACGCGCTTCTTGGGAACGAGGCGGTAGCTGCGGTGGACACACCGGACCGTGATGTACAGCGTGGTGTCAGGATAGAGGTTTCGGGGGCTCGACATTGCACAGGACGAGTCGACCGTCGCGCCCGCCTGTTGCACGAAACACGTCTCCCAGACTGGTTCCTTCCGCTTCTCCCAGACTGGTTCCTTCACTATGCTGGCGAAGGAGATCGGCTATGCACGCAACCGCCGGGAGGTCCTTCACGACGATCGGTCCGAGCGCGAACTCCGGCGAGACGTTGTGGGCCGGAACGATTGGAGATGTGGTCGCAAGACCTCCTGGCCGTCATCGACGACACGAGCGGAGGCACCATCGACACCACCAAGTCCACGTTCGAGGCCGACGCGGCGACCGAGACTTCGGTGAGCGGCACGTCGGGAATACTCAGCCCCCGTGCGGCGTGAACCCCACACAGCCGCCATGCTCCCGCACGCCAGCCTCCGACTCCTCGCCAGCCTCACCCCTGCCGCGCTCGCGCTGGCCGCCTCGCTGGCCCCCACCCTCGCGGAAGCAAACGGCCGTCTCACCGCCACCACGGAATCCGGAGACGTGGGCGAGCTCGACCTCCTCGAAGAACGCCTCACCATCAACATCGACCGCCAATACGCCGACACCACACTCCGCCAGGTCTACTCCAACCACTCCGAATCCCGCCTCGAAGGCCGTTACACCCTCCAAGCGGGCGAGGGCGCAAAGGTCCACGGCTTCTCCTACTGGAACGGAGATGACCGCATCGTCGGCGAAGTCCTCGAGAACTCCACCGCCACCGAGATCTACGAAGAAGTCACCGGCCTCGGCGGAGACCCAGGCCTCCTGACCGAATCCGGCGAGGGCGCATTCACCTTCCGCGTCTTCCCGATCGAGCCCGGCGAAGACAAACCCGTCGAAGTGGACTACCACCGCCGCCTCGAGCGTTCCGGTGACCGCGTCCTCGCGAGCTTTCCGTTGGCCGAGCCCGCCGCCAACGCCACGATCACCCTGCACGACGAGCGCGGAATCACCGACCTCGAGTCCACCTCGCACAACCTCGACATCAAGCGCATCGACGCCGAGCACATCGAGGTCCGCACCAAGACCCCCAAGGGCAAGCCCACCGAGCTCGACCTCTCCTGGACCATCGGCCAACCCGCCTTCACGCTCGACACCGCCATCCACCGCGACAAGGGGCAAGACGGCTACATGCTGCTCACCCTCGCCACCCCCGACGTCGCCCCCTCCACCAAGCGCATCGGCAAAGACGTCACGCTTGTCCTCGACATCTCCGGCAGCATGGCCGGCCCCCCACTCGACCAAGCCAAGCTCGCCGCCATCGACGTCTTAGGCCGCCTCAGCTCCGAGGACCGCGTCAACGTCGTGCTGTTTGATGACGGCGTCGACAAGCTCTACAACACCCCGCGCGCGGTCAAAGACTCCACCCGCAAAGACGCGATCGACTTCGTCAAGAAGGCCCACGACAACGGCGGCACCAACATCGCGCTGGCGCTCAAAGAATCCCTCGCCGCCCAGACCCGTGACGACAAGCCGGACGTCATCCTGTTCCTCACCGACGGACAGTCCGACTCCCAAGAAACCCTCGAAGTCGCGGCCGACGACAAGGGCGATGCCCGCGTCTTCACGATCGGCGTGGGCGATGGTGTCGAGCGTCCCCTGCTCTCCAGGCTCGCCTCCACCAAGCGCGGCCGCTTCACGTTCATCGAGTCGCCCGAGGCCATCACCCGCAAGATGGAGAAGCTCTACGACACGATCGAGACGCCGATGATGGTCGACCTCGAGCTGTCGGCCAAAGGCGCCACCGTCACTCGCATCTATCCGCAAAGCCTGCCCGACCTCTATGCCTCCGACGAGCTCGTCATCGCCGCTCGCGTGCGTGGCGATGGCCCCACCACCATCACCCTCACCGGACGCCGCGGCGGCAAGCTCGAGACCTTCGAGACCACACTCAACGTCCCCAAGGTCAACCAGCGGCCGTGGGTCGGACGCACGTGGGCCGAAGCGCGTACCGACGACCTGCTCGAGGAGATCGCGCTCGCCGGCGAGACCGAAGAACTCGTCGAGGAGACCACTGAGCTGGCCCTCGCCTACAACATCGTCACCCCCTACACCGCCTTCTTGGCCATCCCCGCCAGCGAGCTCACCGAGGGCGCCTCCGAGACCCTCGCCCAAGCCCGCGAGCGAAAGTCCAAGATCCTCGCCGCCAACCCCGATGCCGCCGCCCTCTCGCGCGACATCATGCCGCCGGGCGACCCCATCCTCTCCGTTCGCGCTCCGGCCAGCGCCCAGCAGGTCACCGCATACTTCCCCTTCGGCCTGGTGGAAGACCTGGTCTGGGATGAGGCCCGCGAGATGTGGACGACCCGCTTCTTGGTGCCCAAGGGCGTGGAGGACGGTGCCTACGATGTGAAGGTTGTGGTGGTCGACAAGAACGGCGCGGTCAAGATGTCGACCGTCCCCTACACCATCGACTCCGAGGCGCCGGACTTCGAGGTCGAGCTGGAGGTGACCGACTCTGGCGTGCGCGTGCTGGCCAAGGCGGACCCCGAGCTGGGAGTCCTACGAGAGGCCGTGGTCGCGCTGGTCGATGACCCCACCGTGCGCATCGATCTGACGCTGCACCGCGGCGAGTTCACCGGCGAGTTGAAGCTTCCGCCCGGAATGCACCGGGTGCGGGTGGTGGTGACCGACGACGCCCGCAATGAGAAGAGTCGCGAGATTGAAGTCGAGGTGAAGTGATGTTCGCCGGCCTCCTCACGCTTGCACTCGCTGCCCCCGTCGCAGACGCCCCCTCCTTCGAGCTGGCCACCCTCCACACCAGCACCGCACACGTCGATGACCTGGCCACAGACGGCAAGCTCGTGTGGGCCGGGACCCGCGGGGGCCTGGAGGTCTACGACGTCGCAACAGGCACCCTGCAGCGCCGCTTCGACACCCGCCACGGCCTGGACACCGCGCACGTGTGGAGCGTCGACCTCTCCAATGGCCAGGCCCGCGTACGCACCACCGCCAGCGAGTGCGTGCTTCGAGACACGACCTTCGACTGCACCGCTGCCGCGGGTGCTCCCGCCATGGAGCCCACCGTCGGACCACGACGCGACGGGCACCGCGTCACCGCCATCGTCAACGCCGGCACTCAGCGTTTCGAAGCCACCGCAGGATCCGGGCTGTGGATCGGCGGCGAAACCCCGCGTCGCCTCACCGCAGACGACCAACCCTGCTCCAACCACATCGGTCCCATGCTCACCGACGGCGAACGGCTGTGGCTCGGAGCCTTCCACGAGGGCCTCTGCTTCACCGACGACGGCAGAACCTTCACCCATGCGTCCGAGGGGCCCCGGATGATCAACGACCTTACCTCGATCGACGGCGTGCTGTGGATCGCCGCCACCGAGGGCCTCTTCCGCACCACCGACGGCATCACCTTCGAACGCGAAGCCAGCATCAAGCCCCGCGGCGTCAACGGCCTCGCCCGCGACGGTGACATGCTCCTCGTGACCACTCCAGGCGCCCTGTGGACCGTCCCGCTCGGCAAAGGCCGCACCAAGGCTCAATCCCGCCCCGGCCGCACCCGCGCAATCCAAGGCCTCGTGCACACCACAGACGCCACCTGGCTGACCACCGAAGATCGCGGCGTCGTCCGAGTCGCCACGAGCGGCGACACCACCCGCTTCGACCTCGCCGCCGGCCTCCCGGCGAGCTGGTTCCTCGCCGCCGCCGCCGACAACCAAGGCAACATCGTCGCCGGCTCCCTACGCAACGGTGTCACCGTGCTCGAACCCGACGGCAGCCACCACCAAGTCGGAGGACTCCCCGACACCTGGATCTTCGATGTCACCCGCATCGCCGACACCATCTTCGTGGGTACACAAAACGGGGCCGCCGCGATCCAAGGCGAACATGTCACGACATTGCCCGACATCCCTCACCCCAACGTCCACGGCTTCGCCGAGTATCGCGGCCAACTGTGGGTCGCCACCGAAGGCGGCCTCGCGGTCTACGACACCGATTCGTAGGCAACCAAGGTGGCCGCACGACGACGCGTCCTACGTCCGGGCTCCACCCTCCCTTTCAGCGCGAGAGTGGGCGCAGACCAAGCTGCACCTCATCGTATACGACCTGCCCCGGCGGAGTCACCGTCCCTAGCGCGCCCGCAGCACGTGAAAGTCGCCCGCAATGTCTGCCAGGTACATCTCGAGCCGAGAATACCCAGCCTCGTTGACGACGTCCCCGGGGGCTTCCCAACCGAAAGGAACACCCTCCTCGTCCAGCGTGCTTCGGTCTCGAGTCTCGGACACATAGACCGGGTGTACGAACGACGCGTGGTCGCCCAAGCCGCCGTCGCCGAACGCCTGCGAGCCCTCGGTCGGGCCCGTTCGTTCGCGCGCCCACGTGATGTACCGGAGGTCATGGACCTTCGCCAGCGCAAGCCTGGCGTGTGGGGCAAGCACAACGGCGTGTCGGGCTACTGGCAGGTCCCGCTTGGACATCTACGTTCAAACACGAGGAACCTACGATGACCAAGCCCACCGTTGACCAGCACGCTCGTATCGACCCCGCATCGCGACCCGCTCTCGAGCGGTTTCTCTCGGTCCTTCCCGGCGGGCTTCAGGCACTTCCCATCCCCCAGCGCCGCGAGACGATGACGGCGCTGATCGTCCAAGCTGCGGGGGCGATGCCCTCTCCTGAGGGCGTCCGAACCGAAGAGCGCACGGTTGCCGGTCCTGACGGGGCGCCGGAGATTCGAGTCCGCATCTATCACCCCACAACCGTAGAGGGCGCGCGACCCGGCGTGTACTACATTCACGGGGGAGGGATGGTCGTTGGCGACCTGGAGGCTGGCGACTTCGAATCCAAGACCCTGTGTTCAGCTTGGCGCTGTCGTCGTGAATGTCGAGTATCGCCTTGCGCCAGAGCATCCGCATCCGGCTCCGGTCGAAGATTGTTACGCAGGCCTGAAGTGGTTTGCGAGCGAGGCCGACGCGTTGGGGGTCGATGCCGATCGGATCGCGATCTACGGACCGAGTGCGGGCGGCGGCCTCACCATCGCGACGACCCTTCTCAGCGTCGATCGCAACGGCCCGAAGATCTGCTTCGTGATGGCGCTGTACCCCATGCTCGATGACCGCAACGTCACCGCCTCAAGTCACCAGGTCACCTCGGTGGGCGTGTGGGATCGAGCCGCAAACATCGAGGCCTGGGAGGCCTACCTTGGTCGAGCCGAGGCCGACCACTACGCTGCCCCGGCACGCCGGGAAGACGTCGCCGGCTTCCCACCCACGTTCATCGATGTTGGAACCGAAGACGCGTTCCGAGACGAGGATATCGCGTTCGCGGGCAAACTCCTTGCGGCCGGGGTTCCGACCGAGCTGCATGTCCTGCCGGGCGCCTATCACGGGTCCGAGTTGATGGCCGCAACCGCTCCCTTGAGCCAGCGCATCCTGTCTCGGCGGTTCCGGGCACTTGCGGAGCACCTGGGCTGACCGCATCGTGGGCAATCGTCCTGATTCGAGTGCCAAAGACGTCTGCCGGGTCTACGCTGCCGAGGGAAACACTCCATGAGCGTATCGGGCAAAGGGAGCTTCGCGGTCTGGCCGGGCTGGAAGGGGATCCTGGCCCAGGTCGGCGTCGATGTGGTCGACGTGCTGCGGCGAGCGAGGCTTCCCGAGGACCTTCTCAACGGCGGAGATGTTCGCGTGGGGTCGGACGACTTCATGCGGATCCACGAAGCGATTCACGACAGCGTCCAAGACCCGACCTTTTGGGTTCGGCTGACCGAGGGGATCAGCCCAGAGTGGTTTTCGCCGCCGCTCTTCGCAGCGTTGTGCAGCCCCGACCTCGCGACCGCGGCCCAGCGGTTCGCGCGGTTCAAACCTCTGCTTGGCCCGGTCTCTCTCGAGGTTGACGACGCGGCAGACGGCTTGCGGCTCACATATCGATGGGAGCCCACGGAGGTTCGTCTTCCTGCGCACGTGCATGTCGTTGAGGCGATGTTCATCACGCAGCTCGCCCGGCTCGGCACCCGCCAACACATCCAGCCCATCGAGGTCACGGTCCCGGAGCTACCCGACGTCCCCGAACCCTACGAGGGCTTTCTCGGTGTCGAGCTCAGGCGAGGTCGAGATCTGCACGTTCGCTTCGACAACGAAGATGCCCATCGCGCATTCCTGAGCTCGAACCCCGCCATGTGGGACATCTTCGAGCCGGAGCTGAGCCAACGTCTTGCCGACCTTGGGGAGGAGGCTTCGTTCACTCGTCGGGCTCAGGCCGTGCTCCTCGAAGGGCTCCCGAGCGGTCAGTTTTCGATGGACGAGGTCGCACGCCGGCTGGGCGTCAGTACGCGGACCCTCCAACGACGTCTGCAGGCCGAAGGCACCCGCTTCAAGGCGGTGGTCGGAGACACCCGACAGCGGTTGGCCTGCCACTACCTTCGCGAAACACAGATCTCCTTGAACGAGGTTGCGTACCTTCTGGGCTTCGAAGAGCCAACATCGTTCTTCCGTGCCTTTCATCGGTGGACGGATACGACCCCGGAGCAGTTTCGCGCTGCAGCAGCCCAGTCGGTCTCACGCCCCGGGCCCTGAGCCCAGCCCGTCGGTCCGTCACTCGGCGTCAGCCGCCGAGTTGGTCTCCCCACGCTGCCTCTCGGCGCTGGAACGGTCATGCTCTGCAGCAAGGGCGTCGATGTACGGCACCGCGCGCCGGCTCGCGAAACCGTCGGTGAGCAGCCCGATACCACCAAGCAACACCAGGATGGAGCCAAGGCCCTGTGCCCAATCCGTGCTGACGGCAAAGCGCAGGACCAGGCCGCCGAATGCGATGCCACCAAAGGTCGGGAGGACGAGGTGGAAGTTCGCTAGGACCTTGTCCATCCGGGCGATCTCCGCTGCGAGCGTGTTCGCGGCGTCCGTTTCCAGCCCCTGCAACAGCGCCGCCACCTGGCCCGGCGTTCGTAGGCTAATGCCAACGCCGACCCCGAGGAACAGCAGCCCAAACAAGAAGCAGGGGACAGCGACCGACCACGCAAACGCGGGGGTTTCCGACCGGATGGCGGCGATCCCCAGGCCGATGAGCAAGAGCCCTCCGGGCACGACGAAGAGCGCGGACTCAAGCCGTTCGCCGCGAAAGTACGTTTGGACCACTTCGAGGAACTCCATCGCCAAAACGGTAGCGTGCAGGGCTCCAAGGCCTCCAAGCACGACCCGCCAACGGACTCGCACAACGCGCCAATCTTTGGGTTCCTGCGCGCGTTCGTCTGCAACTCACCTCGGTATCGTCCACTGCAGCGAGATGCCTTGCACGCGGTAGAAGCCGAAGCCCGGGACAAGAACAAGGCCCGAGTGGCTGCGCGCACAACCGGTGGCGAGTCGAGCGCTTTGGCGGACCGGGACAACGCTTTGGCGCGCCCGGACATTCGACCCTGAGTCTGCCTGCGTATGTTGTTAGAGGAGTTCGATCCTTCAACAGCGAACGCAGGCAGACGGATGCAGATAACGAAAGCGACTCACGACCAGGAACTTCAGGGGCAGTACGGCGCCTTGCGCTTTCTGGTTTGGCTCAACAAGAAGAACTGGGGACTGCGCATGGTCAACTCCATGGTTCGGATGTCCAAGGGCCAAAAGGTCAAGGGCGTGGACAACGACACCGTGGAAGTCCCGAGTACCCACACACCAGGCCACCGAGTTCGTACACGGGTGTTCCGCCCCCAAGGCAACACCGAGAAGCTCCCCGCCATGCTCTACTTTCACGGCGGCGGCTACATGATGGGCATCCCCGAAATGGCGAACCCGTTCTACGCCGACGTGCTCAAGCGGCGAAACGTCGCCATCTTCTCGCCCGACTACCGAGTCTCACAAAAAGACCCGTTTCCCGCGGGCTTCAACGATTGCTACGACGTGATGTTGTGGGTGCGAGACAACGCCGACAAGCTCAACATTGACCCCAACAACATCATCATCGCCGGCCACAGCGCGGGCGGTGGCATGGCAGCCGCGATCACCCTCAAGGCGCGCGACACGAAAGACGTCGACCCCATCTTCCAAATGCCCGTCTATCCCATGCTGGACCATCGGATGCTCACCGCCTCGTCACAAATGCAAGGCTCGACCATGTGGGATGCCAGCATCAACGCGCGCGCCTGGAAGCTCTACCTCGGAGACCTCGACGACCCGATTCCGGCTTACGCCTCTCCCGCGCTCAACGAGGACTACCGAGACTTCCCACCGACGATCAGTTTCGTGGGCGACCTTGAGCCTTTCCTCGACGAGAGCATCGCTTACATTGAAAATCTGGGGGCCGCGGGGGTCCACGTCGAGTTCAAAGTGTTCAAGGGCGGCTACCACGGCTTCGAAGTCGGGTCCCCGAACGCTGCCATCTCCAAGGCGGCGAACGAATTTCAGCTCGCGGCATTCGAGGCATTCTACGATGCCTACGTGCGCAGATAAGCAAGAGACGGCTGGAGTGGCTTGCTCCGGGCGCTTCATCGAGTTGAGGACGCCCCCTACCTAGCGCGCCCGCAGCACGTGAAAGTCGCCCGCAATGTCTGCCAGGTACATCTCGAGCCGAGAATACCCAGCCTCGTTGACGACGTCCCCGGGGACTTCCCAACCGAAAGGAACACCCTCCTCGTCCAGCGTATTTCGGTCTCGAGTCTCGGACACATAGACCGGATGCACGAACGACGCGTGATCGCCCAAGCCGCCGTCGCCGTACGTCTGCGAGCCCTCGGTCGGACCCGTTCGTTCGCGGGCCCAGGTGATGTAGCGGAGGTCGTTCTCGCGGTCGTTGTGGGGTGTACCGTCGGCGTCGAAGCGCATGCCCGCGCCAACGTTGGCAAGCACGATGTCTTTGACGTCTTCCGTTGCGTGCAGCGTCATCCCGCCGTCGGGGCTCGGGGCGGGCTCGTAGCGGCGAGCCACATCCGAGACATCCTGTGGGTCGTCCGGGTCAAAGGTGGAGAGCATGGCCCAGTCGTCGTCTGTGACGCCGTGGAACTCGGAGCCGTCCTTGTCGATGACGAGGTTGTCCGCGATGTAGAAGTTCGCGTTCGTCTCGATCGGCGGCACCATGTTGGTGGCCTCTCGGTAGTCGAAGCGATGCATCAGAGCGTAGTTGAGGTCGGCGTTGTAGGGAGCAGCTTCGTAGTAGTTGTGATGGATGTCGATGGGCTGGTTACCGTTGTAGTGCGTGCTCATCCGGTTCCGCCAGCCGTAGATGTAGTTGTTGTAGATCTGATCGGCGGTCTCGCCGTTCCCGGCGGTGTTGAAGAACCGATGCGTCAAGCCGATGAAGGCGTTGTGGTGGTTGGAGAACCCGTCCCACGCCCCCCATGCTTCCAGCTGAGAATCGTAGTCGTCGGGGTAGATCTGACGCGTATAGCTCGCCAGGATGCCTCCGCCGCCTCCCGTATTCTGCTGATAGCTGCCCTCGTGCAGCAGCGAATGTTGGGTCGTCGTCAAGCCTCCGCGCCCCAGGTCCACGTCGATGTTCACCATGCCGCCGCCCGTATAGTTGGCCCAGCCGCCCGTGTAGTGGTCGAGAATCGTGTTGTACGAACCCGACCGGGAGAACGGGATGAGCAGGCTCCCGCCGTTGTCCTGGGATGCAAAACCACCTTCCGCCGCGATGTATCGGATGATGGTGTTCTGCATGGAGATGCGGATGTCGACGTTGGCCCCGTCGTCGGGGATGGTGATGTTGACACCGCCCAGGTCGTTCGCGGTCTCGCCGGCAACGGTGAGGTTGTCGCCGTAGGCCGTCAGGCGACTCTGGATTCTGAATTCTCCGCCGACCAGGAAGTACACGATTCGCGGAAAGTCCTGCTGGAGCGCCCACCTCAGCGAGCCCTCCTCCCCCGTGTCCTCGGTCGTGGTGACGTACAAGATCGTCCCGTCACGGCCGCCAGTGGCCCAGGCGCCGTATCCCTCGGCGGTGGGGAACGCCTTGTGTTCAGACAAGACGATGTCGGTGGTCTCGACCTCGCCGGATCCCTCGGAGCCACCCGTCTCGCTCGAGTCGGTCTCGTCGATTGACGAGGTCGCCGTGGCCGCGGGACCAGCAGTCGTCCCCACGCCGGAGGCCTCTGCGTCCGTTCCGTCTCCAACTCCAGTCGTTTCGGTGTCGGCTCCAGCCGTCATCCCGGCCGGCGACCCGTTTCCGCCACACCCGGTCGTGAGGGCGAGCAAACAACACAGTGATGAAAGCGCTCGGTCGGTCATGATCGTGTGGCCTCGTCGAGGGTCGACGCTTCGTCTGTTCCACGGCGACCGCGGCTGTCCTCGGAAAAGCGTGTCGAAGCCGGGCCTGTACCCGACGTTACTTCTCCGGTGCACCTGATGAGGTCCGCGAGCCAAGGCGCTCGTCCAGTGATGGACCTAGGTCGTGGACTCCGAAGGGCCCCGGGGCTCGCACGGGCTCTCTGCCAGAGTTCGGTATAGTCACCCCATGCGTCGCTTGGCTCTTTTTGCTTCCCTTGGTACTGCCGCTTGCTTCAATCCCGACAGTCCCAGCGCCGACACCGACGTCGCAGGGTCGAGCACCGAGACAACCCAGACGACCGCCCCCTCGACCGGCACCCCGAGCACGACGGGCCCAACGTCGACCACAGATCCGACGTCCGGCCCGGGCCCCACGTCCGCGACGGATCCCACGGGCGACACCGACCCCACCAACCCCACCA
>OJGU01000507.1_pt1 | contig 22476 bp, 17 predicted proteins | sample 1594741 | NCBI WGS metagenome assembly OJGU01 (sample SAMN05416841, study PRJEB24817) | seawater metagenome | isolation source: Sea water | place: Canada:Atlantic | collected 2013-07
AGGTCTCGTGGGCTCGGAGATGTGTATAAGAGACAGAGTAAGAGAGTCGAAGCGGCTCAGAAAATGTTGGGCACCGACGTCGAATTGGACAAGTTGATTAAGGCAAGTCTCTCCGCCTCAAGCTAAGAAAGAACGATCGCCTGCACCCATGCGTCCGAAACAGGCCACCAAGAGCGCTCGAATCCAAGCCGCGCTGGCAACCGCAAGTTTGAAACTGCTCGCGGCAACGCTGCGTTATCGGGTCGGTGATACGAATGAGAAACTGGCCCCGCTTAAAGACCACCCCTTTATTTTCGCGATCTGGCACAATCGGCTGGCTCTCAGCCTTCCGCTCTACAGACGGCTGATCACGAAGCAATTTCCCTCGCACCGCCTAGCAGCCCTCGTAAGTGCGAGTCGGGACGGGGCAATGCTCTCGGAAATTTTACGTCGCTTCGACGTGCAACCTGTCCGCGGATCAAGTAGCCGGCGAGGGGCTCAGGCCCTTAGAGAACTCGCTCGCTCTGCGGCCGAGGGATGTGATCTCGCCATCACACCAGACGGACCCCGTGGTCCCTGCTACAGGATCCAAGATGGAGTGATTGCTGCAGCCCAACTCAGTGGTCTGCCGATATTACCAGCGAGCTACAACCTATCCTCCAAAATCACCCTCAAGAGCTGGGATCGCTTTCAAGTCCCCCTCCCCTTTTCGCTCTGCGAGGTTCGGACCGGCACCCCTATATACGTTCCTCGCGATGCCGATGACGCGCAACGCTCAACCCTAAAGCAAGCGCTCCAACGGGAAATGGATTCTATCACTAGCGATTGACCACGCCCCTGCACTAGGCACCCAAAGGCACGACCTGACTCCAGCAGTCACCCTCATAGATTTCCAAGAAGCGGTGCCGCACAGCCTCACCCTGCTCGCCATCGCGAACGATCCCAAAAACAGTCGCACCGGAACCCGATAGCAAGGCGCCATCCGCACCGGCCTCAAGCAGGCCAGAACGAATCAACTGCAAGATGGGGTATTTGCGGAAAACCGGTTGCTCCAGGGAATTAAACAAACCGCTCATCACCTCAGACCACTGCGAAGCGTTGAGAGCCGAGAGAAAGTTACCGAGCGTTATCGGAGAGTGAACCCCTCCCTCGTCAAAGCTAAGATGCTTGTAGGCCCACGGTGTTGGCACACCAAACCCCGGATTTACAAGAATCACGCACGAATCTTCAAACATTGAAAATGCAGGTAGGGATTCGACCCGCTCTCCTCTTCCAGTCGCAATTCCTGGTCCCGGACTTAGGAAAAACGGAACATCAGAACCTAACTCTGCGGCCAAGGCCCACAAGGCCGCATCTCCCATCATTCCATCATTCAAAGCATTGAGACCGGTTAAGGTGGCTGCCGCATTGCCGCTTCCACCACCGACACCTGCTGCTACTGGGAGCTTCTTTTCCAGATGAATTTTCACTCCACCTTCAATTCCATTGGCTTCCAAGAACCGTTTCGCAGCCTTGCAGACCAGGTTCTCAGGGCCAAGTGGCACCTCCGGATGCGCGCAAGTCAAATCGATCGCCGGCCTGTCCTGAGCTTCAATGGTCAACTGATCGTAAAGACCGATCGGTTGCATAACGGACTCCAACTCATGGAATCCGTCATCCCGACGATGCAGGACGTTGAGGAATAGATTGATCTTACAACCAGAGCGTACCGTGAGCATAATTGGCACAAAAAAAGGGCGTCGACATTACCTGCGTCGACGCCCTTTGATAAATCGTTAGAGCCTAGTAATCGAAGACTTTGAACCGACTTCCTGGCAAGAATGGAGCGACATCGCCACCACCAAATCCGAGCGCGGCATCCGTTGCGAAGGTTGAATCAGACACCAAATTGGGCTTGAAATTGTCCGGATACTGTCCCCACTCGGGATCGATCACAGGCTCATAGCTTGGGATGGGGAAGGTCACGACCTCATAAGCACCCACAGCCGTTCGTTTGACTGTCTTCGAAAGACCGGTAATAAACCCACGGGAAACCCCCTCTTCCGGACTATCCCAGATAGCGCTCTGCTCCATCGAATGGCGCAACTCGCCCAACCGAGAGACCTCGGTGAGATTCGTAAGGCCACGGCCGAGCTTGCGCTCAGGACCAGCACACCCGGTCGACAAAAAAGCCGCCGCCAAAACACAAACTGCAATCGAGGAAATACGCATAAGTGGAAATATTTTTCTAACGCTATGGGTCAAGGGAACACTTGTAAAGATTGTTTTCGTTCAGTCTTAAGACTCATCAAGATGTTTAGTATAACGACCAGCCACGCCCCCTCCTTAGGAAAAACTTTCCTTAGGCCGAGTCAGAATCATCCTTCGTTTTCTCTAGCTTAGCCGTAGCAGCCTGCTCTCTTTTCTCCCAGAATCTTGAGATAAAGACACTTAACTCGTAGAGAAACTGCAACGGAAGGGCCATAAGCACCATGGTAAAAGGATCACCCGTTGGCGTAATCACCGCACAAATGGAGAGATTGATAACAATCCAGTAAGGGCGAAACTTGCTGAGTTTCATGTAATCAAGGAAGCCGACTTTCACCATCGTCAACAAGACAACCGGCAATTGAAAGCTGAGCCCCATGGCTAACATTAGCTTGCAGACAAAACTGATATAGTCCTCGGCTCGCCACTCATCCGCACCAAATCCCATCCATTGAGAAAACTGAACTGTCGCCATCAAAGCGATCTGCATCACGATGAAATAACAAAATGAGATGCCCAAAACGAACAGCAGGGACCCAAAGCCAGCCGTTTGATAGAGGAATTTCTTCTCGTGAATCCGCAGCGCAGGGAGGACAAATTGCCCAACAAAAAAGATCACAAATGGCGATGCCACGACCAGCCCACCATACAACATGAGCTGAAAGGCCACTAGAAAGGCTCCAATCGGACTATAATTCTTAAGTTCGACGCCCTTTTCCCACTCCGGCTGATCCACCTGATCCAAATCTACTTCAGCGACCAAGACGGTATTCGTTCCAATAAGCTTAAACCGAATGTTTACCCGAGTCAGGGCATTGGTCAGATCCCAAGAAAAGACGTTCGTCGCGACAGCCTCTGGGACAACACCGACACGGTCTTCACCAAGAAACAATCCAACATCCTTAGTCTCCGCAGCTCGGTTCTGTTGGCCAGATTTAAGAGGCCAGGTAAGAAAATCAACTAGAATATTGCTAGCGACAAGGCAGAAGAGCATTGAGATCAAGACGGCCGAAACACACTTGATCAGCATCCAACGGAGATCCTCGAGATGCTCAAGAAAGGTTTTTACCGGGCCCCCGCCCTCTTCTTCACTCCATTCTGGGTAAGCGTCGCCTCCAGGCAATTGCTCGGACTCAGACATCGAAAGAAAATACTAAGACAATTTCTTAGACTCGAAACAGCAGTTCACTGGGTAACAGCGATGCTCCCTCAAACCTTGGGAGAGGACGAATCCTGGCCTTCATGGAAGGCTTCACGACTCGCCTCTGCTTGCCCCTCAGCAGCATCGCTACTTCGGGCTACAGGAGGAGCCTCAACCGGGCTAGACGTGTGGTGCGACGGAGGATTGCTATCCGGCTCGGTATCGTCAATCGCCCGTTGAAGGTCGTCTTGAACATCACGAGTCGCCTTCTTGAACTCCTTAATACCCTGCCCGAGACCTCGAGCTAACTCAGGAAGCTTCTTGGCCCCAAAGAGGATCAGAACGACAATCAAGATTCCTAGAATCTCGGGCCATTGGAGCATTGCGAAAAACGTCATGTTCATAGGTTACTACTGAGGCGAAGCTAATTCACCCCTATCGAATAGTAAAGGGACAAAATCAAATCAAAATGGATGGACTCCCCAAGAGTCCCTGCACACAGATCTATTGGCGAAGAATAACAAATTCACCACGGCGATTCTTGCGGTAAGCCCCCTCGTTCTCTCCTTCGACAGCGGGACGGTCTTCACCCCAACTCTCGGTGGTCACTCGATCGGGAGCAATTCCGAGGCGAACAAGGACTTCACGGACTGACAACGCACGCCGTTCGCCAAGAGAGCGATTGTATTCTTCTGTTCCCCGCTCATCACAATGGCCTTCGATCTTCACCATCGCCGAGGTCTCAGCAGCCAAGAAGTCGGCCACAGCTTCCACCTTGGCCAGTTCTTCGGTGCGGATCGAAAAGCGATCGTAATCAAAAAAGACGGTATAGGCAGCCAAGGTCTCACGATCTTCGCTCGCGCCCGCAATCCGATTCCGATCTGGCAAGGCGTTGCCGCCGGCACCATTTCCGTTGTTATCAGAGAAATTGACGTCCGAGCCGTTCGGGAATTCATCCCCCATGAGTGAGGCACCATTTCCCAAGTCGCTATTAAATCCGTTGCCCGCCCCACCGCTTCCGCCACCGTTGCTGAAGTCGATAAGGCCCGCAGGCTCACTGCTTCCCCCGACAATCGAACCCGGCCCGCCAGGAATTGGGGTCATGGACTTAGGCTTCTTCCGACACCCGGCAACCGTGATCAAAAGGACCAGAAAGAGGGATACTCTGAAAAAGGTGGTGTTATTCATCGGATTGTTATCTCGGTAGTCAGTAAGTAGCGGACGTTAGCGCGCCCATGCGGGCTGCGAACTATTACCCATAATTAAAGGGACATCCTTGACCCGTTTGGTTGGAACGTCAAGGATAGACAAAATCTTACGACCGTTTTTCTTGCGCATAAACACAATGTTTCGCGAGTTCGGCGCCCATGACGGATCCTCCCCTTGAGTCAGAACCGTCGCTTCCCCACCACCCGCAGCAACCACACAGATTTGGAACTGCCGCCCCATCAATGCCGTGAATGCAATCCACCGACCATCCGGCGACCAATCAGGCTCAGAGTACACCCCACTCGCCCCCGCAGCACGGAGTCGACGCATCGTCCCCCCATTGCCATCAATCAAATAAAGTCGCGCCCCACCACCCGCTGCGGATGTGAAACAGATTTGACTCCCGTCTGGAGACCAGCACGGACAGGCTTCTTCTTCTCTCGTTTTTGTGAGCCGCTTGAGCCCAGAACCGTTGATCGCGGACACGTAGAGGTCTGGACTCCCATCTTTGCTCAGAATCATCGCCATTCGTCGTCCATCGGAAGTGATCGCTGCACTCGTGTTGAGACCCGAGTATCGGGAAACCGCAACTCGTCGGCCGGTCTTAAGATCATGAGAAAAAATATCGGGATTTCGCAATTTGTAGGAGGTATAGAAGAGCTTCAATTGACCAGGAACCCAGGCAGGGGCCGCCACATTCGATTCATCCCGGGTAATGGTCTGAGAACGATAGCCATCGAAGTCAGAGACATAGATTTCTGGAAACCCACCGGATGCTCGGCTTTTGTAGGCGATCTTGGTATGAGCGATGCCCTTTTGACGGAACACCTGCTCAACAACTGCATTGGCTAGGGCATGTGCCTGTTGCCGCACACTTCCCGAGGAGTATTGCCGAGAGAAGAGCGTCGCTCCCCCACCCAAACGGTCCACCAATCGCCCTCGAACGCCACCCTGATTATCTCCGATCAGTGAATACTGTCCCTTCCCGACAGGAACCACTTCCCATCCCATCACTTCAAGATCGAAGCTCAGGATCTGAAGAACACTGCCTTGATAGCCCTCGAGCTGGATCGGCACGGGGTCCACACTTGATTGGAATCGATCAAGATTGATCTCATTCTGCGCCAAGCCGTTCGCAGAGTACGCTACAAGAGCGAGAAGACTACAAAGGGTCTGTAGCGCTGGTCCTAATTTTTCTATCCTCATTCTGATATCCGCCCGTCCTTTAAATTGAAATTGATCGTGTAGGTCCGCTCTGCCACAGAGGTCTCAGCGGGAGGACGGCGATCAATTCGCTTGACTCGTCCTATCGCATCCCGAACAGACTGGTCGAGACTCGCGTTCCCAGATGGGCCAACAATCGTTGCTGATTTTACAGTCCCATCGAGATTCACAATCACCCGAACACGCACCACTGCGCGAGAACGCCCAATATCCGTCGGCTCAACCCAAGCCCTATTGTAAGCCCGCTTGACGAATAGCGGGTAGTTGCCCAGGGCGGTGCCGCCAACGAGATTCGAAGTTATCTCCGATCGCTCCGAAAGAGAATTGCCCAATGAATCCAACGACTGATTCATCTCTCGCAATCGCGCCGCTGCCGCCCGTTTCTGCTTCTGTGCTTCCTCTCGCTCTCTCCGCAAATCCGCCTCCCGCCTCGCACGCGCAGGATCTGACTTCTTCTGCGTAGCGTTGAAGTTTATCTTAATCTCAGGGGGTTTGGGCTTGGGTTTCTGTTTCTTTGGCGGCGCAGGCTCAGGCTTCGGAATCACCTTTGGTTTTTCCGCCACCTTCGGTTTCGGCTCTTCTCTCGGAAGTGGCTTCGGGGGATCAATCTTCTCGACGACCACCGGCTTCGGTTTTTCCGGAATGATTTTCTTTGGCTCCGGCTTTGCTTCAGGCGGAGGCTCAACAGGGGGAGCCGGAGGCGTCGCCTGCGCTACCGTCTCGCTGGATTTCTTAGCCGACAGAGCCGCCTCAATGGCAAGTGCGGAAACGAGACTGATCTGAGATGCCCGCTTAGGCTTTTCAGGTGCTGTACGAAAGGCGGGCCCAAAAAGCAGCACCAGCAACAAGGCCAAATGAAAGCCAGCCGAAACCACCATGCACTTTTTCTGCAAGCGCTCCATCGTCATTCGCTTCCAAAATCTGTCCGCATCGACACATTAGGGATTCCTAGTTTGGTCAATAAATCCATCACGTTGGCCACCATTTCCCAAGTCGCCTTCTTATCCGCACGGACGTAAAAGAAGACCTCGGGATCAGCTTGAAATGTCTGCCCAATGGACGTTCGCAGCTCTGAAACCGGCATTTCTGATTGATCCAAGAAATAGTCCCCCTCAGCGGTAATCTCTACCACTCGGATCTTTTCCGGATCCATTCCCGGATCAGCAACGCCCCCTGACGGAAGATCCAAGGTCATGCCTTGATCAAGGAGCGGGGTCGTGATCATGAAGATAATCAACAATACAAAGGCAAGATCCAGTAGCGGCGTGACGTTAATATCACTCAGGGTCACCAACTTATTCTGATCAGAGAACCGACGCATACTCACTCTTTCGACCTCAAACGCTCAGAATCGTTCGCCTCTTTCTTTGTTACCAACCGAGTTTTCCAGCAGATTAAACATCATCCAGATAATCGATCTCCATCTTTGAAGCGAGTTCGTGAGCGAAGTTATCCATATCTACCGTCAAGACGCGGAGGTGATGAACAAGCCAGTTGTAACCAAACATCGAAGGAATGGCCACCAAGAGCCCAGCGACCGTCGTTACCAAGGCAGCGGCCACGCCGGGAGCCATCGTTGTCAATTGGGCGTTCCCTGCTTTCGCCACCTCAGCAAAGGTGCTCATGACTCCCCACACCGTTCCAAGCAAGCCTAAGAACGGTGCCCCACTGACGGCCAGCGCCAATAAGATCAATCCCGATTCGAGACGAAGCGACTCCAGAGAAACGGCGCGTTCTAGAGCCCGTTTGACATGTTCGATACTACGAAGACTCACCTTACCGCCTTCTTCGCCTCGCTTGTCCTTTGCCCGTTCCACACCCCGCTGCAGCTCGCCACATCCCATTTCGTAGACCGCATACAACGGGCAGCCGTGCACTTGGATTTTCCGGTCGAAAATGTCCATGAGTCCTTTTTGAGCGCGGAACTCCTGATCGAAGAGCCGATTCAAACGACGAGCCCGCCTCATCTGCATCGCTTTGGATGCCATGACACTCCAAGCAAAGATCGAGAACAGCACCAAAAGGATAATGATCGCCTTCCCCTCTGGTCTGGCTTGGTTCCAGACAAACACTAGCTCAAAGTCAGCGGGCATATTCAGGCATCATTCGTATGTTAGGGATCAAGATTTGCAAATCGCAATAGGAAGGAAAAATGTAATCCAGGTCCTGTGATGGGTCAAAAAATTTTAGCCCCAGCTCCAGAGAACTCGTAATCTGCCTGACGAAGAGGAAACCATAGCGACCTTGGAGAGATAACTCGAGGAGCCGCCTCCCCCTCGCAGGCAGGGGGATCCCTTACCAAAGAATTCGATCGTTTCCCCGGTACAGAGTAGCCGAATACCATTCACATGAATAAGCGACTGGATCCCTAGGACTCGTCCTTGCCAGCTGACGCTGAATCCGAAGCGGACACATCGTTACTCACTTCAGCCAGAGGATCTTCGGGATTCTCCCCGCGATAGCTAGCAACAACCCATTCGCTCAGTTTTTTCTCCGGATCAGCGACAGCCGTCTCATCAAGCTCGAAAACCAGTTGCCCGGTATTTTGAGCAATCAGCTTGAGTCCAAATTGAAAATCCTTGAAGCGTTCCTGACACAGCTCTCGGACAGACTTGTCCTCAGCGGAAGCCATTTTTCTCAGGCTCTCGATCGCATCCCCGCTGAATCGAAGTTCAAGCTCGTGGGTATCCCGGAACCGGGCAGCGAATTCCTCAATCAATCCTTTGGCGATCTTAGTTTCCGGACTCTCTTGACGTTGAAGGAGTTGCTTTAGCTCCTCAACGGGACGATCGATCACCGCCCGTGTCACCTCAAACTGTTTCACTGAACTACTCGGAAGCTCAAACTTGTAATTGCGAAAGATCCGTTCACAGACCGTCATCAAACCTCGTGCTCCTGTTTTCTCCAACGAGGCCAATGCTGCGATGCGTTGCAAGGCGTCTTCAGAAAAGAGCACTTCAATGCCGTAGGCAGCAAAATCCGCCTCATATTGCCTCACGATACTGCCTTCCGACGACTTGAGAATGGAATAAAGATCGTCTTGACTTAGCTCCTGGCAAACAACTCGCACCGGAAGCCTACCAACGAATTCCGGCTCAAATCCATATTCGAGCAAGTCCTTCGTCTCAACGTGATCCAGCACGTTCGCTTCATCCGCTGCAGGTTGTCCGATTGCCGCAAATCCGATCGTGGAATCATTCAGGCGTTTTTCGATAATCTTGGAAAGACCGTCAAAGGCGCCCGAAACAATGAACAAGATATGCTTGGTGTTGATGTGATTCCCTGATTTCTTACCCTTCTGGGATTCCATCATGGCTTGGATTTGTGCCCCAATATCTTGCTGAGATCGAGCCGCAACATCCGTTTCTTCCATTAACTTCAATAAATTGGTCTGAACCCCACGCCCACTAACATCGCGTCCCCCTGACTGATCTGACTGAGCGATCTTATCAATCTCATCAATGTAGATGATACCGTATTGAGCCTTCTTGATATCACCATCCGCCCGCCGGGCTAATTCCCTCACAAGATCCTCAACATCGCCCCCAACATAGCCCGTTTCAGAGAATTTCGTAGCATCCCCTTTCACAAAGGGAACCCCAATGAGTTCGGCCACACTCTTGATCAAGTAGGTCTTTCCGACCCCTGTTGGGCCCAAAAGGATCACGTTCTGCTTCGCGTAATTGGCAAGATCATTGCCCTCTTGAGAGCGTCTGACGTGGTGATAGTGATCACAAAGAGCGACACTCAAAACCTTCTTCGCTTCGTCTTGTCGGATGACAAAGCGATCCAGATAGGCCTTCACATCCTTTGGCAAGTGGCAGAATTCGAATTTCTCCTCCTTCGCCTCTTTCTTGGTTGCGTCTGACGACTCCTGATTTGCAGCCTGAAATCCTGCAGGATTCCCGAGATTCGGCATGTGCTGCTGCATCATCTCAGCGAACTGACGTTGAAAATCCTCTGGCTTCATTCTTAATAAATAGATTCAGGTGCTCGAATTTAAACTCTCTCCAGTATCCATAGCGCAGTACAAGCGAGAACGCCACCAATCTCAACGAAGGTTAACCACCGAAACGCAGTGAAGAACCAAGGTCGATTCGGGTATCGCCGAATGAGCCTCACTCCGTCCAAGTAATCCTTCCATGGTGCCCAAGGAAGAAAAAAAAGCGTCGATGTACGGGTCCTCCGTCGAACGTAAGGCTCAATTTGCAGGATCCACAGGTAGAGCAGAACGACGAGACCACAGCCGAGCGCAATGAGAAGGTATGAAACAGCGTCAGACATCAATTCGTTCACGAGGTCCTTAGTAGATCGAGAATCGTAATATCGGCATTCACCTCTACCCATCCCCCAAAGATCTGCCCTCGAGCCCCACTAGCATTCCTTCAATTTGCCGCTGACACAACTCAAGACTACAGCTTGTCCAAAGAACAAGATCACATCGAGCCATCTTCCGCTCGACCGGCCACTGAGAACGAATCCGATCATTCGCATGCTCCACGGACCAACCCCGATCCGCAAGTCGCTGTTTCTGATCCTTGTGACTACAGGCCACACATATCAATTGATCAAATTCTCCTTCCGCTGCAGTTTCAAACAATAGCGGGATCACAACGATCAAATGAGCGCTGGGACGTTCTCGAAAAGCGACAACGCGTCCCCGCCAATCCTCCCTGATTAGTGGATGGAGAATCGATTCGAGTTTTTGACGTTTTAAGGGATCCCGAAAAACCATTTGGGCCATCAAGGCTCGATCGAGGGCACCTGATGAATCAATTACTTGCTCCCCAAACGCTGCCACAATTTCCGGTAGCGCCTTACCGCCCCCAGCCGTCAATTGTCGGGCAATGACATCAGTATCAACGAGTTCAATGCCGCGCTTTGCCAGCATATCGGCCATGGTCGTCTTCCCCATAGCAATCCCACCGGTGAGTCCTAAAATGCTCATCGCTAAGCCATGATCAGAAACATGATCGAGTCATTCTTAGTCGGATCATGATACTTCGGCAGACGGATTCCAAATCGCCTTCCTCGAAACGAAAACTGGGTCTGAAGAGTAGTTCTCATCAGACCCAGTTTAAAAACCATCAGAAAGAGCTAAGAAATCCCTTTCCGCAACCCCTGTTAGAGGGTGCTGCTATACAACCTTATTGTTGAATGGCACGGAAGAACCGCTGCTGCGACGCATCGAAGGATTTATCACTGAAGCGAAGCGAGCCTGATCGATCAGCCGTTCCCGTAGCAAACTCAGACCAAGTCTTGAGATCACTCGATGCCTCGATCAAGTATTCTGCATTTGCGATTCCAGAAATCGATAGTTTGATGCCTTCGTCTCCAAAAGGAACAACAGACAACTGAGTAGCAGCTTCAGCGGGCTCTCCGATCGGCAAATTCAAGTTATCAATGAATACCGCATCGAGCCCCAGACTATTAGCAAAGTCCTTTGTATAGCGCCACTCAAGCTCAACGTTTCCAGAAGGAACCGTGAACTCAAAACTCTGCCAGGCAATCTCGCCAGACCACGATGCCTTTCGAACGCCATCAACAAAGAACTCAAGAAAATCCCAACCCTCTTCCGTGCTAACCAGGTAATCAAAGCTGCCGCGTCCGCCAGCGAAGCTTGTATTGAGAATCAGCGAACTTGATTCATTGTCAGCAATAGAGCCCGATCGAACGGAATAGCTTCCCAATGAAGCCTGTTCCTCGGTGACACTCCATGCCTGTGACCCATTGGACTGATACCCTAGCGAAGAAAGACTCCCGCTTTCAAAATCATCAGAAATAGCCACGGGAGCAAAGACCGCAGAGAGTTCCAAGGCTTGGTCAACAGTCAAGGTCAATGGATTATCGGCAGAAACAACGCTGCCTTCCCAGCCAACGAAGGAAAAGCCAGGCTCAGCTTCGGCCGAGTAGCTTACCTCAGAACCACTGGATTGGGCCCCAGAGCCAGGAAAGACTGATCCCCCTACACCTCCATTTACAGTCACATCAAAAACCTGGCTTGGATCAAATTCATAACGAAGACTGACTCGACCACTCTGATCGGAAAAGCCGTCCACAACGATGGAATATTTCACACCGCCTTTAACGGCCTGTATGATACGACTCGCACCGGTCCCTGCCATCATGTCATCATTTGCGGCAACCAGCTCGCTCGTCGCTACCTTCTCACCAACGTAAACAGCTAACAACGTATCAAAATTACTGCCTCGAGTCTGAAGATCCAACACACCGTCTTCGCTCGGGGTGAATGAATACCATAGCGACCGTCCACCCAAATTACCTGCGTGAAGCGGCTCGCCAAATTGCTTGGTCGCTTCACGGTTGCTGCTAAGAACGGACCCTTCAACACCCTCTAGGACTTCTGCATTCGCAAAATGGTCATTAGCTGGATCAGCCACAAAGAAAGAAACTCTCACCGGATCGGAAAATGATGTGTTCCCGGAAAAATCTCTAGCAACAGCTTCGATCGTGTTCTGGCCGGGTGCCAAGACCGCAAAGGCAGACCATGCAGACGTACCGTCAGCCAAGCGACCGATGGTTTCGTTGTTCAGCCGGATGATCACCTGACTCACACCAGAAGCGTTCGGGTTAGGATCAAAGGCAGTGCCAGTGACCTCGATCAGATTACCCGTCGAAATCGTTCCACTCAAAGGAGAATCAATGGAAACAACCGGTCGAATCAAATCTGGCTCGCCGTTAGGAGTCAGTCGAAAACGAACCGTCCCAGCCTCTCCTTCGCTTACTCCAGCGATTGCGATCCGGTAACCAACACCCTGCTTTGCATCAAATTTTAAGAAAGTGGCGGTTGTCGCTCCACGATTATTGATAGAGGCAACGGGCTCGAGTTGAAGCAAGGTATTGCCCGTGTAAACGGCGATCACCGTATCAAAGCTACTACCAGACGTATCAATCAATGCCGTGTTGTCGCTGGCAGGTGTCCAAGTCCACCATAGACTCTTGTCCACTCCAAACACTCCAGCATGCTGAGGTTCCCGATCCTGCAAGGTGGCAAATGCCGTACTCGTCACCAATGACGCCCCGTTCGCGGACAGCTTTACTGAATCACCAAAATCATCGTTTTCAGGGCGTTCAACGACAGTGTATCGAACTACGGATTCGATTCCTTCTTTACCGCCGGCATTCGCTCTCACAATAAACGCAAACTCAGTTGGCTCTCCAGGAATAGAAATCTCGGCAGTATAGACTGAATCTCCCCCTGTTTCGTCAGGCGCTTCGCCATCATTGAGGAAAGTGAAGACACTGCCATCAGGAAGAATCCCTTCAACCGTTGCGTCTGTAACAGCAAATAGATCTGAGACCGTCACAGCGACTGCCAAAGTAGATCCTACGACAACAGCTGATTGAGATGCTGGGCTAACAGAGATCTCTAGGGTTCCATCGGGAGACGCATCGAAGGCCTCAAAGGCATTCACCCGACCACCGGTTGCTAGCTTACCCGAGTAAGCGGGTGTCTTAATCGCTGAGCTAAGTATTCTTCCCCGGAGTTCGCCGACACTCAGATCTGGAAATACCGAAAGAACGAGAGCACCCACACCTGCCACGTGAGGAGCGGCCTGACTGGTTCCATCAAGCTCGGCGTATTCATCGTCACCACCACTTGATGTTGAATAGATGCTTTCACCCGGTGCAGCGATATCGACATTGTTCAGGCCAAAATTAGAGAACCCGGCCAACTGATCGAAGCGATTCATGGCCGCTACCGAAATGATGTTGTCGAGATTATAAGCGGCGGGATAACCAGGGAAAAGATCGGCATCTTGTCCGTCGTTACCTGCTGCAGCGACCACCAAAACATTTTGATTTTGCGCCTCAGCAAAGGCTTCAAACACAGATTGTGAGAATGAAGGCCCACCGAAACTCGCATTCAAAATCTGGCAACCATGGGCAACCCCATATTCAATGGCTTGAATTTGATCTGAATCGATACTGAACCCGAAGCTATCAAATGCCTTGAGTGCCATGATTTGAACGTCCCAGGCCACTCCAACGACATCGCCGTCATCGTTCGCAGAAGCTCCAATAATTCCACTAACGTGTGTTCCATGCCCCTCGTCATCCAGAGGGTCACCTGAATCCACAACAGCATTGATTCCAAAGACATCGTCCACCCAGCCGTTCTCGTCATCATCAAGACCGTTATTCGGGATCTCACCTGGATTCTGCCACATCTGGTTGGCTAGATCGTTGTGGGTGTACCAAACTCCAGTATCAATCACTCCAACAATAACATCCTTTGATCCGGTGGTGACATCCCATGCAAGGTTTGCGTCGATATCGGCGTCGATCACACCAAATGGCGTGCCGTCCGTAGACAATCCTAGATTACGAAGGCCCCAAAGGGTGTTATCCTCGTAACTCGCATCGGTTGCTTCGACTGCGATTTTAGATACGTAGTTCGGCTCAACATACTCGAACAACCCTGAAGCATTTAGAGAATCGATCAAATCCGGGATGCTAGGGGTCTTTGTATTGCCGGAATTTTGATACGAGTCGATCGATTGGATCCCGCTTAGCTTCTCTTCTTCGGTAGCAAGAAGAATAAGGCCAGGAACGATCTTGAATCTTGTCTCGATCGCAACGCCATTCTCGCCTAGGACGCGACCGAGAGCCTCGGCATTGTTGCGTGCCTCAAGATTCAGCTTGGCCAAAACTTGAGATGGGTGGGCGTCTTTCCCGTCAATGCTTACCCAGCGACTGTCTGCGTTCGCCGTAAAGCTGAGCCCTGCCAGAAGGAGCGCAGCAGACCAAAGTGCCGTAATTCTTGTCATCACTATAGATTCGAGATTAATCGCCTCACAATTCTCTACGGCGATTCAATAGTTGTTCAACCCAGAGGTTTTCTCCTCGTCTACGGAAGGTACGTCACGCGATAGAACCTCGATCCGTTACCCTTAGGCAATTCATCCGTAACCGTTAGTTTCTTGCGCTCCTTGGATTCGTTAGAGACTTCCCTCAGGAACTCCCACGCCTCAGATCCCAGGCTTGATCGGTATTCAACCCGATATTCCGTTCCGGCTGCCGCAACCCATGAGAGTGTCGTGGTTACGGTGTCGGTCCCCGCTTCAACTCCGAGATCAGTTAGAACCACTCCATCGAAAGGAGTTACATCAATACCGTTGGCCGTTCCATCCCCATCGGAATCGATGATAAGACTTTCCCTCAATCCGCGATTTACGCGGACCGTCCTACCCGTATCAGAAACAACAACGTCGATCGAACTGTTGGCACCAGCAAACTCACTGACCCATCGGAGTCGACCGTCGTGCGCCCCATCCAACGATTCAACCGGTAGATTAGAATCGGCAAAATAGACGACCATTCCTTCATCAATCACAAGTGCGCCAGCTCCAGCCGATTCAAAGGCATCGCTGAATTCTAAGAATTCCACGTAAAGAGCACCGCTTCCTCCAGCAGCACTGAATCGCGCTTCACTGCCAGCCGGTCCCACTAACTGTAAATGGCCCAATGCGGCATTGTCCTTAAATCCATCAAGCGTTGCCCCTCGATCCTCGGCGGCCCATGTATGATCCACTCTAAAGAACCTTGGAATGTTACTATTGATCGAAGTCCCTAGAAGGTCACCTGAACTTGGACGTTGTCTCATGACGAAACCATCGCCAACGGAAATGCGGTTATTGGACCCCTCACCGCTATCGGTCAAGGTCCCTGAAACATCAATGCCAAGTCGCAGACCACTTGCCACTTGATAGTTTCTTAACTTCACATCTTGACCAGAAATATCTATGTCTCGCCCAGAAAGAAGGCTGCCACCTTCGAGTTTAGCAGTGGTCGAATTGATAACAACGCGACCACCACCGCTGATGTCACCGTTGTTCTCAAAATAGTCGGCACTGATTCGAGGACTGAAGGCATTAATCGCTCCATTGTTCACAAATCGAGCAAGGGCATTGGTACGATCAAACCCGAAATCAGCGACCTCACTAATACTGAACGTCCCATTGTTTACGAACTCACTTACATTCGGGATATTTCCAGCACCAAAATTTGGTAAGTTAGGTGATATCTGAATATCTCCTTCATTGGTTAACTTCGCAGCGTCGGAACTAAACGAACTGGCAACGAACATTGAATCGTTGAGCGTAACGCTATCACCGTTGGCCACGAAATCATGCGTCGTCACAGGAACGGTTGTGCGAAGTCCCGTTCCGTCCACGATCATAACGTGATGGAAGATCTCGATGACGTTGGTTACAGAATTAGTCGTTGATGTTCCCGCAGCGGCGTCGTCCACCACTTCTTCGGTGACCGTTCCAGACAGGTTCGTCCAAATCATACTGAATGCTCGCAACTGCCCATTAAATCGCTTGATCGAAGTAGTTCCGAGATCTTGGACGTTCAGAACGCCATTCGTTGAAGCCAGATTAAAACTAACATTCTGACTATCAACCACTGCACCGCGACTCCCCACCAGATGCTCAGCATTAATATTGATCAATCCCTCACCACGGATTCGTGTATTTTCAAGATTCAAGTTCTTGGCGTTGATTTCAAGGCGTCCAGGGAGATCAGCCGCCGTTGCATCATCAACAGCAATGGGAGTCGTCACGATATTGTTTACATTGGCGCTATAGGCCGCATACAAGTTCGTGGTGGTCGTATTGCTGTAAGTCGTTCCCCATAGCAACTCAGGCGTGACTTCGATATCAGCTGGCGTATTCCCCCCAAACCATTCAACTGGTTCAATTCGACTTAATTGGTAGGTAAATGGCCTGAACGAGATATCGTCGTTGTTCTGTAGCAGGAATAGATTCGTGTGCCATGCCAGAGTATCACTGAGATAGAGTTTGAAAATATCCGTGGCACCATCAACAACATTGGTGATTGGAACCACCATTTCGAGAATAGATGTCGAGATCTCATTGGTTCTCGGACTTGGAGAGAATCGGGCTGAAGTTTGAATACTCGGATCCCCCATCACGGCGAAAATGGCTTGCACCACGATATTTGTCTCCGTCAAGGCATTCGATATGACAAATGCGTTGGGGCTTTGCATCGACAAATTGATTGCCTGGGGAAAGAAATTGCGGTTCGTGACGGAATGAATAGGACTGTCGACTGCGAGTGTGCTCCCAGCCAGTCGTAAGATCGAAGACGAGTCCGAAATCAAATTGGTTATTCCTCCCCAGTATTCATCTACGAGACCAGAATCAGGAAAAAAGAAATTTGTGTCATTGATCGTTCCCGAACCAACAATCGGATTGATTTCCAGTCCTGCATTGAAAAGATCCACGTCATTACCTGTGATGCTAATAATTCCACCAGCTCCCACATTCAACCTCCCTTGATTGACAACATTCTCAGCTTCAATCAAAAGAAACGATGGACTTGCTTCGGTAAAACCAGGGGTAGCGTTAATTTCACCACCTCGTTCGTTAACGAAATTCGCCGCCGGTCCTCTGTCGCCAGCATCGTTGATATGTTGAAAATTGAAACCAACTGAACCGCTCATGATTCCACGGTTTGTGAAATTCAACGTGTTCTGGGTGTCAAAGGGAAGTGATGAGAAGACATTGAAGGAGCCATAGTTAGCGAACGATTCCGCATCGATCGGCACTTCTGACGTCACGTCAATCAGACCAAAATTCTCATAAAGCTCAGTAGGCTGCGCCCATGCAGTCGCGGAGACTGTTACCGCTATCAACCCAGATAGTCGCAATGAATGTTTAAACATGAGTAAATTTAAAAATTGAATCTATCAACGGACCTGTCGTTCCAAATCTAGAATCGAGCTTCCAACAGGGTAGACTACGGGTTCATTCGTAGTTCCATTGTAAGAACCCCAAGTGAGCAGACTCTGACTGCCAAAGGCTCCCTCGGTGAGAAAGAAGCTTCCGGCACTTTGTAGATTTTGAAAAATTGGCCCAACTGTATTAAACGTAATGGTAAACGGCGGAACAATGACACCCGGTCCTGCATCATCGCCAGTCGTTCCATCAAGAGCATCACTGTTATTCCAATTGCCCGTCCCTGAAATTGCGACCTGTGGTATCGCACTCGATGCATCAGCGCCTTGGAGATCGGCAGCATTAAAAATGATGTCAGGCTGAAGTACCGTGCGCGTAAGCGATTGGGACCGTGGACGATCATTGGTCAGCACTGTCTCACTAAACCTCACGGTTAGAGGATTAAAGAAGACACCAACAAGAGAATCGTAATCTGCCCGAACCATCTCTAGTGAGCTAATACCCGCTTTCAATGCAGGATTAACAAAGGTACCACCAACGGCAGCAGCACCTGCACCCACTCCCGCACCACCAACGGCACCGCCAGCAACGGTGTTCGTCGCCGTGCTAAAAGGAAAGTCAAACGTTCCGCCACCGACTCCAGTTGCTCCAGAAGGAAAATCGAAGGTATCACCACCCCCAGGGAACCCAACCTGCCCAGCTACGGCTCCGCCACCTCCAGCTCCAGTGACGTCAGGAAGTGCATTTTCGGTGTTGTAATTAGATGATCGGTAAATGTGCTTCAGACCGCCGATATCATCTCGAGTCAGTTTGGTGAAGTAGAAACCCGAAGGGACACCAAAAAGATCGATACCCGCAACCGGAAGATTCCTGGGCAATAGTCGGTCCAGGGGATCTACCGGGAAATTGCTAGCCCAGGCATAGTTACTGGGTGGAACCGGATCCTGAATGACATACGTGTAAAGGGATCCATTGATGAACGAACTAGGCCGCAAAGTCTCGGGATCAAAATTGCGCTTGATGACATGGTAGTTAGTTACATTGTTAATAATCCACCGATTCCTTAGAGCAAAGGCGTAACGAGCAGGGTCAGCCAACCCCCTCGCTTGGAGCATGTATGACAATGCCGTTGACTTTAGGTCTGTCAGGCCCAATGCACCTGCCCGGAGATTCACTCTTCCAGACTCTGTTGGCACATCCGAAAGTTCAATCGATTCCACATCTCCAATTTCATTCAGAATCGCCACGGCCTCTTCGATAGAATCGACTCCGCTTTGTCCAAAATAGGAAAGGAATTCAGCACTAAACCCGTAGTGTATGGTCGGAACATTCCAGCGATATTCTTCGTTGATGTTCATCGGCCCTCCCGTACCTACAGTATTGTTGAAGGTCGTAAGCGTTCCGGCTCCTTGATATCCCAACCCAGCGGTCTGCCAGGGTGGTAGTGGTCCTACCAGGGAAAAGCCGTGAACTCGTTCTGCTGCCAGCAGAAGAAATGTTACCGTCGCACTTACTTGAAGAAAACTTCTCATCATGATGCTGCCTATCCTGCCTACCGGAGCCTTACAACTCGATATACGGCAATCCCTTGATCATTGACAATTGAAATTGAATCGGATGTCGATACCGCAAGCCTTGGAGCCCCGGTGTCAAACCAGGAGCCAATATCTGTCGTAACCTGAACTTGATACACCGCCCCGGCCTGAGTATTCCACTCCAGCTTGAGGCCAGTATCTGTTTTGACGACCTCAGTCTCAAGAAGACTTGAAGGGTCGGTTGGATTTGTCCCGGCAAATAGCTCATCGATGTTTACGACACCGTCGCCATCAGAGTCAGCGCTAGCCGAAGGCCAGTCAATCGAACTGACTCCAAAATGATTCCGCTGCCAATCATCTGGCAAAAGATCAGCATTCTCGTCCCGCCCCCAAGTGGAGCCACTTCCGGCTTCCGATCTTGGTGAGCGACTCCCATCTGGAAGCACGTAAACCAACTCTACGGTATGTTCCGAACCGGCATTCAACCCGGAAAAAGTGTGAAAGTTACCTGAGGTTACAATGGGAGTTTGAGCCCCATCCAAGAACAACTCATAGGAATCAACATTCACACCATCAAGCGTCGGCCAGCTAACGCCAATTGACCAGTAGCCACTCGAGAAAACGAATGGCTGTTCAAGTGCAGGAAGCGATGAACCGAGACTGTATTTCTGTCCCTGGAGATCAAAACTATCGGCGCCTCCCTTGAAACCACTCCATACCACCAGCGCATTCCCTTCCTCATCCGCGGAGACGGCTGGGAGTAACTGACGATTTCGACTGAGGGAATTCACTTGAAACTCTGATGAAGCTCCATTCGCACCGCCAATCACCCGACCATAGACACCCTCTTGGTCTCCGTCCTGTCCCATACTGGTCCAGGCTACAAAGACACCATCTCCAAAAGCCACAGCAGAAGGAACAACCTGGTCACCGTAAAGGTGCTGATTAACTACTATTGCCTCGCCTAAAGGTTCGCCCAACTCACTGTATTGTTGCCCATAAATATCCCAACCATTCTCAATCTCACCAACGCTTGAGACTTTTTCGACATTAGTTCGACCACTATAAAAGGCCATGAAACCGTCTTCCAGACCTACGATACTAGGATTTGCATTGATCAACTCCGGCTTACCAAGTTCCAGCTCATCGGATACAGCGAGACCATTCTCGTCAAAGACTCGAGCAATCGTGGAGATCTTGTACCGCTCACCGCCAGCCGCAGGATCAGTCACCCGGCCGTTGATATCGGTTTGATCGCTATTCCCTCGAAACTCCTCCGAAATCCACGCAACAACAAAATCCCCGTCATTCAAGGGCGCGATAGAGGGAGATCGTTGGTTGAAAAAGACCGATTGGTTAACGAAGAATTCAGCCCCAATTTTTTCGCCGTTGCGGTCAAACAATTGCCCGTAAATACCTTGCATGTCACCATCCTGATCTAAACTACTCCAAACAACGGCTACGTTGCCATTATCTAGAGTCGCGATCGCAGGGTCTTTCTGAACGCTCTGAACATAGGCATTGACCTTCTGTTCCGCCCCTTCAAATTGGCCATCGGAGGAGACGAATCGAATATGTATATCACCTTGGCTTTCCCAAGCAAAGGCAGCACCTCCACCCTCTAAGAGAGTAACCACGGGGCGCTGTTGGTCCCCGTCGATTCCGTCATTCACCCGAAAGCTCCCCATGTCGACATTGAGATTCCCATCAAGGCGTGTCGCACGGATGCCTAGGCCATCGCTGTCAGCATTGTTTCCTTGCCAGACAAGATAGCCACCAGCGTTGCCAATCGCAATGTCAGGGAGAAACTGATCCCCTACCTGGGGACCCAGAACAGAATACTCGGCCCCAACCCGACCGATAGCCGCATCCATGGATGACGCAGCCACCACTAGCCCCAGCGTGACCGCCAACGACTTTGATGTTTTCGTTAATCGTCCTCTATCCATTTTCATGGGCACTTCTAATTCGTAAAATGACTCTCAACCTAACCCTGCGAACGAAAACAGGTTCTTAGTTCGCTTCACTTTGCCTAATAAGGTAAGTGACTTAGGTGCATTGGACTCCGTCTATGCTAGCAGTTTGCTTGCCTAATCCCGGGTCAACGCGATGAGATTTGCTGTAATTTTTCGCCTATTATTTGTTCAATCAATTCCCCGTCGTTAGTTCAATGGTGCCTCTTGAGGCGCGACTGAGCTCGGATCGTAAGGGAGATTGTCATCGGTATGAATTCGGTTGCCTGCAGGATCAATGATCTTGGGCGTCACGAAGATCGCGAGGTTCTTCTTTTGGGTGAATGATGATTCACTCCGGAACAATCGCCCGAGGAACGGAATATCACCAAGAACTGGCACCTTATCCTTGGTCTTCTGGACGTTTTCCGCCATCAAACCACCTAGGAAGACGGTCTGTCCATCCCAGACAACACAGCTTGTGACGACCTGTCGAACTCGTAGCCGAGGTAGTGGCAAAGTAGCAATCAAAGGCGCACCAACCGTCGAGCCAGCACCACCCTGAGCGATAACTGCAAATGGTCCTGGATCGTCATAGCCTACAAACTCAATCAGCGAAGGAAGGATCGCCATTTGAATCGAGTAGCCATCGGCAGATACTGTTGGAACAATGTCGAGTGTCGGACCAATTGGAATAGGAACGGTCGTTGGCTGAATCGTTGTTCCCAAAGGAGTGTTTCCAGCTACACCACCGGCACCAACACCACCAACGGCGCCACCGCCACCGCCAGCACCCTGCTGATTAGCACCGTTTCCAACCACGATGGATTGGATATCGTTTGCCTTGATGGTTGCTTGACGGCCACTAAGTGTGGTGACTGTCGGTGCCGCGAGCACGTCAACACCACCACGTTGTTCCATGGCACGAATAACGGTTCGGAATTGAGGATCCGTAAGAATTCCCGTGAACGTTGCTACAGGAGCAAAGAGATCACCATTAGGACCGAAGTTTCTTAAACCACTGCTGAGAGATTGGTCGTTCTGCGGATCAGGATTGACCGTTGGTGCACCTCCGGTTGCAGGGAAGAGTCCTGTCGAGTTGGCATTTGTAGGCTGACCATTCATTGAAGGAGCCGTTCCGCCTTGCGCAGCAATCTTTCCGCCGTTGAGCAGTGTGTTACCAAGAATCCAGTCGAACCCAAGTGCCCGGCTGTCGTCCTGAGTAAACTCAGCGAATTTTGCCGTAATCGTCAATTGAGGAGGTGCCTCATTCAAAGCAGCGATCGCTTCTTCGATGATATCAAGATCGGTTAGAGTGGCTCGAACAAAGAGCATACCGCTACGGTCATTGAAAAAGACGGCCTTACCGTCTGTTTGCTGACCGCCAATGCCACCACCAATACCGCCTGCACCGCCGCCGCCGAAGCCGCCGCCGCCACCAAAACCGCCGCCGCCGCCAA
>OJGU01000508.1_pt1 | contig 22400 bp, 20 predicted proteins | sample 1594741 | NCBI WGS metagenome assembly OJGU01 (sample SAMN05416841, study PRJEB24817) | seawater metagenome | isolation source: Sea water | place: Canada:Atlantic | collected 2013-07
TGCAGCGAGGCCTGATGGCGGATCAGATGGTGGTTTTCTACGATCCCGCCATCCGACAGGCCCCGGAGTCCCTGGCGGATTATCTGAAGGCGGATCACATCGACATCCTGTTCGGCACGGGTGAGAAAACGGCTTTCGAAGGTTCGTTAGCCGCCCAAGGATTGACCCGGCGAACCGCTGTAACCGTATCCAATTTTTCCGGCCTGTCAGCCTTCCTACAAGGCACCGACATGCTCGCCACAGCGCCCAAGCGCATGAGTGAGGACTTACTGCAACAGTTTGCTTGGGCGCCCCTACCGTTTGACTACAAGCCGTTCACATTGCTGATGCTGTGGCACAAACGCAACCAGAACGACCCCGCTCACCGTTGGATTCGCAACCACGTCAACGGCGTGGCGGCGGCAAGGAATAGCTTCAACACCCAACCTATCTGATTCATTCATACATTGTATGAAGCGGCCGGCCGTTATCTCAGGACAGTACGAGCGTAAACTTCCCCTATCAAATCGAGCGCTGATTGAGAGCCGGCCTTCTGAAACCGTGCGGAGCCATGGATGGCGGAGCCAAGCGTACAGGGATGTATTTACAGCGTGTTTCAGAAGGCCGGCTCTCACCCAGTGCGGTACTCCAAAAATTCCGGGATCAGTAATGCTCGCACTCACCAGTGTATGGACAACGATACTATTGGCTGCCGCTGTCGCCCTCGGGCCGCTGGCGGTTGATATGTACCTGCCTGCCTTGCCCGCCATGGGAGAGGCGCTTTCAGCCAATACCGGACAAGTCCAGCTTACCCTGAGCATCTACATGGTCGGCTTTGCCCTGGCACAGCTAATCTGCGGACCATTGGCAGACCGTTTCGGGCGCAAACCCATAATGATTGGCGGCTTCCTGCTTTTTGCGATAGCCAGTGTCGTTTGTGCGTTAGCCACAAACATCGAAACACTCATTTTGTGCCGCTTCCTGCAAGCATTGGGAGGGTCGGCCGGTCCAGTACTTGGCCGGGCAGCCGTACGGGATATTTATTCCCCGCGGGATGCCGCAAGAATCATGGCCATCCTGGCCAGCATCATGGCCCTGGCACCCGCTGTTGCACCAACTCTCGGCGGCTTTATGGTGGTCAGCCTGGGCTGGTCGTCAATTTTTCTGGCGCTGGGTGGCTACGCGCTGATCATGGCTGTGGTGGTTGCAGTGGGTATTCCTGAGCCGATGCGCCCGGAAAACCGGCAATCTCTCCGTATTGGCAGCCTATGGAAGAATTACCGGGCAATTGCCTCGGACATTAGCTTCCTGGGCTACACCCTGACCAATTCCCTGACCTTTGCCGGCCTGTTTGCGTTCCTGTCGGGCTCTTCGTTCGTGCTTATCGATTTCCTGGGCGTGGAACCGCAATACTTCGGCCTTTTCTTTGCCTGCATCGTCACCGGCTACATTGTAGGTAACCTCACGGCCATTCGACTGGGGCGATCGTTGACGCCGGATCAGATACTGATCCGTGGCCTGGTTGTGGCAGTGGCCGGCGGTTCTTTAATGGCCGCGCTGGCAACGGCCCATATTTATAACGTCTGGGCCGTTATTCTCCCCCAATCGCTGCTGATGGTGGGCGTGGGCATGATTTTACCCCAGACCATGGCCGGAGCCCTGGCCAACTTCCCCAGCATGGCCGGCTCCGCGTCGGCGTTGTTCGGCTTCACCCAGATGGCGGTTGCTGCAACCGTGGGTGCGCTGGTGGGGCACTTCCACGATGATACCCCCCTGGTAATGGCGGGCATCATCGCTGCCTGCGCCATTGCAGCCCTGGTCAGCTTCCTGCTGCTGGTCCAGCGGCACCCTGCTCCCGGATTTGAGCCCGCCTGAAACCGACGTAACTCGACTCGTGGATGAAAAAACATCCAAAATGGACTACACAGAGTAAGCTGTTAAACACAAATCCATTAAGCCAGTATCAGGGAGTTCCAAATGAGCAACGTCACACTCGGCGGTAATCCAATCACCGTGAGCGGCACCCTTCCGCAAACCGGCGACACCGCCCCCAACTTCACCCTCACTACTCAGGGCCTGGAAGACGTCACCCTGGACAACTGGGCTGGTAAGCGCAAAGTCCTGAACATCGTCCCCAGCGTAGACACCCCCACCTGCGCCACCTCCACCCGCAAGTTCAACGAAAAAGCCAGCAGCCTGGACAACACTGTGGTGCTGGTCGTTTCCGCCGACCTGCCCTTTGCTGCCGGTCGATTCTGTGGTGCCGAAGGCCTGGAAAATGTCACTACCCTTTCCAGCTTCCGAAACTACAGTTTCCAGGAGGATTACGGTGTTGCCATCCAGGACGGCCCACTTGCTGGCCTGACCTCGCGCGCGGTGGTAGTCCTGGACGAGAACAACAAGGTTCTGCACAGTGAGTTGGTTGGTGAAATCAAGGAAGAACCGAATTACGAAGCCGCTCTTTCGGCGCTTTGATTCCCAACACTCCGACTTACTGAAAGCGACTCCGTAATCGATGTGCGAAGGCCGGGGCGCCTTCCCCAGACCGTGCATTGCCAGGGATGGCAATGCCGAGCCCCCATGAATGGGTTCACGGTGTGTCTGGGGAAGGCGCCCCGGCCTTTGCACCCATTCACGAACCGATAACTGCTAAAATCGCCCACCAAGCAAAACTCCTGGAACAGAAGCCACCAACGTGACGAACGCCACTCCACAAGCCAGCCTGCCGCGCCAGTTGTTCACCATGACCTGGCCCATGCTCTTCGGCGTACTGTCACTGATGACCTTCCAACTCGTCGACAGCGCCTTCATTGGCCAACTCGGCCGCGACCCACTGGCCGCACTGGGCTTCACACTGCCCATGCAGCAGCTGATCATCGGCCTGCAGGTGGGCCTTGGCATCGCCACCACCGCCATCATCTCCAGAACCCTCGGCGCCGGCGACCAACTCCGCGCTGAACGCCTGGGCGGTCTCGTCGTCACCGTGGGCGCCACTCTGGTGATTATCCTGTGTATCGCCCTATGGCTGCTGCAAACCCAGATTATGGCTGGGCTGGGTGCCGAACAGAGCCTGCTGCCGATGATCCGCAGTTACTGGATACCCTGGCTGCTCTCCGCCTGGACCGGCGCCATGCTCTACTTTGGTTACAGCGTGTGCCGCTCACATGGCGATACCAAACTCCCTGGCTACATGATGGTCGCCACCAGCGTGGCAAACATCGCCCTGGACCCGTTGTATATCTTCGTTTTTGGCTGGGGCTTGCAGGGCGCTGCCCTGGCAACGGTGACCGCCTTCGGGATCGGTTGCCTGTTTATCTACCCCAAACTGCTGCGCTCTGGTTGGATACGCTTCGACCTTTCGCAACTGGCCCTCGGCCAGGCACTGAAACAACTGAATGGCATCATGGCCCCGGCCATGGTCAGCCAGCTGATGCCGCCAGCCTCGGCCATGTTCGCCACCGCCATGGTGGCGGGCTTTGGCTCCGCCGCCGTCGCGGCCTGGGGCCTGGGCACTCGCCTGGAGTTCTTCTCCATTGTAGTGGTGCTGGCACTAACCATGTCGATGCCACCCATGATTGGGCGCATGCTTGGGGCCGGTGAGCTTGCGCGGATTCGCGTTCTTGTTCGATTGGCGGTCCGTTTTGTGGTGGTGTGGCAACTGGCCATTGGGTTGATCTGGCTGTTGGCGTCAGGCGTAATCTCAGAACTGTTCACCAGCGATCGCGCCGTCAGCGATGTATTGGGGAGTTATCTGGTTCGGGTGCCGCTGAGCTATACCGGCCTGGGTATCTGCATGCTGATGGTATCGGTGTGCAATGCGCTGGGGCTTGCCATGCGGGCACTACTGGTGTCGGTCCTGCGGTTATTCCTCTGCTTTCTGCCACTGCTTTGGCTCGGCTCACAGCTCGGCGGTATCAACGGCCTGATGAGCGGTGCGCTGGTTGGCAATCTGATGGCAGGTGTCATGGCCTACCTGTTCTACCGGCAAGGCATCCGAAAGCTGGCACTCCAAGGCTAAATACTAATCGCCGAAGCGTGCGCGGAAACTCTCTGGCATAGGCACGACCGATTTGCGCTGGTAATTGAAGAACACGAAACCGTACTTGGCCAGGGCCACGGGTTGACCGCTCTCCGCCTTGGTTACCCGAAATACGAAATCCCCGCCGTATTTGTTGAAGTCCATCAATCCAACTTCAAACCGGAGCATCTCCGGAAAGAACGATTCCGATTGGTACATCGTTGCCAGGTCGGTCACGATGATACCCACGCCGTTTTTGTCGGCTTCCTCGACACCATAGTTCACCAGGAATTGGGCCCTGGCTTCAAACAGCATGGAGATTAACGCATCGTTTCCCAGATGGTTGGCTCCATTGATATCGGTGATCCGAACCGGCATCTTGGTTTCAAAGTAAAAAGCGTTATCCGGGAAAGAGAGCTTGATGCGAGCCAAGTCGGCGTTCCTGTGTGGGGGAATTTTCTGTAAACCCAATGATACTTGGTTGTAACCATGCCCACACCCCGAGACAGCAGACCGAACATTCGTTATCTTGGACTTTTACCGGCAGCCTTCACCGTTGCCCGATGAAAGCGGTTGGGAGGCTACTGTCAAAACTGTGCGGAGCCATGGATGGCGGAGCTCAAGCGCCACATGGACGTGCTTGAGCGTGTTTTGACAGTAGCCTCCCAACCTCTTTCCAGCACCAACGGTCTGACCAACAAGATACGGACACTCTATGGATATTCGCCCTGCTGCCACGCTGGTCCTGACCAAAGACACCGACGAAGGCCCGAAGATACTTTTGCTGCAACGAACCTGGGACGCGGTGTTCATGCCGGGCTATTTTGTCTTTCCCGGTGGTTCTGTCGACGATCAGGAGAAAAATGGGCGAGCCCACGCAATCGGGCGGGCTGATACCGAAATCAGCCAGACAATGGCCATGGATGAAGGTGGCGCCGACTACATGCTTGCCGCTATCCGGGAGTGTTTTGAGGAAGCGGGCATTCTGTTGGCCGTGGACGAAAGCGGTGCTGAGCTCACTCAGGACAATCCCGTTCACAGCGACCGCGACGCTCTGTTCAAAGGTGGATTAAGCCTCGCGGAACTGTGTCATCGCCATAACCTCACCATTCCCCTGGACCGTCTGGGCTACCTCGGGCACTGGGTGACACCGCCGGGGCCACCCAGGCGCTTCGATACCCGATTTTTCATCGCGGTGGCACCGGAAGACCAGCGGGCAAGCCATGACGGTGTGGAAACCATCGACCACGTCTGGCTGAGTCCCACGGAAGCTCTGGAAGATCACCGCAGTGGTCGTCGCCTGTTAGGGTTACCGACCATAGGAACGTTACGGATACTGGCGGAGTTTGGCACCACGGAAGCCCTGATGCGCTATGTCCACGCTAACCCACCGGAACCCCATCCCAACAAGCCGTGGCCGGCGGTCAAGAAAGACAAAACCACGATGCTGGAACCAGGGGCACCGGCGTATGACGAAGCGGTCAAGCTGGACCCGGAAGGGGCAGGCTCTACACACGCGGACATTGTTCCCGGGAAACCGGTGGAAGTAGCTGCCGGTGTGGTTCGTCTGACAGCCCCAAACCCGGGGATGATGACCGGCCCCGGCACCAACACCTATGTGCTTGGCCACAAACGGTTTACGGTACTGGACCCCGGCCCGGACGACGCGACGCATATTGAGCGGATTCTGGAACTCACTGGTGGAGCGATTGATCAGGTTGTTGTCACTCACACCCATCAGGACCACTCGCCAGCAACAGTGGCCCTGAAAGCCAGAACCGGCTGTCGCGTTTACGGCCAGCCGGCTCCCGAAGGCCCGGCCCAGGACCAGACGTTTTCCCCGGATGTAGAGCCGGTGAATGGCGACCTGATCACCACCGAAGCCGGCACACTAAAAACCCTTCACACCCCAGGGCACGCCTCCAACCACCTTTGCTTCCTGCTGCTGGAACAAGAGTTGCTGTTTTCCGGAGACCACATCATGCAGGGCTCCACCGTGGTCATTAATCCGCCAGACGGTGACATGAAGGCTTACCTGGAGTCACTGTACGACCTGCTGGCCGAATCCGTGCGTTATATCGCCCCTGCCCACGGTTTCCTGATGGCGCGTCCCGAATCGGTGATCGACTACCTCATCACCCATCGCCTGGCCCGGGAGCACAAGGTTGTCAGGGTGCTGAAAAGTCTCGCCCCGGCTAGCCTGAAAGATCTGACCGCAAAGGCCTATGACGATGTTCCAGCTGCGATCCATGGCGTCGCCGCCCGCTCCGCGCTGGCGCACCTGCTAAAACTGGAGGCAGATGGCCGGGCTGCGCGAGAAGGCGAAATCTGGCGCACCACATCTAGCATTTGAAGTCCGCCCTCACAGGCATTCGATTCCTGTTCAGGGGGTGGGCTATTTTTTCGCGATAATCCAGACGGCGTGCACAATACCGGGAATGTAACCGAGAATCGTCAACAGGATGTTGATCCAGAAGTGCTTGCCAATTCCTACCTGTAAAAAGACGCCCAGCGGCGGTAACAAAATCGCAACCAGAACTCGCAAAAGATCCATACAGTTTAATCTCCATCCAACGTATAACGAGTACAGAACTGTGATCCGCATTCTGTACCTCATTGAATAGGCCATTTTGCGGAAATACACAACAAGTTCATGAAAGTGGCATTAAACCTTTGTCACAGCCGTATTCATGAGGCAATGGGATCTCTATCCTTGTGCCGTTTTCATAGACCGGACCACGGGCCCCAAACTGGCTGAAGACCCGAGAGGAATTATGCTGTATCGCTGGCTGACACATCTGTTTCGCGCTGGCTTGATGTTTACCCTGGCTGGTAGCCTGGTCTCCATTCCTGCCGTCTACGCAAACAAGTCTGATAATTCCGACAACACAGAGGTGCTCGTCGCGGAGCTTGCCGAGGACGAGAGTGTTGAGGATGTCGAGCATTCGGAACCCCTGCGCTCGTCTGAACCGAAAACCGGTAACGGTAAAGCGGACACTGCCCAGAACACCCAAGAGAAACCAACCTCTCAGCCCGAATCACCGGACTCCAACGCTGAGCCGGTGGTTGAGGAAGTAGCGCCCAACGTAGATCTGAAAGAGGTGACGCCGCCCCCAAAGCCGGCAGAATCAGTGGAAAAGCCTGCAGAACCAACGGACCCCTCGCCCACATCGCCTGAAGAGACGGCGGAGCAGGAGGAGCCCGTGTCGCAGAAAGAGGCAGAGAGCACAGATGGCAGCGTTTCGGAGGAGCCCACAGAGGTGGCCGCAGAGCCCGAAAAGGCCTCCAGCCTGAAAATGCTGGGCTCTGAGGTTCTGCCCGGAACTTCAACTCGCCTGGCCTGGTCACCGGCTATCCAGATTGCCGGCCTGTCGCAACCAACGCCGGTTCTGGTGGTTAATGGGTCCAAACCCGGCCCCAACCTATGCCTGACCGGTGCCGTTCACGGCGATGAACTCAACGGCATCGAGATTATCCGCCGCACCATGTATGACTTGGAACCGGACAAACTCTCAGGCCGGGTGATCGGCGTCCCCATCGTTAATCTGCCGGGTTTCCAGCAAGGCAGCCGCTACCTGCCTGACCGCCGCGACCTCAATCGCCACTTTCCCGGGAGCACCGATGGCAGCCTGGCGGACCGGATTGCCCACTCGCTGTTCGAGAATGTGATCCGTCATTGCGACATGTTGGTGGATATCCACACCGGGTCTCTCAAACGCACCAACCTGCCCCAATTGCGTGCGGACATGAACAACCCGGAAGTGGCAGAGCTGACCCGGGGTTTTGACCGCATGGCAGTGGTTCACAGTACCGGCACCACCGGTATGCTTCGACACGCCGCCGTCGAAGCCGGCATTCGCTCCGTCACCATGGAGGCGGGCGAATCACTGCGAATCCAGGAGCACCAGATCAAGGCCGGGGTGAACAGCCTCACCAGCCTGATGGACAAGGAAGGCATGATTTCGAGGATGTTTGTCTGGGGCGACCCGGAGCCGGTCTACTACGATTCCGAGTGGATACGGGCCGAACACGGCGGCATTCTGTTCAGCGAAACCAAATTAGGTGCGAAGGTATCCGAAGGGGAAATTCTCGGCTATGTGTCAGATCCCATCACCAATGCGCAACACCCCATTCGCGCCAGTAGCGATGGCCGGATCATCGGCATGGCGGTGGATCAGGTGGTCATGGCAGGCTTTGCCGCCTACCACGTTGGTACCGAAGCGGAAGTGCCGGGGGAATAAGAAACAGGGGTCAGAGCAAGCTCTGACCCCTGTTCCGTTGCTCGACTGCCTGGGTACTACGAATCAGGCTGAACGGCGACGTACACGCATTCCCATGCCAAGAAGGCCGAGACCCAGCAAGGCCAGGGCGCTTGGCTCAGGTACTTCGCTGGCTTCCGAGATCAGCTCAATCTTCGCTTTCACTTTGGCACCGCTATTGCCTAGGCCCCAGAATGCGCCTTCATTGAATTCAGTGTCAAAAAGACTGACTTCCAGGAGTCCATCACCAAGCGCCCCAAAAGCGAGTTGTAGAGGCGAACCCCAACTAAGAACGCCTTCCTGAAAGAAGCCGAAAACCTCGGTATCACCGAACGTGCTTCCGCTTACTGAGCCATTCATCAGCCCCGGTGATGTGAAGTTGAAATCAACTGAAATAGGCTGCGGCGCAAAATCATCGTCATTCACAGCACCTTCAGACGTCCAGATCTTGAACAGGTTGAAAGTCACGCTATCCCCCTCGTTCAAATCAAAGGAAAACGGGTTAGCCTCAAGGTCTGCAGAATCAACAACCAGTCCAGGGTCCGAATTGTTCAGGTTTACCTGATAGCTGGCCGAAATCAGCGCGGCGTTGGCGAGTGCTGGCACGCACAATGAAACCAGTAATGCAATGGTAAGTCTGAGGTGTCGCATAGGTGCTCCAATAGGTTCTAGCTAAATTTCCATTTTGGCTTACTGCCAAATCAGAATAAGCATAAATTAGGCCTTTGTTATTTTTATTTATATATAACAATAATATAAAAAATATTAAATGGCTTGCACTCATGACAATTATGTAAGAAATATCGACATACCCGCCACGACTTCGGCACCACTTCACTGTATCCTGTTGTACCCTGGCACCATCTGGGAGCCTTCATTAGACAGGAGTTGGCGTGTCTTCAGAAACATCTAAACCACTATGGCTGGCCTACACCGGCCTGGTCCTGACCCCGCTGTTCTGGGCCGGCAATGCCGTGGTGGCCAAAAGCGTGGTCGGCGAGATTCCTCCACTGTCCATGTCCTTCTGGCGCTGGGTGATTGCCCTGACAATACTCCTACCCTTCGGACTGCCGGGTGTATGGCGCCAGCGCCGGGTCATCCGCGAACATTCGCTGTCGATACTGGCACTCTCCACGTTCAGTGTGGCGGCGTTCAACTCGCTGCTTTATTTTGCCGCGGTGACCACCACGGCCACCAATATCGCGCTGATCAACGCCACCATCCCTATCATGGTGGCGCTATTGGCCTGGGTGCTGCTTGGCGATCGCACACGCCCCATACAGGCTCTCGGAATCGCGCTGGCGGTTCTGGGCATCCTGGCGGTTGTAGCACGGGGGGATCTCTCAGTACTGACCGGTTTGCGGGCGCAACCTGGTGATCTGATCATGGTGCTGGCGGTATCCAGTTGGGGCCTGTTCTCAGTACTGCTTCGCCGCCAGGCGGTGCCATTGCCGCCACTGACCTTTCTGACCGTCCAGATCGCCTGCGGTACCATGGTGATATTGCCGTTCTTCCTGGTGGACCTACTGTTCTTCTCGGGTGGATTCGAGCTGAACGCATCAACCGCCCTGCCCATGATGTATTTCGCGATTTTCCCCGGTATTCTGGCTTACGCGTTCTGGAATCATGGGGTGCTTCGGATCGGTCCTGCAAAAGCGGCCATCTTCATGTACCTAACTCCGGTATTTGCGTCGGTGATGGCGGGCATTTTCCTCGGGGAACGCCTGGGGCTGTTCCATGTCATTGGCGGTCTTCTGATTCTGGCCGGATTGTTCCTGGCCACTCGAACGACCGAGCTTCGCCGCAAATACCGTTGAGCACCCAACAACAAATATCGACAAGGCAGACACTCATGGTCAATGGCATGACAAGGCCGTTCAAATGGGCCGGCGTACTGATATTAGCGGCTTTCAGCACCGCAACGTTTGCCGCTCCCTGCGATCCAGAGGAAAATACCTGGATGCCAAGCCGTTATTACCCGCCGGGACAGACGGTGTTTCACCAGGGTGACTGGTACCAATCCCGCGAACTCCACGAGGGTAAAACACCGGGAGCGGATTTCGAATGGGAAAGACTGGCGTCAGTGCCGGATTGCGGCACCAGTGGTGACGACAGCAACGTCGCTGAGCGCAAATCGGAAGGTGGGGTGAACGGTCAGCCCCAGGCAGCGAGCGACGCCGGTCAATCTCCCGTAAAAGCGTCCAACGTGCACCGACAAACCTGCAAAGAACCCAAGCGATGGAGCTTTGGCGGCAGCTATACCGTGGGCCAAATAGCCGTGCACGAAGGGCAGACCTACCGCGCCATCCGCCCCAGCAACGGCCAGATGCCAGGCATGAGCCAGCCGCCTCACTGGCAGCCGGTGGACGATCCCTGCAACAAAGACGCTAAAGACGCCAACTGATCCGGTTATTCAGTCAGCGCCTGCCGGATCTGCTCCAGGGCCGTTTCCAGAACCCGACGCGGGCAACCAATATTCATGCGCATGAACCCGCTGCCGGGCTCACCAAAGGTGATGCCCGGGTTCATGCCAATACCCGCTTCCTGCACAAAGAACCGTTTCAGTTCCGCGTCGCTCATGCCCAGGGCCCGACAATCCAACCACAATAAATAGGTCCCCTCCGGCTCTGTTACGCGGATGTCAGGCAGGTGTTGGCGGATGTAGTCCATCACCCTGTCACGATTGCCTTGCAGGTAGATCATGAGTTCGTCCAGCCACGGGCCACCCTGGCGATACCCGGCCTCGAAGCCGGCGATACTGAAGGGATTGCACTGGTTCATGTGCATGGCGTCAAAGACGTCTTTCAATAACTTCCGATGCTCTGCATTCCTCACCACCAGCGCCGACAAGCCCAGGCCGGGCATGTTGAAGGATTTGCTGGGTGCTACGGTGGTAATCAGGGCATGTTCCTCATCGGCCAGTTTCGCCAGTACGTGATGGGCAGGCTTGTCCGGATAGGTGAGATCGCAATGAATCTCATCCGACAGCACCACCAGGTTGTGGCGCCTGGCAATGGCCAGTACCGACCTGAGTTCGCTTTCGCTCCACACCCTTCCCACCGGGTTGTGGGGCGAGCACAGCAGCAACACCCTGGCGTCGCCCCGTGCTGCACAGGCTTCCAGGTGCTCGAGATTCATCTGATAGCGGCCATCCACCTGTTCCAGCGGGTTTTCAATCACCGCACGAGCGGTTTTCCGAATGGCACTGAAGAAAGGCGGGTAAACCGGAGGCTGTATAATTACCCCTTCACCTTCGCCTGCAAACGCCAGTGCCGCCGCGTGCAGCGAAGGCACCACCCCCGGAGCCATCATTAGCCATTCCCGCTCAATGACCCAGCCATGCCGATGTTCAAACCAGTCAATCACCGACTGGTACAGGCTCTCCGGAAACAGTGTATAACCGTATACCGGGTGCCTTGCCCGTTCTTCCAGAGCCTTGGTCACCGCTTCCGGCGCTGGAAAGTCCATATCCGCCACCCACAGGGGGATAACGTCATCTCTGCCGAATACCGCTTTGCGGGCGTCAAACTTTACGGAACAGGTGTTCGCCCGCTCAACAGGCTGGTCAAAGGTCTCAGGCACAAGTGGCTCTCCGCTAGGATGGTGAGTTAGGCAAGGTCATTCTGTGGCAGTCTTTGCAATCCGTGCAAGTTGGGCGCCGTTCCTCCGGCTCATGAGAGGATTCATCATTGGTCGCAGGGGCACAGGTTTTACTTGCCTGGAACCCAGGTATAATTGCGAACCTAACGAGTTATTTGCTTATCCTGATCGACCCTCGGAGCCCCTGAATGCTTGCCCAGATCCTGTCCACGATGTTACCGGTCTTTCTGATCGCCGGTTGTGGTGCCCTTTACGGCCGATATCGCACACCCGACATCAAAGGCCTGAACACCCTCAATATGGAGCTGTTCGTGCCCATGCTGGTGTTCGCGGTTCTGGCCGATCAACAGGCTCCGCTTCAGGATTACACCAGCCTGGCTCTGGCGGCAACGGTGGTGGTGCTTGGTTCCGGTATCGTCCTCTATCCGCTCGCCAGGATTATGAACCTGAACCTTAAAACCTTCCTGCCACCGATGATGTTCAACAATTCCGGCAACATGGGCATTCCAGTGCTGGTATTTGCGTTCGGCGAGGCAGCTCTGCCCGCGGCCGTTGTCCTGTTTGTCGTGGAAATGCTGCTGCACTTTACGGTGGGCATCTACATGCTGGACCCGCACACGTCGATCATCAGACGGCTTCGCATACCCGTTATTGCGGCAAGCATCGCCGGCCTTACCGTCAACTTCGGTGGCGTACCCATGCCACAATGGCTGCTGGAAACCCTGAATATGCTAGGCGGAGTGTGTATCCCGCTCATGCTCTTTACTCTCGGTGTTCGCATGCTCGACGTGGATTTCAGCGACTGGAAACTCGGGGTTCTGGGCGCTATTTCCGCGCCCGCATCCGGGTTGATTCTTGCCTGGCCAATGATAGCGATTCTGGATCTACCGGGCCTGCAGGTAGCTGCTTTGTGGGTCTTCGCCGCCATGCCTTCTGCTGTGTTGAACTACATGCTGGCGGAGCAGTATCAACAGGAGCCTCACAAAGTGGCGTCACTGGTGCTTATGAGTAACCTCGGAAGCCTTGTGGTGATGCCGATTGTGCTGGGCCTGGTCTTTACAGCAGGCTACGTATGAACCGCTTCAGATAACGATCAATGTTGGAATCCTTGCCAACGCACCAAGATCACCAACGCAAGCGCTTGCAACCTCTCTGGCTTTGGCCGAAGGTAAGAACGATTCAGGTTGAATTTCTTCTCGATATGGAGATCCGCCCATGAGTGTTCTGCTTCTGCTGATCAGTGCGCTGGTACTGATCTACCTTGGCATCGGCGGCACCACTGCCGCCGCCGTGCTTGTGATTGCAACGGTCGTCGGGCTGTTTCAGGATGGCTGGCACATCCTCAGTATACTGTTTGGTGGCGGGCTGCTTACCCTCAGCCTGGTGCTGGTGCTGCCAGGTGACCTGCGGCGCGAGAAGTTCAGTGCGCCACTACTGAGTTGGGTGCGCGGCCGGCTCCCGAAGCTCTCGGATACCGAGGCCGAGGCCCTGCGCTCGGGCACCGTAGACTGGGATGGCGAGCTTTTCTCCGGGCAACCCAAGTGGTCGAAACTGCTCGATGCCAAACCGGCCCACCTCTCCAGCGAAGAACAGGCATTCCTCGACGGTCCGGTCGACAAGCTTTGCGGCATGCTGGATGACTGGAAAATCACCCACGAAGACTACGACCTGCCCAACAAGGTCTGGAAGTTCATTCGCGAGAATGGCTTCTTCGGGTTGATGATCCCCAAAGAGCAGGGCGGCAAGGGCTTTTCTCACACCGCACACTCTGAAATCGTAATGAAGATTTCCACCCGCAGCGTATCCGCCGCTGTGACCGTGATGGTGCCTAACTCGCTTGGCCCGGGCGAATTACTGATGGAATACGGCACCGATTCCCAGAAGGAACATTACCTGCCGCGACTGGCCGGCGGCGAAGAAATCCCCTGCTTTGCACTGACGTCTCCGGTCGCCGGTTCTGACGCCGGAGCCATCCCGGACAAGGGCATCGTCTGCAAAGGCCAGTGGAATGGCGAGGAAGTGCTGGGCCTGAAAGTCACCTGGAACAAACGCTACATAACCCTGGCACCGGTGGCGACGCTGATTGGCCTGGCCATCAAGGTGTACGATCCGGACAAGCTACTGGGCGACTCCGGCGACATCGGCGTTACCTGCGTTATGGTTCCACAGGACCTTGAAGGGGTTCACTCCGGCGCCCGTCACCTGCCAATGAACACCGTGTTCATGAACGGTCCGACCTGGGGTAATGACGTTTTTATCCCCATGGATCAGGTGATTGGCGGCCAGGACATGTTGGGCAAAGGCTGGAAAATGCTGCTGGAATGCCTGTCTATTGGCCGCTCCATCTCGCTGCCCGCATTGGGCACTGGCGCTGGCAAAGTGGCCAGCATGGCAACAGGTTCCTATACCCTGACCCGGGAGCAGTTCGGCCGCTCCATCAGCCAGTTTGAAGGGGTTCAGGAGGCGCTGGAGCCCATCGCCGGCTACACCTACATGATGGATGCCGCACGGTTGCTGACCTCCGGCATGCTGGACCGGGGTGTACGCCCCTCCGTGCCGTCAGCGGTTCTCAAGTATCGCAATACCGACCTGATGCGCACGGTGATCAATCATGCCATGGACGTGGTCGCCGGCCGCGGTGTTATTACCGGCCCCCGCAACTTCCTGGCCAGGGCGTATCAGGCAGTGCCCATCGGCATCACGGTGGAAGGCGCAAACATCCTGACCCGCAGCCTGATGGTGTTCGGCCAGGGTGCCATCCGTTGCCACCCGTTTATCGTTGAAGAAATAGAAGCAGCGGGCATGGACGATAAAAAGGCGGCGGTTGAGAAGTTCGACGGCATCTTTTACCGCCATATCGCTCACACCACCCGCAACGCGTTACGCTCGTTCGTGCTGGCGCTGAGCGGCGGCTTGCTGGAAACCGTGCCCCGCCAAGGCAAGATCCAGTCCAGCTATCGCCAGCTTGCCCGATTCTCGGCCGCGTTTGCCCTGATGACCGACGTTACCCTGCTCACGGTTGGTGGCGGCCTCAAGGCACGTCAGCGCCTGTCCGGCCGGATGGCGGACTGCCTCGTACATCTGTATTACGCCTCGGCGGTGATCAAGCAATGGCACGAGGAGGGCTATCCGGAAGACCAGCGCCCGCTGGTGGAATGGTGCCTTCAGACCAGCCTGCGCGACCTCAAGACATCCATGCGCAACCTGATCATCAACTTCCCGGTTCCGCTGTTGCGCTGGCCGCTGCGGGTGCTGGTGTTCCCTCTGGGCGCCACCGGACTCAACGGTCCGGACGACGCCCTGGGCACGGAGGTGGCCGCCAGCATTGTGAACGATACGCCGCTACGCCAGCGCATCAGCCGCGGCAGCTATATCAATACCGATCCGGACGATCCTTTGGGTCGTGTACTGAACGCGTACCGGCTGGCCAATGAAACCAAAGACATGCGCGATCGCCTGCACGAGGCCCTGCGCAATAGGGATGAAGACGAGCTGGGCGGTATCGACCTGCTGATGGGGCACCAGCGTAAAGAACTGGTGGACTGGGCCTGCGAGCAGGGCGTTGTTCAGAAAGACGAATGCGACAAACTTCTGGAGGCACTGGAAGCACTCTACGACGTCATCCGCGTGGATGCCTTCGAAGCCGACGGGCTGAAAGCCCTGTCCCGGTGTGCCAAAGGTAAGCGCAAAGTGGTCGAGCGCCCGCCACGGGACGAAGAATAACCGCTAAAGACACGCCCTGAACGGGGCGTGTCGCCCCCACTGTTCTCCCCTCCCATTCTTGACAGAATCCACATTCGCCAACTATTACTGAATGTCGGTTCAAATAGCTGTATTTGCGACCTTTCAAAAAACCGGCTGTCACAACAACGAATAAAAACACGCGGCATCAGCGCCGCTCACCTGAATTGAAAGGGGTGTCTTTCCGTGGAAGAGCAGGCTGTAGGCGAGCAGACACAACCATCCTCAACCATCCTGGAAACCAGAAACCTGACCAAGGATTTTAAAGGCTTTACTGCCATCAGTGACGTCAGCATCAACGTCAGGACAGGCTCCATACATGCCTTGATAGGCCCGAACGGGGCCGGAAAAACGACGTTCTTTAACTTGTTGACCAAGTTCCTCAAACCCAGCGCCGGGCAGATTATCTACGCTGGCAAAGACATTACCAACGCTCGCCCCGCCGGCATCGCCCAGCAGGGGCTGATTCGCTCTTTTCAGATATCGGCGGTATTTCCCCATCTTTCTGCCCGGGAGAACGTTCGGGTCGCCCTGCAACGCAAGCTGGGCATTTCCTATCACTTCTGGCGACCAGTAAAGATTCTTGATCAACTGAATGAAGAAGCGCAGGCCACCCTGGAACAGGTCGGCCTGGGGCCCTTTGCCGATACCAAAGCGGTGGAACTCGCCTACGGACAGAAACGGGCGCTGGAGATTGCCACCACCATTGCACTCAAACCCAGGCTCATGCTGCTTGATGAACCCACCCAGGGCATGAGTTCAGAGGACGTAGGCACGGTCACCGAGCTGATTCGCAAGGTGGTGGATGGCAGGACCATCGTGATGGTTGAGCACAACCTCAATGTGGTGTCCACGCTGGCCGACACCATCACCGTCCTGAACCGCGGAGAGGTGTTGGCTGAAGGCAACTACGACACGGTATCGACCAACCCCGCCGTCATGGAAGCCTACATGGGAACCACCGATGCAGCCTGATCAACGCCCGGAAATGCTCAAAATCGAAAATCTTCACGCCTGGTACGGCGAATCCCACATTCTTCATGGCCTCGATCTGACTCTGCGGGAAGGCGAGGTGATTACCCTGCTTGGCCGCAATGGGTCCGGACGCACGACCACACTCAAGTCTATTCTGGGGCTGGTCAGCAAACGCACCGGCTCCATCAAGATCCACGGCACCGAAGTTATCGACATGCCCACCCACCGCATTGCTCACGTTGGCAAGCTGGGTTACTGCCCCGAAGAACGCGGGATCTATGCGTCTCTCAATGTGGACGAGAACCTGGAGTTGCCCCCAGTGGTGGCCGATGGCGGGATGTCCGCGGACGAGATATACAAAATGTTCCCGAATCTCGAAGAGCGCCGCAAAAGCCAGGGCTCCAAGCTCTCCGGGGGCGAGCAACAGATGCTGGCCATTGCCCGCATCCTTCGCACCGGCGCCAATCTTCTGTTACTGGACGAAATAACCGAGGGGCTTGCGCCGGTTATCCTCAAATCCCTGGATGACGTCATCCGCAAGCTGCGTGACCGGGGATTCACCATCATTCTGGTTGAGCAGAATTTCCGCTTTGCCGCTCCGCTGGCCGACCGACATTATGTGATTGAGCACGGACGAGTGGTTGAGCAGATAGAAGCGGCCGATCTCGAGGCCAAGAAAGAGCAGTTGAACAGGCACCTGAGTGTCTGAACCCGAATCTAATAACAAAAGGAATCCCACCATGTTCAAGCACTGGAAATCAGGACTCGCAGGCGCCGTGGCGGCGGCCACTCTGGCAATGCCGCTCACGGCAGCGGCCGAGCTGACGGACGGCAAGGTAAAAATCGGTGTCCTCAGTGACATGTCCGGCGTTTACAAGGCCCTTGAAGGCCCAGGAGCGGTCACCGCCGCCAAGATGGCGGTCGAGGATTTTGGCGGCTCGGTGATGGGCAAACCCATTGAGATTATTTCAGCGGATCACCAGAACAAACCGGATATCGGCGCCAGTACCGCCCGGGAATGGATCGATGCGGACGAAGTCGACATGATCACCGCACTCGACAACTCATCCGTTGCCTTATCCGTTCAGGGACTGGCTAACGACAAGAAAATCATCACCATGAATACTGGTGCCGGAACCACAGCACTCACCGAAGACCAGTGCACGCCTTACGGCATTCACTACGTCTACGACACCCACGCGTTACCTGTTGGTACCGCAACGGCAATGGTAAAGAACGGCGGTGAAAGCTGGTTCTTCATCACCGCCGATTACGCCTTCGGCCACTCTCTGCGGGATAACACCGGCGCCGTGGTGGAAAGCCTCGGCGGAGAGGTGGTTGGCAACGTCAATGCGCCACTGTCCACCAACGATTTCTCCTCTTATCTGCTCCAGGCCCAGTCTTCCGGAGCCGACGTCATTGGTCTGGCCAATGCCGGCCAGGACACGGTAAACGCCATCAAACAGGCCAACCAGTTCCGCATCGTGCAAGGCGGACAGAAACTGGCCGGTATGCTGGTGTTCATCACCGACGTCCACAGCATGGGGCTGGATATCGCCCAGGGCCTGCAATTCACCACCGCTTTCGTATGGAATCAGAACGACGAGACTGAAGCCTGGTCCCGCCGCTTCTACGAGCGCCACAACGCCATGCCCACCATGGTTCATGCCGGCGTTTACTCGGCGGTCACCAATTACCTGAAAGCAGTCAAAGCCACCGGTTCTGACGACAGCGATACCGTACGTGCCGAACTGGGCGACATGACCCTTAACGACATGTTCGTGAAAGGGGGCAAGATTCTGCCCAACGGCTCCATGCTCCACGACATGTATCTGGTGGAAGTGAAGAAGCCGGACGAATCGAAGAGTGAGTGGGACTTGCTGGACGTGGTTTCGAAGATTCCGGCAGACCAGGCCTACATCTCGCTGGAAGACACCAAGTGTTCGCTGGTTAACTAACCACGCCGATTAACCACTGCTTCAGGGGAGATAGCCAACGTGTCGATGCAGGTCATACTGGCCCAGGCGCTGCTTGGGCTGAATGTGGGTGTGTTCTACGCCATGTTGAGTCTCGGGCTAGCGGTGATATTCGGGCTGCTGAATATCATCAACTTTGCCCACGGTGCCATGTACATGCTGGGTGCTTTCATCGCACTCATTGGCTACTCTCTGCTGGAGCAGTGGTTCGGTATCAGCCTTCAGATCGGATTCTGGGCGTCACTGCTGGTGGCGCCCGTGATCGTCGGTATTCTGGGGGTGACCATTGAACGCTTCATGCTCAAGCGTCTCTATGACCTTGACCACATCTATGGCCTGCTGCTGACGTTCGGTATCACGCTGATCCTGCAGGGCCTGTTTGCCAACTACTTCAACGTCTCCGGCACACCCTATCCCGGGCAACCGGAGAGCCTCAGTGGCGTAGTAAACCTCGGGTTCATGTACTTCCCGACCTACCGACTGTTCGCCATCATTTTCTCGCTGGTGGTCTGTTTTGCCACCTGGTACGTCATCGAACACACCAAACTGGGTTCACGGCTACGGGCCGGTGTCGAGAACCCGGACCTGACCCAGGCATTTGGCCTGAATGTGCCACTGATGATCACCCTCACCTTCGCCTTCGGGGCCGGCCTCGCCGGCCTGGCAGGTGTACTGGCCGCGCCAATCTATTCGGTCAGCCCGTTAATGGGGGCGGACCTGATCATCGTCGTGTTTGCCGTGGTGGTGATCGGCGGCATGGGCTCGATTATGGGCGCCATTCTATCCGGGCTTGCGCTGGGCTTGATTGAGGGCCTTACCAAAGTGTTTTACCCGCCAGCGGCCAGCACCGTGATCTTCTTCCTGATGGTGCTGGTGCTGTTGTTCCGCCCTGCGGGCTTATTCGGTAAGGAGAAGTAAGGCCATGATCAACCGCGTTCTGTTTATCATCATGCTGGTCGCCGGCCTTGGCGCGCCCTTCTATGCCTACCCGGTCTTTGTGATGGACCTGCTGTGCTTCGCGCTCTTCGCCTGCGCCTTCAACCTGCTGCTCGGCTACGCCGGCCTGTTGTCGTTCGGGCACGCCGCGTTCTTCGGCGGTGCCGCGTACATTACCGGTTATGTGACCAAAGAGTGGGGATTCGGGCCGATATTCGGCATTCTTGCCGGCACCGGGTTTGCGTTGATTCTCGGCACGATATTCGGCTTCCTCGCCATCCGCCGACAGGGCATCTACTTTGCCATGGTGACTCTGGCGCTGGCGCAGATCATCTACTTTCTGGCGCTTCAGATGCCGTTCACCGGAGGTGAAAACGGTCTCCAGGGCATTCCCCGTGGTGAGCTCTTCGGCTTCATCAGCCTCAACAACGAAATCGCCATGTACTACTTTGTGTTTGCGGTGTTCCTGATTGGTTTCGCCATTATCCACCGAACCATCAACTCGCCCTTTGGCGAAGTCCTCCAGGCCATCCGGGAAAACGAATCCAGAGCACTCTCACTCGGGTACGACGTCGACCATTTCAAGCTACTGGCGTTTATCATTTCCGCCACACTCGCCGGAACGGCCGGTGCCACAAAAGCCGTGATATTCCAGTTTGCGGCATTGACCAATGCGCACTGGCAAACCTCGGGCGAAGTCATCCTGATGACACTGGTGGGAGGCCTTGGCACCATCTTCGGGCCAGTACTGGGCGCGATTACCGTCGGCGCACTCAGCCACGAACTGTCGGCATTCGGCTCCTGGGTGCAAGTGATCCTGGGGACTGTGTTCGTCGTCTGCGTGATGGTATTCCGCCGCGGTATCGTCGGTGAAATACAGCATCGGCTGCTGAAGAAGAAAGCGGATAAATAGGCCCCGGGGCTTGTTACTCGCCCCGCAAGCCGCCTCGGATAGCCTCATCCACCAGCCAGCGACGCAACACCTGCAGCCCACGCTCCCGCCGACGGCTGGTTTTCCAGGCGAAATAGAACTTGTCGCCCGTCATCACCGAGTGACTGGGCAAACGGACAAAATCGCCGGAATCCAGTCGTGTGCTCAGCATGTAATCGTTGGTCAGCGCGATGCCCTGATGAAAACGGGCCGCCTCCAGAGCCAGCAACATGTGGCTGAAGTGCTGTATCCTCGCCGTACCGGGAATCTTTTGGTCCACCGCCCGATACCAGGCTTCCCAGTCGCCGGCGGCCTTGTCGAAAATACTGTGGGTGGACAACAGTGGGAAGCGACTCACCTCCTCCGACGACAACTCTGGCTCATCCCTTCCCTCAACCTCTGAATCCCGCCCCAGTTCCCGACGGATGCGCTGCCAGTAATCCTGGCTGCACACCGGAAACAGCCGCTCGGTATACAGCAACTCATAACTGAATGCCGCGGAAGACGGCTTGATGGTGATAAAACAGTCCGCCACCCGGTCGGACAGCACCGGGTTCTCACTGCTCATCTCCAGGGAAAGATCCAGTTGCGGATACTCCCGCTGCAAATCCGGCAACCGCGGCACCAGCCAGCGCACCGCAAATGAACTGAACACCGACAACCGTAACCGCGACTCCTCATGGCCCAGCAACTGCTCACTCACCCGTTCAATCTGCAACAACGCCGACCCCACGCCATCCAGATACTGCCGGCCTTCGTCGGTCAACGTCAGAGTGCGGCCACTGCGCCAGAACAGTTTCTCACCGAGATAGGTTTCCAACTGCTTGATCTGGTGACTGACCGCACTTTGACTGACCGCCAGCTCCTCCGCCGCCAGCGAAAAGCTGTTCAGCCGGGCAACGGCTTCGAAGACGGGTAGGGCTTTGAGAGGTGGAAGCTTCATTATCTAAATTTCTAATGATAAGTGATTAAAGATCATTTTATCGGATAGTAATACACCACTAGACTCACCATCACAAGATTCAGGGCGACAACTCCGATGTCGGAGCAAAACCAAGAGGAGCCGAAATCATGTCAGGCAAAACCGTAAACAGTGCAATCCTTCTGCTGGTGATCGGCAACGCCATGGCATTGATCAGCGATGTGTTCATCAAACTGCTGGAACCCGGCGCCCCCGTATTCCAGTTTGCCTTCCTGCGCTGCGTCATCACCCTGTTGCTGCTACTGCCCCTGGCCGGCCAACTCAACCGGAAACACCTGTTTTCCGGCATCAAGGTCCACGCCGTGCGGGCCCACATACACCTGGCAGGCATCCTGTGCATGGTTGTTGCCCTCGGCAATCTGCCGCTGGCCACCGCCAACGCCGTGTTCTACGCAGCTCCCATCCTGGTCATGGTGCTGTCCGTCATGCTGTTCCGGGAAAAGCTGACCCCGCTGAGCGTCTTTGCCGTCTTCAGCGGATTTGGCGGCATCGTCGTCATCCTGCGGCCAGTGGAATTCAACTGGGCGGCCATCGCCGCACTGGCCTCCGCCTTTGCACTGGCCATCAACGCCGTCATGGTGCGTAAACTGCCGAAGCAGCAGTCCACCGTTCACAAGTTGTTCCTCAACTACGCATTAATCATCCCGGCTGCCGGCGCACTGGCCTTATGGGAAGGCGCCGCCTGGGACAGCTCCATACTTATCAGTGCACTTGGATCTGCCCTGTTTATTCTGGGCTACAACATCACCGTGTTGCTGGCCTACCAGCAGGTGGATGCCAACCAGGTGACCAGCGCCGAATACACCGGCCTGATCTGGGCGGTGCTAATTGGATGGATAGGTTTCAATGAAATGCCCGACCTTTGGTTCGCCGTGGGCAGTGCCATGATTGTGGTGCCACTTATCATGGTGGGGTTGCGTTCGCGTCATCGGAGTCGCCGGGTATTGCTGTAAACACCCCAGTTTCAGTTGCACCGCTGATTAGAGTTTTCCGCCCGTTGGTG
>OJGU01000510.1_pt1 | contig 22361 bp, 17 predicted proteins | sample 1594741 | NCBI WGS metagenome assembly OJGU01 (sample SAMN05416841, study PRJEB24817) | seawater metagenome | isolation source: Sea water | place: Canada:Atlantic | collected 2013-07
GGCTCGGAGATGTGTATAAGAGACAGGTCTAAACCCTCCCCCTAAACCTTTCGCCGCTTGGGCACGAACCTCGGCATCATTGTCTTTGGCGAACTCTGTCAGATAACCCAGCACCGAGAGATTGACCGATTTCTGATGAGCGATTTGAGCAAGCGCCCAGATAGCATGAATTCTTGCCAGTTGGTGTTCCTGTGTTCTCGCCACCTTAACAAGTTCCCGAATAGATGAACGACCTCGATCCGCAAACTCGAATTGTGCCTCTTGCCTCACCCGCATGTCTGAATGCGCCAGAAGGACAGCAAGATTTTTCGCAGAAAGATGATCCATGCCATCGCCGAGAATCCGTTTGGTCTCTCTCACGATGGGGTTCTTGAATGCTTCCTGGTGCCGAAGGCGGTAAATTCGTCCCCGCTCAGACTTCGGCCAGCCTTCAACCCAATCAGAAAGATAGATATGACCGTCGGGCCCGAACTCAACATCCGTCGGCATCACATTCCAGATCAACTCCTTCATCGGGCCAACCCTGAACGACGCTCCTTGGGGTTCTTGCGAAAACATCTTAATGCCACTCACCGTGTCGAGCCCCTTGAAATGACAGAGAAAAAAGTGCCCCTGGAATTCCTCCGGCAACCCCGTACCTGGATAATAAGCCAATCCCGACGGCCCGTTATCAATGTGAGCTAAAGGAGGCAGCAGGTAAGCAGCCTGCCCCGGGAATCGCAGATGCCATAGTCCCTCAGCATTCCAGACGCCGCCTGGATTTTGCTCACTGAACTGATACCCTACCCGCCAGCCACTGTCGCCCCCTTCAACAATGTGCACCCATCTTTCTTTATCACCATGATCACAATCATTGTCGCCGGTAAAAAGATCTCCATACTCATTGAACGCAAGTTCTTGGGGATTGCGCAACCCCCGGGCGACGACCTCCAATTCGGACCCGTCAGGATTACAACGAAAGCAAATCCCTTCATCAGGATAAGCCAGTTGTTCTCCTTCTTGGGTCGTCACGTTCGCCCCTCGATCCCCCACTGAGAAATACAGCTTTCCGTCAGGTCCGAATTTTAAGCCATGAAGATCGTGCCCGGTGAGACTAAAGCGAACCCCGTAGCCGTAACTTAGCGACTCCCGCTCGTCAGCTTTACCGTCGCCATCAGAATCCTTCAACTTCCAGAGATTGGGGATATTCGTAAAATAGACATCCCCCTTCCGTGCCAGCACCCCGGAAGCAATCCCATCAAGCAGGCTGGTAAAACCAGAAGCGTAGACCTGAGAGAAATCGGCAATCCCGTCGCCGTCTCGATCTTCTACCAAACGAATCGTCTCGGTCTCAGAAGCCAACTTCTGGTAATCATGCCCCAGGTATTTTCGAATCATCGCCGAACGGTCCTCAACTGAACGGCAAGCAAGGTCATCTAAAAACCAATCCATGTAATGACGCACATCAAGAGTGCTTGATCGATACCGCCCGGTTTCGGAGACATAAATCCGCCCCTGCTCATCCAAGCAAAAGGCCACAGGATTAAGAAGTTGTGGCTCGTGGGCGAAAAGGCTCACTTTGAACCCGTCGGCAACTCGAAACTTAGAAATCGCCTGCTCTGCCTCGGCCCGTGCCGTCGAATAATCAATTGCAGTCGACGACGCGTCACCGATTTCGGCCGCAAAGCCGGTAGGGAGCGTCACGGCCATTAGGGCAAGCAACGGAAAAGTGGACAATCTAACGGTTTTGATCCATCGACTTAACATACCGACAGCAATCTGGAGGTAATCAGCTCAGGAATCAAGAGGCGAGACAGCGACCTTGAAAATTCAGTCTCGTCACCAAAGGATCAATTCGGCACCACCGGCTAGGGTACGATACGATTGGAGAAGTAGATTATGACCCCAACAAGAATCGACACGACCACGCCGACAACAAGCGCCCAACGAAAAATAAGCTCATGCTTCCGCTTGTTAGCCCTCCCCATTCCAGGCAACAGGTAATAGCGATTCTCCTCTTTATTACGCTTTCTTCCAAACATTCAGCCTACTATCGTCCACAAAACCGACCTCGTGATCACCTCGCCCCATTCTAATGGGCCTGCACACCACGACTCTGCCATTCCCCCAAGAATCCTATCAAGCCCCCAATTAAGAGCGAGTGGAATCGACCGCCACCCCAATCAAGAGGAGGGAATCCTCCTTGCCCCAATCACAGTCCGAGACTACTCTCTTGGAATGGCGAAGGTACTTCTGGTTGACGACGAAGTGACGATGGTTCAGATGGTCTCGGAATCACTCCGAGCTTTAGGCCATGAGGTCTTTCCCTTCTCCAATGGCAATGCCGCTCTTGAATCTCTAGCAAGCAGTACACCAGAAATAGTCGTCACGGATCTCTACCTTGATAAGACTCGGGCCCACGGTTTGGACATCCTCAAGAAAGCCCGTGAGATGGACCCAGCTCCAGTCGTCATTGTGATCACAGGGTTCGGATCGATTGAAACCGCGGTTGAGGCAATGAAACTTGGGGCCTTCGACTACCTAGAGAAACCCTTCAAGCTCGATGAGCTAAAATTGAGCATCGAACGGGCGCTCTCATACAATCAGGCCGTCTCCGAAAACGTCTACCTAAAGAAACAACTCAAGACAAAGTATCATTTTAGTCAGATCATCGGAGCCTCAGAACCGATGCAGGCGGTCTTTAAGATGATCGAAAAGATCGCTGAAACGGACAGCACGGCACTCATTCTTGGGGAAAGCGGTACGGGCAAAGAGTTAGTTGCTAAAGCAATTCACTTCAATAGTCGCAGAAAAGGCCGCCCCTTTGTTCCAGTGAACTGCAGCGCACTCCCTGAGAACCTCCTCGAATCCGAACTCTTCGGGCATCGAAAAGGATCTTTCACTGGCGCTGTCGCTGACAAGAAGGGCCTCTTTGAAGAGGCCGAAGGAGGCACCATCTTTTTGGATGAAATCGGCTCCATGTCCGCAACCCTTCAGAGCCGGCTCTTACGAGTATTGCAAGAGAAAGAAGTTCGTCGAGTCGGCGACAACCTTCCCATCTACGTAGACGTCCGGGTCGTTGCAGCAACAAATGAGCCGCTCGAAGAGAGAATCAAAGATGGCACCTTTCGAGAAGATCTTTACTACCGACTTAACGTCATTCCTGTCCACCTGCCGAGCCTCAGAGATCGTCGCGATGATATCCCCCTTCTCGTCGGACACTTTCTCAAGGACAAAGTCCACCCACGCTCCGGCAATGCCTTTCAAGTTACCAAGATCGCAGTCGATACTCTAGGACAACACAATTGGCCTGGTAACGTAAGGGAGCTTGAGAATGTCGTTGAAAGAGCATGCGCCCTCAGTGAGAGCTACGTCATTCGCAACTGCGATCTGCCTCCATCTATTGCCAAACTAGCCAAGGAAGACGACGCTCCTTCAAAATCGGATGAAACAACAACTGAAGCAACAACCCCTTCAGACGATACCAGTCTCTTTCCACTTCCCCAAGGAGCGCCAACAAGCCTCGGTGTGGACACCAACGTCGCTCCCGGCACGCTCAGTCTCCAACCATTGAAAGACTACTTAAGGCAGCAAGAAGGGATCTACCTCAACCGAGTGCTAACCCACACCGGGGGTGACAAAGAAGAGGCCGCGGAATTGCTCGACGTAAGTCTTGCAACCCTTTACCGCAAGCTAGCAGAGCAAGAGGATAAGGACTAATCAATCTCGTCACAAAGAATCTCACTAGCCACAGACAGCGCCCCCTGTAAGCCACAACATTCGATCCATTCGGCTCAAGGAAACTAGAAACGGTGTCAGGCTTTTCAGCACAGCTCGAAAACCATCAGGCACTGAATCAAATGCTGGTGCCAGATCTTTGGCAGCACGAAGCAATCACCAACCTCCGAGCAGGAAACGACGTCATCGTCAGTGCTCCAACTGGCGCCGGCAAGACACTCATCTTTGAGCTTTGGGCCAATGACGGCAAACCCAAAGGCCAGTCCATCTACACTGTTCCGACCAGGGCCTTGGCAAATGACAAGGTAGCGGAATGGCGTCAGAAAGGATGGAACGTTGGAATCGCTACAGGAGATCTCTCAGAGAATCTCGATGCGCCAATCATTGTCGGCACCCTTGAAGCCCAAAAAAACAGAATACTCCAAGGAAGTGGCCCCAAGCTACTTGTCATCGACGAGTATCAAATGATCGGCGACCAAGAGCGAGGCCTTAACTACGAACTTGCAATCGCGCAGGCGCCATCAACCACTCAGCTCCTACTCCTTAGCGGCAGCGTTAATAACCCACATCGAATTGAGCAATGGCTTACCCGGCTTGGACGCAAGGCAGTCACCATAAAATTTGAGCGCCGCCCAGTTCCTTTGGAAGAAGTGTTTCCGATGCACTTACATCACAATCTACCTCGGCAAATAACAAGTTACTGGGCGAAAGTCATGGCCAAGGCCCTCGCGGAAGATCTCGGGCCCATCTTGTTATTCGCGCCCCGAAGGGCAGCTGCCGAAAAACTAGCAAAGGAACTGGCACGCCAACTCCCCAATCCCAACCCACTCGTTCTCACCGACGAACAGAAACGTGCCGTCGGTGACACCCTAGCAAAATCTCTCACGGCCAGAATCGCATTCCATCATAGCGGCCTCAGTTACGCTGCAAGAGCGGGTGTTGTAGAACCACTCGCGAAAGCAGGCCAATTGAGAATCGTTGTTGCGACCATGGGGCTGGCTGCCGGAATCAATTTTTCCCTACGGAGCGTTGCACTGACTGCCGACTCTTATAGCCGCAATCATCAGGAACAGACTATTGCACCAGACGAAATCCTCCAAATGTTGGGTCGAGCGGGTCGTCGGGGCATTGATGAGACCGGATACGTCCTCGTCGGAGCCAACCAGATTCGCCTGCGCGATGGATTCGCAGTCGACCTCTACCGGAGTCAACTAATCGACTGGAGCGCCTTACTTCGTATCATGAACCAGGCCGTTGCAATGCAAGCAGCGCCATTTAGAGCTGCCGTCACAATTCAAGAACGACTCTTCACAACAAAGCCAATCTACCTCGGAGTCGAAACAGCCATGAAGCATCCAGATGTTCCATGCCAACTCCCAACCGACCCGGAACGAGCGCGGCTCGTCAGAAGCGAGATCCAACAGTTTCAAAACAGTCGAGGCGAATGGGCTCTTTTGCCCGAGTTATGCGAGAAACCGCTCGAGGAGGTCGTGGTTCCAATCTATCCAAAGGACGAAACCAAGAGTTCCAGCAATCAAGATCTCTCCCCTGAACTACGGCCTGCACTCTCCTACCCCAGAGCGCTTGAAACGGTCAGAGAAGGCCAGCTGCATCTCCTCAGCAACGAGGCGGCAAAAATATACGGCCAATCCATCAAAGCGGCCGAACAGCTCGACAACAATCGTATCCTCCTGGGAAAACGGATTCGGCGGCTCACAAAGTGGAAGGGGCGGTATGTCAGCCAACGGCGATGGAACGAAAAACTGATTCCGCTTATCAAAACAACTCTATCCGAAGCAGGAATACCCCTCTTGAAATTCGTGGAATGCAATCGAACAATATCGGCGATTACGAGCCTCGCAAAAATACACGTTCCCGTCGTGGTTGACCACTATGGAACTGCGCTGTGGAACCCAAGACTTAGAACCGGCTCCCCTGATATATGCCTCCAATGTAGTCATCAACCGGCCTGCCATTCGCTTAGCCCATCAACGGCAACCGCCTTGCTCTGGCGCCGACTCAAGCTCGTCGATAGCCTTGGAAAGCCCACACGCCGCGGTGAGATCGTCAGCTTCTTCAGTCACGGAGACGGCCTGGCCATTGCCGCCTCGGTTGAGGATGGGGATTATCCTCTTCAAGAACTCGTATTTGATCTCTCCAATCTCGATGGAGGCTTTCGATTTAGTGGCGACGACCATCGTTGGGCAGGACGATTGGCGGAGTGCTGCAAGAATACCTATGGCCCGATCAATATCCCCGGCTATCTCGAACACGGTTTCCCCCCGAACTATGGGGCAGGAGCATCAGAGATTCTTCACTCGCTCCACCTGCAACCACACACGAAGTCCCAATGGACAACAGACATTCTCGGAATCGGAGACATCGATCGAATCATCATCGAATGGCGTAGCCGCCTCCGGCAAATCACCAACGCACCGGATCTAGACTGGCGACGTTGGTCCGAATTCAAAGCACTCTGTAAAGAAATTCTCAACGACACAGAATCGCCATCGAGCATCACGCTTCCAGAATTGTCCCATCATCAGAAAAAACGGGTCAACCACCGTCTCCACCCTAGCCACTTCAAGCTCAGCTATTCATAGAAGAGCTAAGATTAGAAAAATAATCGGTCATTTTAGCTCAACGTAAAACCATCCCAACAAACCCTAAAACCCGCCGCAACTCACACTTTTAACAACGTTTCCACCTTTTAAAAACAGCAAAACCGACTCGCCGGGCCTTCCGCCACAGATTCCCAAACTCAGCACAAAATCTAGAATTGATCATTGTCTCTACTGCGTCTAAGAAATACCAAAAGGATTGTCAGCAAAGCCAGAATCATGGAACGAGAGCAAATCAACGTCACTGCGAGCCTTGGCAATCAAATGACACGGTAGGATGTATCGTCTACCCGACAATCTCTCGAACGAAAACGGGTGCCCAGAAGCGTTCCTTCCCGGGGATCTTGTTAGGCACAGACGTTATGGTTATCGTGGCGTTATCGTCTCGGTCGATCCCGAATGTCTCGCTGAAGATACTTGGTACCACTCGAATCAAACCCAGCCGAGTAAGAAGCAGCCCTGGTATCACATTCTTGTTCACAACAGCTCATCGACCACCTACAGCGCCCACTCCAGCATCGAAATCGACCCGAACAAGGCCCCGATCAACCACCCTCTCCTCGATTCTTACTTCGAGGATTTCGACGCCGAGCACTACGTTCGAAATGACAACTTTTGGCCGGGATGACTTACCCAGCAAAGGGGTCCCATCAGGACAGGGACGAGAGCTCCATCAACCCTAGCGGAATCTGAAGCTTGCTTGAATCAATCTGTGATCGGAGGCAATCGCCCAATTGGAAAAACTCGGAATCCTAGACTCCTCAGCGATCCATTGAGGCTTCAATTGATCACTAAAGAGCACGTAGTCGTAACGATAATAGCCGTCCTGACGACCGAAATGATGGGTCCAGGCTACTCCAGACCGCTCATTTCGGGACTGATCGAGAAAATTGCCCAGCCCGGAACATAATTCGATCGGCCGAGCGTCATTGAGCCCCTTTTTCCCTCGTCCGATCACGGTCTTTACGACACGTGAATCAGGCGTATCATTAAAGTCCCCGAGAACGATCAAGTTCACACCCGAATCCCGGTCCAAAATCTCTGATATTCGCTCCCTTAAGACCTGTGCCTCAGACAAACGATAGTCCGCTTCATCAGCGAACCAGACAGGCAAGCGGGACTTTAGATGCACATTCATCAGAGTGAGTCGAAAATTCTCAGCCACTTGGATGTCTAATTCCATCAACCCCCGCAGCATCGAAAAGGTTCGCCCGTAGAGGACAAACTCGACTCGATCCCTCGAACGACTCTCGACAATAGGGTAACGACTCAAGACAGCGCATTGAATATCCTGGTCCGACATCGGCAGAAACTCCCAATACGGATAAGGTGCTCCTTCCGCCTCCAGCCCCCCCATTAAGGCCTTCAAAGCCGAAAGCGATCCTATCTCTTGCAATGCAATGATATCTGGGTCCCCAAAGAGAATCGCCCTCATCACCTCAATCCGCTCTGATTCCGGGCGTGGAGCCCTTCTCCCCGACGGCATCAGCCGGTAATTATTGACATTATAAGATGCCACCACCAGGCGAGGCGCGCGTTCTTCCGCACTCAGAAGCCCATGAATGGAAAAAACAGCTAGAATAAGCGCCACCATCATTAACAATACTTAATACTTCTTTACCAAAGCCTGTCCACCTTTTACTGAAACGTCCCCCCAATACCACCAAAGCCCTGGATTCAGGTTGATTTGAAAAAACGAGGCGATATGTTCCCTTCATGCCTCAGGCAACAGAAACAAATGCTTCCGCGGCACCGCAGAGCGTCCCACTCCACGATCTCCAGAGTGAGCCAGACCATCGTGCCCTAAAAATCGACAAAGTAGGGATAAGAGGCCTAAAAATGCCCATCACGATCCTGGGCCAAGCGGACAAGCAAAGTCAAACAGTCGCTACCTTTGACGCCTATGTGGATCTACCGGCAAACGTCAAGGGCACCCACATGAGCCGTTTCGTCGAAGTGCTTCACGAACAAAATGAGCCCTACTCGATCACCACGCTTGGGAAAATCCTGCAGACCATCACAGAGCGGCTCGCAGCCAGAACAGCCAATCTAACCGTTAGATTCCCCCTGTTTCTAGAGAAGGCCTCTCCGGTGAGCGGTCGTTCCAGCCTGATGGACTACCAAGTGACGCTAAGAGGACAACGAGACGGAGGCCAGCTCGAGCTGCAACAAGAGGTACTCGTGCCGGTTAAGACCCTTTGCCCCTGTTCAAAAACCATCAGTAAATACGGCGCCCACAATCAAAGAGGCCACGTCACGGTCAAAATTCGCTCCAGCGAACCCATCGCGACAGAAGAAATCATTCGATTAATCGAAACATCGGGAAGCGCCGAGCTCTATGCCATCCTCAAACGTCCCGATGAGAAATTCGTAACCGAGCAAGCCTACGAAAACCCAGTATTTGTCGAAGACCTGGTACGCAACGTCGTGACAAAATTGAAAAACGACGAGAGAATAACGTGGTACGAAGTCGAGGCTGAGAACCATGAGAGTATTCACAATCACAACGCCTACGCACTCATCCGGCATCGTGAAGAATAGCCCGGGTTTTGAGAATCGAATATTTCTATCAAGATTTTTGTAGCAATTTCTGAGTCCTTTGCTACATTCGCCCGCCTTTGACGTGACAGAGGGGCGTGCTTGAGCAAACAACTCATTGCCCCGTCTGCCAGGAACAGATAGTGGAAAAATCGTAACAGACGTCATAGTGACAGCGAAAAAGAAAGTAGCAAAAAAGTCGAGCGGACGCGCCAAAGCGTCGAAGGCGCCTGTTGCAACAGCCACAACAGCTGCTATTTTAGGGATTCCAGCTGTTCCTTCGAAGCCCAAAGCGGCAAAGGGCAAGAAGACTGAGGTGGAATCCTATAAGCCCATCGACGTCAAACCGGAGTGGGAGAAATATTACAAGACGCTCGTTGAATTGCACGGGCGGCTTCTGAATCAGATGGACGGACTCGCCAAAGAATCCGCCGAACAACTGCAGGGGTATAGCCTCCATATGGCAGATTCAGGAACAGATAATTTCGATCGAGATTTTGCACTTAGTCTACTTTCATCAGACCAAGACGCGGTCTACGAAATTGAAGAAGCGCTGAAACGAATAGAGAAAAACACCTTTGGTGTATGCGAATTGACTGGGAAAGCGATTCCCAAGGCCCGTTTAGAGGCAATTCCATGGACCCGGTTTACTGTCGAGGCTCAAGCACAGTTAGAGAAGGACGGAGCCTTGCGTCAACGCCGTCTTGGAGCACTCGGCTCCGTTGATGCGGCAGGAAGCAATGCTCCGACCGCGCAAGAGGTCGACGACGAAGACAGCGCACGTAGCAAATCTGCAACGACTAAGAATAAGGATTAATCGATGCCACGCGAAATTGTAACCATTGAGTGCACCGAAGCCAGAAGTGAAGGGAAACCACCCTCACGCTATATGACTTCGCGAAATAAGAAGCTCCAGACTGAAAAAGTCGAAAAAAAGAAGTACAATCCCTTTCTCCGGCGCCACACCGTGCACCGCGAGATTAAATAATCAATAGCGACGAATCATGCCACGTAAAAAGGCTAAAGACAAACGCCGTAACGATACCAATCGCTACCAAACAAGAACTCCGCGGCCGAAGCCAAAAATTGACTTCACGATCGACGCGCTCGATTTCCGCAATGTCGCATTGCTTCGCCAGTTCGTCACCGACCAAGGCCGCTTGCTGCCTCGGAAGTACACGAACCTGCCAGCGCATTACCAGCGTAAGCTGGCTCGCTCCGTCAAGCAGGCACGTCAGATGCTGCTAATGAAGTAAGTTACAATGCGTTCAATATGATCGTCAAAAAGGCTGCACAACAATGTGCAGCCTTTTTTTTGGAGAAATCAACGAGCAAGCATCCCTAATTCTGCTCAGTTACCGAACGTCGGATCTCCCCCCCACAAAATTTAGTTGCCGGGCCCTTCCCTCCGTAAAGCCAGAGGTACAAAGAAGCGCAGACCTATGGCCTCGCCTACCGAACACCAGGGAGAGCCGGGTGGACGCCCCTTCATGGGGCGCCCCGCTTGACCGTTTTTCGTCCTTCAGCTGCGATGCGACTCTAGCCTTAGGACGATTTAACAGTGCATCAGCTGCAACAAACCAGGCTACAACCCGCACTGTTACTAATACATTCCCGGCGTTTCTCGAAACCTTTCAGCAAATCGAAAGAAATTTTTACTAGGGGAACTCTCACTATCCCTAAGGCCCCATCACATCGGCCGACGCCATAGAACGCTCAGATCCAGACATTTTCGAATTAAAGTGAAAGATTTCGTTGGGATACCGGAATAACATGGTAAACCGTCCTTAATATCGTGATTCAATCATGAGCAATCTGCCAATCACTCAACCCACGCTGTTGCTGAAAATAAGGGATACCGATGATATCGCGGCCTGGGAGCGGTTCGTGACAATTTATACGCCCCTCATTTTCGGCTACTGCCTGAAGCGCGGACTTCAGCCCGCGGACGCTTCGGATGTCGCCCAGGAAACGATGAGAACGGTCGCCCAGGCAATCAATCGCTTCGACTACGACAAGAAGAAAGGAACTTTCAGGGGCTGGTTACTCATGGTCACTCGAAACAAGCTCCTCAAACATTTCTCAAAGATTCAACGCCAACCCATTGGAACCGGGAGCTCGACAATTCAAGCGAAACTCGAGGCAACGCCTGACGCCGATGAGACAGACAGCTGGAATCACGCATATCAGCAACGGCTTTTCCAATGGGCAGCCGCTGAAGTCAAATCAGAGTTTTCAAAGAAAACTTGGAATGCCTTTTGGTTAATGGCTGTCGAAAACAAAAACAGTCAGACGGTCGCTCATCAATTAGGGATGAGTCTAGGCGCTCTCTACATCGCTAAGAGCCGAGTTATCTCTCGCATTCGAAAACAAATCGAATCGATCAACGGAGCTGAAGATTCCGCTCTCTGGAACGATACCGACTAGCGCCGATCGCCCGACTCCAAACGGGGCACCGCAGAGTCTCCCGTCAATTCCATATACCTCTCCATTGCTTCCCATTCAGCCTCGATGCGCCCGCTTGCCCGCATCACCTCCGCTCGCACGGACCACACCAAGGGATCCTCCGGACTGAACTCAATCGCCAACCGACTATAGAACGCGGCATCCTGTCGGGACTTCACACTTCGTCCGATGTCCCTGGCAAGCAGCAAGGCGTGACCGGCTAAGGCACCCCCATCCATCGGTGCATACTTCAAGGCCTGATTCACACTGGTATAACTATCAAAAGCAACCTCATCATCGACATAGGCTGAAACGGTCTCACTACTCGCTGGCCCCAGGCGACGAGATTCCCCAAAACTCACCAACCACTTTGCAAGCGCCTCATAATAACCGGAGCCACTCAAGACCGTCACATCACGCCTGATTGCAATCAGAGAGTCTTCGTCTAGAACCTGACGATTGCCTTCCGAGTCGACGGCAAAACCCGTGATACAACCTAGGAATGCTGAAAACCATTGAGGCATCGGGAGAGGTGGCTCAGGGATCTGCCAAATCCGAGCAACATCATCGGCAGAATGAGTCACAAGCTGCCCCCCAATCGGTGACATCGAACCTCCAAGTATCTCCCGCGAATGCTCGAAGGGTTCCGTGAGCGGGCGACGAGTCGCCACATCCCAGACTCGAGCCACATTATCACCGCCAATCACGATGACCCTTCTACTCGTTCGATCAAAATGAGCCTCGAGGACCGGCCCGCTGTGAACGATTGGGGGTCCCAAACGCTCTTGAGTCGTGACACTCCATAGACAGACAGTACCGTCTGAAGATGCAGTCAGCACCATCGTCCCATCGTGACTAAACTCTGCCCAATTGACGGAATCTTCATGTTGAAGAGCACTCCCAAACGGTTGCCCCACACCTTCAGAAAGGGTCCATATCTGGGCAATATGATCAGAAGACGCAGTAAGAATCCATTCATCATCAGGATGAAATACTGCAGAAAGCACTCTCCCCCCGTGGATGATGGTTCCTTCCGGCGCCTCACCACCGAGGACGCGAGTAATAATGGCTTCCCGATCGCTGCCAGCGCTGATGACACGGGTTCCAGAATGGTCGAAAGAAACTGTGTGAATCGGACCACGATGAGCATAGTCAGCAATAGGATCGACGTCATTGTTCGCCCGCCAAACTGAAACCCGTCCCTGCTCGCCGCCAAGAACAAACAATTCGCCGTCCGGGCTCAATTCTCCACACAGCAGATTTCCCCGCTGCCGAACCGGTTCAGCCAACATTTCCCCCGATAAAGCATCCCATAGGGCAGCAACCGCCAGTCGCCGCGGCGATCGCTCTCCAGTCAAGAATCGATCGCCATTGTTCGCGATCGAGACAAATTGAATCGGATTTCGCTGATATCGTGACCGAAACTGACTCTTCCCCGTATAAACATCTGACATCTTGAGCAAACGATCCTGCCCAACGGTCACCAAGCCACGCCCATCAGGAGTGAACGCGGCATCATTGACCGGTCCGTGGTGGCGAATCAGAGTTTGCCAATGCGGATAACTCCCGACACTCCAAATCCTCAGCTTGCCGTCGTCACATCCCGTGACAATCGTTCTGCCGTCGTGAACAAAAACGGAAGCTCCCACCCGATCCGGATGCTTCATACTGTTCACTAACATCCGGCTTCCATCCGAAGCCCATAATTGGCAATCGCCACCCGAGGAAACCAGCAGCACTTTCCGCCCTAGAGGTCCGAATCGAAGTGCCTCAATTCGTGTTTTCTTCGTCGTATACTCACGCAGGAGCTTCCCTGAAAGGGCATCCCAGATCCGAGCAAAACCATCTTCCCCAACCGTCATCAGCGTGCGTCCGTCAGGATTGAATCGCGCCTCGACAATCGGTGCCCGATGCTCAATCCCCATCGTCACGGGACGTTTCTCCTTCACATCCCAGATCACAGCCTTGGGCCCAATCCCAAACGTAACGAGACGTCGTTCAGAAGGATCGAACTGCGCTCCCCGGATCGGACCGATATGCCGGAACGGCCCCGCGATTAGCTCCCCGCCAACCGTCCAAACCCGTGCCGAATTGTCTTCGCAGGTAGTCAAAATCCGATCACCACCCCAATTCATTTTCACCGATAGAATCGGCCCCGGATGAGCGAGGGCTTCAGAAAGACTTTCGCCCGTATTCAAGTCCCATAAACGAACTGTTCGATCTCGAGAGCCCGTCACAATAATCGACTTTCCTAGCGCTACGGACAGAGTTTCGATGGGAAGCCCATGAGCTTCTTGCCTTCCCTGAAGACGGCCAGAATCCACATCCCAGACGACAATCACTCCAGAATCTGCACCCCCGATCAATCGATTGCCCGCTGAGTTAAACGCAAGACTCCGGATCGATTCGAAAGAGTCTTCTAATGGAAGCGGAGAAGAACGATCCTCTGAAGCACTCCACAACCGCACACTCCCATCGACTCCTAGAGAAGCCATGTGCCGCTGATCCAAGCTCACACAGACATCGCGGATCGCGGCTCCATGGTTCAGAGGGGCACGTTTGGGGATTGCAAGATCTCGATGGACCAGCGCTGAAATCAACCGTGTTGCCGCCACCTCATTCAGTGGATCATTCTCTAGGATTCGCCCCAAGAGAGCGATTCCTGTGAGGGAATCCCCCTTTGCCAAGAGCTCTTCAGCCTTACCTAGCTGAAAGCCAGTCACAAGCTGCTCGGAGTCCTGATAAAGATTGGAGACATGCAGACCAAATGCCGTCGCTCCAACTACAATCAGTAGAAGGAGCAGACAAACCAGTCCTAGCAAAGCTGTGGGAAACGGATTACGGCACGCAAGTCGCCACCCCTTCTCAAACCATCCAATTGGGCGAGCAATGACCGGTTCTCCGAGCAACCACCGATCAAGGTCCTCTGCCATTTGACTGGCACTTTCATAGCGACGCTCAGGCTCCTTACTCAGGGCCTTCAAGCAAACCGTTTCCAAATCAGCGTCTATCATAGCACACAATCGACGCGGGGCTTCCGGCTCGGAGTCGATGACCCGTCGCATCGTCGCAAGCGGAGTCGATTCCTTAAATGGCGGCACCCCGCATAAAAGCTCGTAAAAGATCGCACCCAATCCGTAGATATCGGCCGCCGTGGTTATCTGACGTGCGTTGCCGGCTGCCTGCTCCGGGGCCATGTAACTCGGCGTCCCCATCACGGCAAAGGATTCTGTCAATCCGCTATCTCGCTCCAAGATCTTGGCCAGCCCAAAGTCAGTGATCTGGGGCTCCTCGTGTTCATCCATCAACACATTGTTGGGCTTCAAGTCGCGATGCAGAATCCCCCGTTCGTGGGTATAATGAATGGCACGACAAATCGAAATCATGATCCTCACGACACGTCGTTGCCGCGCCAGCAGATCGCTTCGATTCGACAGAGAGCTCTTGAGAAGATTCGCGGGAGTCAACTCATCAAGCCGCTGCCCCAAACTCCCTCCTTCGATCAGTTTCATACTGAAATAAGGCTGCCCATCTACTTCTCCAACACCGTAGATCGGAACGATATTCGGGTGCTCAATCGTTGCCACCGCCTCGGTCTCGGTTCGAAAGCGCGCCACCTTGTCTTGTGAAACAAAGGTTCCCGTTCCAAGTAGCTTCAGAGCAACAAGTCGATTGAGGTTTCTCTGGCGAGCCCGATAGACAATTCCCATCCCCCCCTTGGCAATCTCTTCAATAATTTCGAATTCGCCAAAATGAGACCCGGAAAGATTGGCTGAGCAGAGATTCAGAGATTGGCTCGAACGAGGGTCCATGAGGTCTGCCATTGCCTTATTCAATACCGAATGGTCTCTTGCCCCCGATTGTTGAGAACCTCCCCTGGCGGCTTCTCCTAGACCACCCCAGGATTGATGAGCCAATTGGTCCAACCGAACCCGACAGGCTTCACACTCGTCAAGGTGAGCACTCAAGGGCGCCAAATCAACGCTCTTCCCCTCCTGCTCGAGCAAGGAACCGAGTTGATTGTCTGATGGACATGAGCTTTCCATGAATTCTTAGATCCCGTCCGACGCAGGTTCTCGACCATTCTAATGGGCGAGAAAAACGTTGAGACTCGATATTATTCGTCCAAAGTCTTAGAAACCAAACCCAAAACGATCAAAACCCGTCAATAGCCGTCGAGAGTCCCACTGCCTGATTGCAACAAACTCGACCGTCGAGAAACGATCTAAGCCACTTGGAACCAATGCCCTTTTTCAGAAAAACGTTCTCTCACTTGATTCTCGATTTTCATCTGTCGTGCCACGTTCTCACGATCAGTTTGAGCCTTGTAGGACTGTTCACTGCCGTTTCAACGCTCGGCGCCAGCACCCGCTCATCATCGGCCCGGCCCAACATTCTCATCGCATTTGCTGACGACTGGGGCAAATACGCCGGGGCCTATTCGCAACGGAACCCAGGCACACCAAATGACGTTATAACGACCCCCCACTTCGATCGTATTGCTAGCGAAGGAGTCTTGTTTCACAACGCCTTTGTCACCGCCCCCTCCTGCACCCCGTGTCGAAGCTCACTCTTGTCAGGGCAGTATTTTTGGCGAACCGGTCAGGGAGCCATACTCCAAGGCGCCGTCTGGGATTCCAACATACCAAGCTTCCCCCTTCTGCTCAACGACAGTGGGTATCACATCGGGCATTCTTATAAAGTTTGGATTCCAGGCACCCCAAAGAACGCTCCTTATGGCGGGGAGCAATTCGCCTATAATCGCTCCGGAAATCGATTTAGCCGCTTTTCTCAAACCGTTAGCGCATCATCCAATCCGGAAGCGGCCAAAGCAGCCCTTTTGAAGGAGGTCAGTGGGAATTTCGGTGATTTCATCTCAGAACGCCCCGACGGCGCACCATTCTGCTATTGGTTCGGCCCCACCAATTGTCATCGCAAATGGACCAAGGGTTCGGGCGCCGCTCTCTGGGGGATCGATCCAGAGTCATTAAAAGGCAAAATGCCCCCCTTCCTTCCTGATGTCCCCGAAATCCGGCAAGACTTCGCAGACTATTTGGGTGAGGTTCAGGCGTTTGATGCGGCTCTTGGGGTCTTGATCCGTGAACTCGAACGACTAGGCGAACTGGACAACACGCTCGTCTTGGTGAGCGGAGATCACGGTATCCCTGGATTTCCTCGGGCCAAATGCAATCTCTATGATTTTGGCGTTGCCGTCCCTCTAGCGATTCGGTGGGGAAACAGGATCTTTCCCGAGAGAAACGTTGATGACTTCGTTAACCTAATGGACCTTGCGCCCACCTTTCTGGAAGCAGCATCGCTTACCGTTCCAGAGATCATGACTGGCAAAAGTATTATGCCATTGCTGAGCTCAAACCAGTCCGGCCAGATTAATCAAGCCAGAGATTTTGTCGTCACCGGAAGAGAACGACACGTCGCTTCTGCTCGCCCAGGCGAACTTCCCTACCCTCAACGAGCGATTCGGACATCAGACTATCTGTATATTCGCAATTTTCATCCTGAGCGCTGGCCCATGGGAATCGCACCAGGCTTCGGGCTCCCCGAAGCGCAATGGCCTAACGAGAATGTCATGGAGAAAAACACCTTCGCTGCTTTTGGTGATTTCGACGCCAGCCCCACTAAGGCCTTTCTGGGAAGCATGAGGCACCAACCGGAAATGAAAGCATTCATCGATTTCGCATTCGGTCGCCGTCCCGCCGAGGAACTCTACGACCTTCGCGAGGACCCACATCAACTCACGAACCTCGCCTCGGACGCGACGCTCCAGGGAATCCGAGCCGAATTGTCAGATCGACTTCTTCAAGTTCTGATAGAGACAAACGATCCTCGAGTCACAGAGAACATCCAACGATACGAAAGACCACCGTACGCTGGTCCCTTAATGAAAAACTAATCTTGGAGTGAACCCTCCACGTTTCGGTTCGTCCCGAATGCCGATCCGGGCTCGGCAAGGCCTATTCTTGCCCTTCGGACCTTACGTATCCCTTAAATTTCCAATCTTCACCAACGCGCTGCATTGAAACGGTTTCCATTCGTCCAACCCCGTCGATATAGACATCCATTTCCACCTCAGTTTGAGAAAGGTCTCGACGATTCAAGACTTGGAGCCCCGAGATTGCAGCAACATCGGATTGGTGCTTATCTGAGACCTCTTGCTTCGATTTTTCCTCCCACCGCGCTGACATCCGTTCCTGTTCTTCAGGGGCCAAACTATCAAAGTATGCTTGAGGATCGCCCTGTTGCATCGACCAGATCGCAGAAATCAAGGCATCCTCAGGAGTTGTATAACCGAGAAACTCCCAATTCTCCTTAGGAAAATTCCCTTGGGACTGGGCCTCCGGCTCAAGGTTTGTCGCTTCGGAAGCCGTTCGCAAGGAGCGATTCTCGGAAACAAGCTTTCTATTCGCCTCCTGCAACTGGCTAATCGCCTTCGCTCCACCGCGCAGTTGGCTTACCTCTCCCCGGAGCTTAAACACTTCCTTCGCCTCGGCCTCAAGTTTCTTGACCTTGGATTCATGCGACGCCTCGAGAGCCTCAAGACTCTCACTTGCTTTTGCCGCACTCTCTCGAGCCTGGGCTTTCAACGCCAGATTCTCTGCTCGTAGGCGCTGAATTTCCTGCCATCCAAAGGCGGATCCCGCCAGACCGCCAATGGCACAAATAACTAAAAAAGATACGATAGCCTTCATTTGCAATTCTTCGAGTCGATGTTTGGTGTTAGCATGACAGAGCCACTGAACAATTCCAGACCGTTCTTTCGAGAACGGCGGCACCTCAAGCTCGAATCGACCTCCTGTGGAATAGGCGGGCTGATCTAGGACTCATAAAGGAAGAACGGGTTCTATCCAGCATTGCCAGCCCGATTGGCAAAAGATATGCTTCAAAGGGCAGAGTTCGAACCTGGTCAAATGATAGAAAATCCGAGGCACTTGTTAGCCACAATTGAGAGAACGTCAGCGAAATATGCGGATAACTAGTACAGGGGGCAAGCACAGCCTCACGGGATTCACGCTCATCGAACTCCTCGTCGTTATTGCCATAATCGCAATCCTTGCCGGGTTGCTTTTACCATCTCTCTCAACGGTTAAAGCCAAGGCCAAGCTCATCGGTTGCCTCAACAATGAGAAGCAGCTCACACTCGGCTGGATCATGCACGCCGATGACAATGAGGACCGTCTTTTGATCGCCCGTGAAGATCCTCCGAACGGTGAAGCCTGGATCAATGGCTATCTAAACTACAACCCTGACAACCCATCTAATTGGGATCCTAAACAAGACATCGAACGCAGCCCCGTGTGGTCCTATTCTGGGCGCTCACTGAAAATTTGGAAATGCCCAGGAGATAAGAGCACAATCACCGTCAACGGACGCCAACTTCCCCGGATCCGCAGCTATTCCATGAACGAGTTCATCGGCTCCCCTCCTCTCATTGTAGCCAATGGCACTCGGAGAAAAGCCGATGAATTTCAAGTCTACCGAAAGTCATCAACGTTCAATGATCCAGGACCATCGAGCACCTTCGTCCTCCTCGATATGCGGGAGGATAGTATCAACACCGGAGGTTTCGGAGTGAATATGGCGGGATTCCCGGACAATCCCGAACTTCACGGTTTCATTGGATTTGACTACCCCGCCAGCTATCACAACGAATCTGGTGCGCTTTCCTTTGCCGACGGGCATTCAGAAACCAAGCGATGGATCGACTCGCGAACCAGGCCTCCGCTACAAAAAGGTCAGTGGATGGACCTCAATGACGAGAACACTCCTAACAATCCAGATATCCGGTGGCTCCAAGAAAAGGCAACTCGCTACCGACTTCCGAATCAGTAAGCCGGTATTGAACGTCAGCGCTTCGCTTCCGAACCTCACACTCACGCCGCTACTCCCTTGAAACGACGAATACGAAACGGCCTCTGGGTTCTCTCGCTCAGTGGATCGCTGGCAACGATCGCCGCTCTTTTTCAAATTGGCAGTCACTTGCTAGTACCGAGCCAATTTCCTGTCGGACACCCTCCCTTGGATCTCCCTCTACAAGAGATCACATTCTCGAACGAATCAGGACTCCAACTCTCCGGCTGGTTGCTCAAGCGCGATCACGCACGGCGAGGCATCCTACTCATGCACGGAAGCGGCCAGAATCGCGCCATCATGGTTCCACGAGCACGCTTTCTCTACGAGGCCGGCTACTCCGTCTTTCTATTCGATTTTCGCGCTCACGGTGAGAGCGACGGGAGATTTAGAACGTTTGGGATCGGCGAACACGAAGATGCCGAAGCCGCAATGGCCTTACTAAAGCGGGAAACAGGCGTACTGCAGACGGCCGTTATTGGTTTCTCGCTCGGAGGGGCCGCTTCGATTCTTGGCGATGCTCCCCTCGACACTGACGCCTTTATTCTCGAGGCCGTTTTCCCCAGCATCGAAGCCGCCGTGGCAAACCGAATCCAACTCCGGCTCGGTTCATTCCTTTCGTGGACTCATCCGCTTCTTTCCTATCAGATTCCCCTTCGGATGGGAATCCCCTTGAATCACCTTCGCCCCATCGAAAAAATCGGTCGCATTTCGCAACCCATCTTTCTCATTGCAGGGGCAAATGATCAGCGAACCACGGCTCAAGAATCAAGAACCCTCTTCCAAGCAATCACTGCCAAGACAAAGCAGTTCTGGTTAGTCCCAGAGGCCAATCACACGAATTTTCACGCCGCCGCCAAACTCGTGTACGAGCAAAAGGTCCTCGATTTCCTCAACAAGGCGCTGGAAGAGACGCGATTGGAGTAATTACTCGCTTGAGACTGACTGAATCCCCAGAGCCTCAAGGTGATCGCTCGAAAGTTTCGAGACGATCGCATTGCCCATCCCTAAGTCAGCAAGATTAAGTGTTTCCCCATGCGAATTGGCCACATTGGAAGCTTCTGAGAGTATGGCAAATGCACTTTCGAAAAGAGTTTGTTTCGCCGACGCCAATGTGACCCCTTGGAACTTCTGAGTGAGTGTTTGATAAGCGGTCCAAAGCTTGGCTCGACGTCGTTCATTCAGTGCGTTTCCAGCGAAGAGTTCTCCTAAGACGATATCCAGCTTGGCCTCGACTATCAGTGCGGGCAAACGATCAATATTTAGGCTCTGCGCCTCTCGAACACTCCTTAGCCCAAGCTCCATCGCTTCATCAACTGAAATACCCAGCGATGCTTCGAAGTCCGTCAAACTCAAACGCCCTGCCTTACCCGATTGAGTGAGCGCATGGACTGGGAACACTAAAGAGGCCGCCATGCCATGAGACACCCGAAACTGATTGGCAGCAGAGTCATCCATATTCAACAGCAAGTCCCACTGGGGCCACCAACGTTGATAGGCCGAAACCCATGGCTCATGATCGCCACGGAGAAAGGCCTCATTACCTAGTGCAAGCTCGAACAGTACCAAATCACTACCGACGGCACTCGAAGGAGATAGAACACGCTCGGCCTCTCGCAGAAGGGCCACTGCAGAGGAAAGCCCCTGAGCCCCATTGGCCTGCGCCTGAGCATGGGCAAGAATGTAGCGAGAAACCCCGTAAGCGACGCGCGACTGGGATTCCTGGATATCACCCAATCCTGCAGGCCGCTCGCTATGAATTAGTAAGGAAGATAACCCCTCAACCACACGATAAATGGATGGGGCCTCGGCCGTCGTTCCGGCCCACAACTTCTTGAATCCTCCAGAAATCTCAATCAAATCCTCTACCTGCCGGGCCACCTTCGTGCCGCCACGAAATAGCCCCTCAGTTTCAACAAGCTCGACGGCGCGTTCTTCAACCACCACAGTCAATACTTCCCGCAGGTCCTCGACAGATCGTAAGGCCCCTACAGCCAGCGCCTTTTCTTCCGGTAAGCTTGAATAAATACTTTGCAGCGACCCCACTTGATCCTCGAGAACATTGATCCGTCCCTGATATGAAGTCACAATAAAGATGAGAGCGGCAACAACCGCGACCGATTTCCAATGGACCTCCACCAATTCGAACAAATCCTCGGGCCCACCGATCGTTGATCCCTCAACGGCTGCCTTCGAAACCTCAAACTCGCCAATTACGGTTCCCTGATGATCTTTGCTTTGATTCGATTCCGTCATTTTTGCTGAGAACTGTAAAGCCCCCCCTAATGCGAGAAAAGCAATAACATGAAACAATCATCTCCGACACGAGAGCCTCCCCTCAAATCAGAGTTCAGCAACAGACAAAAGGAAAAAATCGATTTTGTTTGGTGAGAAAGCACGATTTCTGCTAGCAACCTCTCGGGAAAACAGTAGTGCGAGACCTGCCTGCTGCAACTAGAGGTAGGGGGCACGGATTCTGAACGATTACCAACTAGCGCCGCGGGAGCTAGAGCCAACGCTCCTTCCGGAGATTGAAACAAGATTCCTAAGTAAGCAGATACAGCGTTATTTGAGACTAATGATTGGCAAAAGAACACTAGCACTGTCGTCTCTAGATATCCGAGTGCGTCCCCATTGGTTCCTCTTGTTCCTGGCCTTCGTAGGAGTCAGCCCCGATACCATTAGGGCGCAGCAACTCTTTCCCACCGAAGTCATCTACGACAACTCAACTGGAGTCTCTACATCCCGACACTCTTCCACCCGACCCTATGGTGACGAAATCATCTTTGGAGGCACTTTTCGAGAGCTCATTATTTTTCAGTTCGAGTATTTCGGTGAGTTTGTCGCCCAGGGAGATGAAACCTGTACGATTCGATTCTACCTCAACGATGATGACAGTGAAGGGCGCGCAGGATTTGAAAAGCCAGGCACCCTCCTCTACGAAAGTGATCCCTTTCCCATCTTCCCAGACTTCAACACCGTCTCTCTCACAGACCTTGATCTGACGGTTCCAGAGCGAATCACCTGGACCGCAGATTTTGATGGTCTCACAGGACTTGGAGGGGATCGAGCTGGTCTGCTATTTCGGGACCCTCCCACAGTTGGCAAGAGTTTTGATGACATCCTGTCTCTTATACACATCTCCGAGCCCACGAGACCTCTCTACATCTCGTA
>OJGU01000512.1_pt1 | contig 22296 bp, 12 predicted proteins | sample 1594741 | NCBI WGS metagenome assembly OJGU01 (sample SAMN05416841, study PRJEB24817) | seawater metagenome | isolation source: Sea water | place: Canada:Atlantic | collected 2013-07
CTTCATCATTTTGGGACGGGCGGTGGGGCTCGCCTGCGGGCGGGGGCTCGCCGAGGCCTTGGGGCGGCTGGCGCGAGAGCTGGATGCCGTTGCGGTGGGTTTCGCGTCGGCCGACGCCGACAGGAGCGTGGGTACGAGCGCAAGCGCAGCGGCGAGGGGCAGAGCTCGAGGCATATCGGATGGATGCGCATGGGCCCCGATGTGACAAAAAAACCGAAGCCAGGGCTGATAGCCTGCTGCGGTGCGGACGTTGACGGCAATCGGTGGCCTCTTGGTCGTGGCGTGTTCTGGAGCCACACCGTCGCAGTCCCCCAAAACCCCAGCTTCGGGACCAGGGTCGGTTTCGAACTCCGCCACATCCCCGGCTGCGCCGTCGGGGTCCTCGGAGTCCACCCCGCAGCCCCGGCCGCTTCCTGTGGCGAGAAACCCAGGGCAGGGCTTTCGCGCGCCGGTGGTGGAGACGGTTCGGGTGACGACCACCACCGAGGTCCGCGTGATGCTCAAGCGTGCGGACGCCGTTGCGCCGTGGCCGGGGACGGTCCGCTACACCGCGGAACCCTTCACGCTGACGGGGCGTCCGAGGAAGGGGATGGTTCGGGAGCGGGACGTGCTGGGGTCACGGCACGCGCTCGACCTCAATGGCGACGGTGATACGAAGGATCGCTTTCGGTCCGGGTGCGATGGAGACGGGTTTGCGTTGGGCAAGGCGCTTCGGCTCGACCCCGTGATGACAGGACCCTCGGCGCTGCGCCGCTACGCCTATGCCGCCGACGACGGCCAGTCTCGAATCGGCCAGCTGGGTGGTGGCAGTGCGTCCGCGATGCTCTACTTGCCCTGCTCCGACGACGGGACGGTCAGCCTCGGATGGTCCCCGAAGCCGATCGAGGTTCGCGAGATCCCCGGTCCGGCGCTGATGGTGCTGGCCTTCGGCAATCCTGCGCTGCCCCCGTCGGTCCCCACCGACGGGGTCTCTCGCGCTCCTGAGCGGAGCGGGCTCGCCGAGCAACGCTTCGACCTCGAGGTGTTCGAGCCGGTTGTCGACAAGGCCCACTGGTATGCGGTTGCCGGGGCGATGGTGCAGATCGATCCGGACGCCCAGCAGCAGGAGATTCGGGTGTTCTTCGATGGCGACATCGAGCACGTCCAGATTGCGCTCAACGAGGGCAAGGACGGTGTCGACCGAGCGCGCAGCTACGTGTCCACCCAGACCATCGGGTCTCGTTAGCGCACGCTGAAGCTGATGCTCTCAAACGCAGCGGCGGCCCTCGGATCGGCGGGGCGCGCGTAGACATCGTGGTCTCCGGGTCCAACGCGGGCAAGCACTCGAAACGGAGCCGCCGACTGCCCGACCGCTTTGCCGTCGACCACAAACTCCACCCGCTCGGGCTGCTGCTGGATCGGTCCGCGCCACGCGGCGGTGAACTCGACCCGGTCGTCGTCCCGTCCGTCGTGTCCGAGCATGACGACCGAGCCGGTGTGAGGGCCGGTCATGGCGAGGGTCGGGCGGCTCGTGGCGTCGGTGCAGCCCGAGACGTCGTGGCTGCGGACCCAGGGCGTGCCGTGGGGATCCAACCCCGGCGCCCCGGGAGGAAGGGACTCCAACCATCCGTCGAACGCGGGGGGGAAGACGGCCACGACCGTGTCCCCCTCGGGGGTGCAGACCATGCCGTCGGAGGTCTCGACGACCTGTCGGTGTACGGCGCACGGCTCCTTGGGCTCGGCGTTGGTCGCAAACCGTCGCGCGACGGCGTCGGGGCAGGCGTCGGTCGCCACCGCGCCCGAAAGAGGGCACACGTGAGCGACGTGCAGCGCATCGGCGGGCCATAGCGGCTCCCGGGTGGTGACGTCCTGCATGGCACGCCGCATCAGGTCGGCGAACAACGGGCCCGCTCCAGAGCCGCCGGTGACGTCCCGCATCGGTGACCCGTCCGCATTCCCCAGCCACACCACGATGGTGCGTTCATGGGTGAAGCCGGCCGTCCAGGCATCGCGGTACCCGGAGCTCGTGCCGGTCTTGAGGGCGAGGGGGTAGCCGATGTCGAACGGGCTGCGACCTTGCAACAGTCGCAGGCGGGCGCCGGGGTCGGAGAGGGCTTCGACCACGGCTGCTGTGGGGCCGCGAGGGAGCACGCGTCGCCCGGTGGCCTGGGGGTCGTCTTGGCGAACCCGAAGCTCGATCGCTTCCCCGGTGCGGGCGAGTGTGACGTAGGCGCGCGCCACCTCGAGGGGGGTGACCTCACCACTACCCAGCGCGACCGAGAGCCCGTAGTGCTCGGCGGACCGGTCGAGGCTGTCGAAGCCCAGCGCGAGGAGTCGATCCACGAGCACGCTGCTGCCCTGAGTGGTCACGAGCTCCGAAGCCAAGCGCACGACGGGAACGTTGAGGCTGGCGGCGAGGGCCTCGCGAGCCGAGATGGGCCCAATGTAGTCGCCGCCGAAGTTGCGGGGCGCGTACATACTGCCGCCGCCTTCGACGAACTCGGTCGGGACGTCGGCGAGCATCTGGGATCCGTGGTGTCCGTGCTCGAACGCCAAGCCATAGATGAACGGCTTGAGCGAGGAGCCGGGCTGGCGGCGGGAGCGGAGCATGTCGACCTGACCGGCGATCTGAGGATCGAAGAAGTCCGCGCTCCCAACGTAGGCGAGCACGTCCCCGGTCGCGTTGTCCACGACGACGGCCGCTGCGTTGTCGACGGCGCGCTCCCGCATCTTGGTCATGTGGGTCTCGATGAGCCCCTGCACGTCGCGTTGCAGCGAGAGGTCCAACGTGGTTTGGGTGCGCTCGCCGTCCGCCAACCGCTGCTCGCTTTGCAGCATCTGCACAAAGTGCGGGGCTTCGAACGCATGGGACAGGGGCCGGCACTCGATCGGCTCGGCTTCGGCTCGCACCCGCGCGGCACTCGACAGGAGCTCGGACTCTTCGAGCTGAGCCAGCAGCGCGCGCTGTCGCAACTCGACACGCTCGGGGTGTTGGTAGGGGTCGAGGAAGGATGGCGAGCGGGGGAGCACCGCGAGGTAGGTGGCCTGGGCCCAGCTCAGGTCCCGCGCGCGCACGCCGAAGTATCCGCGGGCCGCCGCCTCGGGCCCGACCCAGCCGTGCCCGTACGGGAGTCGGTGAAAGTACGCCTCGAGGATGGCCTCCTTGGAGGCTTCGTCCTCGAGGTTCTGGGCCCTCGCCGCCTCGCGAAGCTTGACCGCGAGCGTGCGCTCGGCCGAGGCTCCCCGGGTGTCGAGCAGCTTGACCAGCTGCTGGGTCACGGTGCTGGCCCCGGAGATGACCTCGCCGTGCCGTACGTTCTGCTCCACCGCTCGCAGGATTGCGAGGCGGTCGACGCCATCGTGGTCGGTGAAGCGCGCGTCCTCGGCGGCCAGGGTTGCGAGGACGAGGCGCTCTCCGACCTCATCCAGCGGAATCGGTCGCCCGCGTCTGCCGTCTGCCGTGGGCAGCTCCCGGAGGAGCTCGCCGGCCCGGTCTTCGATGCGATGACCGCTGTACCAGTCGTCCTCGAGGAGTGACACCGGATCCCCCGCCTGTCCTCGATAGGCATGCCAGCCGAGCCACGCCGCTACGGTCGTGACCAGCATCAGCAGACCCAGCCGCCGCATCCAGCGACGGCTTGGGAGTGCACGGGCGAGGGGGGCGTTCACTCGGTCACCACCACCGTTGCGTCTTTGGAGTAGCCGGTGCTGTCAGGCTCGTACATCAGCTCGGCCATGGCGGGCGGCACGGTGTATCGGCCCGGCGTCGTGGCTCGCATCGTGTAGGTGCCTGCAACGTACTCACCCCAGAAACGGTCGAAGTACAGGTGCACCCGGTCGTCGCGCATCTCGACGTAGCTCGCATCCGCCGAGCCCCATTGCAGGAGGTCGTACATCGGGTGCTTGTCCGTCAGGTCCGCCGGGCGAGAGACCGTCCACAGGTCGGGCTGGATGGGTTCGAATCCGGCCGGCAGGCGGTCGGTCATGGCGAGGTAGCCGCGTCGGTCGTGGTCCAAGTCCTCCGGCATACGGGCGAGCAAGGCGACGCGGACGACCGTGCCCGGAGCGACGCTGCTCATGTCGACGGCCTCTCCTTTGGATGTGGTGTAGAGGCGGTAGACCTCCGGACCTTTGAGCGCCGAGGTCTCGACCTGGCTGTCGCCGGCCGTGAAGGGACGACGCCATGCGGCTCCGACTTGGAACGACACCGGGGTCTCTCCGGTGGTCTCCAGACGCAGGACCGCGTGACGACCGGCGACCTCCGCGAACGGGATCGTGAACGCCCCCGAGCCTGAGCCCATCCCCGAGGAACCCTCGGTGCTTGCGGTCAGCGCGACGCCATCGAGCCGCGCGACGACGCGGGCATCTTCCCCCTCGTCGCTGACGACCTTCTCTCGCAGAGCGAGCAGACCGAACGCGGTGGCTTGGGTCGTGTAGGACCCGGTCTTGCGCACCAGCGTGTCCACGAGCGTCGGAATGAGCGTCGAGCTCGGGCGCAGCCGGACCAGTGCGAGCGCTGCCTGAGCCTGGGTCCGGGTGTCCGAACCGTAGTACGAGAAGTCGCTCTCCTCGTCCTTCTTCTTGACCGAACCATCGGCTTCGAACGCCGCCTCGACCGCATCGAGGGCTTGCTTCACTTGATCGTCGTGCCCGTCGAGGCTCGACAGAGCCACGGCGACCATGGCGGCACCAAAGGCCCCTTGGTTGGGCAGGGTGTCGACCAACATGTCCGCGGAGGACTCCGGGAGCGCGTCGGCTTCGGACAGCGCCAGCGCGATGGAGGCGAGCTGCTCCACGTCGCGACGGGCGGTACCGCCGGAGCTGTCGAGGCGCTCCTCGAGGTAGTCGGTGACCTCTTCCAAGAGCCCCGGAACCTCGATGCCCTGCTTCTTTGCCAGGGCGATGGCCCGGGTCGCGTACGCGGTGCCATAGAGGTTCGGCTCGGTGCCGCCGGGCCAGTACGCCAGGCCGCCGCTGCTGGTCTTCATGGTCGCCAGCCGCTTGAGGCCAGCGAGTGCCATCGCATCGATTTCCTCCTGGCTGAACCGGAACAGGCCCAGCCGCGGAAGGACGTCACGGGCTGCCAACAGCGGCAACGTCGAGGACGTCGTCTGCTCCACGCACCCGTGCGGATAGTCGATGAGGTACTCGAGGCGGCTGCCCAGCTCCGGCCAGGCATGGTGGCCCATCGTGATCGTGAGCACCGCGTCGCGGGCGAGGTCGGTCGTGATGCCGGCGGGCACCTCGAGCAGGACCTCTTGGGCGCCGTTGAACGCACCGGCCAGTCGAGGCCTCTCGTCGATGCCTGCCGCTTGAACCGGCACGATGGCTTCGACGCGGTCGCGGACCTCGCCTTCGCCGTCCTTCACCTCGAACACCAGCTTCTTCTCTCCGGGTTCTCCGAAGCTGGCGGTGAAGGCCACGCGTTTGCGGGCCATCGCGGCCAGAGAGACCGTCTGTGCCTTGCCATCCAGGGTTACGGTGGCTTCGACATCCTTTTCGAGACCGTTGTGAACCATGACGGCGGCCTCAAAGCTGTCGCCTTCGAGTGCGAAACGAGGCACCGCAGGCTGAATCATCAGGGGCTTGCGCACGTTGAACGCGCCTTTGCCCTTGCCGCCGCGGCCCTTGTCATCGAGGACGACGGCCATCATGCGGAACTCGGTGAGGTTGTCGGGAAGGTCGAGGCCGACCTTGACCGTGCCGTCGTCTGCGGTCCGCAGGTGCGGACGCCATAGCGCCGTTCGGACGAAGTTCTTCCGGGTCGAGACCAGGCTTGCGTTTCCGTCGGCACCCGCGCCATCACCGGCGGTGTGGCTGCGTTGCAGCATGTCGGCCAACTCCGTGCGGGTGTCGGCGATCGAGAAGCTGAAGGCGGAGCCGGGGCGCAGCGCTTTGACTGGGTCTGGGGCTTTGTAGTTGGTCAGGCGAAGCACGCCCTCGTCGACCACGGCCAACACGACCTCGGCACCGGCGACGGGCTTGCCGCCCCGGAGCACGGCGACTTCGATCTCGGCGTGCTCGCGAGGCTCGTAGGCCTTGGCATCGGAGCTCACGCTCACCTCGAGCGTGGCGTCGGCCAACGAGACCGGGAGCTTGACCGCGCCAAACTTCCACTGCGCGAGTTGCTCGCCCCGGGCGTCGCGGGGCAGGAAGGTGACCGAGGCGAACACATGCGGTGCGTGCTTGGCCTCGATCGGAACCTCGAAGGTCACCGGCCCCGCGTCGACCTCTCGGGCCTCGTGTTTGAGCACAGTGCCTTGCTCGATCGTGAAGATCGCGGTCGCTTTCTCAAACGGGTTCTGGGCGACGACCCTCGCGGTTTGCCCCGGCGCAAAGCTCTTGCCATCGGCGACGAGCTCCATGCGATGCCCGGGCTCGGGCTGCGACCCCGACCAACCGGAGCCCCACGCCCACACATGGGCACGGCCCCCGGCGCGACCGTCGATCTTGGTTCGAATCTCGTACGAGCCCGACACCTTGGGCGTCAGCTCGCAGGAGACGACGGCCAGCTTGGACTCTGCCGTGCAGCGGCCCGAGGGGATTTCGACCTCGTGCCACTGTACGCGCGTCGATCCGCCAGGCCCGGGTTTGCGGGTTCGCTTCCACTCCATGCGAACGAGTTCGGCGGTGATGCTCTTGCCGACCACGGACTTGCCGGTTTGGTCGATCACGCCCAGCTCGAGGTCGAGCGGAGTGCCGACGTCTGGCCAGCGGTCGCGGATGCGGACGCCCGCGTAGTGAGGGGCAGGGTGGACCACCACGCTGTCGCGACCCGCGATCGCGCGGTGACTGCTGTCGGTGACCTCGGCCTCGAAGGTGAACTTCTGTGGACCGCCGTCCTGGTCAATCTCGACGACGGGCGCGGCCTGCAAGATGCCTTTGGTGTCGAGGGTGCCGTAGCCAGAGCGGGACCAACCGGATTCGACGTAGCCGGCAGTGAAGTCCAGACCACGGGCGGTCAGGGCACCCTTGGGCATGGGAGCCGCAGCACGGCGCACAACCCAGCTGGCCTCGGCGCCGTCCATGGCCGCACCAAAGAGGTACTTCGCCACGACGTTGCCCTCGACCTTGGTTTTCTTGCCCGAGACCCGCGACTTGGCCTCCACATCGACCTTGAAACGCGGCGGCTCGAATTCGGCGACCTGGACCTGGGTGCTGCCCAGCGTCTCTTCGCCGGGCATCGATTGAAACTCGACCTGGTACCGGCCGATCGGCGAGCCCTCTTCGGTGGTCCACGAGGTGCTCACGCTTCCCATGTCGTCGGTGGTGAGGTCCTCGCTGAACGCGGTCTTGCCCCGGGGATCGACGATGCGGATTCGGGCCGCGGCCGCGCCGACGGGTAACAGGTCGGCGCCGTCGGGGCGTCGCATCATGCCCTTGACGTGCACGGTCGCGCCGGGTCGGTAGACGCCTCGGTCGCTCATGACCAGGCCGCGGTTCGGGTTGGCCGAGAGCGCGACGCCGCCGGAGAGCTCGGGGACGAGGTGGCGCTCGGTCTGGACCCGGTGCCCCATCGGCAGGATCGTGCGTGCCGTCCCAGCTTCGACCCGCAGCAACGCGTTGCGGGACTTGTCCATCGCAAGGTCGAGGACGGCCACACCGTCCTTGTCGGTCCGGGTGCCGGTCACTTCTGTGCCGTCGACGAACAGCTTCGCGCCGGACACCGGCGCGCCGCTCGACATGTCGGCGACATGGACGAATGTCTTGTCCCCGCTGCCGCGAGCATGCACGACCATGGCGGTGTCGTCGTTGACCATGACCAGGGCCAAGGGGGGCTTGCTCGCCCGCGACCAGCTGGGGTGGGTTGGCTCGGGAGCGTCGAAGGCGGTCGAGGTGCGCTGCAGCTCCACGACGTAGGCCTTGCCGCTTCCCAGGTGCTCGAGCAGGTTCACGGTCGAGACGACCTGTTTGTCCTGCTTGGCGGTCGGGGCCATGGGGATGGTGAGTGTGGGCTTGCCCGCGGGGACCTCGCGTCGAGATACGCGGCCGTTGGCGTCTTGCCACGCCGAATCGCTGTCTCCGACCTCCCACGCGCGCAACTCGAACCCGTCGACGTTGCGGGTGGTCACCTTGAACGTCTTGCTCAGGGCTGCGTCGAGGAACTGAAGGCCCTCGGGCATCGAGACACTCGCGGGACGGGGGGCGGTGCGAACCTTGACGACGACCGGAGCCGCCAGCGCCTGCCCGTAGGTGTCCTTCGCCGAAGCGAGCGTGATGGTGTAGCTGCGGCTGGGCTCGAAGGCGCCGCCAATGGTGACTTGACCATCCGAGCTCCAACGTTGCGACCATACCGAGACGTTGCGAACCGGGGGGTCGACGGTGATCGCGGCCTCGAGCGACTTTCCGCCCTCGATGATGTTGTTGAAGTGCAGGGCGACCTCGCGACCGCCGATGTGGAGCGTGTCGCCCTTCATCTTGCAGCGCTCCGAGTCGTAGCGACAATCCACCTTCGTGAACTTCAGCCGCGGCGCCACGTTGAAGGAGATGCGGTCGGCGCTCTCCTCTGCCGCACCGTGGTCGCGCACCGTGAACGCCCCCTTGCTGCCGGCCCTCATCCGCTTCTTGGGTCGGACGATGACGATGTTCCGCTTGTCGGCCTGAGCACCCTCGAACAGCCCCTTTTTTGGGTGCTTGAGACTGAACTCGAGCGTCTTCCCCTTATCGCTCGTCAGCGTGATGAGCTCCTCCACCTGCTGTGGCGTCACGGGCTGGTCGAAGAGGACCTTCATCTCCGGGCGCGGACCCTGCTTGGTGCCGTCGTAGGGGGTGAACGTCACCACCCGCGGCTTCCCGGGCTCCGGGATGTACGTGACCATCTTGCCGCCGATCCAGATCCGCGGGTCGGCTCGGAACACGCCCTTCCATTCCATCGCGGTTCCGCTCTCGTCCTCGATCGGGCCCAAGGCGAGCGTGTAGTCGGTGTCGGGATCGAACGGGTCCTGCGCCACGAACGACACCGACCAGTCGCTGTTCCAGCGAGCCTTCCCTTTGACCGCAGGGGTCACGGTCAGAGGCGGCGGCGTCTTGCCCTTGCGCTTGGCGCGATTGTTGAGCCTCAGTGTGATCGTTTGCCCGGAGGTCTCCCAGCGCCCTTTGTCGTCCAGTTCGGGCCACTCGACGGTGAGAGCCTCGGTCGGATCGTCGTCGACCCCAGCGAGGTTCGGCGGCAGCAGTCGCCGGTCGCGTCGCGTCAGCGGCGGCGGGAACAGCAGCGCCGGCCCATCCGAGGGGATCTTGCTGGTATCGATGTCGTCGGGCGACGAGGTGTCCTGCTCACTTGTCGTGGACGACGACGAGGTGCAGGCCAGCGCGAGGACGAGCAGCGCGCGAGCGGGTGTGTGGAGGAACGTCGAGACGCGAGCCATGGGCGGTGACTCCACTCTGCACGGACTGGGCCGCACGTGTTCTCACCGGTGTGGGCCGCCGCCGGCGCCCCGTTCGCGTCGTTTTCGTACTTGTATGATGCTATTTGAATCTTAAGTGCCGCATTTGGAGCCAATTTGATTCAAAAGTTCACAGCGAGTTGGTCGAGCGGGTCGTTGTGTCAACGCCACACCAGACCGAGCAGTCCTTTCTCGCTGCGAGAGGATACGCAGGCCGCCACGGGTTCCCGATCGACGCTTGAAACCGCAAGCTATCGAAGATGTCGGAGTCCCGGTACGACGCGTTGTTCAATCCCACCCCCGAGCACCAGATGATTCGGGAGACGATCGCCGAATTTGCGGCGAAATACGTCGACCCGCAGGCCGCCGAATACGACGAAAAGGGCGTGCTCAACCAAGCTCTGTTCCGGCAGCTCGGCGAGCTCGGCCTGCTGGGAATCACGATCCCCGAGGAGCACGGCGGCGCCGGGATGGACACCGTCGCGGCGGTGATCGTGCATCACGAGCTTGCGAAGTATGACCCGGGCTTCACGCTCGCCTACCTCGCCCACTCGATGTTGTTCGTGAACAACTTCTTCTACTGCGCCAACGACGAGCAGCGCGGTCGGTACCTGGACAAGGTCCTGTCGGGGGAATGGGTTGCGGGCATGGCGATGACCGAGCCTGGCGCGGGAACCGACGTGATGGGGATGACGACCACCGCGGTGTCCGATGGGGACAGCTACGTCGTCAATGGCACCAAGACGTACATCACGAACGGCTGCGAGGGGCACTGCTTCTTGTTCTACGCCAAGGTCGAAGGGCGTGTGACCTCGTTCCTCGTCGACCGAGACTGCCCTGGATTCTCGACCAGCAACCACATCGACAAGTGCGGCATGCGGGGCTCGACGATGTCTGAGCTCATCTTCGAGGACTGCCGTATCCCCAAGGCGAACCTGCTCGGGGCCGAAGGCGAGGGGGTCACGCACATGATGCGGAACCTCGAGATCGAGCGGCTTGCTCTCGCGGCGATGAGCGTGGGCATCGCTGACCGCTGTGTCGACATCATGGTCGACTACTCGGTAGACCGAACCGCGTTCGGCAAGCCGATCGGAGCGTTTGGCCAGATTCAGCGGTACGTCGCGGACGGGTACGCCATGACCGAAGCGGCCAAGTGTCTGGTCTACAACGTCGCCCGCGAAGTCGGCCCGGACATCCGCAACCGCGTCGGTTCGGACGCCGCCAAGCTGTTCGCGGCGCCGGTCGGCAAGATCGTCGCCGACTACGCGATGCAGGTCATGGGCGGGGCGGGCTACTGCCGCGAGTTCCCGGTGGAGCGACTGTGGCGCGATGCCAAGCTGCTCGAAATTGGCGGCGGGACGCTCGAAGCGCACCAGAAGAACCTCTCCAAGGATCTGGCGCGCGAACGCGTGCGTCGGTAGTCGGCCGCGCGTTCTCCGTCCCCTCGTGTCTCCAGAAGGCGCGAAATCGTCGCGCGCTGGGCTGGGCGCCGGCGACGGGAGTTTTGCTCGTGGTCGGAAGAACGAGCTAGACGGACGAGGGTCGTTGGGGTCAACATGCGTCCTATCACCGTGGCTGCGGCCCCGGACTGGAGACTAGGATGAAACTCGACCTACGCTTTCTTTCCTCACTTTCTCTCGTAGCTGCCCTGGGCTTCGGCACCGGCTGTCCCGCGGAGGACGATCCTGATCCGGGCGCGGACACCGACGAAGCCAGCACCGGCACGCCGACCACGGACCCGACGGGCACCACGGACCCGACCGCGACCACCGGCCCAACCACGGATCCGACGACGGACCCGACGGACACGACCGACGGCACGACGAGCGAGGGCGAGACCACCGACACGACGGACCCCACGGATCCCACGGACCCGACCGGCGAAGACCCGCTCCCCGACGGCTCCGACTGCACGATGAACGAGCAGTGTGAGTCCGGCGCTTGCTACGTCACCGGCATCGGTGGCCTCTGCGGCGAGTGCTCCGGCGACGACGACTGCGACGGCGGCGGCTGCAGCCTCCCCAACCCGCTCGCCACGCCTCCCGAAGGTTCGGTCTGCAACATGGGCATGCTTGGCGACGGTTGCCAGACCTCCGACGTTTGCGGCGAAGGCCTCTCCTGCGTCGAGATCATCAACGTCCCCGGCATCCTGATGGCGAGCACCTGCTCGGAGTGCGACACCACCGCTGACTGCGACGGCGAGCAGCTTTGCAACGTCTCCGTCGACGTCGCCAACATCAGCGGCCAGCAAACCTGCGTTGACGCCGGTTCGGTTGCGGATGGCGAGTTCTGCGACCTCGAAGGCGACGGCAACGAGGCCTGCACCAACTTCTGCGCAGAAGCCAGCGTCAAAGGTCTCCTGACCTTCGGCCTGTGTGGCGCGTGTCGGACGGACGAGGACTGCGACGCCGGGCAGACCTGCGTTGAGCCTGAAGTCGGCATCGACGGCACCGTCGTCGCCTCGATCTGCGAGTAGGCTGAAAGCCAGGGCGAGTCGAGGTTCGCGCTTCGACTCCAACCACAAGAAAGCGCGTCTCCATCGGAGGCGCGCTTTTCTTGTGGGGCTCGCGGGCAGTAGCGGGCTTACTCCGGCGGGAGTGGCTCGCTCTCGGTTTCGTCGCCGGAGCCCCCACAGCGTTCGAACAAGGACTCACAGTTGGCGGAGATGACGAAGTCTGACTCGTCGGGGTAGTCGCCGGCTGCGAAGCGCTCGCAGGTCGTTGCTTTCGCGGCGCGGTCGAGCAGGCGGGCGGTTTCCTCGAAGCAGGAGGAGAACTCGCCAACCGTGGCTCCGCAGGTGTCGACCTCTTCGAAGTTGCACTCGAGGTCCTCGTCCTCGAACTCGAATTCCGAAGGCTCGGAGAGGCATGTGTCACGCGCGGCCTTGCAGGCCGCCAGGTCGAACGACCCGTCGTCTCCGACCGCCGCACTGATCCCCTCGCTGTTGCACAAGAGCTTGGGCAACTCGTCGCCGACCACGTCGGTCGCCCACTGTGTGGCTTCCTCGCAGAAGGTCTGCTGCTCGTCCTCGTCCAGGTCGTCGATCGGCTTGGACTCCGGGACCGAGGTGGGCTCGAAGGTGGGCTCGGAGGCCTCGTCGTCACAAGCGGTCAACGAAAAAGCTAGAAGGCCGGAAACGAAGAAGGAGAGGCGCGTCACGACCCCTGTGGACGGTGAAGCGCGGCTTCCATTCAACGCGACCTGTCGTCGGCGATCAGGGAGCGATCCACGCCACAACCTCGGCACAGACCGGATTCTCGGACTTCAGGCGCTCGCAGGTCGACTTCGCCTCTGCATGCAGGTCGCGAACGCGGTTCACAGCGCCATCGTCTTCACGAAGCGCGAGCGCGAGCCGATACGAGACCTCGGCGGAGGTGAGCGGGTCGACGCCCCCGGACTCCGTGATGGTGAGGGCTCGCTCGAGGGGCGCCAGGGCGGCTTCCGGGGTCCCGCGCTGCAGCGCGACGCGTGCTTCGCCGAGCAGCGGGTAGACCATTCGCGGGTGCGATGCGCCCAGCGAAGGTTCGAGGAGCGCCTGGGCTCGCCGGTAGTGCTTCGTGGCTTCGTCGAACCGCTCGCTGGCCGCGGCGAGGTCCGCGAGTCCGCCGATGACGTACGACAGGTCCGGGTGGTCGTCTCCCCAGGCGCGGCTGAGGATCTGCAGCGCCTCGTTCATCAGGCGCTGGGCGTCGGTAGCATTGCCACGTTCGCGCTGCAGCATCGCGAGCGTGTAGAGGCTTTGGGCGCGCCCGGGGTTGTCCGCGCCCAGGTTGGCCCGGTCGAGTTCGGCCGCGCGCGCGATGTCGTCGTAGGCGTCATCCACCTGGCCCGCTGCGGCAAGCGCCGTCCCGCGGTTGTGCAGCGCCACGGCGACGGAGGGATGCTCAGGCCCGACGGCTTCGGTGTAGATGGTGACGGCTTCGCCGAACGCAGCGAGGGCCGCTTCGGAATCGCCGGCGAGGTTGGCGGCGGTACCGACAGCGATATGGCGGTTTGCGACCTCGGGGTGGCGGGGCCCCAAGACTTCGCGGGTCAGTCGCAACGCTTCTTGTGCGTGCGGCATGCTCTGCGCCGGACGTCCCGCACGGCGCAACGCTCGAGCCAGCGCGTGCAGCAGGTGGGCTCGCCGGGTCGCGGTTTCGGGCGTCTCGGGGACGGTGGCGAGGGCTTGGTGCAACAGCTCGATCGCTCGCTCCGGTTTCGCGGAACGATCGGCGAGCATGGCCTGCGTCGCGATGAAGTCCGCCTGGAGCCGCGCGTCGTCGGGCAGGCGCGCCACGGCGGCGCTGGCGGGCACGAGCATGCGCGTGGCCTCCGCTTGGCGACCGAAGTCTCGGCCCTCCAGATCCAGGAGCGCAACCCAAGTGCGCGCCGCGACGGCGTCTGTGCCGGCGGTGGTGGCCTCGCCGAGGGCAGCCTGAAATCGGGTCTCGGCGATTTCGTAGTGCCCCGCCGCTTGTGCAGCCCGCCCGCCGAGCAAGAAAGCCTCGGCCCGCAGCGAGGCCGGAGAGACGGACTGCACCTGACGGATGAGCTCTTGCATCGCCGTGTGGGCCGCGGCGTATGAGCCGGCGCGCAGCTGACCGCGCACGGCGGCCAACGCCTCCTCGAAGGCCCGCGACTCCGAGTTTCCACTAGGCTCGGTCTTCTCCTCGCACGCGCGTTGTGGGTCGAACGAGGCGAAGTCGAGAGGCTGCGGACGCTGGGGTCCGGCTTCGAATTGCACGAGTGCCGCGTCGAGTTCGACCAACTGGGTTTGCAGGCACAGGACCGTCGCCGCGTCGGACGCAGACACGAGCCGGCCGCCGTCGTACGCGGCTGCACACGCCAGGTGGCCCTGTTCACGAAGCCCGGCCATCGCGGTGTCGAGGTGTGGAGCGGCGCGAGCCCACGCCTCGACGGCGAACGCAGGCGCGTCGCGAAGCGTCGTTTCGATGCCCTCGACCCGCGACTCGCTCCATGTGGAGAGCGCGCGAGCATCGAACGCGGCGCAAGGATCCGGTTCGGCGTGGGCCGTGGAGACCCACGCGGCACCTGCGATGGCGAGCACCGTGCCCGCGGTTGCGGCGGCCACGGGCCACCGCGGTGCCACGGCGCGGAGCAGCGCGTCCGCGCCGTCGTTGAGGTCGGGCCAACGCGCATCGGGGTCTTTGTCGAGGCCACGCCGCAGGACGGGCCGCAACCGCCTGGGGATCCGAGCGAGGTCGATCGTCTCGAGCGGAGGGTCCTTGGGACCGCGTTGGGTCAGGGCGCGGAACAAAGAGATGAAGAACGCATACTGGTCGCTCGCGGCGGAAGCGGGGCCCTTGCGAAGCTCGGGGGCCATGTAGCCGCGCGTTCCCATGACCGTACCGGTCTCGGTTTCGGTGCCGGAGCTCGACTCGAGGGAACCGGCCGAATCCTGGGTGGTCGTCTCTTCGAGCAGCGGGTCGGTCTGCGCGAGTCCGAAGTCCAACACGCGCACACGCCCCCGGGCACCGCGGCCCTCCGACGCGCCAACCATGACGTTGAGCGGCTTGAAGTCGCGGTGCACGATGCCGCCACGGTGTGCAGCCGCGAGGCCTCGCGCGGCATCGACGAACGCGCTGACGATCGCTGCGTCTGTGCGGGGCTCGGCACACAGCCACGCCGCGAGCGTCTCGCCGCGCACGAACTCCATCGCGATGCAGAGCACGTTGTCGATCCGTTCGACGGCATACACGGAGACCACGTTGGGATGGGAGAGCCGGGCGAGCGCCCGCGCTTCTCGGACGAGCCGCGCCTCGCGAGTTTGCTGGGACCCGCCGGTGCCGCGGGCGCGCAACACCTTCAGAGCGACGGTGCGCCCGAGCTCCGGGTCGAGAGCGGCGTACACCACTCCCATGCCGCCGCGGCCGATCTGACGCTGGAGCTGGTAGCGGCCAAGCGTGGAGACCGACGTTTCGCCGAACAGGCGCGAGCGAACGCTGGCCCGCAGCGCCTCGGCTTCAACGTCAACTCCCACCCCCCCTATTTGATGCCTAGGTGCCAGACCGTGCAAGTCGAAAAAAAGTGGTGATCAAATCACGACGCTCGGGGCACCGAGACAGAGCAGCCCATGGCGCGCTCTTATCCCTTGATTGTTCTCTCGACCCTCGCGTGTAGCGTGGGCTGGGTTTCTGCCGCAAAAGCGGAGCCATCCGGCCCTGCGCTCATCTGCGAGGCGCTGCCGGATGCCCCGCTGTGTGCCGCGGGCCTCCCACAGTGCACTCTCTGCCACGAATCCACGGATCCGGCGATGCCGACGTGGAACCCGTTTGGCGACGACCTCGAGGCCGCGCTCGACGGGGATTCGTTCGATCAGCTCGAAATGGCGCTGGCCGCCGTCTCGGACCTGGATTCGGACGGAGATGGCTTCACCAACGACGAGGAACTCGAAGCCGGCACAGCGCCGGGCGATCCCGCGAGCGCGCCTGCAGTGGCGATGTGCCCGGACGACGCGGACCTCGAAGACCTCCTGTACCGGATCTGTAGCTACGACGCGCAGTACGCCTATCGCAGGCTCTCGCTCGACTTCTGCGGTCGGCAGCCCAGCTTCGAAGCCTACGAGGCCTTCTCTGCGCTGGGGCCTGCCGAGCAACGAGACGCGATGCACGAGACGTTGGACAGCTGCCTGCAGTCCGAGTTCTGGCGGGGGCGCGACGGCGTGCTGTGGCAGCTCGCCTACTCGAAGGTCCGGCCGGTTCACTCGCTCAAGGCCGGATTGGACCCCTCTCCCCTGATGCAGCTGCAGATCGCGGACTACGATCACGACCTCACGCTGTTCGCCTATACGCAGATCGACGACCACGATGCGCGGGACGTCTTGCTGGCGGACTACTTCGCCCGGCTCGACGGTACGACGTACACGGCTGCGCCCGAGCCGTACGAGGACTCGGGCTTGGCGTGTGAAGAGGATGACGAGTGCCCCGCCGGCGAGGGGTGCTTTCAGAACACCTGCGGGTGCTTTGTCGGCTGCAGCCAGGGCGTCATTCCCGAGCGCCGCCAGGGCATGCTGACGACGCGCTGGGTCGCGCTGTACAGCACGATGTTCACCGCGATCCCCCGCAACACCGCGGCGCAGGCGTACCGAGCGTATCTCGGCTACGACATCGCGAAACAGGAGGGCCTGTACCCGGTGGGCACGCCCGCGGACTACGACAACAAGGGCGTGGATGATGAGACGTGCGCCGTCTGCCATTCGACCCTCGATGCGCTGACCTATCCGTTTACGCGGTTCTCGGGGTTCGGCCCGCAGCGCGCGCAGTACTTCCCCGAGCGTATGGAACACGAGTTCTTCGCCCACGAAGGCCCGGAGATCGCGAACACGCCGGAGGCCGGCGCACTGTTCGGCCAACCGGTCGCGGACCTCCGTGAGTGGGCACAGGTGGCCGCGGCCAGCGACGCGTTTGCTCGCGCCACGGTCCTTCAATACTGGGAGTTGACCATGGGCGAGCGGCCCACGGCTGAGCACACCGAGACCTTTGCCACGCTGTGGCACGACTTCCGCGACACCCACGATTACCGAGTCCAAGCCATGCTCCACGACCTCATCGATACGGAGGCCTACGGTGCGCCTTGAAGCCTCTTCGTTCTTTGTTTCGCTCCTGCTGATCGCCTGCGGGGGAGGTCCGGCTGGGTCCTCGATGACCGGGACCGATGGGGGGGAAAGCACCGGGGCCACCGCGCCCGACACCAGCCCGACCACTGCGGGGTCGTCGAGTTCGGCGGACACGGATGAGCCGCCCGAGGACGACAGCGACGGCGGCACGGACACGTCCGAAGAACCACCGCCGCCTCCGACTTCGCCGACCGCCAACCTGCACTTCAAGGGCCCGCAGCGGCTCGAGAACGACCTCACCGCGGTCCTCGAACTGGACCCGGAGCAGTTGTGTACCGAAGTCGGCGGGGCGTCTTGCACGCAAGAGGTCCACAAGGTCGCGCTTGGAGGCGTGGCACCGTACGACTTGGGCATCTACACGCCGGCAGGGATTGGAGCCACCGCACCGATCGCCGTCGACCGGCTGACTCTCCAGGCCTGTATGCGGCGCATCGACCTCGACCGGGAGTCGAGTGATCCGGTGCTGTTTGCCGTGCCACAGCTCGGGGGCGGTACGGCGGACATCGGGGATCCGTCCGCGACCGCGTTCATCGACGCGCTCTATACCCGCGCGTTGCTGCGCCATCCGACCGAGGCCGAGACCGAGACACTGCTGCTGATGCACGCGGACATCGCAGTCTCGGACAGCTTGTTGCCGGGCCGGGATTGGGGCGTCGCGACCTGTTTCGCGGTGCTCACGACCACGGAGTTTCTCTTTTACTAAGGCTTGCCGATGAGACTACGACGACGAAATCTACTGGCTGGACTCGCTGCAGTGGCAGCGGGAGGCGGACTCTGGAATCGACGGTCCGAGGCTGGAGGACGCCCACCGACACGCTTCCTGATCACGTTGGGTGCATTCGGGGGCGCATCGATCATCGACAGCTTCCTGGCGGTCACCGACACGGAGGTGTCCCCACAGGTGGGGGCGACGCTCAACGTGTTCCCGCGCAATGAGGTCGTGGCCAGCCTCGACCATCCGTTCCGGGGGGTGAATCGTACCGCTGCGCCGTTCTTCGGCGAGACGTACGTGGGCAACCAGGGGGCGTTCATCGACGCACACCACGGCAACATGCTCGTGGCGACCCAGACCGGCACCAGCGTCAACCACACGCTGGGCCAACAGCGGTCGATCACCGGGAACGGGGCGTGGAACGGACGCACTTTGCAGGAGGCCGTGTCGATCCATCACGGCGAGGGATTCCCGTTGCCGAACGTGACGATGGGCGCCCTGGGCTTCCGCGAGGACGGTGCGGATGACTCCGTGCCTGCCTGGGCGCGGGCACATTCGATCTCCGATCCCCAGCGGTGGCCTCTGTCGCTCGACGGCCTGCACGGTATTGACGACGCGCCCACCCGAGATGTGTTGGAGATCGCCCGATCGGTCCGCGACCAGTCGCTCGACCCGCACACGCGGTTCACCCGGACCTTCCTGCTCTCCGAACGCCTCGAGGCGTGGAAGCGAATGCGGGGTGAGGACGTCCCACGTTTGGAGAATGCGGGCCTGCTCGAGAAACTCAACTTTGGGCTCGATGATCCCTCGCTGCCGCCGTTCGACCCCGCGGATCGAGCCGCTCTCGATGCGGCCTTCGGTCACCTGACCGTCGACCCCCTGCAGATGCAGGCCGCGATGGCCTACCTGTTGATCAAGAACGGCCTCTCCGTTGCGGTGACGCTCAGTCCCACCTGGAACGTCGAGACCAACCCGGATGCGACCGGCGAGGAGCACCGGATCATCAACACGCCGCTGAGTTTCGACTACTCACACACGCAGCATCGCCACACCCAGACGATGATGTGGAGGCGCATGCTGAACACCTTGGACCCGCTGATTGCGCTGCTGCGGGGGGCTCAACACCCCGAGGCTCCCGGCGAGTCGTTGTTCGACCACACCGTCATCTACGTGGCGACGGACTTCGGTCGAACCAAGAACCGTCCGGAGGGATCGCTCGGGTTCGGGACCGGGCACGGGCTCAACAACGGCAACCTGCTTCTGTCGGGAAACCTTCTCGCCGGAGGCACGCTGCTGGGCGGTGTCGATCCCTCCACGGCGCTGACCTACGGATACGACCCTTTGAGCGGAGCGCCGATGCCCGGGACCGAGATGCCCGAGCGCGTCATGTACTCGGGGATCCTTCAGGCGCTCGATGTGGATCGCAGCGGGTCTGGCCTGCCCGCGGTGCCCGCCATGCTGCCCGCGTGAGCGCGGCGGGGGCAGCTGGTAGCATGGCGGCGGATGGACGATCGCGAGTTGCTGGAGCAGTGGCGAGCTGGTGACCGCGCCGCGGGCAACGAGCTGTTCGAGCGCCACTTCACGGCGGTCTGCAACTTCTTCCGCAACAAGGTGTCCGACGGCGTCGACGACCTGATCCAGCGGACCTTCGTCACCTGCCTCGAGGTCGAGGGCGGCTTTCGAGGCGAGTCTTCATTTCGCAGCTACCTGATGGGCATCGCCCGCAACGTCTTGCTCCGTAGCTTCCGCGAGAAGAGCCGGGATGGGCGTACGTTCGCACCGCTGGAACACTCTGTATGCGACGTTGACCCCTCACCGAGCATGTTGGTCGCCGGCCGTGAGGAGCATGCCCAGCTGTTCGACGCACTGCGGAAGCTTCCACTCGACCTGCAGATCACACTGGAGCTGTACTTCTGGGAGTCGTGGACCATGCGAGAGATTGCGGCCGCGCTCGAGGTTCCTCCGGGAACCGCTGCGAGCCGGCTGCGGCGCGGCAAGGCGGCGCTCAAGGAGCTGCTCGCGACGGGCAACAGGCCGGAGCCCTCGGACGACGACCTCATGGCGTGGGCCGTGAAGGTCCGCGCCACGCTCTGAGGGGCTCAGCCCTCGGGCTCGAACGACTTGATCTTCGAGAGGAACGCGGCCGCCATGTCGTCCATCGCATCCGAGGTCATCTCTTCCTCGGAGTCGATGTCGTAGACCTCGATGCCGTCCTCGGGCAGCTCCTCGATGAAGCGGCTCGGGTCGCGGGTGACGGTGCGGCCTCGTTCGACCCGGTGCTTGCTTCGGCACAGCCACAGCGTGTCGCGAGCGCGGGTGATGCCGACGTAGAACAGCCGCCGTTCCTCCTCGATATCGCCGGCGATGGCGTCGCTGGCCCGCGGGGCGGAGACTCGGCGGTGGGGGAGCACGCCCTCTTCAATGCCGATGATGAAGACGTACGGCCACTCCAACCCCTTGCAGCTATGAAGGGTGGCGAGCGAGACCTGTCCCTTCCGCTTCGCCTCTTCTTCCTTCTCTTTGTCCTTGTCTTTGTCGTCGTTGCTATCGAGCTGGACCATGCCGAAGTACTCGGCCCAACGCGGTCGCTTCTCTTGCTGCCGCATCCGCTCTTCGTAGCGACCGATGCTGCCTTTAAGCCACTCGACGCCTTTGAGTCGAGCGGCGGCCGCGTCATCGTTGCCGATCTCTTTCTTGACGTGGTCCGTGAATCCGACGGTGTTGAGGACGTACTCGAGCGCGGACGCGGCACCGCCTTCGCGGGTTCGAATCTGGGCGCTCCGGATCATCTTGGAGAACCGCTGCAGACCCTCGCGCCCTCGCGAACTGATGCCATCGATCTGGTCGGCGCGATGGACGGCCTCCAGCATCGAGACCTTGTTCTCCTTCGCATAAGTCGAGAGCTTGCCCATGCTGATCCGTCCGATGCCGCGCGCGGGAGTCTCCAGTGCACGGCGGACCGCGAGTTCGTCACGCGGGGTGAGGATGGTCTTGAGGTAGGCCAAGGCATCCTTGACCTCCTTCTTGTCGTAGACGGACTGGCCTCCGAGCACCCGGTACTGGATCCCGTGCTGCTGGAGCTCCTCCTCGATGGACTTGGCTTGCAGCGACGATCGGTACAGCACTGCGATGTCGTTGGGAGACACCGCCTGCTCGACGACCAGGGTTCGAATCTTCTTGCCCACCCACTGCGACTCCTGGGGACCGTCGGTGGCGACGACCATGTGCACGGGCTCGGTCCCCCCGCGGGTGGGGATGAGAGTCTTGTCGTGCCGGGTCTTGTTGTGGGCCACGACGACGTTGGCGCAGTGAAGGATCGGCGTTCGGCACCGATAGTTCTCCTCCAGCTTGACCACGGTCGTACCCGCGAACATCTGATCGAAGCGCAGGATGTTCTCCACCTTTGCGCCGCGCCAGCCGTAGATCGCCTGGTCGTCGTCACCGACCACACACAGGTTGTGGGGCGGGCGGCTGAGCTGACGCAGGAGCTCCAGCTGAGCGTCGTTGGTGTCCTGGTACTCGTCGACCATCAGGTAGTCGAACTTGTTGCGCCAGCGTTCTCGGGTCTCGGGGTTCTCCGCCAGGACGCGGGCCACCAGACACACCAGATCGTCGAAATCGACCGCGCCGAGCGTTCGTAGCCGGTCCTCGTAGGCTGGGTAGATCGACGCGGCGACCACGTCGTACTCGTCGATGATCTGAGCCTCAGCGGCCTCAAGCGTGAACGGGATGAAGGCGTTCTTCCACAGGCTGATCCGTTGCGCGATCGCAGGAAGGTCGAACCGCCGGTCTCCTCCTGCGCCATGGTGGCCGTGCTCCCGCATCAGCGCACGGACGATGCCGAAGACGTCTCCCTGGTCGAGGATCGAGAACCGCGCAGAGGGCAGACCGAACCCTTCGGGGTCGAGTCGGAGCAGCCGTGCCCCCAAGCTGTGAAACGTTGCGAGCAAAACTTCGCTCGCGACGTTGGTGCCGACCATGCCGCCCAGACGCTCCCGCATCTCACCGGCGGCCTTGTTGGTGAAGGTCAGGCCGACGATGCGGTCGGGCGGCACGCCGAGCCCGATCAGGTTCTGCATCCGGTGCGTGATGACGCGCGTCTTGCCGGAGCCCGCACCTGCCAACACGAGGAGCGGCCCGTCGATGCTCAGGACTGCGGTTCGCTGGCTCGGATTGAGATGGCTCAGGTCCATCGGACGCTGTTTTGTACGCGGGCCCACGGGCGCCAGCAACCCACGCCGGACACCGGGCTCGCACGGGCCGGTGGCGGGGAGTCCGTGGCCGAGAACTCAGTCGCGCGGTCGCCACGGCCCGGGCAAGGCGTCGAACGCCATCCCGAAACCGAGCATGAAGGTCACGAGCGAGCGGCGGTCGATGGTGCCGTCGGGAAACGAACGCCGGGATGAGGGGCCAAACATTGGGCCTCCCCACAGCTCGATCCGGATGCGCTTGGTGACCGCTTTGCGAAATCCGACGCTCAGCATTCCGGCGTGGTGGCTCCACCGGTCACGCGCGACCTCGCCCTCGAAGAAGGGAGGCGTGAAGCTGTCGTCGCCGAACGCATGAAGCGCGATGTACTCGGCCCGCCCAAAGATCCTGCG